>Ga0116227_10000601_pt1 | contig 71772 bp, 44 predicted proteins | sample S1TSphgellanicum_FD_89693 | JGI IMG/M metagenome (GOLD analysis project Ga0116227, IMG submission 89693) | Host-associated microbial communities from peat moss isolated from Minnesota, USA - S1T2_Fb - Sphagnum magellanicum MG | ecosystem: Host-associated > Plants > Peat moss > Unclassified... | reverse complement strand
GGGTGGGGGTGGGGGGGGGGGGTGGGGGGGGGGGGGGGGGGGGGGGGTGGGGGAGGGGGCTGGCAAAAATGATATAAGCCATTATGACATTCCATAGTTATATTATTGATTTCATTCCATGATTTTTTCCAAGAGTACCTTGTTTTGCCCTTTTAAAACCTTTAACCTTATTAGCCACTTTAGCTTGGCCCATGCAAAGTACTATATGTTTGTGGGTGTTGCATTGACGCTTGAGATGAGTATCCTTTAACACTAATTTTTACTTATACCATTGTTGGTTTGGTATGTCTATTTGAACACATCAGCTAGGTACATATGTATTCAAAGGTTCATTCAATTCATACATTGGATATAAATTTGAATATTTATATTTTCTTTGAATGCATATATTGGAAGTGGGTCCAAATATCAACCTGGATGTTTTGTTACGATCCCTGGTACAAGCATGAATGTCCTAGAACCTCATACCAGCTGGTGTTAGAGACATGCACTTGGTATCACTTATGTCTGAGAAACCTATATGAAATTTGAAGATATTTAACATGTTTCATGCGATAAGAATGACAATGCCATGTCTTCATGACTTATTCTCATGCAAAAAAACCAAGCTTCCTAAACCCTAAAGTCAGGCACTCTTGACTCTTCACTACAATTTTAGCTAAGCTGATGTAGTTTTAGGGTCCATGTCCATTGTGCATGAGCACTTTGTCCGGGAACATGTTTTCCATACATAGCAAAAGACCATGATATAACTAAACTCCATCAATCCATTTGTCAAAGGTCTTGGATGTCCCAAGGAAAGATTTGTATCTCATATATGCTTATCTTTTTAAGAAAAAACTAGAGTTCAGTAGCCTTGGGAAATGTTTTTTTTCCAACAATGCCATGATTCACTCGATGAATTGCTGGCTAATGCTTCAAATTGTCTTCCACTTAATAACACCCTTCACATCACACAAACAAGTCCTATTCACAAAATATTCCAACTTCCTTAGCCTAGTGAACTACTATCTCTACTAGAGGGTGGTTGTCAGATCATTGGCCTCCCTCTCCCCCGTGAACCAATGAAACATAGTTACAAATAGAAGTTCCAAGGAGCCAATGAAACAAGGCACCAGGTAGCCAAGAGGTCCTTGGAATTTCTGTTTGTAACTATCTTTGTCATTTCTTTTAGCCTCAATAATACCTCCCTCCATGAGCATGGTGCTTGTCGGGTGCTGGATTGGAAAATTACAATTAGGTTGGAAAAAAAATGAATTAACATAGATTTTGATGGATACATCAATGGACATATCCTGCGGAGCTTAGTTGATACTATGAGCAGTTGAGAGTAGCATGCCCTTGGAAACACAACCCTGCCCCCCGCCCCTTCCTTGTGGGCAGGGCAACGAGGCAGGACGTAGCATGGGTCAACTGAGCCGTAATACCACCTAGTGAACGATGTTCATGACAGATGAGGAGCTGTGGATGACAACCATTAAGTAGCGAAAAGGAAGAAACTTCCACAAGGAAGAGGAAATGTAGCTATAAATTGGTATTTCTTGGCTACAACGTACAATACTCTTTCACTAGCAACGAGCAGAAATCCACAACGTTTTGGGATCGGGTACATGATTGTGACAACACCTATCAGTTGGTCGGTGCATAATTACCTGCAAGAGCCTTGGAGATAAAGAGGGGGTCCATTAAGCTTGATGTAAGTGTAATATGGCACTATTGTTCTGCGGTTGAATGAATTTGAGTCTCTTTGGTGGCACATTGCAAAAATCTCCTGAGAGTTACAAGCTCAAGCATCCAAATGGTGCCCAATTTTTTTTCATGCACCAAACTTGTGAACGCATGCACAACAAAGCAACATCACAAATTTCAACACAGAAGCAACATAGATCCTAGTCTTTCATCTTGTTCTCAATTGACACAAATGTATTTATGCAAAGCTTTCCAAATTTGAACATCAGATGTAGAGAGTTAGGTGTTTCAGTTCACCTCTCTATATCTGTACTTGTCAACATATTATTTGAGTGGTTGTGTGCAGGTTTTGGGTCATGTGCATATACTGTTCAATGAAAATAAATGCGAAGTTAAATCCAAAGAGGAAGGAGGGGATGAAAATTTGCTTAAATATGGACCAAAAGGAAAAGCATCCTCCATTACTTATTGCATACTAAACCCTGCAGATACATGAGCTGGTAGATGAAGGGTAGTGAACATTGTGTGAGCTCAGTCAGATCCAGCTTTGATGCCAAGGGAAATTTCTCAAAGTTTCATCAATATATCTAAATAGTGAGAGCTTGCTTCAGGAGGAAACTGGTTGTGCAGGCAAGTTTAGTTGAAATTTTGTGTCAGAGGGAAGCCCAGCCTTGGAGGCAGCAGAAGCAGCCTTGAAGAAGTTATCAACTGCATCAGTGACATAAGCATGAGCTTTCTTCACCGTGTTGCACTCAGTAAGTGGAGGCAAGTGTCCCTTCAATGATGAGCCAAGCGTCACCAATTCTTCTTGGAACTCAGAGAGTGGAGAAGATTCATTCGTCTTCTGTGGCCGGAGTGATGAAGGAGCAGCTGGCAACTTCACTGGACATAATAAACCAACAGCAAAATTTGGGTTAAAGTGTGCAACAAGCATCACATTCACCAACAAAACACTGTTCAACGCTAGGAATTTCGTCCAAGAAAGATGAGGACCTGGCTAACACTTGTGCTACAAATTGCAGCACCGGATCCAGGGGAGATACTTAGCCTGATGAAAAAAAATCACATGTGCTTACATAGGCAATCCGCTCTTGGAGTATTGAGAGAGAGGACACCATCAAAGGTGCCGGCCCAAGCATCGCGTGCTGTCAAGAAGGGTCCCTGCAGGTTGAAGAGCTTCTTCACCGTAGCTGGGATTGACGAATGCTCGTACTGCGATGTCGGTGTTGGTCCATTCGGCTCATGCACAACTGCACCACACAACACGCTTGATGCTCATAACCGCGACATCCACCAGCTGCAATGTTACCCGAGTCCTGGACCAGCAGATATTACAGACACAATACCCACTCTAAAGAAATTCTCCTGCGCATAGCGAAGAGATTTAGCTAGGGGGAAAAATGTGGTAGAGTTTCGTGAATATAAGGTACCTGTGCCTTTTTCGATCCAAGGAGAGATTAAGAGAGCGGGTACTCGCACGCCCAGGCGCTTGAAATCGAACGAATAAGGCGGAGCGGACCCGACCAAACCATCGGGGCTGGGAACATCAGCCACAGGAGTCGGGACGTGATCATGAAACCCACCATGTTCGTCATAGGTGATGATGAGGAGGATCTCATTCCACTGAGGACTAGCCCTCAGCGCCTCGTAAACTTCTTTGATCAGCTTCTGCCCCTGCGCTACATCGTGCACGGGATGATCATCGTTAGCAGGCTCGTCGAGGATGTCGAAGTACCTGGGTTCGATCACAGTGTAGTTAGGCAACACCCCTCGCTTTGCATCTTCCAGGAAGCAAAGATCATAGGGATAGAACTTGTCCAGATACTTTAGCTGCCTGAGGTTGCGGTAGAACAAAGTGTTGGGGATCTGCTGGTAATAGATCCCGAATGTCAACCCAGCTTCGTGGACGACCTCAAAAATGGTCTTCTGCGGCAAGCCATCAGCCAGGAGCTTCGTATTGTTACTCATGAGCCCATGAGATGTCGCAGAATGGAGAAACAGCCTATTGGGTTGCGTGGAAGAAGGCACCGACGCAAACCAGCGATCGACGACTGCAAATTCTTGAACAAGAGCGGCATGCACTGGGATATGCTCAGGAGCAAAGCCACTCATGATCGTGCTCGATAACCCAGCTTGTTTGGACTCGGCATCGGCTGCAAATCCATTCATGGGAGGAGGATTTGCAGATGTATCGGTGTGGGATCCGAAGATCTGCAACACGATGTCTTGGTAAGAGTGCCCCGGATCGGCTGGATCCACATAAGGCGCTTGGTCCGAGACTCTCGCAACTCCCGCCGAGTCCGGGTTCGTGAGGGACAACGGATTGGATTCCGTGCCTGTGAGGCCATCAATCTCTGAATTCAACCTCTTCATGAACCCGAACATGTGATCAAACGACCTGTTTTCCATCACCAGCACTACCACGGTCTTGATCTGCCCGATGGCTGATCCACCATTGCTGGTGCTGTTTGCAGCGTTTGACAATGCAGTGGTACCACTGGCTGTTGTTGTTCCATCAGTAGTCGTGCGGGAGCTTCTGGGCGCCCACAAACCCCAGCAATTGGACGCGCTCATGATGAATACTACAACTGTTGAGAGCCTCGTAAACTGCGCAAACTTCTGACAGTTCAAACTTCAACAAGGGTCTGATCGGAAGCTTGTTCCCGGCGAGCTTCAAAATGCCTGCAAGCCAACAAACGAATATTGTATCTGGCTACTGCTGCTTTTATGCTCCCAAGGCTTATCAGCTTCTTCAGCAGAAGCAATCGTTTCCGGGATCAAAGCGGGATGCAAGCGAGGTCAAGAAATTGAGAATCAAAATGGGAAGCAAGTGTTTGAATTTTTTTTCTGACGAATCACATCTCCAAAAGCCAAATTGGACACTGTTGCGTACTCCTCACCCAGAATCTTCTGCTGCACATGGGCTTTTTATTGCATAGGGAAGGCACATCTAATATATTATTTACTGTCAATCCTTGTGCAGGACCAGCCAAACATTTGTGCTGAATTTGGCATCTACGCGACACTAGAAAAAGAAAATTGTTGCAAGATTCTTCTTAGATGCCTTTTTGTAAGCCACATTCTGAGAAGACAAACATGGAAGTCTCTATACTTAGACAATGGGTTCTTGGCAGGGTTTGTTAATCAATTTTGTGATGTTGCCACATTGGCGATCATCCATAAGCAGATTTAGTCATGTTTGGCTAGAGACCAACTATGAAAGTAGAAATTTATTAAAATCCTTTTACATCCTGGCTAGTTGCTTGAACAATGTGTAGAAACATGGTGATTTTTTTAGAAAACAATTATTGATTTTTGGCGATTTTTTTGAAAAAAAAGTCTAGTCAACATTTTGATTCCTGCTATGTTTTTTGCTAGCTTCACTCATTCAAATTACACAAACATTTGATAAAATGTTCCTTACTTTTGAGTAGTCTCCATGCTACATACATTATAAGCCTGCAGGAAAACTGGAGGCGGTCCCTCACACTTTTGCCTTGTGGGCCAGTCTTTCATAGAGGATGAGACTAAAACAGAATAAAAAGCTTGAACAGTAAATGGTAAGTATTCCCCCACAGACTCTAGAGCGAACGATGATGATCTGAAGTTGATGAATCTACGAGTGCATGTATATTGAGGCTAGCGAAGTCCAAGGTCAAAGGTGAAAGTCGGGCTACAAATCTAATAATTTACCAGTGTTCTAGTTGTAGCCACTGGCCACGAGCTGTTGACTCCATTTAGTTTTTCATGGTGATAGATTCTTGTCCTTCAAATTATGTGGTAGCTAACATCGTCAGCAAGGTTTTTTTTTCCAATTTTGTGATATTAGAAATTTGGCGAAGTATTCCAAATCTTGAAAAATTAGTCATATTTACACTAGAAAAACACGTTTCTCAAGGAAAGTCCCCATTTTACGTCCAAAAAAAAAGAAATTTCAGAAATGTCACTAATCCTGAGTGGCTGATCGATGCTTAGGCTAAAATTTTAAAATTTTATATCTCTGGTTTTACTATATGGCTTAGTTGTGGCGATTTGATTAATTTAGCCCATAAGAAAAGGTTTCTCCTCATTCTCACTGAAGCTCTTTTTCGCTGTTCACCTTGAGGTTCTTACCGTCAAATACTCTTTGAAATGCATGCAACCCGCACATAGAACATCGTGAGGTTTACCAAATAGTCTACAAAGTTCCAAATGACTATTGCAATCTAATTACTGCTAAGAATGTACGTAGATAACTACAACAAAGAACCAAGCTAAAAACCTGGAACCACTCAACACTCAGCATGCTAGGACTCGTGAACAGCTAGCTGCATTGACACACATATCATCAAAAACAGTAAAACTATAAATCCTAAATTCATATATATATATATATATATATATAATTTAGCCAATTGTAAGCAGGGTTTCTTTTTTCAAGCCTATCTGCATTACACTACCTAATTATCTCTTATCCTTAAGAAAAAGGAACTCTAGAATATAAAGTGACAATCCTACGAAATGCTGCTTGGCTCTTCTCTCTAAAGTGCAGGTAGAATGGTGAAGGAGGTGCGTCCAAGGCACCCGATCTGCATCTTTGATATGAGCTGGATTGATACCCATAAGGTCGTCACATCTTTCTGTGTGTAGCGTAATTGGTTTGAAATATATTCGATAGAAAGGATAAGATAGGTTTGTGCACTCTTTGACAACGTTTGAGCTCAAATGTTGACCAACAGAGTAGTAAGTGGCGCGTGCCCCTGGGAAGCGGAGGAAAGTCGATATTGATTCCATTCGTACGAGAATCACACAATGCATGCCCTTGTGAAGAGGAGGAAATTGGATATCGATGGTTTTTTTGGAAATTTTCACCATTTTGGGATAAATATATTGAAAAAGAAGTATTCGGTCCCAAATTCTCTTTTTTTTAAAAGTGATCAAGAAACGAAAATTTAATTTCATAATTTGCCACAACTGTCTTCAACATGAAAGAGTCCTTAAGATTTCTACTTTCATATTTTGAATATCATAAAATTTGGCTAAATATACTTACGGATGATTTCCCCTTGAGTAACACCATGAAACTGGGGCGGGGGAGAAACACTGGGCTCACACCAGTCCAGTTTTTTTGAAAAATGTGTGATGCAGCCCCAGTCAGATTTCAACTTAATTGATGACACTTTTGTGCAGGGCCATGAAAATAGTAGCCGGCAGACAGAACTGTGGAGATAGGTTCCTCAAAAATTAAAATTGGGTGAAATTTGGTATGAATTTTTAATTTTTGCCAAATTCTGTAATTAGTGTCACCTTTTGGCAAATTTCCGCCATAGAAAAGACTGGCTCACACCGAATCTTTTGATTTCCCAAATTCACAAAATTTAAGTGTGTATTTTAGTATGGATATATTTTTTTGCACGTGCTGTCTACTTTTCTTTTGGTGTATTTGTCAACTTGTAATCATTCAACAAGCTAACTTTTGGACGCACGAGGGTTCTATTTGCAAACAAACTCTTGTCCAGACTCTAGAATGCTGAAGGCTATGAAACTTCTTTCAGACCAAATTTTTACAGTGTGCCATGAACCTACATTTTGGCAGAAATTTAGATGTATAATGGACGAGTGTTGGGCGGTTATCAGAATCTGAAGCAAACCCCTTCTGGGTAGCAGGGCGGTTCTTAGGATTGATTGTCACTGGTCTAAACCCTCAAATTTCCAGTTTTGACATATAATCATGCTCGTCAAACAATCAAATACCCAGTTCTGAAATTAACCATTGTCCTCAAGTTTCTTGGAAAAGTCACCGAACAGCCCAGAAAATCACCAGCTATCTTACAGTTATTTTTTGTAAACCTCACCATTCTTTGAGGCTTTTGAAACAACCAGAACACATCGTTCTCTGATTCTGCTTTTTTATCAACTACCCAGAAGTGATAGTTATCTGATTCTGATTGTTTTTCAAATACCCGAAACCATCAGTTATCAAAAAAATCAAGGAACCGCCCCACACTGTAAAGGACATTGGCACCAGTTACATTCTTTTAGCAGCAGCATGTTCACCTGGTTGAGTCTTTGCCACTAGTTGCTGATCATTACAAATCATGTCAGATGAATTCCTGGTTCTTATTCCAGTGTGGATACTCTAGGTTGCCAAAATTGCAATTTGATCCAGTACAGATCCCATCCGGTGCTTTGAAAAAATTATCATAATAGGTGAACATATTCATTTGTCAAAGTTTTGGGTTAGCTTATTAAGTGGGCCCACTAAATATGAGCCTTCTTAATGGACCCGTGAAATTTGGTGTTGAGAAAGTGGGACTTGTGTTAGTGCAAAGTCTATAGAAAATATTTACTAATTTCCAAAAGTTCAACTTTAAAGATTTTTGGAGGATAGTTCTAGCATTGGGATATTCTCGTGAAGTTGTAGCAAGTTGTTGGAAACGTGTTCACAAAGTATATAAAAAATATTTACTAATTTCCAAAAGTTCAACTTTAAAGATTTTTGGAGGATAGTTCTAGCATTGGGATATTCTAGTGAAGTAGAAACTTGTTGGAAACTTGTCCAATGACTTTTTCCTTCCTTGGAGTCAGAAGTAGTTTGGAAACCCTCCCTTGAAGTAGATCTCCTTTGATCCCACAATTTGCATAAAATTCATTGCCCTTAAAGTATCTCCAATGGTGAATTGTAAAATGGCACCATAATGTTAAAGTAGAGAGGTGTTTGAGGGTCTAGATATTCTACCAGTTAGGGGGGATCTAGTTAGACCCTAATAGTGCATCATTAATTATCTCGGCAAAATTTGATAAGAATCAAATGCAAAGGATGTGAGGTTTTTTGTGTGAACTCGCATGCAAACTTTGCACACCTTGCATACACAAGGAGCTTTTTGTTGCATGCAAACTTTGCACACCTTGCATACACAAAGAGCTTTTTGTTGCATGCAAACTTTGCACACCTTGCATACACAAAGAGCTTTTTGTTGCATGCAAACTTTGCACAACTTACATACACAAAGAGCTTTCTATTGCATCCAAACTTGCATAGAGAGCTTTTTGACATGGCGCAAGCAACATGGAAACAACAATCATTCTTGCACCTACAACATTACATTGAAGATGAAGATTGTGAAAAATTATTTCTAGCTAGCACAATGTATCAACTTGCAAATGACACATAACCTGCAACAACACATGGTGGTTCTAGGCTAGGGCAATTGAAAAGTTTGCTGAGAGATTGGTAGCAAGGTCATGAAAGGAGTTTCATGATTTACTTTGCACTTTCACCTATGTATGGTGAGAGTTTATTTAGGTGTCAATACAAGACGAATTGTACATTTTTTTAAGAATAATGCATTGTGTTTGTGAGTATGATGATTTTGGTGTGTAGTGATTTGAATGTACAAGAAAACTTGGATTGTCTATAATCCAAAAATGTATATTGTTTTTCGACAACTTGCATAAGGAACATGTGCTAATTTTATGGATGGTTATTGCAAACTCAGTGAAAGTACGACAAGTGAATGCTTCAAACGATTTGTGCATGCCATTGTTGCATTTTTTCAACTAGTGTATTTGAGATAACTAATTCAAGTTGATGTTGAACAACATTAAAGATCAATGCAAAATGAGGACTTCCAGGAATGTTTGTGAACTTGGACTATATGCATTATGAATGGAGTAACTACCCTATCAATTGGCAATGAAAATTCCAAGATAAGGATGGAAATAAATCCATCCTACTTGAAGCAATCATGGACCAATCTTTCTAAATTTGGCACACTTTCTTTGGCCTCCATAGTGGAAATAATGACATTAATGTTCTAGACTAATCACTACTAATTCGTAATTTGTTGGCATGAGCCAACAATGATTTCAATTTTATTGTGAATGGAAGAACATATCCCCATCACTATCTTTTAACAAATGGAATTTATCCATAGTGATCTTGTTTTGTGTACACCATACATGAGCCAAGAGATGAAAAAATACAACATTTTGCAAAAATACAAGAAGGTGTGAAGAAGGATGTTGAGAGATGTTTCGAGGTTTTACAAGCTCACTTTGCAATCATCCAAAATCCTTGTAGATTATGGCAAATGCATACAATCTATGAAGTGATGGTTATTTGTGTGATTCTCTATAATATGATAATTGAAGATGAAAAAGACAAACATTTGAAGCCTTTGTTTCAACAAGCATATTTTAGGTAATTGAAGTAAGGATTAACATTTGATTCACTCATGTGAAGCACTCAAGAAATTGAAAATTCATAAATGCACTTCAATTTAAAATCAAACCTTATGGAACATTTGTGGGCCATGAAAGGCTTCAACTTGATTGAAATAAAAATCTCCATTGAGATTAAAGGCTTTGGTATCAAAACTATTATTGATCTTACCTTCTTCATTTTTCTTTTCAAACACATATTTAATTAATTTCGGACTTTGCCCAACTTAGTGGATGGTATGAACTCCACCTAGTGGCCACTAGATTTAAGAAATGTAACCTTACATTCAAGTAAAAAAAACAATCTTGCATCCATGTATACATTGAATCTCAAAAGAATTCATACCGATTTTTTTCTACAACATTTTCAATCATTTTTTTTTATACATTAAGGGACACAAAGCGAATAACAAATATAATATGTTAGTTTCAAAATGAATATATTCATATGATGAAAAGAGTATTTTACCTAGTGCCCACCCAGTGAAAATTATAGGTTATTCATTATCAAGGTTGAAAATCAAATTTTACTCCTGTTCATAATTAAAATTTTTAATTATATTTACTAAATTAAAAAACTAGGCACAACATGTGCTAATTGATCAATCGCAATAATGTCTATAGATCCAAAGTTGTTATTCATACCATGACAAAGAAAAGTAAACACCCGATGGCCACCAAGGATTAGGGTTAAGGTCCCCAAAAAATATATCAATAGTTAGTATTTAAGAATATACACACATATTTTTTTGCAATAAACAAAATTTTTAATATCACGTTAATGCCACACATTATTTTTGATGATCAAAACATTGTTTTATACTATGCCACATCTAACACAAAGAACCCAAAAATACAAAAACTCATAATAAATTTGGGGTCAATGTCATGAAATGAAAAAATAGATGTTTAATGGCCATTAGGGATTAAGGTTCAAGTGCAATAACAAAGATCATTAATCATGACTGTGAAGAACATTGTACACGAATTATCTATGAGGAACAAAATTATGCTTCATCAAACACAAAAACACAACAATCTATTATCCCACTTCTAGATGATACATCAAATAAAAATAATAAAAATGTATTAATAATGTAACCAATAATCACAAAAAGAAACTCAATAGATTGATATTAATTAATATCACAAAGAAATACTAATTATGGATACTCAAAAATAATTACGAATAATTTGATGTATTATAATTAAATTCATTAAATAACACAAACATATTTTACAAATTACTGGATGCATTAGTAGCCTCCAAATTCACTTTCGCTCAAAATAAACAACTATTATGAATAGTAATTTGACTTTTGTTCATCGTATTTTTTCATGAAGGAAAAGAAAAAAGAATAGTTATAATCTTGAGCCATATTTGTTCTAGATCTATCAAATTACATTTCTACTTGCCATTTCAAAAAAATTCATACAAATGTCATTCATCCGAATTTGGCCCTTTTTTCACTGGGACCCACCATTGCACCTTCACCATTTTGAAAAATTCATTTTGATCATCCTTGACAACACCACTCTATGTTATTCCCAACCAAACAAGGACAAGGAGAAGACCATGAGGCCTCATGAAAATAAAATCTCCATTGTTGAAATCTCTACACAAGGTGCATGCAGGAACCAACTTTAAGTTCTTGGGCCCATAATAAGGATGAATGACTGAATCTTTTGGTACAATCAACATTGTGGATGGCAGCTCAACTTTTGCATAATTAAACTTCCAATTGCTAGAAGGCTAAAAACCCTCCAAAAGAATGCACCTTTCAACAAGCAAAAGGTTTTGACAAATGTAATAAAATATCTTCCTAGCAATCCACATTCAGACTTATTTTCATCGCATAAGTTGCATTTTGTTCAATGCCTTGTTTCCAAAATTCCATGTATTTAAATAATCCAACATCGATAAACTTATCCTTTTCCATTGACCTCAATGCATCATGGCTCCAAATTGGGCAATATGGAACAGGGCTAGGAACCTTGTAGGCAACTTTGGAGATCCATCCACATTGGCTTTCCATAATTGGATTAGAGGTCCTTATGTGGGACTCCAAATGCTATCAATTGGTGAAACTTTGTACTATATCACAAACCAACCAAATGAATCCACAAAAAGATCAATAAAAAATGCATATTAATATGCCCTACCAAAGTTTCCAAACCATCTTTTAAACAACTAAAGACCTAGGTTTTAAAATATAGAATTTCTTGAATCAACTTCAAAATGAAAGGTCTTTCCTACAAGACCATGAAAGCCTTCATCAAATCTGCCAAAATATAATTATTCTATTTTCTCAACTTTTTGGACAAATATCCAAAGCATCCATCAATATCTCATGTGTATGAATAACCGCAGGGAATCCCAATTTAACTTCCTCAAACACTTCCATAGTCGTCAACAACAAAACAAATACCAACATCTACCTATTTTTATTGTCCTTCACATAATTATCCATTTGAAGCAAGAATTTTTTTGGCAATGGTTTAGGGCCCACACTTTGACTTAATGTCTTTAATTTAGTTAGAGAACAAAATTTTCCTTACAAAAGACATGCAAAGAATGTGTTTAGGGGAGGGTATTCAAACAACATTTTGGATTCACAAGCTAGAGCTTTCTCCAAAGTTTGAAGAAACCACAACAATGACCCAATTATAAAATTAGGATCATTAGGCCACATCTCATTGGAAAATTGTGGACGTCTTTCATCAACATGACCATGGGCTATCATACCCATCAACATAATGGGTAATTGTCCAAGCCCACAAATCATTTTGTTTGCCACTCATAACCTTGGGAGTGTAATTTACGCATGATCCATTTTGTCATGGATAACATAAAGGAATTCATCTTTGGACCACACAGATTTGGACCTCCAAGTATGGTACAAACTTCTACACGATTCTTGATGAAAGAGGTGTTTTCTCAACTTTAGTTCATATTTTATCACATCAATGATGATATTTACCAATTTTGATATTAAATCCTTTAGTGATTCACACATAGTACATTTTGCAAAAACAAAACCTTTCTTTCTTACATCAACATTGAGATGGTGTCTCTTCCTCAACTTGTTCATCACAAATTATGAAATACCTCCAATGCTTGACTCCTTGTTGATATGTAAAAATGTAACTTGAAAAAGTGATCAAATTATAAAACGCATCACAATTTTAGATGTTGAGAACTAAACTCGAAGAAATACATCATACTTGCATGCTCCTCTAATTTGTATACACTATCATTTACTTCATCACTTCGTTCTTGACGACTCCTCCACGTATCAGATAACAGTTCTTGAACATCTTATCTACCACTTCTGATTCCTTTCAATTGATGTGGCATTGTGTCAACACTAAAATCAATAAGTGATTGAACATTTGATTCTACCTGCTTGGATTTTGAAATTTATGTGAGTCTTTGTTTCCATGAGGCAAAAATCTACATCCTTGCTTGGAATTTATTTTGTATAACATGTATGTCAATCTAGACAATCTAATGATCTTATACCATGTCATTTCATAGATGTTTATTTCTTGAATTGTGATAAATTTTCATTGTTTCATGTTTGCTCTCACACGTAACCTTCTTGGAATATCCATGCCATATGTTTTGCACTCTTCAAAGGACAGACCCCAAAACACTTCTTTCAATGTTGTTTTCTCACGAGAAAAATGTTAACAACAATTCCATGTGCAACATAATGCAAAACTCACATTTTGAATAGACTCATGGGATAGCAATTTATTAATCCTTAACATTAATCGATCAAAATGTCTAACACTTTGCTTCCTTTTTTTAAAAGTATATTGCTTATTCCTTACAGCAATTTCTCCCTCCTCATTAATAGTTAGAATGTTGTTTTTATCATAAGATACAAAAAGTTATTTTAGGGAGTACCTATCCATAATGGTTTGTGCCAATGGCCACTTCCTAATTGTTATAACCGCAATATCATTCGGGCAATACAAAACATTCACTTCGACATGATTTTCACCAAGCTGATTATCAAGAATTGCCTCCTTTGGGTCACAAGTTATTACAGCCACTTGCAATGAACAACCCAATATCATCCACAAGCTCACATTCCACACCTCACCAAACACACCTACCTTTTAACATGATGTGAAAGTTCCTTCCTTCATTTTCATTATCACCTCGTTCATGCTTTTCTTCACCATTTCCTTTCTCATTCCACCTTTCACTCATAAAATCAAAACTTCTTTTCACAATGCCATCACTATTGGAATCATCAGAAATATTACAATAATATCCATTTAATTCGTTTTGAGGAATACTATTCATCGTATTGTTAATTTCTTGTCAACGTTAAATCCCTTAAATTATAAGGATGAGGAGAGAGTGTGATCTCTAAAAAACACTATTTTTTTTTGCAAATTACTAAAACCTTCCTCTTGAATGTCTTCTTTCGATAGAAATACAAATTTTTCCTTCAACATGGAAACATCCCTTGCATGCCAAAAATAATCATTTCCCACCAAAGTACCTCAATCATACAATTGGACTTGGGCAAAAAAATCTTCATTCCTGAAATTCCTTAACCACGGATATGATGGTGATAACTATACAATTTTCCACTCCACTAGCACCATATATTGGGACTAGCGATGGATCTTTGCACTATCCTACTCTAATTTGAACCTTCTAATCATCATTCGAATCCTAGATAGAAATTGTGTCACCAACATGCATATTTTCGGTCATGTCTTCACCATTCCTAAATATAATTTACCTACCAAACACCCAACATTCATAGAATTTATGGATGAATATTAACTACATTAGAACGCAAAATTGAACAGAAGATGATGAACCCCTCAACTAACCACCAATTCCATTAAGAAGGGATTTTTTTTCTATTTAATCAAATTGCATGTCCACCATTTACTAAAAAAATTTAAGAATATTACATTAAAAAGACTGCATTTCACCTAACAATTTATGAAGAAATTTCTAAAATACTATATTAAGATACACTAGATTTCACACAATTACTTCAACATAAAAAATGTATTCTAGATCATAACATAGGGGCCATGTAGTAAATGCCATTTTTATAGAGCCAGAAAGAATGCATGACGACTATTAGGAATTTTTAGATTTCCAATTAAAAGGAATTATAGAAATTGTTTAGTGGCTTCCAAGCATTTCCTATGTTTATCCTCAATCAGGTATCAAAAAAACTCCTAGCAGTTGCTAGCCATTTTCTAGAATTCCTTCTTTTCTTTTTCCAAAAAGAACTTAGCAACTACCAAATGTTTTCTATGATTTTTGATCCAAAAAATGCATGGTGGCCACCAAGCATTTTTTACGATTTCCAACCTAAAAAACACTTGGCAACCATTAAACATTTTCTACAATTTTTGATTGAAAAAAAAGCCTAGCGGCCTCAAGGTGTTTTCTAAAATTACTAATTCAAAAAATGCCTAGCAATCATTGAAAGTTTCCTAGCATTTTTTATCCATAAATCGCTTGGAGGCCATTAGGCATTTTCTAACATTTCCGAGCCAAAAATGCCTAGTGGCTATTAGGTGTTTTCTAGCATTTCTAAACTAAAAAATGTTTAGCAGCTGTTAGACATTTTCATGGACTTCAAATCTAAAGAAATCCTAGCGGCCACTTAACATTTTCTTTGATTTTGGATCCAGGAAATGCTTAACAATTGGTATTTCTTCATCATACTAATTGATGTAATAGAACCATTTGAAAGCTACAAAGTATCCTACAATAATTTGGTTCAACGACTTTGTACAAATTACAACTACAGTTTTACAACAATTACGTTGTTGTTAGTATAACCCAAGTTGGAATAAACTAATGTCAATAGTTTTCCTTGTGGTGAAGGAACTTTTTGTTGTGTTCGATTCCAAGTTGTGGGAATACCTTCCAAGGGATAAAAATGACAAATTTTTTAAAAGATCCCTTGTTATTTCTTTTTTTTGGCTTTTGGTGGTTTATAGCTAAATCGATGTCTGAATTATGATGAAAAAATAGCAAGATTCTTCAAGGCAAGCTAAGGATCCATCAAAATTGTGTAGAATAATTTGATTAAAATATGCGAGTGTGATAGCTCTAAAACAAGAAGGATTTGATATGATAAAAGTGGTGAATCTATGTAATCATTATGATGTTAATAGAAAATTGTGTAGTACTCACCTTTTTTTTTATGATAGCTCCGTCCTTTTCTTAAAATTGGAATTAAATAAAAGCAATATTCTTCAATTGAAAGACGTTCTCAAACCTCATTAATGCAACACATTTCTGAACATGCAAACCTATGTTTTAAAAGCCTCCCTACTAACCTAAAGGAAAGGATGACAAATGGACTATTTGTTGGAAGAATTATTTTAAAGAACATCATATGTATGAAATGGTAATTGCAAAATGAAAAGAAATGTGATTTTTTTGGGTTGAAATAGTCAAAACTTTATTTCCATGAAGAAAAATGTTGAATTCAATAGCAATTTTCAAATAAACAGTAATTGAACACATCGTTGTAAACTGTTCTATAATGTGGAATGCATTAAACTATCCATGGAAGGAAACTTGTGATCACAAAATTGATGTGAGGATTTGAGAAAGTGAAAGAACAATGGGTAGGAATGGTGAGAGAATTGTACCCAACAACATTCAACAGAGTTCTTTTAGTTGCAAAATTACATTGTGAAGTTCCTCTTTTCGAAGCCTTACCATACATAAGGCATTAGTTTTGAACAAGGGCTAAACAACTAACTGCACGCTTAGACTAAAAAAACTTCCTAAAAGACAGTTCGATCACATTTTGTCTTCTCAATTCTCCAACCCTTGATCCCCTTTGAACCTTTAGCTCCTTAGAATTCCATATTCTTCCCCCAAACCCTAACTTCACTTCATTCATACACTAATAAAGCTTATTGATGGAAAGTTTGATCACATTCTATCTTCTTAATTCTCCTACCTTCAATCCCCTTCGAACTTCTAACTCCTTGGCATTCCAAATTTTTCCCCCAAACCCTAACTTCACTTCACTTCTACACTAAGATGGAGAGCTCAATCACGCTTTATTTTGTCTCAAGAAAAAAACTAAGACTTACACTCTGACCCAAAGTTGTTAGCTTCTTAAACTTCCCCATTGTAAGAATGGCACATGAGACTTATGTTTAATGGATCTCTTACCCTAAATGATTTGTTACAATGAATGTTAAAAGTGGAATCTCCACTTTGTGATTATTGATGGATGAAATCGTTTTGAGGTTTTGATACTAGATTGGATGTAAATTATGCCACATGGTTGGTTCTTGGTTTTCTATTTTGGTTAATTGTCAAATCTTTACAAGATACTACTATCGTTGGTATACCAACTTTTATTGTTTTTGTTTAGAGGTTTATGGTTTATCGTGTAAAGTTTTAAATGTATGTTACAACATTTAAGGTTTATGATGTAGGGCACTAGATTTGTGGTGTATCATCTAGGGTTAGAAAATGTGTGTTTCAAAGGTAAATTTGGGTATTTTTTGACATTGTATGGGATAAGGTAGTTGTGTTATTTCGTTTAAAGTTTAGGGTGTAAGGCATAATATTCAATCGTGTGGGATATATGTTAACATAACATAGGATTTTACATTCAAACATACAGGGTTTTGAATGTACAACATAATAACGGTCTCTAATGTTATTTTGGTGTTGAAAAAACTTAAAGGTTGATGGTTTAGGGTTTAGTGTTCACAATTTAAGGTTTAAGGTCTACAATCCAATGTATAATTTCAATTATACATGTAATTAACATTAACATTAAACCTAAAACCTAAAACCTAAACATAAACATTAACCCTTAAAACTTAAACCTAGCCCTAAAACCTAAACCCTAAACCTTAAACTTAATTCCAAAACCACAAACCATAAACCATAAACCATAAACCCTAAAATCTACACACTATAAATAATTTACATTAAATATTAGATAGCATTACACCTTAAACTTAATATAAACTTATTGTAACATTTTTTTTAAAAAAAAAATGCATTACGCATGTCTTATAGAATTTGACACTAAAATGGGATAAAAAATAGGACAATTAGGAAAACAGATTCATATTGTTCACCACTTATTTTTGTTCCAATAAAAACTTATTAAGGGCAAAATTTGCAACAACAAAAAGATTTAGATTTTTAGTAATTATTTTTGAGTGATAAATGGGTATTTAGTTCTATGAATTTACTTTAAACATACCTCTCAATTAATTAATGATTATTGAATACTTCATAACAAGTTTTTTTTTAATATATATTTATGTGCAATTTACATAGTAAAACATCAATAGTTAGTTATTATGTAATCATCAAATATCTTACTAAATTGTCCATGTTTATGAACTCAAAATCAATACTAAATTAAAAATAAGATGTTATTTAATTTATCATTCAAGGATACATTAATCCTTGATAAATAACTGAAAGGTAATAAAATATTTATTAAGTGGTTCATATTTGAGATATTTATTTAATGTTTCTACAATTTAATGTATAGAGCTTAGATTTAGGGTTTATGGTTTAAAAATGAACTATAGGGTTTACTGTCAAAAGTTGATTTATAGGGTTGAATAAATAGTTACATAAATTTTTTCCATTACTGTGGTAATATTCTATGTTGGATTTTGCTTAGAAATCATTATTATACTTATATGTCCTAATTTCCCTTGAATGTGGATAATATTTTCCCATAGAAAAAAAACCATCCAACTTGTAGATGTCTTCCTTACTAAACATCCACCATCTTTCTCAATAGAAAATTGACCTGACCAAAAACATCATGTTGATGTTTCTTTTTATCCATCATTAGACAAAATATAGACCATCCAAATTTTGGATGAAATTCAAGGTTGAACAATTAGTTAGGGTTTCATCTCCATCTCCATTCTTCCCTTTTCATTTCTCTCTCTTACGCTCTCTCTCTCTCTCTTGTGATCTTTCTCAAAAGCTTTCTTTCTCATGTCTTTCCTTCTTGTGATCTCTCTCAAAAGCTCTCTTATGCGCTTTTTGTTTCTTATGATATCTTTCAAAAGCTTTTTTTTTCATGGTATTTCATTTTTGCAATCTCTCTTAAAAGCTCTCTTTCTTATTCCATCTATCTCAACACCTTTAAAACAAGACATAAAAAATTGAAAATAATAGTCTTTTTTCCATTTTGTAGACTCCACGAAACAAGATTCAACATAATTCAAAACATAAGACATCTATAGCATTGTATAAAAAACATTTTAGAATCCAATTTTCAAATTTCTCCCAATTTCATTTGATTATACAATTGTATAGACCAATTGCATCATTTTTGCTATTTATAACTTGTGTGTTTATCTCAATTTGTATCAGCATGTAAAGCACATTCATTAGAAGAAATCTTGTCCTTTGCAACAAATCAATCAATGACTAAATGCCCTAATGATTAGTAATTAACTATAGTAATAGGATATTATTTCAAATCCTATGTGTAAAAAGTTGTAGTCATATATTAATGGTGCATTTGACTAGTAGATGATGAAGTGGTAGCAGGAAAGATGATGTTATTTTTTCACTACAAGTTTTCATCCATATGGCATACACGATTGATGACAAAATGACGTGGATGTCCAAAATATCATATGAAAATGTAACTAGGATAAAATCATTTTAAATATAATTTAAAAATGACTATCAATATATGTTCACACATAACGAATTATGACATGTAGGGAACTAATTTCAATTAATATTATACATATAAGTATTATAAAAACTTTAATTATATTTTTCTTGAATATACTTGATTCATGATACATGATACATTACACATTGAAATAAATTTTGTTAATAAAAATAGATTACTAAAAATAATTTTTATTATAATTTTAAAATCAAATAGAAATGTATGATGTGGTAAATATATAATTTATTTTTACATTAAAAATTTTAAATCAACTTAATATGATATATATATATATATATATATATATATATTATAATTGACTTGTGATACATTTATAAATATTTTATGTGGATAAATTTCATGGACTCATATGTCTAAATTAAAAGTTATTGATAAAATTATAATATATTGGGAAAAAAAATTATAATATAAATTCATAAATCAAATGAAGATTTAAGATATGAAAGATATATTTTATTTATTTTTGTACTACCCACAAAAAAATTTCCATTTACAAATCATATGTTTGAATTTTTTTTCCAAAAAATGATCATTCAAATATTATTTGGTAAGAGAATTCAATTTTGTTTTTTTGAAATAATTCACATTTTTACATATATATAAATAATAATTTGTGTACATTATTGAATGAACTTTATGAATAAGTTTTTATTTTTTTCACTTGGACAATTTATTAATGAAATATGAATCATTAGATTTAAAGTCATGTGTAATATTTAAATGAAGTATGGTAGAAGATTGTTTACACAACAAGTGGGGTAATTTGGTGGTTTAGGATTTCAGTTCCATCCTTGCGATCCAAGGATCAAATTTCACAAATGATATTATTGTGGTCAACAATGGAATATTAACCAAATATTTTACACATAATTAGAATACCTAGGTTAGGTGCCTACCTCGGAAAATTAGGTGGTTTACCTAGCCATTTAAATTAGTTTTAAACCTAGCTTAGGTGGTAACACATGTCAATAATTGATAGGATGAAAAATGATGGAAACAAAAATATTTATTATTATTTATATTATAATAATATCAATTATTATAATTTAAATAATAATAAAAAATTACACAGTGATTAAAGTATGACTTATGATTTCACATATGTCCTTTATGATTAAAATACCAGTCATAAACTTAGTCATATATTTGAAAATTTCTTCTAATGATTCTTCCATTTATGCTTCTATGAAGGACTGTTAGGCTATTTGAATGTCCTTGTGATTGCTTATCGTTGTACTTCTATTTATGCATCATATTTATGTGTATTATGTGTGTGTGCATGTTTGTTCATGTTTATTAAAGTCTTCAATCTGTGTCTACAATTCCTTATGTCCTTATATTTCCTCTTATATTTCATTATTATACACATTTTTATCACAGATCTTTAGTACATTTGTCAAGCAATGTCAAAAGTGTTACTATTTGTCAAAGTCCATCAATTGGTGTGAATGGTTTTGAATGTTATCCATCTCCAATATTCTTCTATTTGTGCCAATATAAAACTCGATTTCTATAATCTAATCATGTACTTTATGTCTTAGTTTCTCCATTAGTTTGTATACTATTATGAAAAGTGCAACATTCAACAATGAATGTATGGATTCATCCATAGCAATCATAGTTGTAAATAAATTTATACAGATGATTAGATGTTAATTTTGCGTAATATTTTCACATTTTTCTTCATTATTTTTTTCACAATAACAATACATCATATTTCTATAATTGGATTTCTATGAAGGAGATCCAAACTATCTCACAAACAACAAAGAAAAAAAACTAGGAAGACAACTTTGGCAAAATGGCGACATAAGCACTATAAGTTTTCCAACACATTTCAAGTTGTTTCTTGAAAAGATGCACAGAAAAATGCCTAACGATCATTAAGTGTTTTTTTAGAAGATGCACTAAGAAATGTTTGGCAATTGCTAAATGTTTTTCAAGAAGATGCACTAAAAAACACCTGGCAACCACCAAACGTTTCTTAAGATGATACATTGAGAAACACTTGCTAGTTGTTAGGAGTTTTTCACAAAGATGTACTTGAAAACACCTAGCAGTCGCCAAGTGTTTCTCCAAAAGATGCACTAGAAAATGCCTGGCCACCACCAAGCATTTCTCAAGAAGATGCACTAAAAAATGCCTAGTGGTCTCTAGGCATTTTTCCAAAAGATGGACTAAAAAATGCCTAGTGGTTGTTAGGCATTTCTCTAAAAGATGCACATGAAAACGTTTAACGGTTTCTCAAGAGGATGGATTAAGAAGTGCATGGTGGTCACCAAACGTTTCTTGAAAAGATGCACACAAAAATGCATGGAGACCACCAAACGTTTCTCTTGAAGATGCACTTAAAAATGTTTGGTTATTGCCAGGCATTTCTCAAGATCATGAAATGAGAAATGTTTGGAAGTTACTAAATGCTTCTCAAGATGATGCATTAAGAAACGCCTAGTGCCTGCTTAGTGTTTCTTAAGATCATGAAGTGAAAACTACCTAAAGGCTGCTAAATGCTTCTAAGGATGATGCGTTAAAAAATGCCTAATGGCCCCCAAGCATTTCTAAAGAAGATGTATTGAGAAACACCTAGGGGTTACTAGGTGTTTTTCAAGAAGATGCATTGAAAAACACCCGGCGGCTACTAGACATGTTTCAAAATGATGTAGTAAAAACCACCTAGCGGCCATTGGGCATTTCCTTGTTTAAACAGATGATGGACAAAGTTGATTAGGTATGGTGCACCATTGATGAAAAAGGTTGTTGACAAGTACTTTGGCGTGCATGATATGTATCTAAAAGTTGAATTTGGAATATGGTCCTTCATTTCAAAAATAATTGCTTGGGCAATAAGGTTGCTGAACCAGCCTGATACATTCATTGAATTCCATTTGATCAAGAATGGAAACTAGGACTTATTGAAGAAGATGCCCATCCACGATCTAAAGGTATGGGCTCATGACTTACACATGGTCGTTGTCATTCTAGAGGACCCACGGAAAAAACAATTATTGGGTTTCGTCTACTCAATAAACCAAATTAGGATGAGTTTGCCCTGATGTTACTCAAGGTTTTTTTGTGAAAAACATGAAAAACAAAACATTGCACGACATAATCATTAAATGGAATGAGTTTGTTGAGCTCCTCAAAATTGAACTGGATGAATCGCAAAAGGAATTTCAAAGGGGTTCAAACCACACAGTCACAAACTTGAAAGTATTTAGTGGTCATCACCCAATAAAAAAACAAAAAAGGAGAAAACAAAAGTTGAGAAGAAAGAGAGGATTCTAAAAAAATTAGTTGTTGGGAAAGAAGATAAAAGATTCAAAGTGTCGACTTGTCGACAACACCTTGGGCAATGAGTTTCTGGGTTGCTTTCCATTTGGAAATGAACCTCTTCTAGGTGTTTCCATTGATGTTCATTGTTTCAAGAGAGCACCTCCCAACATTGTATATCATCCATTCTTAGATATCCACAAGGATGAGATTTTTTTAAAAATCACACAATATAATATGTTTGACACCAAAGTGCCCATTTTTGCAATCCTTAAGGACCCGCATAATGTCAACCATATCACTCCTCATAAGTTGAAGAAGTGGGAGGATATTTAGGACAATCAGTTTCTGATTATTGGCGGGTAACACACAATTATTGTTGTAAAGGTGCGTCTAATTCCATCCCTAATTCCTTGTATTTCTTGTTTCATGGTGTGTAATGAAAATTCCAAAATAATAACTTGAAAGCAAAATTTCATTTTTTGATTTAAGAGGAACATGTACACAACCCCAATACAAAGCCCTAAGTTCGAAAGATCTATAGCAAGTTCCAAATTATTGTAATATGGGACACAAACTTCGCGAAAATTTACAAGCTCTCCAAAATATTAAACAATAAAGATTGTGACCTTAGCACAAAGCTTTCATACAAGGAAAATCTTGCACATGCACGAAGGATATGGGACACATACCAAAGGCCTAGTTTGAATTTTGATGCATCTCTTCAACATACTGAAAAATACAAGGTATCAAAACTAGACAATTAATTTCCATACAAAGTTATGTTATTGTATTTTGTCAATCATATCTTAAAGCTTTGTTATGGTTATGAAATGTGTTGCAAAAATTTGAAGAAATAGTCAAGCCTATTTTGAATGTTGAATCAACAAAGGAGTGCATGAATATCCTTCTATTGATAGATGCAATCTTCCAATTGTGGTAGAATGTCCTCTTTGAATGGGAAAAGTGCAACATCCTTGATGGATCTAGAGACGTGTAGCACGTATGCCAAAATTGATTGGAAAATTTGCTTTTGGTTACTTGATGAACCTCAAGGAAAAACAATTTGAAAAGCCAGTTAGGGGGCTCCTTTCAAAAGCAATAACACTCAAAAAACATCCAACAAAAGGAGGGAGGCTTAACCTAAAATCCATGTACAAGTTCACAAGGTTACTTAAATAGAAGGTTATGATCCAAAATGAAATTATCATTCATTTTGGACACCTAAAGCCAACCACCAATAATTAGAAGCCATATTCGAACAACAAATGGCATGCATTGAAGGACAAGCACAAGCTTAACAAGATGTTTTCAAGTTTGGATTCGAAGCTAAATGATGATTTCTACTCAAAAAAAGTTGAGGCTCAACCCCTCAGACGAGGCTCCACCTACAAGATTTAAATAGGTTCTGGAGAAATGGATCCAAAGTGGAAGTTCGAAGAACAATGTAGCAAAGGCAATTCTCTTGGACATTCATTACAAGTATGATAGAGTTGAGAACATGGAAGGTCTATTGGATGTTATCGACAAGGAATCTTGTGCATCATTTTTGATGGACAACACAATAAGGACCATTGTTGTCATTTATACAACTCACAACACCAAAAACATTCTAATAGTTTGGAAGAACCCTGATTAGGGATCCTTTCTCTTAAGGTTCTTGAACACAAGGGCCATATTCAAAGTTGCCTACATTTGTGACTGTGAGTCCTTCAAGAACCCATTGACTATTGTTTACAAATCGACTTTTGTTACACAAATTTGATTTGAGTTTGGGTAGTACATGGCAAGACCAGTAGAGGTTCTAAATTCCTCGACGACATAACTTAACGTTCCTGTGCTCATGTTTGCTTATTTGTTCCCTTGTAAAATTGGAACAAATGTGTGTGTCGAAATTTTGGGAAACAAGAAATTGTTGGCACTAGTGGAATGCCCATATTTCTTTTTTCCAAAAAATCAACAACTATATTGACAAGAGGTTTTTATAAAAGCTAGTTTTCAAATCCTTTAGCTAGTAATATTGAACGAGATGGTTGTCTGAATATCTTCAGCGAAGGAGTTCTCACGTATGTTAGTAATATCAAGTGAAATGGTTGTTTGAATATCTTTAGCGGAGGAGTTCTCACGTATGTTAGTAATATCAAGCGAGATGGTTGTCTAAATATCTTTAGTGGAGGAGTTCTCACGTATGTTTGTCTAGTATGTCCGACGCATGGATCTTGACTTTATTCTTGAAATATTTTGTTTGTAGAAATTCATTCCATTAGTAGGATTATTTTTCTGATATGATGTTTCTTCCTCAAGAGAATAAATGTAAAGTGTTGGAAATCGTTCTTCACGACCTGGAAAGAAACCAATGCAAGATGATGGCATTGATATGTTTTCGCATGCTTACAGGTGTCACGATGAGGAACATGAAAATGCAACCACCAAAGCCTATGTTAATGCTTACCCAAGGAGCACAAAAATCTAATGCGGAAGAGGAAGAAGAGCGAAAAGTCCTCGTCCCTACCAAGTAAAGTGGAGTTAATTTGTCCTAGATGTTGGACAACCCAAGCCCACTAAAGGTGGACAAAAAGAAAATTGGTTATGTCACAAGGGGACGCAATAAGATAAAGGCATCTAGAGGTAAGACCTAGGTTTCGGAAAAAAAGTTGTTCTCAAGGGATAAATCCAAAAAGTGTTGATGTTCAAGCTACAAGAGAATGAGAGGCTAGTGAGGAACTTATTGACCATGAATAAAAGGTCCTCCAAAAGACGAAGATGTGCTTACATCAATCAACATGTCCATTGTCAATACATCAATAACTTCCTCATTTGGGCCAAATGTGTGGCTTTAGATGGGGACAATAACAAAAAAGTTGGTGAGGAATTGTAATTCATCGACCTCCCCATAGTTCCTTTGAGATTGTATAGTTTTGTATGTTGAGTATAGGATCTAATAGAGAAAACAAGTGACTAATTAAACTCAATAACTTGTACTAATTTTGATGCCTTATTTCCCTTAATCATTTTATCATTTTTAAACTTGTAGGATAGTTTTTTTGAAATGTTTGGTTTATTTATAGGATACCTTTGTTTATATTAGTTTTAGGGCATTTAATTTGACTATCGCGTTGAAGCCCTTAAGCGTGTGTTTGGGCATTTTTCACTTCGCAGTCACATGAAAAGATTTTGTGCATTGATCACCTGGTGATCGCCAAGGGATTGTTTTTCCATTAATAGCCTAGTAGCCACTAGGTGATTGTTTTTCCATTGATCACTTGGCGACCACCAAGCGATGGTTGTCCATTGATCGTTTGGTGATTGCTAACGATCATTTCTCTATCAATAGCCTATTGGGCGCTAAGTGATTATTTGTTTGTTGATTGCCTAATGATTGGTTGTCCCTCAGTCATTTAGTGGCCACAAGGCAATTGTTTATTTGTTAATTGCTTAATGGCCGCTAGGCAATTAGTTGTCCTTCAACCACCTAGCGGCCACCAGGTGACTAGTTATCCCCCGATTTCTTGGCAGCCTTTTAGCAATTAGGATTTTTATAATCGCTTAGCAATTATTAGGAGATCGTGATTTGATTGTGCATTTGTACAACATTTTCTTATTGACGCCAAATATTGTTTTTTATATTATTGTTTTTTCAACGATCACCTAGGTGCGCTAGATATTTGTTATTGAAATTATGAGTTTGTTGAGTTTAATAATGTTTTAAATTCTATTATTAATACATCCTTTTTATTCTTGGGCACAAATTTGTGCTTCACATGTGGAGAGGGTGTCAATTTCCTCTTTCAAGAATTTGGGTAGAAAGATAATACAATCCAAGGTGGGTTCCTATCTTCTGTGGATTCTTTCCTTTACAATTAATATGATGGAAATGTAGATTGAACCATTAACTAATGTACATTTTGTATATACTTACAATTCATGTTTTCATGGAATTAGTTAATGTTCGCTCTACTGAACTTGGTGTTGAAGATGCAACATCAAATGATGTAGAACGAGGATATTATTATCTTGGATTGGTGGACCATTCAAAGTTGAGGACACAATTAATGACAACTAGTGGTGTGGAAGTTGTGCATGATGTGGGCTCTCTTTTGCTTTATCCAGTTACGAAGCTTGGCATTTTGCAAGAAAGTTTAATTTCAATGACTTTCAGTTTTGCTAATTATAGTTGTTAAGAAATCACAAGCACTTATGGTTTTGCTGATGAAGCTCCACATTAGAGCTTCTTTTGCAAAAGATTCCAAAGATTTTGAATTGGGTGAATGTCAATTACTAAGATGACACAACCACTTCAAGTTTTCCCAAGGGTGATGTACAAGAAATGATGAGTTATGGGTTTCCTGCACATACCCTATAGGAAAAACGTCCTTCATTGGAGGTGAATGACTATCATTTGATTTTAGACCTAAATGGTGTTCTTGTTGTTATGGGTGAAGGTCAAACTAAAATTTGCTTGATAGTTTTGAGGCCTAACCTCAAGGAATTCCTATCCACTTGTGTAAAATTTTTTATGGTGTAGATATGGTTTAATTTCGGTAATGAAGAGAAACTTTTAGAGGCAGTTGGAAATTATTGCCAAGAAAATTGGTGTTCGCCTTCCATTTTCTAGGATAGTGGACCAGTCGTTCTGCTTAAAAAATGATCATTTCTTGCCTGAAAAGTTGGACAAGCCAGTTTTCCATAAAAACCTTTTCGATTTTTTGTTCAAATTTTTAATACGATGTTTGAGAATACCTTGTTTATAGACGATACACCTCACAAGAGTTTATTTAATCCTATTTTTTGTGCCATCTTATTTTAGATATTCTACGAGTCGCACAACAATGTTAATTACTTGCTCCAAATTGTTTTTCCTTACTTGGAATCTATGCATTCATCCAAAATGTGGGTTTATAAATTTGTAGAATTGAATCCTTTTGGTAACATTATAAATGTGTTTCCTAATGACCTTCAATATGCAAAATTGATTATTCCTTGATTTACAGAATGTGATGAAATGTTTTGTAACAAAATAAAATCAAGATCTCTAAATTTTAAAAAATGAACTATTTAATTTATTTATTATGAAATCAATATGGATGGATGGTTTATTAACTTGAATTGTAATGGGAGCATGTTTTACTTTTATTAGTTGTTTTCTTCCCTAACATACTAAAGTCCAATGTAAGGGTTGTTCCACATAACTTTTTGTCTTTCAAGCACCATTGGTGTTGATTTGATAATTGGGCATTTTGCAAACATATTGTTAAGCTTTCATAAATTATTCTAAAATTTCATTGCAAATGGCTTGGTGGCCACCAAGCGCCTCATGCACATAGTTTGGTAGTTCCCTTGTATTTCAATGACTTTTTTTAATATCGTTTTTTTAATCTATTGTTAATTCACCTATTGTCGCTCAATGCTTTCTTGCATACTATTATTGATATATTTAAAATAGAAAAATATTTATTGTAAGCACATGGACATTTCACTTTCAATTTATTATTATAATTTTGATAACACATTTTTTTTCCCACATGTTTTAACACACTCCCAACCTCCTTAAGAGACTCAAATGTGAGTCTAAGATCAAAACAACGGAAGAATAGGAAGTTGGGGCACGCTCCTTAGCTCGCAACACTTCGAAGGTAAAGGGGTGTGCTAAAGCTCCGGGATGGGACTAGCTAGGACGATTAACAAGCACTTTAATCACTCACACGGACCTGCACAAACCAAACAAGTTGTTTAATGCATAGCTGGAGCACTTTTAGTGCTAGGATGAGCCACGGGCAAACTTAAACTCATAAGATTCACCGTGGCTCGGACTTGAAGGAAACCACCACCTTCCCCCTTATAGTATATTCTATGCCTCTCCACGAGGCCCACATTCAAATGGCATTTTGTTTCGAGACTCCCAAATGGGAGTTTGGAAATTCCCAAAGTTGGGACTCCCGCGATTTTGGGCCCCATAACTTTGTGTACAGACCTCTAATTGAGACGAGGTCTAAAGCAAAGTTATAGTCCTCGTTGATAGCTTTCCAAGATATGTCGCACACCACCTGCACGCAAGGAAATCAGGTCGATTCCTGACTTTCAGTGGTCGGGAGTCAAACTGCCAATTTGACTCTCAACCTTTCTTTTGGCCATAACTTGTGTTTCAGATGTTCCAAATGGGTCATACGAACCCAATTTAGATATTTACGTTTCAATAGCTTTCTAATGATATAAAAAACTCCTCAATCTAATGGGTTTTGACCCCTATAATCGCCCTTTGAAGATTTAGAAGTCCATTGGGACTCCAACTTCCAAAATGGGAATTCACTTGGGAGTGTGAGGGTTCACTCCCTCACACTCTTTGCACTCCCGGGAGCATGAAATGTGACCCCCGGGCTTCCCTCTTGGCCCGCAACCTTGCAAGCCCTTTCCTTGGTCGCAAGCCCAAGGCTAGGGTTATGACATGTTTAATTCATTTTGTTGATTGATTTTGTTATTGTTTTAGTCCAATGTTTCATCCAAGCCAACTACAATGGTCAAAGGCAATTCAATGCGTTCACGTTTACGTTTGTTGTCTCTTGAGCTTAAAAAATTGTTGGTTTTGAGTGTCAATGGTGTGTTGTGTTATTTCCCACCTTTGATTGTTTTGCAAGGGAATGTTAGAGTGTTTGGAAAAAATGTTGAAAAGACCAAAGTGGAAATCAAAGCTGGAGTGGAAATTTTTCTTAGTAAGGCATTTCAAAAGTTTCACATCACAATTTAGTCTTGTATGAAACTTGAGAATGTATTAGAAGTTCTCCCCCTGTTCATGCCTAAAAGTTTTTTAGATCAGTTTGTTTTCATTTGGGGATGTGAACAATGTTCCAAAACGTTTGGTGAAATTTCACCCAAGTCCCATTATTACGTAAAGGATTTAAAACATGTGTATTCTGCTTGTGGTGGGAAAGATTATGGAAAGGAGGATCAAACATTGCTAATTGACAATGAACCCAACAAGGTGTTTTGGAATCCAAAATGGATTGGTCTTTTTCTTGAATCATTCAAGGGACAGATGTTGTCAAATAATAAAGTGCAATGGTTGGATTTGCCATCCCATTTGTGGCCACCCTTGGTTGGATTACCATTGGCCAAAACAATTTGAATTCATTATGATTTTATGGTCAAGTATTTTAAGCCTCGTTTAAATTCATCATCGAAAAATTATTCTTGCTTCCTCTAGTATATGTATATTGATAATGTTGACGTTCATAATAAATAACCCTCTTTAGGTATATAATCTGAATCATTCCATTTTCATTTTTTTTCCTTGCATTTATTATTATTTCTATATATAATTGTTATATGTTTTAATATGCAGTTTTTTTTGGTTTTGACTTTTGTGTGTAGGTGGTTTGGATCATTGTTCACATAGTACGTGACATTTTATGTAGCTATGAAAGGGAGGAAATAATGTTTGCCAATGAGTTTTTATTTCAAAATGGTATCAATATTGTTGCATATTTGAATATGGGAAATCGCAAAACTTCTAACACTAGGAGGATTTCACATTGTGTTTAAAATTATCCACAAATTTAAAATGCCCTTTAAGGTTATTTATACAAAGATTTTTTAAATATTGGATATTATGTTTCAAGATTCCTAAAGAAATTAGGACATGTGTTTTGACAACCTGGTGGCCACATGGTAGTTCAATTAGTTTCAAATTATCCTTCAAATTTAAAAAAATTTTTAGGGTCTTTTTCATTTTTTTAATAGTTTATTTTTTGTTGTCAAAACTTTTGGACAAATCAATATAATTACAATTTTGACAACCTAGTCGCCACCATGTCTAATTTATATCTAAAACATTTAATGAAGGTTGTTCAATTACGTAATATACTACATGAATTGCTAACTTTCGCAACTTTTTCCCTTTTACATGTTATGTAAATTTCTGAATTTTTTAATTGTTACAACTTCTTTTCATCTTGTGCTAAGCCTAGTGGCCACCATGCTTCAAAGTTCATATTAGATTTTTTAATATTGAATATAATGTTTGTTTGATCTATGAAAATTGTATTTCACTAATTCATCATTCAAATTTTTTTTGTTTTTTTTAAACAACCTGCCATGGTGTCCTCAAGGTTAAATTTTGTATAACTTGGAATGTAACTTGTAATTTTTCAAATTTAGTTTTTTCTTGTGGTTAGCAAACCTTGTCCTGGTGGCCACCACGTCATTTACAATTGAAAGATTCAAATATTTAACATAAAAATTTGTGTGTTGGCATTTTCGAACTTTTGTAAAGTCCTAAATTAATTAAATATGTGTTTTCACATACATTAGGTTCATTGTGCATAACTACAAAGCATCCAAGTTTGGGTCTTTTGTCAAAATTGAGCAATTTGTTGTAGGTTTAGTGATTATTGTCAACGATGAAACATCCAAAAGTGATGGAAGTGATGAAACAAGTCAAAATCATCAGCACAATTTTTTTAGTTCTTTAGATCTTTGCAACTTTAAGTACTCATGGGATTTAAGGTTTCCAAATTCATTTAATTGAATTTGGAAAAATGCAAGGTCACTTTAATCTTCCTATTTTTTTTCAATGTAGTTGCTACCATGCTAATAATGGCTTTCATTTGTGCTTTCAATGCACATTCTTTTTTGCTTTTGATTTTTTTGATCTTCCTTGGCTATTCATGAACCTTATGGTTGTTTCAAAACTTTGAACTTGCCACCAAATTCCACATTTGCATTAACCTCTTATATTTTTATAACTTTTTCCATGTTCTCAACTAAATTCATTTACTCAACATGAACTTTCCTCTTCATGGGGTCAATTGAATCCTACTTTCCTTTCTAGTTTTTGCCCACCTAGGAATGTCTTTAAAAATCAACTAGTAATGTACGAAAATGAACAAACCATGTTTTGAATGTTTTGCTTTGAAAAGCTCTAGAGCGTTTTGGAGTGTATTTTTCAAAAACTCATCATTTTTATTGAAAATAGTCATTACTTGATAATTGCCACAAAATTTTGTCACATCATGTTTGATTACTCCCCATTTGATCTCCAAGCTTCTAGCTAGACATTGTGCTCAACACATAGGTTAATTGTTGTTGTAGTGTGTATCGATCCTCTCCCAGAAAGCTTGATTCTTTTGCCCATTTTTTATGATAGTATCTTATGATAAATGAAACATTGACTAACATAGTTGTTTTTTTTCATCTACCACAAATTTGTTTTCCTTTTTTTTGGCTTTCTTCCACATCATGCCAACATTGGGTTTTTGTGTGTCCATGAAAACTTACAACAAACACATGAAACACACTGTTGGCATGGTCGATGTTGATTAATTACATTTATGGAACCTTTTGATGAGCTCAATATCCTCCACCAAATTATGAAGCCCAGTTCAAAATCAACCAATCCCAACAACTTATTTGTTGTCATCAATGATTGTTACCTAGGGGTTAATAAAACTGCCATTTTTTTCCAGCAGTAGTGTAATGCCATTTTAGAATGATATACAAGCATTGTTGGAAATGCTTTTAGGTTGGACCATGTTTACATGCTATTTAATTTTCAATAACACGCACCAAATTCTATGCAAAGATAAATGAGGAAATGGTTGGTTAAATGAAAAAAATAGAAACCAAATAATCAAGTTGGAACATAGTGATATTGAAGAGCAACTCCACACTTGAAACTACAAAGTGCAACACACATGTTTTTTTGGGTGAAATTTAGACTTGGTGTCAAAATAATTTGTTAATCATACTTTTATTTAAACAATCATTACATGTTAATATATTATAAGTGTTATAAAACCACAAATCTAACCACATATTTGATATTCATATATATTTTACAACATCAAAGATTTGATTTTTATAAATATTAATTAACTATGAATCTAACCACAAATTTGATTTTTATGAGTGTTACAAAACCATAGATCTGACCTTTTTAAATGTTTAATTATTTGTACTTTATAAATATTAATAAATAAATTTGATCACAAATTAAAAATGCAGAAATATTTTAAATATTTTTTTATATGTGTTAAGTTAGAATTTAATAAATATTAAGTAACTAGTTATTGATTAGTATATGAGTTCTTATTTAGTTAAGTTTGAATTAGTGTTAGGTAACTATATTAATTATTAATAAGAATCACTTAGCTTATATAAAGGGGTGAATTTGAACCTTTTTATATTCTTGTTCATTCGCAATAACATTCATAGAGTTGTTTTGTTATCTTTTGAATTTGAATTTTTATATTGTCTTTAATTTGAACATGCATGCATAAGAATAACGAGATTCTTGTGTATAGGTGTTATAGAAGTGTATATTTTGTCTATGAACACAATTGTCAACTAAATAAAAACTTGAAGAGATGCCACATCAACATCTATATCAGCTCAAAAGGAGTTTGTGTAACCAACAAGTTAGCACATTTCATGTAAAGCCTCATCTATCACACAACTTTTTTTTGTCCACATGTCACAAACTGAACATAACCAACCTCACAATTGTTTTTGAGCCTTGATCGCATGTAAGGTAAAGCATGTCACCTAAGAAATTTATATTATTGTCATTCATTCTAATTAGACATTGGTCTCTTGCAGTAGTCATGGACTCAAAGCTTTATAGATTCGGAATTTTTTTCAATTATGCAATTTTTGATTATTCATCTTTTGTGAAACATATCTTCATCTAAATCCTAAAGAAAGGTGATTATGAGTAGACTATCAAACTTCTGGAACCTGTAAGCACAAGTCAATTGTACCTTGAATCTGCAAAGGCCACCTCTCCCTCCTGCAAAACAGTACAGAAAGATTGGGAGACCCGTTTATCTTGTGATGATTGAGCCTTGAATTTCTTAGTTTATTATTTTGGCTCAAACTCACAGAAAATACCTCATTTTACCAACTGGGATTGTTGCAATTTTAGCCAAGCCAAAGACTACATATGACATGTTGAAAGACACACAAAGCAAGAGATAAAGCATTGCAAATTCAGCATATATATGGCTCTTTGCTACTTGCAACACTCATCACATGCAAAATTCAATTTAAAGATCATGGTGTATTGATCTGCAGCATTTGGACAAAGAAATTTATGCTCCATTCACCAAATTTGGTCTCATTATGGCTCTCACATGGGCTGAAAAATGCTTAAGCATTATGTTTCTGAGTGGAGATTTGTCCAAAAAGAAGGAAATATTACAGTGTGTCACACAAAACTTGAAGAGCTCGTATCACACAATGAAATTCCAGCAGCACATGTGAGTCAGTCACACAGTACTGAGTATTGCCTTTCATGAAAGGAGGCAACCAAGAACATTGATGAAGGTCATGACATCAATTAGTGCACAACAGAAAGCAGATGGTAGGACTGAAGAGATGGAGACCAATTTGCATCAAATGGAAACAGATATCCAGGGGTTAATGCAAAACCCCCAGATGACTAAGTACCTCCAAAGACAACCAGCAAGACAAAAGAGAGATATGACATCAATTGATGTGCACAGAAAGCAGATTGTAGGACTGAAGAGAGAGAGATCATATGCATGGAAACAAAAATTTGGGGATTGATTTGAAAACTCCAGATGACTAAGAGTCTCTCATGAAGGAAGACGACCAGAACACGAAAAGAGACCTACATCAATTAGTGCACACAGAAAGCAGATGGTAGAACTGAAGAGAGATTGAGATTGTATGCATCAAATGGAGACAGACATTCGTGGATTGATGCAAAAACCCCAGATGGAGACCTCAGACCAATCTGCACATGTGGGGCTGTTGGGAAGCCATCGCCAGGTGGGTGGACGATTACCCAAATTGCACACCAACACTCGAGGAGTTTTCTTCACATGAAGGTATAGAGAATTTCCTGATCCAACACACTGGAAGGAGTAGAACATCTTGCCCTTCCTATAGAAATCCTTGAACAGCCGATCAGGCATAGTTTCAACTTCCTCCCACTCAGCCACTGAATCAGACTCTCTAAGCTCCCATATCCTCACACCTTCGAAACTCTGATCTATCCGCAGTGCTCCCACTAGCAACAATCTCCCCAAATACTCCACAATATCTCCATACCACAAGAAGGACGGCCTGGACACAGGCACCACCCGCCAGATTCCCTCCTCCATACTGTATGCTAAGAGTGCATCTGGGGGTCCGGATGTCAGGCAGTAGAAAAACCCATTGCAAAATGCACTTCTGGCAAACGACATTTTGCGAGGAAGTTTTCCGGTCACTGACCAGCAATTCATCCTGGAGTCATACACCTCAGTGGTGGCTCCAGATTCATAACTTCCAACGGCAACAATTTTGTATTCTTGTGTGAGAGGATTGATATCAATGCCAATGACAGGATCGATTCGATCCTCAAGCCATGCAGGTAATGTCTTCCATAATTTCAACAGAGGATTACACACGGAGAGAACCTGATCGCCATCCATGTAAGCTCTAATGCAGAGTAATCCCCCCGCTGCGGCAGTGGGATACATGAAATCGGGAGGCAGAAAGCTCAACGGAATCTTATGCCATCGATCAAATGCAGGGTCATAAGCAAAAGACCAGTTTCGACAGCGTCTGTAAGAGAGTATAAACAACCAAGCTTCTTTGGAATGGACCTCTGTGCGAATCTCCAGAAAATTGGGAACAAAGAGAGTCGTCCGCCATCTTCTCGACACAGTGCGGGAACGGAAATACGAGGAAACTGGGAGATAAGCTTGAATTCTGTCTACAACTTCTTCAGGCAATTCTGGGATGCGTATCTTGAGATTATCTCCGCTGCGCACTCGATTCCGAATCCGGTTGTCATACATGTAAGCTGCCAACCCTAATCCCACAGGACCCCCCACGATCCATGTGCTCGTACTGCCGATATTGCCCATCCACTATCTCATTCGACTTCATCCTCGAGCATCTTCTTCGATCCTGGATACCCAAATCCAGGCATTCTTTTTTTCGGAAATCTGGCTGGTTTCTCTAAAGAATGCTATGCCATTTTGATTCCATCCTCATGCAAAATAATGTGGGTACCTTTCTTTCACAACCCATTTCCCTCAGTTTTGTAACCTCAATCTGGTTTGTTCCTCCGTAGACATCCTTCAAAACACCTTGACATGGTAATAGAGCTCGCTCTCTTCCGACCAACTCGATTTTGTTATGGCCCTGATGATGCTCACCTCGCCCCTGTCATCTTCGGATGCAGGGGTGAGGAAGAAGACCCGAGATGGATCTCATTAGGTTTGAGCTCCTCATGGCAACGACCGACGAAACCCAGGATGGCTGCAACGCTTTACTAGCCAATCTGAGCTTACCTTCCGTTGGGTGAAAAGTCACCATGTTCCTGCTCACCTTTGATGACACACGTACTGCTTTGGAAGATGGATCAAGCAGCTGCCAGCCTTCCTGTGTCGGCAGTTTGGTCTGTTTCGTTCGCAGTAGTTCCTTCTTTTCTGGTTGGGTCTCTGAGGCCAGCTTGCAAGTTTATCAAATGGATCAATTCTTCAAGATTTCTTTGAAGTCTTTGAATGTATTGTCATTGTGTTGTGGTGTTTGCAACCATTGGAGGTGTGCTTGTGTGTCCAAAATTCAGTCTGGTTTATTCCTTCTGGCGATTTTCTGTCCGCTTATCTGCATTTGTCCTTTTGAGGAGCTTCTCTCGTTTGTGCGTGTAGCATTGAAAACACCGATATTGCCTTTGAATTCTTCGGAAGTTCTACACGGTGATTTGCGAGTGATGGAATTTTACTTCTGTTGTTAGACATGCTTGAATCTTTGATTCTTCGTACATATTTCTGCATTAGTTGGTGCTTAAGATTCTGAAGATCTGCTTACAGAAAATCCTCTGTAGCAGTAGCAGTACTTATAATATCTGGTAGAATTCTGTCTGATCAGCAGTACTTTCAACTTTTGAATTGGATGCAGAATTTGAAGGAGAAACAATTCTGTCTTCAGTGGTTTGTCATCAAACTTCTGTATCCCAACAACTCCGAGGAGATGACTGGAAAAAATCTCATTGTACATGTTTGTAAGTAATCATTATTTCCTTAGGATTCATACACTTCTATGTAATGCAACCAGGCCCAGAGAATTTCTCAATATAGAGATCCAAGTTCTGTTCATGATCAGTATTGTTTCTGCCTGTACTCAGATAACACACTAGTCATCAGCCATTTTTTTGTCAGAAGATGAGAGCAGAATTCCATAACCGTGTAGATGTAGCACAAACATATGTTCAAATCAATACTATAATTTCCACCATCCAACCTTATTAAGTCATGGCTGTAACAGCTATGAATTTTTGGACGACATGTGATGTCCAGCATTATTATGCTATTTTTCATTTAAGCAGCTTCCAGAGGTTCTGGAGCTTAATAAATTCTCTGGCATCTTGTAAACACAGTGGCATGATGACCAATGCAGGAAACTTTGAGAGCTTCTGATTCTTGATATACTGTCATATCTATCACTGACTTTCAGTGCCAATGGTGGAAACTGAACTTCATCTGTTTACGTCACACATTTCCACCTTGAAATTTGCTTCTATGTTCCTGGAGCTGAATGATCACATCCCCATCATACTTATTCCATGAGGAAATGCTTCATAGATGAGATCAGCTGACAGATTTTCGCATACGGACAGAAAATTATGTTATTGTGCATTGGTACGGTACGAACATCTTACCCAGAAGAGAAATACATATAACCCCGCACCAAAACTTGTCGATTGGTCAATAATGGACCAACCCAACAGCAGAATGGCTATCTGGGACTCGAACGATCAAAGATCAAAATTCGATAGAAATTGCGTGGAGTATGAGAGAAGGCAAGAAAATATTCTCGCAAAGGTCTCGTAAATTCAGAGTCTTATAGGGTCGACCAATCGATCATGCTTGAAGTCCAACTTCATCTCTTGCACCTGAAACCTGTCAGAATCAATAAAGAAGTCCTAACGATCAAAATCAAAACAAGCACAATTCTGTAGCAGCAATCGAGGAATCTTCAAACCGTAGAACCCTAACCTGTGGCAGCCGCAGTATGAAAGTAGCCCTGAATGCGGCACACTGATTAGGGTTAGGGTTTCGGGCTGCGTCCTTTTACCCTTACTCTTATGAAATGAAGTTTGGTTTACGGGAACAAAGTTGTAGCGTCGGCGTCGTAGCTATTGTTGGTGTGTGTGTGTGTGTGAGCTCCTCAGCAAGCGGTCGGTTTGCAGCCGGCGTCTGTCTCGGGAGCCGCATCAGCGGTAATCGTCTTTAAGGTATTGAACCCCCGATGTCTTGCTTCATATTTACTTTCTAATGCTTTTGTTACCGTTGACTGTTCTAGAAGGGCGATTCTTCGCAAACATGAGCTGTTGAAGAAAGTTGTTTGGCAATCGCGGACTCCTCTCGCCCTGTTACTCCCGTTGAAGTTACCAACTTGTGGCCTGTTGTATCTGCTTTGTTCAGTTTGCCTGTTCCGCTCGTATGGTATGGACTTAGGTTGTTAGCTGTGTGATGAAACAGAATGGCCATGAAGCCTGGGAAAGTGGGAGTTGAGGAGGCGATTGAGACTGTTCATCGTATTCGCATCACCCTCTCCTCAAAGAGTGTGAAGAACCTTGAGAAAGGTGAGTTCCAATTTCTCATTGCAAGGGTCTACCTTATCCATCGATCTTTGAAATAAACACCTGAGAACTGACTGCTGACTTTGTATACCATCAGTCAGGAGCTTTGAATGCACGTGATTGGGTGCGTGGAAGAGGATGCAATGTGTTTTAAGGCTCTAAATTTTCAAAGCTCTGCCCATTATAAAGCCTTGGAAGATGACTTCATTGACTTGATAGTTGTGACTAATGGAGTGAGTATTGCATGTCTAATGTTTTTCTGGACCTATGCCAGTGTGTGCGGACTTGATCAAGGGTGCTAAGGACAAGCGGCTCAAAGTGAAGGGTCCAGTGAGAATGCCTACCAAGGTGTTGCACATAACCACTCGCAAGTCTCCTTGTGGGGAAGGTAAGACTCCACAATCTTGATAGTTTTCTGTTTTTGTACAGATTTGTGAACTTTTTGATATTTCCTTCAAAGTCATGGTTGCTCTTTGCATCAGCTCTGAGGATCCAAGACACAAAGAGGATTGGGTAAGATGTTTCTGATGTGCTGTTTGTGTTCAGGTACCAACACTTGGGATAGATTTGAATTGCGGGTGCACAAGCGAGTTATTGATCTGCACAGCCCATCAGAAGTTGTAAAGCAGATAACATCCATCACAATTGAGCCTGGTGTTGAGGTTGAAGTCACCATTGCTGATGTGTAGATGATGTGCACTGGATGATGTCTGGTAATATGGGTTTTTCCAAATTTTGTTTACCATGAGCAAGGCTCAACACCATGTCTCTGGTGTACCTTGGATGTCTATGGGAATGAAAGTAGAGTTATTTTTTGGAAATGAAAAATTTCTCAGGATTTCCATGTGATATTCATTTGCTGTGTATTTGGAATGTGCCTGACTTATGAATATGGGAACTTCAATGGCAGATCAATGTATATTGCTTCTGTGCTTGATTTGTGAAGATGGATTTGTGGCATATCTAGTTGATTGCCATTTGGAATGTCATGTTGACACCATGTTGTTTCTACTTGATTGCATGTAGAATTCACCTAACATGATGTCAAATGTTACTAGAATCAATTTTAATGTTCCACAACACATTATTAGTGTTGGCTGGATGCTTTACCAATGTCCTTGTACACACCATATCAAGTTGGAGGAGGTTGGATGCACATTGCATATGTTCTGAGAGTTCACAGTCATTGGTGCCACATGTACTGTGAGGAAAATAATGGATGATCACCTGGTGACAGGAATTTCAGTCAAAATCCAATATGTTTGCTCACTTTTTTGCATCAGATTCCATAGTAATCAGTAAAAGCTTCATCAAGTCTTACTGTACAGTACCTTTTATGTGACAGCTCTTTCAGAAGATGCACTGAATCAACCATGTAGTCATGACTTCAAGTCTACAGAACTAAGTTGATGAGGCTCCACATGGAAACAAAGGGTAGAATTGTTCTCATGTCTACATGGTTGATTCATCCAACAAGGGTACCTTTAGTTGTTTTTTTACCAGAACTTCATACACACATTCACTATGAACAACAGTCACACTCTCTCACTTGTTCAGGTACTAATAATGATAATTTGTATGATAGCAACTTATCTATCACAACTTCCCCACTGACTTCAACAGCTCCCTACAGTAGGGATAGGCCAGTGTAACCACTAACCTGCATACTGAGTTTCTGTTGCAAGTCTGGAAGCAACAGGGAGACTCAGCCATGATACTGGCCAGTGACAACATAACAGTTGGCAAGAGGAAAAGCATAGAGAAAAGAAGAGGTGGAAAAATAAAAAACACACAATAAGAAGAAAACATAGAAAAACAGACACATGGAAAAACAAATGAAGAATCAGAATAAACAGGAATCAGTTCATTTGTGAAGAGTAAAGGCAGAATCTTAGTGAAGTTGGAGGACATCAATGATGCAAGTCTATAAGTCAGGGCTCATAAGGTAAGTGAAGATGGTGAAACAAGGTGAGACACAATGGCGATGAAATGCAGCTGAGCAAGCATTAACTAGCAAAACAGTGCAATGTAAGACACTGCAAAAAGGAGTAAACAGACCTGAGAGGAGGCATGTGAGGAATCTCGCACACTTCCAAGCTATTAGGAGAGGAAACCAAAATCTTCTTAAGGGAGGTTCAAGATAGAAGAGAGGCTGATCTTATCTATGTGTGAGGAAACATGTACTGAAATAATGAGATCTTTGCTCAAAACCTGAGATTTAGAGGGGTTGAGATTATAAAAAATGACAGTAATGAAAAGACTGAAGACATTGATAAGCTGCCAAAATGTGCCTGATGTGAATGCATAACTCATGAGGAGGAAGTCTATTTAAAGTGAGGAGCATACAAACCAAATTTAGTCCTATTGAAAGAGAATTTAAATTTTGGGGATAAAATTAGAAAGAAAAAACCAACCTTCTTTTGTAATTTTTATAGCCAAAAGCTCTATGGAAAAGAACACAAGAGTGAATGAAACAATCTAGCAATGAATTGTGGGGTGGAATACCTCTCAACAGAGAAAGCCATAGGAAGAGATAAATGAGCATCAACTGAAGAGGAAGGGAAAATGGTGGGAATAGTTCTACTTTCAGGTTGATACTGTGTATAATATGCCATACATTGTTGTGTCTGTAACATACCATAGACAGTTGTGATTTTGACATAAACTGGACTAGTGAACATAAGATTAGACTTTCTTGCCTCCTTTGAAGGCGCTTTTCAGTTCAAATCACTCCAACCAAAGAGACACTCATCTTTGCCTCCCTGTCCACCTCTTCAACTTTCTATCACATCACTTTTACTCCTCTAGCTTGATATTCATACTTACAATTTTAACAACTGAAGCTGTTAGGGACAGCAACCTGAAGGCTCAAAAAGTGGAGCTTGACACGGTTAGTCTGCAAGAGATTCGACCTGTTGCATCCAACGGACATTGCACATCAGAGCAGGCAAAACAGGTCAACTCGCTCTTAACCTCAAAGTATCTAAAAGTTTCCTTTCTGAGAGGGAAATCTTTAGGGCAGGATCCACTACACACCTCATCCAAATATCAGTGAGAACCAAGGAAACCAACAGAAAACCAATGTCATTAACAGGCTGAAATATTCTAAAAAAATTTCCAATCAGAATCACCGGATGAGTGTTGTGCTTTTGTTGCATCTCGTGTAGATCATTGTCTGGACTGGCTTGAGTTCCTTCACTTAAGTAGTAGAACCATACAAGCAAGTCTTGCTTATGAATCTTGAATTTGTCACAAGTTTCCCATGCCAACAGTAAGGATTGAAGACCTTCAAATCGGACCCATGGGATGGAGGTCTCTATGTAGCAGCATTTTTGCTGCTAAATTTTTTATTCCAGCCATCTTCCGTATGTTTTGGATCGCTCTTGTCTTTCATTTCCAGCAAGATGATCATCTTATTCTTCTAGATGCAATAGCCCATTTTGAAACTAACACTTCCTTTTTCCAAATAGCATTACGAGATGTTTGAACCACATTACCCCATGTTGTTATTCTCAAGTCCCACCTTTTAAGAGCCTAGTGGTTCAGTCTTATCCCTAGTTGCAGGCTTCTTTGGCATATCGCTTACACAAGCAAGAATTTGCTTCACTTCTAGTAGACATTCCTTTAGATATTGCATGAGCACGTCTCTACTCATGTGCGAGTCCAAGGATAGGCACTTGATTATTAAATTGTCCTACCACACCAACATTTTGTTTATCATTAACCCATTTTCTTGCAACACTACATACCTATCTTGGTTTGCCACATCTTATAATTGCCCACCTTTCACGATGTAAGTGTGGTCATACTATTGATGATCTAAATATCCATTTGCTTCAGTGCCCTTGCAAGAGTGAGTGTGCCACAACCCATGACACACTTCACAATGTTATTGCAATATATTGATTTGGAGAATGGAGCACATGTTCAAAGGGAGGTCTCCCACCTTTTCCCTTGCCATACCTGACAACAAATAGATATTCTTATCACCAAAGATTGCTTCCGAACTTTGATGGACATTGTCATTGTTAACCTAACTCACACAGATATGGTGCAATGATCATCAACGATGACAACACATGTAACGACAATGGTTGCGTAGGAGAAGACACAATCTTATGTCGAATGAATACTAGGCGATGATTTCATTCCCTTTTTTATTAAGATGTATGGGTGTTTTCATTCTCGTTTTGATTCATTTTTGATTGCTTGTGCACAAACCACTATTGCATGTCATTAATGATCTTCTTTAATCCCTTTGATGTTTATTTCTCACTATCAATAATGTGTGTCCATAGCCCTACAACATGCACAAGCCATAACAATTTTTTAGTGAGTTGTAATTGGTTGGGGTTCTTCATCTCTTCCACACATCATAACTAATGCACCTCCATCACTACCTAATTTGTAGTAGATGACAGTTTTCTCATCTTAGGTTTTCAATATTATTGTTAATCGTCATTTCATAGCCATGCATCTTATTTGCATAAGGTTTTTCCCTTATTTTTTGTTGATGGTTTGCTTTTGTTTTTCCTTTGGGTTATGTCTACTCGTGCTCTCATTTGCCTTGTAATTTTGATGGATGGGTTCTCATCTTTGATTTTTACATACAAGGTTTTTCCTTTTGGAGTTGGTTGGATCAACTTCATGGTAGTGAGAATTGAAGATTACTTTTTAAGCATGGTTTTGATTTGCCACAAAATTGCCCAAAAGTGATCCACCATATATTTTTCAACTTGCATTAAAAGCCACACATTTGGTTTAGGGTTGAAGGGAAATTTGTCATGCGAAAAATTATTATATTGCCAATTCAAATTACATTATGCACCCTTAAAAGTATAAGACGTGAATATGGCAAATGTTTAAGACATTTGTGAAGCATATGCATTAGAGTTATCCATAAAGTCATTGTGTTTTCACCCTATCTTTGGGCTGCCTTTCACCCCCTATCCATCATTTAGTGGTATCTACAAAATAAGAAATTCTATTAAATCTCAATATGAAATGTTGAAACTCAACATTTGATGCACAAGGTTTGAAAGTAATTATAGTAGTTGTATAAGTAGGAATAATGAAAATATATGTTGTTATCATGAAGGTGATCAGGAAAAAGGAAAAACATGATGAAACTTAGTTTAAGGTAAATTGGCAAATCATTAATCGCCTACCTATGACCAAACATTTTGACAACTTTTTTTCAATTTTTTTCCATTTTGAGTGATTTAAATGTTATAGGAGCACCTTTTGAAGCTTTACAAATCATCTTTGAAATATAAAGTCAAACAACTAACCAAAAAAGAACAATTAAAAAAATATGTTTTTTCAAATTACAAATCGCATTTTTTTTCATTTTTCTACATTTTGACCCCTCCTACTTTCAAACTTGATAAATTTCTTTTTTAAACAATTTAAAATGTTATAAGAGCATCACCTAAAGTTTACAAATCATTTTTGAACTCTAATAGCAATAGAACAACATATAAGGAATTTATTGAGTGATTGGAAACGAGCCTTGTAGTGTTTGATGGTTTGTTTTTTTGAGTTCTTGGACCCCCACTATTTTGGGGGGCCATAACTTTTTCAATTCTATTCCGTTTTTGATGATTTTTAATGTGCCAAATGTGCCAATAGGAAGGGTTCAAGTTTTGTTGGGACACCAGAAACAATGGAACCCTCCCCTTGGATCCAACCTACCTTGAATGCTTAAATGTTTGAACACAGGCTGGTTTACCCTACCACCAATATTGATGGATTTTAAAATTTCACCCTCCCCCATTGAAAGCTAATGTACTTTTTTACAATTAAAAAAAAAAATCTCACCCCTTTTATGACCAAACTCAAGGTTTTGGTGTCTTGTGTTTTCATTACTTCATAGATAACTCTATTGTGTAACTGAATTGTGATTATAAAACAAGGTAGAACATTGTACAAAGATCCAAATGTGAATGTGAACTCATTTCTTATCATAATTGAACCATGTAATGACAACCTTGAAGGTTTCAATGGGTTAAGGTTAATATAATGCAAAGTGTGTTACTCTAGCTATGGGAAAGGAGATTTCAACTTATCTCATGTGGTGTTACAATTGTGTAAAACAAAGAAAATTTCACAAATGTTGTGTTCCCTATCTCCAAAAACAAATTTGTACTTGGCACAATTGTGCAATTTCCTTAATTAGTGAGATGGAATCTTTGTGGTTAACCAAGAAGTTTGTACCAAGAATGCCTTGTCAATATTATTGTGTTATATACAACAAAAAGTTTTAACATGAACTTACAATGTATTGACACCAAAGTTTTTTGTTTGGAATGCAAATGTAGTAATCTAAAACCAACTTTGAACCACATTTTACCATGTCAATGTGTTTAATCCTACGAATGTTGTCTATCTCACACAATTTTCATGATGCTTAAAACATTCTTTCAATGTGATCTATAAATTAAAAGATTCAATCCTTGGTAGAGGATGTAATGTGGTATGTGGACTCTTGGTGTCATGAAGCAACATTTCCATGCTAGCCCAAGTTGGTGCAACTCACAACCTCTTCCCTATGCTTTGATACTTACCAAAATTTCATTTTATATGGTGGTGTAGAATCAAGTTATTTTAATTAGTTATTCATTCCAATACATTTTCTTGTTTGCACTTATCTTTAGTTTAGATTTAGAGTATCCATTAAACACCTTTATCATGAATAATAAACGACTTGTAACTAAAATTTTTATCCCATATGTTTTGGCTTTCATTCTCATCTTGAAAAATATATAATTAAATAGGTAAGTGATAACTAACTAGCTAACTAATTAATTAGTAAAATTATTAATTATTTAATGAATAAAATATAAATTAAAATAAACTTGCTAATTAATTAATTAACAACTAAACTAGAAACTAACTAATTATTTATAGTAATAATCATTAATATCTTATGATACTGAATTAATTATATTATTATTTATTATTAAATATTACTTAATTTATTAGCTAGATAAACAGTAATAATCTTTAATTTTAAATATAAATTATAATCATTTATCAACCAATTTAATTAACTAGTAATTGGCTAATATTGAAATAATTAGATAATTATTAAAACTAATAAATTATTATTTTGTAACAAAATAAATTATTATAATAACTAAAATATTCAGTATTTAATCATTATTAACTATTAATTATAAATATTGAGTACTAGTTTTTTTAATATCTAATAATATAATTAAAACCTATCCTAGGCTACCTATTTTATTTTTATTATTCATATTATTACTTCACTCATTAAAGCTATTTATGAACTATTAAAATAAATATTTTATATTTTTTAATAAGTGTATTTTTCCTTCAAAAATAATTTCTGCATTCGTAGAATAATTTATTAGATTTACATCCTAACTAATACAGTAATTATTATGAAATAATAAAATAATAATAAAAAAAAAATATATCATTAATTTATTATAATAATTTAATTATTAAATATTTAATAAATATCAATTATACATTTGAAATATAAAAAATAAAACTATATATTAATATTTCCTAGTAATTATTATATTGATCTAATAATACTTCATAATTGATTACTTATAATGATAATAATAATAATAATAATAATGTAATTTTTAACTAGCATAGGTTTGATATTATTATTATTATTATTATTATTATTATTATTATGTCACTCGTTAGAACTATTATGATTTATTTTAATTAGATTTTCATTTTTTAATTAATAAAAATTAATTCTTAAATAGTACATTAGTCATTTAAAAAAATTTAATAGTAATATATAATATATAATATAATATGAATACAAATAATAATAAATGTCATATGTAAAATTTTAAGAAATATAATAAGATGGTTTGGATAAACTTTTAATATGGGCATAATACATTTAGCAAATATGTTACATAAAATTTTAATATAATCAAAATATATACTATTTAATGTAACCATAATATCAAGGCCATTTATGGTAATAATGATACTTGAATACACATCTCATATGGTTGTTCATATAAATTCAAAATATACATTTATAAATCCTAATACACCCAACTATATTTCTTAAAATTCACAAAATACACCTTTGTATATTCATAAGGTTGCAACTAAATTGGTCACATTTGCAATTAATGGGACATAAATTGTTCTTTTTGAATGGAAATTAAATTAAATGTTGTTCACATGGAAGGATGAACACCAAAATAGTTGCAAACTAGTTGCACTGTAGTCACAAATATGACCAACACAAGAAATAATTGCAAAAATGTCCAAATGTAGTTGCAAATAACTAATAGTCGCATGTAGTCACAAATATAATGGTTACATTTTGGTCAATTTCTACTAGTGTTAGAATTGAACATGTTATATTTATGTAACACACCATTTAAATAATTATCTTATGCAATAAGGAGCCATTTGTTGATTCGATCATGGAGGATGTGAAAACCAACAACAAAATAGATGTTGCCTTCATAAGTCATCTTGAACTCCTTTTCAAGGAGAATCCACAATTTGGAAGCTAGAACTAAATTTGGTGTGACCACAATCCCATCATCCACATATTTGCCAAAATGATGAAATTATCATTGTCATGAACTTGGATGTATATGGTTGGATCTGCTTCAATTCGTTTGAAATTGATGTAATGAAAAAAGGTGTCCAATCTTTCATACCATGCCCTTGAAGATTGGTGTAGGCCATAAATGGACTTTTGTAATTTACAAACTTGTTGAAGGTCAAATTTTGGGATGTTTAAATCTTCAGGAAGTTTCATATAGGATTCCATGTAGGAAAGTTATTTTAATATCAAATTGCTGAACCTCAAAATCAAAGTGTGCAGCTAATGTTAATAATTTATTTTCACTATTGAAGAAAATGTCTTTCCAAAGTCTAGGCCTACAATTTGTGTAAACCTTTTGCCACAAGGTAGGCTTTATATTTACTTATATTACCATCTGGATTATGTTTTATTTTGAACACCAATTTGCTAGAGACAAGTTTTCTATCCTTGAGCAAAATGGTAAGGATCCAAGTGTTATTTTTTTGTAAGGAATCAAATTATGATTGGATGGCCTTTTTTCAATTTGAAGCATTTGACCCATGAAAGGCTTCTATATATGTGGTGGGTTTTGAATATGAAAAATTTGATGAAATAATGCATGAAGATGTTTACTAATACCTAGGGTTAATTTTCCTTGAGTTGTTTTTATGAGTCTATTAGGCTTTTTAATGACTCTTTGTGCTTGTCTAGGATTTTGTCTCAAATGGCTTCTTTCATGTGTTGTTAATATTCCAAGCATAAATTGGACTTCATTCTGGTCATCATTATTATTTAATCTAGAAAACTCTTCAATGATTCTAAGATTTGGGTTAAGTACATGATTATTTGGAGATGGAAAATCATTAAAATTAATTAATGAATCAGTTGAATTTATTGGTGTAATATGATTAGGTGATGAGTTCATGGGTTGAATTGGAGAAGGTAAATTGGGAATAATGATTGAATTTATAGGATTAGGAAGTTATATGAAACTTTTGAGAAAATTTTGATCTAAAAGGAGGTCATGCATTTGGTTGACTGGTTCTACATGTATATCCTTGTGTGGTAATAGATAGGGGTTTCATCAAAAGTAACATCTTTGGAAATTATATTTTGTTTTGTGGATTTAACTTGGAATCTATATGCCTTGGATTGTTCAATGTATCCAAGAAAAATGCACTCATGGAATGGGATTCTAATTTGTGCCTAGATTCTTTAGGATTTAATGCATAGGCTGCATATCCAAAGATTTTTAAATGTGTGAATGTAGGGGAAATTCCTATCCAAACTTCATAAGGGCTTTTATTTTCTAAGATGGTTTTAGTTGGACATCTATTTAAAAAGTAGTTGGTAGTTAGTAATGTCTTCCCCTAGTAAGATTTTGGTAAGAGAAAATGGAAAAACATAGTGAGAACTACCCCTATCAATGTCTAGTTCTTCCTTTCACAAATTCCATTTTGTTGAAGGGTATGGGGTGTGGTGAATTGGCATTAAATACCATGGTTTTGACAAAAGAGGTTAAACTCATTAGACTTATATTCACCCCCATTTCTCAACATTGTTATCTTTTTCCTACTTTGATTTTTGACTTTTACTTTATATTGTTTAAATTTGGAAAATATTTCAGCTTTATTTTTTAAAAGTAAATTTTGGTGTGTCTAGACCTATCATCTATGAAAGTAACAAAATAAATACACCTTTAAAAGTAGGAGTTCTTAAGGGACCACATACATCATTATGTATTAGTTCCAAAATATCTTGAGCTTTACAAACTCCTTCCTTAAGGCATATACTATTAGTTGTATTATTTAAGGGCATAAATTGCATTAAAGATAAAACTACATTGTCATCTAGGTGTAATCACAATCAAATGAACCAACATGATTATTTTGCAAAAGGATTATGGCTCTTTTTTTAGTCCTTATGACTTTTGAATATCACTAGTAGAAATTAGCCAAAATGTAACCACTTCGTTTGCAACTACATGCGACTTGTAGTCGTTTGTGACTAAGTTTGGGAATATTTACAACCATAAGATCAATTTTCAACTATTTTGGTCACTCCTACAACTATAATGCAACTATTGGAGACTTCATCCTATTAATTGGATGGTTTTTATGTTTGTTTTCATCCATGAATATATTGATATGTCCCATCAGTCGTAATAATCACCAAATTAGTCACATCTTAAAGGTATTCTACAATGACATAGGGGTGTATTTTTATGTATGTATTAAAATTATATTTATGATATATTACATATATCATAAATATATTTATGTGTATATTAATTATATGTATGTATGTATATTGTTCATATAATGAATCTAAAAATTAATATTTCAGTTATGAAATGTTTATGTGAATTTGAATTTTTTATTGGCATTTTGATTTTTTTGTTTAGCTAAAAATCATTATTTTAGAGTAAAAATTGTTGTTCCAATTCTAAAACATTTTATTTGAATTAAAAAATAAATATTCGAACTTTGAACATTGTTATTTAAATCTGAAAACTGATATTTCAATACTGAAAAATCTGATTTCAATTCTGAAAACTATATTTGAACCTAAAAATTGTTATTCCAATTATGAAACATTTTATTTGAATCTAAAAATCAATATTTGAATTTGAAGTTTTAAACATGAATTCTTAAAAATTTTAGTTTTATTCAAAAAATATGTTTGAGTATAAAATTATAATTCAAATTATGAAAAATATATTTAAGCATTCAAATTGATGTTTCAATTCTGAAAATTGTTACTGGAATTCATTTTTTAAATATAAAATTAAAAAAAATTGAATCTAAATTTTTTTATTGGAGACCTTGTTTAATTATTTTGAATGCGAAAAAAACTATTTCAATTCCGAGTTGTTACATTTAATTTAAAAAAAAACTTTGATTGTTAAAATTATATTTCAATTCTGAAAACTACTATTTCAATTCTTTAAAGAATAAGTTGAATTTGAATTTGAAATTTGTTATTTCAATTCCTTAAAATTTATATGATTTTTAAAAAATATATGTAAATTCAAAACGCTTATTTGATCTAAATTTTGATATTTGTATTTTAAAATATTATTTTTAATTCTAAAAAGTAATATTTCAATTTTGAGTTTTTAAAATTAAATTAAAAAACTTATTTCATTTGAAACTTGAAATTGCAATTCCAAATTATTACTTTAGTTTCTCAGAATTAATATTTCAATTAAGAAAATTATTGATTGAGTCTAAAAATGGACATTTCAAGTTTGAATTTGAATATTGACGTCATTTCAATTCTGAATTTTTAAAATTTAAATTCAAAGACTTATTTCATCTAACAAATGATATTTGAATTCTAAATTGTTTTTTTGGAATCTAAAATTAATATTTCAATTCTTAAAATTATTGATTGCGTTTTAAGGCTTTTTTCTACTAATGTTATCCATGATGAATCACTTTTATAAATGACTATATTTATTACTTATAGTTACACTACATAATTATTTTTAAAACATCCATTTTTACATTATATATTTTATTTTCTTACAGTAAAAGAAATTAATTACTGTAATTAATGTTACATTTATTTAAAATCATTGTAATTACTTCAAATAAGAATTAATTATAGTATATGCATAATTATTTTTTAATTGAACGTAATTATTCATAATCTGTAACTTATAACTTTAAATCTGAATGAAAATTTTGGAAAAATAATACTATAGTTAAAATAATTATTGTAATGATTGTAATTTCAGGAATTATTATAATTTAATTTAATTTTTATTTAAAAAATTTCTGTAATTATGTATCTATGATAAAAGTTTTTACATAATAAATGTAGGTAGGTAGGTAGGTATGTAGGCTAAGTTTGTAAGCACTTATTTATGTACCTACCTAAGCACCTACCAACCTAATATTAATATTTTTTATGAAATTCATCTTAAGGTGCCACATGGCATATTTACATTAGGCCATGTGTCATAATATAAAATTATCCAAGCATTTGAATTGAATGTCCTAGATTATTTCAAAATAATAATAATAATTTTTAAAAAATTATTCAATATTAGAACGCATGGCAACACATCATTTGTCTCACTTGTGACCAAAATAGTTGCATCATAGTTGCATGTGACAGTATGGATACAATGGAGTCAAAGGATGAACTTGTATTTGTTGATTTTTTCTTCCAATATCCCTTGTCATTTGCAACTAATGTTACATGCAACTTGTTCAAAGTGACTAATGACATTTTAGTCACAAATGTCGTTTGTGGCTAAATTTTAGTCGCAAAGAGCAGTCGAAAATACTTGTTTTTCTTCTAATGTATAAAAGAATTTTAAAATGAAATCTTTTGTAACTTGTTATTAAAAATATTTATATATTTTTTAATGCATCACATTTTTTATGTTAATCTTTTTCAAATAATTATGATTTTTAAAAAAGTGTAAAACTTTTACTAGATTTTACATTTTGTCTTAAATATTTATCATAATTTCATTCCTTCCAATATATGTTAAAGTTTTTGGGATTTAATTTTTTGTATCATAAACTATAACTTTGTTTTGTTTGTCATGTGTATTACACACCATTTGCATGTTGTAAAGGACCCTAGAACTTTTGAGATTACAAAAGCATACATTGAGTTTTAGAAAAAATCAAATTCCATAAAATTTTAATTATGAATGTTTTTTGAATGTGAATAATAGGTTATTATCAATTCAATTTTTTTATCATAATTTTTTTAAAATTAAGAAAGTCCTTGGCATAGTCCTTTGTAAAATGTAGTGTTTTGGATGTAATTGTTTTTCAAGTTCAAAAGTTCTTTTATTAAATTGAAACCCAAAAATAATATAAATGAGTTTTTCATTTGAATTCCTAGACATTCATATTATTCATTTAGCACTACTTCCTATGATTAACATGACATTAAAGTGGCACCACATAAATATTTGTAATAAAATTGCAGTTTTTTTCGATCACCCGAGTGTTTTTTGGCTCGTTTGATTGTGATCACACCCATCTATTATTGGAGCTCTAGCAGTTGACAATTGTTCTAGTAAGGATTGAAAAGATTGAAAATGTTTGATGACAATTTCACCATCTTTCATTTCTAAAGTTTGTAAATTATCTTTGAAAAACATTTTGGTGATTACATCCTAACTTTCAAACATCCTGATTAATTCTTGCCAAGCATCATGTGATGTAATTTTTTTATTGTACATTGGAAACGATGTTGTTATGTGAGCAATTATTAATGACTTGAATGACTATTGTGTCCTTGTCATCCCATTTAGCAATACTACCTACTCTTGTGGTTGGTTAGATTGCAGCTCCTGCGACAATTTGAGCAACCATAGGAGCAATGGGTTTTGCTTACATACCATTGACAAAAGGTCATAATTTTCTGATTTAAATAACAAAGTTAATCTGTGTTTCCATATGTTGAAGTAAGTTCCATCAAATTTTGAAATATGACTGATGTCAATTTTAATGTTAATTGACATATTTTGTCAAATTCTCCAGATTCTTAAATTTATTAATTTTTAATAAAGGCATTCAGATTCCACTTTAATTTTCTGGAGTTATTTATTTGTAACATATTAAATTCATTGAAACATTTAACAAATGTTGCAAAGGTATTTTCTTCTCTGGAGAATGTGATGTATCTGCCAGGGCCCAATTCGACACCAATTTCTCCCGTTGCTTGTTGATCTATGCTGGGAGTGTCAAATCTGCAACATTGAAGAACTTCCTTTAATTTATTTAAAGATGAGAGAAATGTATATTGGCATGATTTGACCAAGAGAAAGAAATTACTTTTATTACTTTAAATATCTCAGCTCTGATACCATGTTGGAAAAGTAAAGTAAAGGAAAATGAATTGAATTTTATTGATAAAAGCTTCTCCTTTTATACTTAATGAAGGAACACAACCTTCAGTATCTAAAGGTCTAGACGAGTTGTGTCTTTCTATGTAACTTATTACATACAAACTATTGAACTATTGTAATATTATGTATCTAAGAATCGTGTCATGAACGGTAAGAAATGAAACACATGTACATAAAGAAATGTTAGATTGAAACTCCAGGTCTTACATACATGGTCACATTTCAAATCCACTGTCTACCAGCCATCAGCTTGGCTAAAATAAGAACCTGCAATCAAAAACACAAAAAACCTTTGCATCTCACTAGAATCTTCACATCCAAAGAGCTCTTCAATAAGATTGGCAATTTACGAAGCAAAATTGAATATGCCAGCTCTCCTCCAGAGGGCAGCCAGCAAAAACTGTCCATGGTCATGAATCCTATCAGAGTTACAAGAAGAGAGAAACCTGGAAATTTCAGGTCCACAAGTAGGATCAACAATCAATTTCACATGGCAAGTAAAGAAGGGAGTCTGGATCAGAGCCCTGGTTCAAGAAATTATTTCTACTTGTGCTGTTTCTACATGTGTTTTCAAACAGTTCATTCTTAGCTTTGTTGCCGATACATGAGTATGCATCTGGGAAGAGAACCGTACAGCAAAACCCTTTGGAAGCTGTCCTTTCACAAATCCATAGTTTTGGTTGCAAGAACATGTGTCCAAAGGAAGGATTTGATTGTACTTATCACATGTAAATGTGCTCCAAAGCTTGAGCCCTGTCTTTCACTAATATGTTTCGAACATATGATATGGCTGCTGTGGCTTAACACAAGTCACAAACACTTGAAGATTTCTATATAGTAATAGAATTTCTGTCCCTCCATGCAAGCTGTTTGTGAGGTAAAAGGTGAAGCTTTTGGATGATTGTATTGTAAGGCTTGCCAAACTAGCAAACGGAATGCACCATTTCAGATGAAGCATTTCAGATATCCATATTTGGTGACCGTAATATTTTTGATCCACTCCAACACATTGTGGCATCTCTCACATCTGTATTTCATGCAACCACCTTGGTGTTGTGCCTCTATTAAATTCTGGAATTCTCTAGGCACAAATAAAGTGTGGCTTGGTGTAAAGGCAAAGGAACATAACATGTAGTCAGGGTGCTCATATATCTACATTCTGGACCTAGATAAAAGACCATAGTTTCAAGAAAGACGCCAACAAAGCACCATGAGAATAACTACCTCTACAACCATAGTATGTGGCTTTTCCTATGGTCAGTAGCCTTGGCTCCTAACAAATGTGAGGTAAATTTTGTGGCTTTATCCATTTCAATGTAAAATATATGTGGTATATACCATAGTTTGACATTAGTGCGTGACAATATGTTCCCCTAGTTATATACTGTATATATTTTATCTTGAATGGATAAAACCACAAAGTTTACCTCACATGTATCATGAACCAAGGCCTACTGCTGGACTCCAGAAAACATATTCTGTTGTAATGCACAGTTTGGAATTTCATCAGGAGCAATTGTACAAGTGTGTGGAAGAATCAAAAAATTCAATTGCCAAATTCGCAAGATAACTCTTGGAAAGTGAGAGTCTCAGTATATATATACACAAACTTCCCACAAATATATGTTCAATGTGCCCCTGTCTAGAAGCAAATAGCAATCTAAACCCACTGTCTGTAGCATTGGATGGTATCTATATGAGAACAGACCCAAACTGGAAATAGTACTTATGGATATTTGAGGCTCTAGCATTTTGGGTCTGAAGTCAACAGGGCTACTCCAGAGTGCCCCATAAAGACATTTGACTTGCAATCCATTTTGACTGGCCTGTTTCATGACATCCATTGAAGTACCATCACACCAGCACACGCACTCTGGATCCCCACAAAAGTCAGTGTGTCTTGCAATGCCCTTTCATTATTGACATGATTCACCAGCCTACCATGTCTGCTCACGCTTCCCAACACTGGTCCCAACACTGGAATTACAGACTTGCAAGAGATCACCGATGTTGCTGTGCCTGCCTTGATGCCGCAGCTTGTGCATGAAGTTTTCTAAGCACTTCTTGTGGTTGTGGTTCTGTACCTTCCCTAGAGAATCTGAGAATGTCCACAAGCATGTAGTAGCTTGGATGCTGTTTGTCAACTGGCTTGCATACTTCTGTATGGTTACAATCCTCCAATATGTAGAAGTTGTTGCCTGCAAGTTGCATGGCTGATGCAGGTTCCACCACCCTCTATATCAAAACAATGCACCAAGTCATTTCAGTGCTGCAAAGTCCTGCTACCTACACAACAGAAAGCTCATACAGTTCCACATATATAGAGATCCCACAGTTATGTAAAAAACAAAATACACCAAGTTGCCTATATGGGCCAGGTTAAAGTTTCCAACATTTGACACTTCATGGTTTTAAAAAATTTCCAAGTTAGTTGTAGATGACCTATGAAGATATGCCTCTGAGTCTAATGGACAAATCCGATCTGAAGAACCTTCATATCTCCTGAAGGGACCCTACATGGTGTAAGGAGGAGGCAAGTAGGCTCAAAGGTTTTCTAGGGTTTGGGTTAAGGCATCAAACATGGTCACCATGTCACCCACAAGATGCAAATGGATTATTAGAAAAGTCTCTTGGCAATCACATATTAGGTTTCTATGAATCTCATGTAAAGCTTCAAAACCAGAGAGCTCATATGAGGATAGCAAAGACCTAAAGTAGAATTGAACTACCAGCCTGCCTTGCACAAAGGCATCTATCACAAGTACATCATCATCCTCATAACATTGTTGCAACTCTACAGACTAACCTACACCCATTGGCTTGAATGCTCGCAGGTTTGCCATGGCCATCATAGCAGTCATTGCTGCCATTGGTGCTGTCTTTATGGATCAAAGGAAATTGAAGGACATACCTTAGCCCAAGCTTGTTTGCGCATCACAATTGATAATCTGCTAAATGTAATATCCATATCATCTTTTGCCCCTCTTTCCCAGTGCTACCAATATTTCATTTTAATTAATCCCTTCTACTTATGCAGGAAACAGAATCCCAAAATCAAAGCATCCGTACATACCTTGCCATGATAAGTAGGCTGGCCTTCCCCAAAAGCATAAATATTGATTTCCTTCTTGTAAAATACATCCTCCATCATGACAGACATTTTTGCCATCTTTCTGCTAAAAGGTTTCATGTTCTGTGGTAACCACGAGGCAGCTTTCCCTGAGACATAGCCTGTCAAAGTCTCTGCATCTGCTCCACTATGAGGAACGGCATAAAAGACGACGAGTTTGAGATTTTTCAGGAATTCTTTTGCTTTGCTGATTGCTCTTCCATCCAAGGCATTTCTTTGAGCTCTGCCAGAAGATCTTCTTGCTTCATTGACGAGGGCTTTGATGACCAGGCCTCCAAAGCTATGGCCAACCAGCGCAAATGGGCGACTGCCGATACGGTCACTTCCCCTGTGTGATACACAAAGAGCACCCATGAAAATGTTTCCCAAAGTAAACTTTCTTGGTGATATTTCCACTGCATTTAGCAAATTTTGAGAATATAAAACCTGATACAACCTGAGTTAGTCCAGGCCTAAAGGTCATTACACTCCCATATTTGAGATTGAGGGAAAAAATCTAGAATATGTCATCCTCAGTGCATATCTATGTCAAGCCCTTCAACAGTCTCTGTGAGAAGGCTCTACATGACCGATAGCTAAGCATGACTTCTCATCAACTAGCAGTCCCTCCTGCCCCTCCCCCCCCCACCAGCTTTCTAGTCTTTCCTCTTGTTTGTATTGCAACTAATTCTTTGCAACAATGTTCACAGACTGTCACAAAACTCCTTCAATGTTCTTTCACCTGATTCAGAGAATTTTCTGGACCGTCACATTGTTGTCATCAGAATGGACCATAATGCAATCTCTGTGTACAACTATGAACCAGGGTTTCCATCTCTGTTTGTTTATCACATGAAAACAAACACAGAAAGCATGCAATTCTAAACTGCCTGGATTTCTAGGCCACTGTAGTTCCATATTCCTTTCAAGGTATTGAGCTCGATAACTAGTTATAGAAGATTTTGCACAGGTTCAGAGGTTCAAACTATCGGAGGCAACTTGTAAGTTAACACTTTTACGGCAGAGCATAAAATAAGAAGAACGCCCTTAACGCACGTCACAACATTCTGGAGAAGATTTTCGCCAATGTACTCGACATCCTCCGTATTGTCTCGGGCAAACCATTTTGTAGCCTCTGCATCATAGGAAACACTGAAAACCCGAATATTTTCTAGATCCTCGGGAAGCCACTTTTGAGGCCATAATATATTGGCTTTGTTTCTCCAAGTCTTTTCGTAATCTGTCCCTGCATCTATTTTCAGTCCGTGAAAGAAAATAACGTCAAAAGTTGCTTCTTTGTCGTGCTTTGCATCGGTTGGGTACAACCTCTTCACAGGGATACTTGGTGCCATTTGTTTGCTGAAGGTTCCTCCTGCACAGGAAATTGACAACATAGACTTCCATAAACTTTTCATGTTGAAATTAAGCCCAGTCCTTCCAATCTAGTCTCATCAAGTTTCAGCAATTTCACGCTTGTCACCAAAATACTTGAAGCCAACAATGATATCCGCAATCAGGATTACGACAAGTTGGAAATATCTGCAACTCGCAATAAGTTGTCTGAAGTTGGAAGACTGAAAGAATTTGTGCAAATTGTGTATTGCTTCACTCACATGTACATCTAATTGCTTTTGCTACAACATCAGCAGCAACTCGAACAAACAAAGACAGACTCTCATACATCCATCTCCAATTCACTGTCATATGGCTTGTTTCTCTCAACGACGTCTAGTCAGAAATTTACACAAGGTCGCTTTCTTCCCTGAGAACACGAGAGTTCAGAGATCACCTCTTGATGTGTCTGTTGTGCTCACCTCGCAAGCTGGATCTTACTAGTATACTCGTACTGTTCAAGCACCGGAGTGGTCGCCTTTTCAACAGCAGCCAGCGCCAAGCTTGAAGAAAAATACGAGTGCAAGCAGCACCAACACACCCATGTAATACTCAGCCAAACCTCCTGAAAAAGGAAGCTGCCTTTGCAAGGCAAACTATGTTATCGGTACGAAGCTGCAATAGCAAATGGTGGATGTTAGAAATGCGACACGTTTCTGGCCTAACAGTGCAGCCCTGTTCTGGCGCAGGGTTTTTAAAGTTTTGACTTTTTGACTTTGTGCCTGCAATAAGATCTTTTGCTCAGTGCCTGATAGTATGCCCCGTGGTTAGTTCTACATTTCCAGCAGGGAAGGTTTTAGGTTCAATCCCAGCCCCCTGATGCAAAACGTTCGCGCAGAACGTTGGCAACGAAGAACATCCACAAAATGTTCTTCAATTTTTTTGGTTGAAGAATTGAAGAACATTGAAAACCGGGTTGCATGGTTTCTTGCAGAACTGTGCGAGGTGAAAAAAGGGCTGAAGTGAATCAGCAGCCACCAGTGCACCAGTTCAGCATGAGGTTGTTCAAGCCGTTTTGGGGATGAAACCCAAACACATCCAGGTAGGGCATTTTTGTTTTCCTCTTCCCCTGCCCAGGGTTTTTTCAGCCCTCTTCTCTGCCCCAAAGTTTTCCCCTCCTACCTACCTACCTACTCCCTTCCTAAACCTAAATTCATTTTCTCTCCCCCGGGTTTAGCTTCCTCCTCACCTCCATCACCAAAGCTTTGAGTGAGCTTTGGAAAGTGGAGACACAAGGGAGCTTAGGAAAGTTGTGACACAAGGGAGCTTGGAACTTCAACCTAGTGACAGACGTTCAAGCTTGAAGGTAAATTCCTTCCCTTTTCCTCCTTTTTTATTTTTTCAATCTTTTTTTGCTATGATGAGGACAACGGCATTATTGCTATTTATGAAGAATTCTCGCACACTTTCCACATGAAAATATGCAACTCACAAACTCATTTGAAGGTGGGACTACTATGTAGTTGTATGTTAATAAGTTAAGGTGCTTCAATAGAATCTAATGAAACTCATTAAAGAACCTAATGCATTATGTCCACTTGGAGGATACCAAAACATTTTGAAAGAATTAAGACTTACCATGATAAAATGTGAAGAAACATTGTGTTGATGTTTAGTTAATGTTCACGCTTGACAATCAACCCCCCTTCATATCACTTTTCATAATATCTTTATACAATTTTCAAATCTAACATGCATAAGGTTATTGAAAAGTTAATATCAAAGGCAATAATGATGCAAAATTTTATAAGTTTTTATTTTTGAAATCAAAAGTTATGCTTCAAAATTGAAAGCTATTTTGACGAAATTTGAAGAAAAGACAATTTTAGACTTCTTCTACTTCAGACAAGTGCAATTCCTTGAAGCAACCTTAATGATGTTAAAATTTTGAAAGAACATTTCACATTTTTAACTAATTTTTTTTGAAATTTGAAACAAATCCAACGATGGATTTGAAAGGAACAATTATTTTAATAAAAGTCCAAAAGCTTGTTCATGGAAATTATTCCATCAATTCCAACTATTACTTGCTACACATAACTTTTTTCCATGCTCTTTTATTTGCACACCATTTGTTTCCATGAATAACACTTCTTCACACATAATAAATTAATTCTCTTTTTAGACATTCATTTCCTCCTTTTCCAAAAATATAAGATAAAAAAATTTCCCCACCCCAAAGCTTCCCATGACCCCTCCTTGAACTTATTCTCCTTATCAAATGGAAGTTGTGGAAATTTTTCCCTCCAATCAAATGGTCTCTTCATCCTCCATGAACCAACAGGAATAAAAAATGATTTGACCCTTGAATGGAGTTTAGGATGAAAATTCTTATGCCCAATGAAACATTAAGAGGTTTCCAAATTCCAATCAAAATAAGATGACAATCCTCATGACCAATGGAATTGGAAGAATCATTTGTTTCTTTACCTTAGATATCTTGATGGGGTCTTTAAATTTGATCAATGTTAATTTCGTTCATTTAACTTCAACATTTAACTTCATCATCCCAATTTTTTCAAATAACTAATTCTTAAGATAATTTATTGGTAATAATAAATAAACATTCTTGAGTTCCCATTTGATTAAATCAACTCAATAACATTATTAACATTTTTGTGTACCATTTACTTATTTAATACCCCCTAGTTATTCTTTATCATGTATTAATTAATTGTGTAATACATAGTAAATTGGAAATAAAATTTCCATTGTAAAACTTCCCATGTGTTTTCTAAATCCATCATCAAAATTAAGGCTTCACAAATCCATCAGAACTAAGATGATGCGCTCCCAAGCTCCTTGGTAAACTCAAATGTGAGTTTGAAGTGAAAACAACGGAAAAATAAGAAGTTGGGGCACGTTCCCTGGCTTGTAGCACTTTGGAGTTAGAGGGGCATGCTAGAGCTCTGAGATGACACTAAGAAGAATGACAAACATTCAATCACTCACAAGGACCTGCCCAAACCAAACAACAAGTTAGTTAGTGCATAGATGGAACACTTTTGGTGCTAAGACAAATCATGGGCAAACTTCGACTCACAAGACTCACCACGGCCCATACTTGGGGGAAGCCACCACCTTCCCCTTTATAGTATACTTTGTGGTTAACCATGGGACCAGCATCCAAATGGCATTTTGTTTCAGGACTCCCAAATGGGAGTCCCGAAACTCCCAAAGTTGGGACTCATGCAACTTTGGGGGCCCATAATTTTGTCTACAAACCTTCGATTGAGATAAGGTCTAAAGAAAAGTTGTAGCCCTTGTCAAGAGCTTTCTATGTATGTGGCAAACCACCTGCATGCAAGGAAATCGGGGCAATCCCCGATTTTTAGTGGTTGGGAATCAAATTGTCAATTTGATTCCCGGCCCTTCTTTTGGCCATAACTTGTGTTTCAGGTGTCCAAATGAGTCATGCGAGCCCATTTTAAACATCTATGTTCCAAGAGCTTTCAAAAAAATCTTTAATCCAATGAGTTTTGACCCCTGCAATTACTTTTTGAAAATTCAAGAGTTCACTAGGACTCCAACTTCGAAAATGGGAGTTTACTTGGGAATGTGAGGGTTCATTCCCTCACACTCTTTTGCATTTCCGGGAGCATGAAATGTGACTCCCGGGGCCAATCTTGGCCCACACCTTTGCAAACCATTGCCTTAATCGTGAATCCAAAGCTAAGGTTGTGACATAGGATGTTAGGGTTCTCATGTAATTCTGTCATCGCCGCTATCACTGCCGCACATTACACCTACCCTAATTTCTTAAATGAAAACATCAACCTCCTTCGAATGTAAGTACCAAATTATTCTAGCTACCTTTTTTGTTTTTGTTAATGCAAGTGAAGATTCAATCATGGCGAATGATGATGTTACACCTTCAAATCTTCTAATTGCATTAATAAAAAAGGAAGAACTTGAAAAAACACCACTTGACATGAATGTTTCCCAACGGCCACACGAAGAAGAACCGTCCTAAAGAATGGTGCGCACCTAAGTCAATCGTTCAGCATGAAATTGTCTATTGTTTCTTAACCCACATGCCTGAACAATCTATTTAGAATTTGTTCTTATTTTTTAACAATTTGCTAAATTATAATCTGTGGCTCACACCATCGTCTTTTTTTTCCCTGCTTTACTATGAAGAGAATGATGGCAATTACCATCATTTTTTTTTCTCACTATTTGAAAAGAAAAAGAAAACATCATTACTACCATTATCTTTTTTGTCTTCCTTACTTTGTTGCGAAAAGGACAATGGTAGTTCTCATTGTCTTTTTTTCCCTTGGTTTGTTGTGAATAGGACAATGAAAATTATCGTCATCTTTTTTTTTTCCTTGGTTTGCTATGAATAGGATGATGGCAACAATGTTGTTCTTTTTTTTTCTTTGGTTTGTTACGAAGAGGATGACGGCAGTAGTGCCGTCATTCTATTTTTCCTTGGTTTGTTGCGAAGAAGATGATGGTAGTAGTGCCATTGTTTTTTTTCCCCTTGGTTTGTTGCGAAGAGGATGACGACAATAGTGTCATTGTTTTCTTTTTCCTTGGTTTGTTGTGAAAAGGATGACGACAATAATGTCATCTTCTTTTTTCCTTGCTTTATTGTGAAGAGGATGACAACTACCATCATTTTTTTCTTCTTATTATTTGAGAAAAAAAAGGTGATAGCAAAAATGCCATCTTCTTTTGTCCTTCCTTTGTTGCAAAGAAGGCGACGACAAAAGTGCCATCACTTTTTATCCTTTTGTCATCACTTTTTTTTTACCTTTTATCATCAACTCTTGTTGGTGCTCCTTTCAAAGGGAAAGGCTTCATGTTTATAGTCTGGTCCTTTGGAAAAGGTAAAAAATCAATAAGGTTGTTTACTAAGGTTTTTTACTAAGGTTTTTATTTGGATTTGTAAGAATGCAATGGATAGAAAAAATAAAGTAATAGAAGAAGGTTTGTTGTGATCGAGAAGTTCAAGAACAAAATGTTGATGCATTAGAATTGGCAATTATGGAACAAAACAACTTTGCATCAGAATTGGCAATTGAGGAGCAAAATGTTGTTACATTAGAATTAAAAGTTGGGGAACCTAGATTCAATGAAACAAATACTCAATGTAATTTAGAGTTAGTTATGGTGATTATGTCCAATCCAAGTGGTAGGTTACTTTATTTCATAATCTACATAAAGTAGACTTTATTTGATTGATTTAGAAAAATTATACAAATTTTTTTAATTTAATTATACTTGCATATTTCATCATTTGATGAAAGGTGCAGGATTTTTTTCTGAAAATGTTTTCATTACAATACTTGAAAAGAAGTCAACCTTGTTTGCAATACTTGCATTTTGTTGTGTGATTTTATTTTTAAGGTTTAGGGTTATGGTTTCTTTTATTAAAATGTAAAAACTTGTTTTTTGGGAGTTTGTGTTTCAAATCCAAAAATTAAAATTGACCCCACTCAACCACCAACACCCCCTTCCACTTAATATGGTTCAAAAGGATAAAAAATGGATTAAGGATGGGTTGAAATGATAGTGTAAAGTTGGCATTTGCATTGCCTCATAATGTGCCAAATGGTTGTTGACCAAACATTTGAAGGAGATGTATGGTTTAATGGGAGAGAAGGCCAAACTTGGAAGGCCTTTAATTTCTCAAAGAGGTTTCTGACATCAAGACCATGTTAAAATGAACATTTGCATCTTAGGAAATGCCATGGTTGTGTAGAGGCAAAATGATCAAAAGGTTATTGATTGCATTCGTTTTAAAGCCTAACATGAGTGGGTTGAACTTATAATTGTTGCATAGGGATGTCCACCATTACCAAAACCAATTTTGGTCATGTTAGCTTCACAACAACTGTTGAAGGTGTTAGGTTTTAATGCCTAGGGCGTGGGAAATGTGTTGCAAGATGTATCATCATGGATGGAAAAAGATGAAAATTTATAAAATGATGGTCTAATCAAATTGCTCTACATATGCACAATGATTGAAAATGGCATGGGATGTCAAAAATTGAAATTAAGTGTCCACTAAAGTGAATCAGACATAAAAGTTAATAGTTGTATTAGATTTCCATGAATCATTTTAGTGTTACAAAAGGTTACAAAGGTGGCAGCTATTTATTAAGCTAAACACAACATTGTAAATAATGTTAATATGGTTTTAAGGTTTCCACTTTACATAGTATGCTAGTTTTTTTAAACCCTTCATTTTTTGGACTACCCATTTTTTAAATTTTAGCCTTTTGATATACTATAGAAAACCTTTTTTTCCATTGGGTTTTTCAACATTTTTTGATCCACCCATTTTTGTACATCTTTTATTAATATATATTTATTTGTAATCACAATTGTTTGATGGGTATATGGTTAATCATATATGTCTTTTTCTTTGTCGTCTTTTTAATGTTTTAAATGTAAGAATCAAAGTTTAAATAATCCTATATGCATACTTTATAATTAACTTTTTAAGGGTTACAAAAATCAAAATATACATTGTGTAATACCTACATTTAATGTATTATAAATCAAATCACCTAAAGATTTTTAAAACAATACCCACATTTTAATTAACTTATTGGCATTATCATGAAGTTAAACATGCAATACTTACATCCTTTTTATTCTAACTTCCATAAAGCCATTTTAAATTTGCAATACCCGCAGATAAGTTTCTTAAATAGTAGTTGGATTTTTCTACATCCATTGTAATACTCGCATACAAGTCCCCTAAATAGTTACTGATTTTTTTTGTACATCCATTACAATATTTGCATATAAGTATCTTAAATAGTTGTTAATTTTTTTTACATCCATTGCAATACCAACATATATGTTTTTTCATGTTGATAAATTATTCAAATCATTATTTTATATAATTATTCATGATAATTAATTGTCATAAAATTATCTCTAAATAATAATTAATTTAGGTATATAAAAAGACATATTTTAGGTACCCAAACCACTTATTGGTTATTTTGAAATGATTTTAAATGTGGGTATTGCATTTAGGGTTAAGTTTTCACTTAAGGTTATTTAAATCACATATGGATTATTTTTAAATGAACTCGCATGTGAGTATTGCATCTAGGCCTTCATTTTCATTTAAAAGCACCCAAATTACATATTGGTTACTTCAAAATGACCTTACATGTGGGTATTACGTTTAGAGTTGAGTTTTCACTTAAGGTTACTTAAATCACCTATGGGTTATTTCAAAATGAATTTGCATGTGGGTATTGCATCTAGGCCTTGGTTTTCATTCAAAGGCATTCAAATTAGGTATTGGTTATTTCAAATTGACCTTACATGTGGGTATTGCGTTTAGGGTTGGGTCTTCATTTAAAGTTACTTAAATCACCTATGGATTATTTTAAAATGAACTTGCATGTGGGTATTGCATTTAAGTTCTGGTCTTCATTCAAAAGCTCCCAAATTACATAATGGTTATTTCAAAATGACCTTACATGTGGGTATTATGTTTAGAATTAGGTCTTCACATAAAGTTAACAAAATCACCTATGGGTTATTTTGAAACAAACTTGAATATGGGTATTACATTTAAGGCTAAATATTCGTATAATTTTGCAATATTTGCACACATACTTACTTTCACTAACTAAAAATTTGGCCTTCATTTTTTAAATAATTAAATAAAATGTTTAACAAAACAAAAAAAACTATGTCTTTTACCATTTGGTAATATCTCCAAGCTTAGTTTTTTCACTTTCTTTAAAAAAGATATAAAATGAAATTGCATTGTTTTGCATATGTTTAAATTGTAATCATTCCCCCCAAAATGCACCATAAATTTATTTTATTTACTATAGACTTGTAAAAAAAAATTTAATTAATTTATATGTCCCAAATTATAAACCTAACCCATAATCCAATAGTATATACTTGTAGTAATTATATGAAAATTTGTATTTTCTTTTAATAAACTTTCTACAAAATTCAAATTTAATATGTTATAATACAAAAAAGAATAGACGTTAAATTGTCATAAATGTTTAGTAGGCCTAGGTGGCCTAGGCTACTAACCTAGGTGACGTAGGCTAGTAAACTACCTTCATAGCTAATAAGTTTACTTAATAATCTAGACCACCTTGAATACATACTTAAACCATCTAAGATACCAACCTAGAAAGCGTACACAAATGAGTAAACTACATAATAGGCCTATATTACGTAGGTAGCATACTAGGTACACCTAGGGTAGGCTATTAGGTAGTTAATTAGGTTACTTAACAAGTAGTCTATTCATGTATTATTTATGTTAAGCTAGGTTGTTTAATTTGGTTAATGTTGACATTTTAATTAATCTAACAACCTTGGCGATGAACTTCTATTGTAGCTATTAATTTGTCCAAGTTGCAAATTCTTGATTGGTCATTTGTTCCAAGCTACGGATTTTTGGTTGCCTTCTTTTAATTACTACTATGTTTTTGAGATGGTCAAGTCATGTTTAACTTCTCAAGGTGTTAAGAGCATTACGTAACAACTTGGCCTTCACAAACTTTAGCATGGTTTTTAAAAGCTTATGAACATTTTCATACCCAATTATTTATCTTTTAAAAAATTGAAATTCTCATTAAAAATAAACTTCAAACAAAAAATTGCACTATACATAACCATAGGTTGATATATATAATTAAAATTTAATATTTTTTTAATCAATTTTTATTATATTCTAAATAAATATGAAGATATTATATGTATTAAAATGAATCAACAAAATAATTCCATAATATTAATAATTGCATATAATGTGTTACTCAATATGTTATAAATAACAATATATTTAGACCAATATTTAATCCAATACTATAAATCATAAAAAATAAAAAATCATGCGTTTTAATTAATTTATTAAAACATGCATTAAAATATTATTAAATTAAAAACTTTATGTTTTTGTTTTTTGAAATGAGTTTACAACTTTAGAAGGGAAAAAATAAATATGTGCATCATTGAAAAAATGTTAAGCATGAACTTTTAATTTTTGGTTTCGACAAATTTTTCTAAATTCTAACATTAAGTAGTAAGTTTTATATCGAATTTTAAACCCTTGTACCATCAATGTGACCAATTTTGCAATATGTTCATTAAGACCAATATTTGTTATATCGTATTATAAGGTGAACAAATTATTTGAAAACATGAATTTCATGATGTACTAGTGGGGAATCAAATATTTAAAAAATATTTTTATGTTTCATGGTTAATGAGTTATCACAATATAATACAAGTATTGCATTTAAACAAAAGAGGCTTAAAAAATATTAAACTCAACAATTATGGGACATATGGAAACAAAGGAAATTCATAATTATGTTATAATTTTAAATAATTGATAATATTGAAAACCAATATTATGAACAAAGTCTAAAGTACAAACCTTAAACCTTAAAATATATGAATCAAATTCCTAAAGCCTAATTTTAAAAGTTCAAATGATATTTTGCCATAAACCTTATTAAAACCTTAATTATACAAACCCTATCAAAAAATAGTCCTAATGATATATGCCTCAAACCCAAGAAACTATACAAATTATGCAAATTATAATGCAACACAAAAAAATTAAAAAGAATATTAAAATAATTAGAAACCAAATTTTTAAACTTTTAAATTATGAATATTTTTTGACCAAAAAAATCAACCTTAATTTATTTTTTAAATCAAATAAATATTGTAAAAAATGAAAAGAAAAAATATGTTTCTTACCTTTGTGTGATTTTCAAAGTTGATTTTTTCCACCTCTTTGAAGAGGATATAAAATGAAATTGTATTATTTCACATATGTTTGAACTTAAAAAATTTCCCCCCAAATTTAACCTAGTTTAAGTTAATTACTATAGATTTGTGAAAAAAATGTTAATTACTTTATGTTTTGCAAACCCTAAACTTAAACCATAATCCAATAGTTCATACTTATAATATTTACATGAAAAGATGTATTGTAATGTCCATTCCATAAATAAATTAAATAAAAAAATTTAATAAAGTATGAATTAACTAAATTAAAATTGTTGCAATTAAAACATTGTTTCCATTATAAATTGTATGTAATACATATATATGGGGGACCTATGTTCATCATCCATGAACTAGGGCAAACTTTACTAAATTGATTAGAATGATTGGGGAAGGGGGCGGGGGAAATGAATAGTGGTAGGTAGGAAGGTGGGTGCATAAGTACTTACATAGGTAGGTAGGCAGGTTAATAAGTAGAAAGGAAGTTCAAAAAGCAAGGTAGATAGGTTATTAAGGTACGTAGGCATGTATGTAAGCAAATTAGTATAGAAGAAAAAAGCTACTTCATCAAAGTGGCTAGGTTTGAATGATATTTATGTCAATAAGGTGGTTGTGTGTATAGGGTTACTAATTAGTAAGGTAGTTAGGTGAGTAGGGTGGATAGTTAATAGGGTAGCTAAGTCAGTAGGGTAGGTAATTAATAAGGTAACTAGGTTAATAAGGTAGGTAGTTAGTATAATACATAGGTCAATAGGATAACTAGTTATTAAAATGACTATGTCAATAGAGATAATTAGGAAGGTACCAAGGCCAATAGAATACTTATGAGGGTAGGAAGGTGAGTAGGGTAGCTATGCATGAGAACAGGTCCAGGAAGAAAATGGCCAAGAAAGAAAGCACAAACGAAACAATTTTTTTTTTTAAAAATTAAATTAAATTAAAATAACCTAAGTACAATGGTCAACAGCAACAAGAAATGGACTGCGATGAACCCCATCTGATGCCGAATGAAGAAACGCAGCCCATCCAGTGGACAGAACGGGATGGTGCGTTGGTGGCTGCTGTTTCACTCTGGCCTGTTTTCAGGCATGTTGAACTCCGTTGGCCTCTCGCCATTGCAGGCTGGCACGCTTCCCCGGCATGAAACACTGACCTAATTTGGAAGAGACATGCTTGGGGGGACTTTACAGTGTGGTTTATGGATGCGTTGTGTTGTTGCTGCTAGGTCACCTTTGATGTTGATTTTCAAGCGCGGTTTTTGCTGGTGTTGAAGGGGCGACGACTCCGGTGTTGAGCAGTGCGCGTTCAGTGTGTCGTAGCTGCGAATTGGCAGGTGAGCAGAAGAGATTGATGTAGAGATGATGTCTAAAGTCTATTTTTGTCAGGGAAGAGAGCAACGTGTGATTTCTACTAGATGTTAATAGTCCCGTAGAGATGGGAATGAGAGTCTATGTCTTTTTTGTGGTCGTGTTGAGCCGATGATGTTCTAGCAATAGCTCGATGTACATGTAGGTGAAGAGCGTCACACAATTCTGATATTTTTGCAGTCTTCCACTTTCTCCAGTTACTATATTGCAGAGTTGCAAAAAAATTCCAACTGGATGTTGTAATCTCAATTGCAAATACCACTGTTGCCTTTACCAAGTACTAGTACGGTGACAAGCATCAAGTTTCTGAAGCTGGATGAGTCGATTCTGTTGCAATTATTGGAGGCTAATTTCAACATCTAGGTTCAATTTTCTCTTGTCATTTTTTCTGTGCAGGAGGGACCAGCTTCGGGAAACAAATGGCTGCACCAGTTATTCCTGTGAATCGGTTGTACCCGATCGATTCAAAAGATGACGTCAATACAAACTTTGACGTCGTTTTCTTTCACGGGCTGCAAATTACTCGAGGGACAGCACCTCAAGAGGGATACAAGAAAACTTGGACTACAGAAGATAACATACTGTGGCCTCAAGAATGGCTTCCCAAGGATCTGAAGTACATTCGAGTTTTCAGCCTATCCTATGACACAGAGGTTACAAAATGGTTTGCTAAAGGGAATTCGGAGGATGTCAACGAGATTGGCGAAAATCTTGTACAGACTCTTGTGATGTAAGTACTTGTAGAGTACCTGTTATTTGTGCTTCAGTCATAGAAAGACTTAACTTGTCTTTGATGGTTTGAGACTTTGTTCAGCTAGACTGAGCCCAGTATGCAGAAGTTTCCGTAACTAGCCAAATACCTAGAAAGGTAGATGAGCCTAGTGTGGCACTGCGGCCGTCTAGAAATAAATTTATCTGAGTTTTTATGAACTCTGAAACATTTGCTAAAGCCAATGCCAGAATATCACCAAGAAGGTGGAGATGTTTTCATGCCCAGTGCTATTTGTGTATCATCATCACATGCAGGGGAATTGAAGATATAGGATGTCGACCATTTGCTTTGGTTGGTCATAGCTTTGGAGGCCTGGTCATCAAAGCCTTGGTAAATGCAATGAAAACACGTTCAACTTCTGAAGCTGCTGAAAGCGATGCTTTAAACAGTGATGCCATTGACAGAGCCAACAAATTCTTGCAAAATCTGAAAGGAATTGTTTTCTATTCTGTTCCTCACACTGGAGCAGATGCGGACGCTTTGGGTCGCTATTTCAAATTTCAAGGGTTGTCGACTATGGTCAACGACCTTAGACCCTTTAGCAGAAAGATGGCAAAAATGTCTGTTATGAATGAGGATGCATTCTACAAGAAAGGGGTCATTATTTTTGCTTTTGGGGAAGGCAAGCCTACTTTCTCAAACAAGGTATGTCCTTCACTGTCCTTGCATCAAGATTCCAGGCTGATAGGTGTTGGTTAGTCTGTACAGACTTGTGGCAATGTAATGAGGAGGATGTTGTGCTTGAGGTAGATCCTCTTTGCAAGGCTTATAAGGTCAATTTTATTTTAGGTAGATGGAATCCTCATATGAGCACACTGGGTTTGAAGCTTCACAGTGAGGTTTATAGAAACCAGTAATATAAGATTCCCAAGGAATTTATGAAGTTTCTAATAATGCATTGCATTCATTTTGTGTGTATCCTTGTGACCATGGTTTACAGATAAATTAGAAACCATTCCTTTGACCAAGCCCTAGAACCTCCAAGCCTACTTGCCTCATCCTGACACCATGGAAAATGGACCTCCAGTAGATTTGAAAGTTCTTTAGAATTTCTCCTTAGATTCTGGGACACATCTTCATTGGTCATCTATAAGTAACCTATGCTTTTGAACTATGTAGTGTGAAATGTTGGAAATTGGAAGCTTGGACCAAAATAGGCAAAGTTTTTGTTGTTTTCTGAATTTGCATATAATTCAAGTAGGGGACCTTTCTATGTTTGCAGCTGTTTGAGCTTTCTGCTGTGTAGAGATAGCAGTACTTTGCACCACTCAACCGACTTGCTGTATTGTTTTGAATTTAGATGGTGGTGGAATCGGCATCAGCCATGCAGCTTGCAGGCCTCAACTTCTACAAATTAGAGGATTGTAACCATATGCAAGTATGCAAGCCACATAATCAAAGTCATCCAAGCTATTACATGTTGTTGAAAGTTCTTCGCCTCTGCAGCAAAGGTCTGGACGCACCAAAATTGCCGCGTGAACTTATGGAACAAGCTGCAACATCACGAGTTGCAACAGGAAGACAAAATGCAAGAAATGATCCATCAAAGAGATTTTTCTAATGTTTTGTTCAAGAAACTGGATCCTAACCACCAATATTAATTAAATACAATACAATTATTATTGTGGCTAGAAACATGGTTAAACATCATGATGATTGGATAATTACTACTGGTTATATATGATTAGACACAACCTATTTCCTAGGGAGCCTACTAGGTTCCTTTTATGTATAAATGGATCATATATCAATTATATCTATATATTAATCATATTGAATATGAGGTATAAACTTAACAGTAATTTAATTATTTTATTTTAATTTGAATAATAATAATAATAAAATTTGAAATTATTATATGCATTTATTTTTATGCATATACCAATCTAATATACTTTTTAAATATTTTTTACACATGTAATACATTTATTTATTTTTATACATATATTATATGAAAGTTTAATTTAATTGAATATGATAAGTTTTTAATGTACAAATAAATTACATATTTCCCACCCCTTAGACGTTTATTTTATTTTAAAATTACAATCTAAAAATGGCTTTTATAATATAATATCATAATTTTACCATAAAATTTTATTGCAACATTGTATAATAATATTTAATTTAATCACATCAATAAGATTTTAAATGGATTATATATCAAGTATATTTAAGAAAATTTTGATATTAAAGGTTTTTATATCACCTATATGTACAACATGTTTTTCTTTTTGGCAAAACATCACCAGTGAAAGGGAAAAAAAAGACTAAATAGAGATATTTTCTTTTAGAATTAACTTCTCAACTACTTCCCTTTTCCTCCTTCCTTTCTCAAGGGTATTCATGGCATGAACTAGTGTAACCAAAAAGGAAGGCTCATAGAACACCCTCACAACTGTTGTTGAATTCCCTTTGACAAAATGTGGGTGATTCCCTTCGTTTGGTATAGACAGACTTACAATTTCCTAATCAAAGTCCACATCT
>Ga0116227_10000600_pt1 | contig 71818 bp, 47 predicted proteins | sample S1TSphgellanicum_FD_89693 | JGI IMG/M metagenome (GOLD analysis project Ga0116227, IMG submission 89693) | Host-associated microbial communities from peat moss isolated from Minnesota, USA - S1T2_Fb - Sphagnum magellanicum MG | ecosystem: Host-associated > Plants > Peat moss > Unclassified... | reverse complement strand
GATGATCAAAATTTATTTGTTTTTGGGTCATTTTTCTGAACATTTTTCATTATTTCATAGAGTTCCCGAAGGGCAACTTTGTAATAATTTCCCCAAGGATGCAATCAAGAATTTCCACTTTCCAATATCCATGCAAGGAAAGAACCCCTTCTAAATGTTATCCAAATGATGCTCTACAATTTCATTTTGCTATTCTTGTGTAATGTGAAACATGAAATGTTATATTGATCAATCATAATCCAAGTAAAATCCCCAATTGTTAGTCCAAGCCCAGAGACACCTATAAGGTGTTTTATCTTGAAATTGGCAAAAAAAAATTGGTGACATGCCCACGCCCCCAAAAGATTACATTTGGAAAAAAAATTGCATATAGGGAGGGGGAAAGCTTGGCAAAACTTCTACTTGACAAAACTCATGAAGAAGTTGGGAGTAAAAGGGTCCACAAAATGGGTTCCCCCATCTCCCAAAAATCTTACAATGTAGTCAAGTGTTAACAAAGTTAGTTTCCAATTGAGTTTGTATTCTAGGAAGTCGATAGCTTTGAGCTTGTTTAAGGGAATGCCAAGTGGCCATGGTAGCCATGTTGACTAAGGAAGTAATTAAAAAAAGAACAAAGCAAATCAATGGTATGACGCCCAAGACTAAGTTTGATAGGCCTAGTGCTAGAGCTATCAATGTTACCACGATTAACATCTTCACCAAGTGCCACTTGAACCCAAGTGTAAGGTTCAATATCAATGTTGTCTCATTTGAGTCTCGCATGTTGAAAAGCTCTCCAAGCAAATTGACCTTGCTAACAATCCATTGAATAGTGACTTGGAGTCTCCACCAATCCATCATAACAAAGTAAGCAAGGTGTGTTCATTCTCATTCTAACAAACCAAAAACCACTAAGTAGACCTTTGTTCATGATGAACTATAACAAAGTAACAACCTTTCCAAGCATAGAAACATGGCATAAGTGTTTCAATAAGTCCTTTAAGTGATTTGAATGAAACTTGATAGCAATCATTTTGCTAATTCATGTGGATGGTTGCTACCGCACTTAGATATTGATCTTGTAACCCATCTACACCATGTAGTTGAATAAGGTCTTTGGTCTCAAGTTTAGAAATTGATTTCACTTGCATTCATGGGTGAAAGCGCATTAAAGTGTAGTACTTTCTGGCATATGTGGAATCCTTGCTAGTGTTAAAATAAAAATCCATATACACTATAGTAGAATACATTATATTGCACAAGTCATATGGCAAGGCTAAACGATTTTTTTTTACTTTTAGACTTCATCAATGATAAATAATTATATATATAATCATTTAATAAATGAGAAGTTAAATTATTAATTCAAATGAATAAAAAACTTTATGTTTTAAATCCATATTTCATTGTATATCTCAATTTATGGTTTTCAAAATTGTTTTCCTTTGTATCAATGGCATCACATTACTTTCCATGTCAAAAATAATCACTCAACTAAACATTTTAGTAAATATAATGAGTCTGTAATCATATGATATGGATTTTTAGTACTTCAAATGTCCAATATGTTAATTCAAAATCCATTCTTGAGATTCATATGATGCGATCATTTCATATAATATATTAGTTTGTTGAATCATTTTCATATCTTATTCATTTAATTTTTGTTCCATGGTTAATAATCAAGTTGTGACATAATTATGTACTACACCTTAATGTGTTTTCACCTTCATTGTGATCCCAAAGGAGAGATTCAATCAGTTTTGTCTCAAAGAACCAAAAAATATCACCTTTGGTTTGTTGAAGGTTGTTTTCAAACATATCAAAAACTTGAAAGGTTGATGGTTGACATAGGACTTTAAGATGTCAAAATTTGATAGTTATTAAAGTAAGGGTCCTACCAAAAGTTAATTGCCTTGAAATAAAGTTGCACATGGATTCTTACATAGTAATTGTGTTACCATGAACTTCCCTAACCCAATAGACCCCAGTAGGAATTCGTTCATCATTAGTCAAACCTCATGCCACCTAGTCCCCATGTAATAAAAAAATTTCCATGCCACCCAAATCCCAACAAATTGAATCTAAAATGGTGTCCTAATTAAACTAAGTGCTAACATTCTTAATTCATACTCCTACATGTTTCAAAGACTTCTAACCTCATTTCACATTGTCCCACCAGTCACAAACCCAAAAGAAATTTAAATGAATTAATTACATTAACACTTTGGTGTTCCCAAATCCCAAAAAAAAAATCAATTTGCATCCACAATGTTTGAGTTGTCAAATAATGGCTACTTCAAAGTTTCCTCCAAACTAAGTAAGTTCTTATTCATTATCTTTTTCTTTACATTCAACTAGGCATCCATAAAAACTTATTCCAACTCAAATGTGGATTTTTTAAACGTGATAGTTGAAAAAAACCACAAGGAGTTTGGTGGCATCCATTTCCACACCTTTCCATTAGGTTGTGAAATTTGCCCTCATTTCGTTAAACATTTCCAAGGTTCCTCCCCAAGAGTTAGCCTTATAATTAATATTTAATTAAAAGCAGATGGGCTTGAATTTGTGGATCCAAAACACCGAGACCACCCAAACTCTAAGGCAAAATAACAATGTCCCATTTCACTTTGGTCCTTGCCCTTTCACCCCAATTCCCTTAAATGAAGTTGTGATAAGGCTTTTGAGCTAAACTTTCATCTTTGCCATAAACTCTAACAACATGTAATGAACCAAATAGTGGTTAACAAGATTTAATTTGCTATTAAAACTTTTCCAACCAATGAAAATGTCATAGCAATCCAAGTAGTAAATTTGGCTTTCATTGTTTAAAATAATCTAGGAAAGTTAGCAAATCTAGGAAGCTTGAAACCTATAAGCACTCTTAAATATTAAACCCCTTATCCCTTAAATATCAATTTCAACATGTTTGTGTTCCCCCAATTCAAATCTTTATCATATTTAAAATATCAAATTTCAACCGACTTAACCCAATTTATTTCAACACATATAACCTTACAAAAAAATGTTAAGATAATTTTCTCTTTCTAAATTAGGGATAAACCTTTGAGAAATGATTTCATATCATCAACAAATGATTAATTTTTTACCATCCCCCCAATGGAAAATTGAAGTTCAAAACATTAAATTTAAAACTCTTTAACATATAACCTAGGGCATCCACTACAAGAATGAAAAAATATGGTTGAATTATGTGTTTTAAAAACAAAAGAAAAAAAGAAAAATCATTGCTCACCCAAACAATGTCCTTTTAATATAATGCATTGTGAATAAAAATTAATGTGGAAATTAAAAAACCACCAAAATTCAAAATGTGACATGGAATTGTACCTTCTTAAACATCCCTAATTTCATCTCTCCATGTTTTGATGTTTTTAATTACATTTTATAAACAAATTGGAAGATTTTTTGAAATTACTATAATTCAATCATGACTTGTTTTGATTAATTCAACAAAATATTTAAGGCAAATATCCAAGTGCAAACCTAATGAAAAAAAAAATCATTCATTTTGGGTTCTTGTTGAAATATTTTCAATTCAAACCCAATTCATTTTTTTACAAACATTTACCCAATGAACAATGAAATTTGACAAAGTTGACAATTTACCTCATGAAGAACAAGGAATTCATGCCTTTGTTATTTATACATGATTCAAGGTTTTGATAATCCGAATATTTGCATTTTCAAAAAAGGAGTATTCATCATTGTTAGTCAAGTGTTAAATTGATTAATAGATTTTTTCAATTAAAGAATAACTTAAAATAATAATGTTCAATGTCAAGAAAATGTTTTTAACATTTTACCTTTATCATATTCATTTGATTTTTCTTTCATAAATAAATGAAGGCAATGCAAATGACAAGTTGACAAGCCCTTAAAGGCTTGTCACATAGTTCAAGGTAAACTTTTCGTATTATGGAAGACTTATAAGCCTTGGGGTGCATTCGTTAATTCTTCGCTTCAATACACTTGAAGGGCATGTGAGAGCTTTGGGATGATATTAGGAAAAGCTCTTCAAGTTTAGCTCACAAACATATCAAAATGCACAAACCAAGAGAAGAGGGTGATTATTACATAGCTAATTAATAACTAGATTAATTAATTAGCCTAAGCCTAACTAATGGGCTAGGCTAGTTAACTAGCCTAGCCCTAGTTAGTATGTAATCTAGGCCCTTGGCTAGGTTTTAGCTAGGTAGGTATGCAAGTAAATTATGCTACATACTTAATTTACAAGTCTATGTACATGTAATATATAGATAGGTAGGTGGGTAAATTATGTTACATATGATAATTTTAAACTAAGTTTCTATGTAATCATAGGTAGGTAGATGGCAAAGGGGTGAAATTGTAGCCTCCAATCATTACCATCTTCCTCGAGGTAACGCCAAGGGAACAAGGTCAATGCCTTAGTACTAAAAAAAAAACTACCCTCACTTGCTTACTTTACTACAACTATTCAAATTATAAGCACAAATTCATGCAAAGAACAAAAGAAGAAGGTAGGGTTTATTACCTAAGAACAAACCTACTATCCTATTTGTAGGCTACTCTAGTGGTGCCAAAAGAATAAATTATAGAAAGGAAACATGGGAAATGATAATAACTAAGGAGTAACTACTTTTTAGGGCTTGGTAGTACTTTTGATGCCTCTGAGTGTGCCTCAGTGGGTTTGTAGGCCTTCCATACTAATGTCCCACCTTAATAATGCATGCACACCTTTTGGTGAAGACTACTTACCATTTGCAACACCCTCGGGAAGCCTTCTCAATGTTACTTTTCATTTATAGAAAGTTGCACCCATTCATGGTTATTGCCTACCATTTACAATAGTCCCATCTCGTCTACAAACTTCAACCTTCAAGTATTTTCCATCTTCCTATTACCATATATTGGATGTTACCTTTTTTGTGGTAACTAGTAATTTCCTACTCCATAACTTAGTATGTAAAAGAAACGCATAACTATTATGAAAAGGGCAACAACACATTTTGTAAGCTTAAGTTCTATACTACTTTCCACATATCTTAATAAAATAAATGCACACAAAACACGTAGAGGTTCTTCAACCATTTTCAAATAAAGAATCACACATAAGTACAAATACATTTCCAACTATTCTTTCCTTCCTAGTGTTACACCACACACTTCTCCAAGAGAATTTTCTATTCCAACTCCCAATTACAAAATTATCCAATGCCATAGAAGTCTTCCAAATCCTCCTCTAATCCTCCTTCTCGTAACTACCTACCTCTAACATAATATTTTATTTGTTAGTAAACCTAATGCTATTAATTTATTAGAATCATTAGTTATTTACACCTACAACCTACATATATTACTTACCTTCTTACCTACTTACATAATTATTGTACATGAAAATGTGAATAAACATGTGAAATCAATAAATTGACAAAAGTTATCATCGTATAAGGATGTGGTCCATTGGTTTAGGACTTGGCTTATCTTGATGAAAATGAAGGGTTCAACTTCTCATACCTATTTACATGCCTTTGGGTTAGCCTAGGTAAATTATTAAATCAAACTTACATAGTTAGGTTTGGGTGGGTAGGTAGGTAACTACCTACCCATGTATTTATAACCTAGTTACATATTTTCAACATGTCTACCAACCTAGTTACATACCTACCCACCTACCTATGTACCTATTACATATTTACCTACATACAATGAATAATTATTGTCAACATTATTTTAAAATAAATTATAATATTTATTAGGTAGCATTTATAAAAAATATTGTCCAAAAATCAATGTTAAAAAATGACAAAAGTTTTGAACATTTTAACCACTCAAGATGGTAATAAAAAAAACACTTTGATCAAAGTGGTTTTGTCAAAATTGACTTGTGCAAAACGGCAATTTGGCCAAATGGAATAAGACACAAGAGGAGGTCCTTTCGACTAAGTTTTCTAATCAAATAAATTGTGATTTCTTGTAGTGATACCTCCTACAATGTCTTGATTTTAACAATAATAAAATTTTACATTGTGTATAGTTAAACTAATCATAATCTTGAAACTTGTCACAATAAGGAAAAAGTGGTAAAAGGCAAAACAAGCAAAACCACCTATTATGTCAAAACCATCATAGGAAGCATTTAAGGTTATTGTGGTATCATTACACACATGTATATTATTGTTGCAGTGATTAATATTCATATGGCAATGATCTAACTATAGATGGGCAAAAACATAGTTCATGGTGTTCTCTTGGATGGAGGATCAAGAGTCAACGTAATTAACTTGAACAACTAAATAACTAGTTGGGACTTGTTACATTGAAATCAAATTTTTATAACCTATTAATGGGTGATCAAACCACTACTACACAAGTTGGCCCAATTAGAAACATTAATATATTTGTGCATGGAATACCATATGTTGTCACATCCATAGTGTTACATAAAAAAAACATAATGGACTCTAGCTAGTTTTGTTGCTTAGAAGACCTTGGTTAAAGGAGGCCAAATTTTTGTATGATTAAGAAACAACATGGTTGTTGGATTCAAGGTTGTTGGATTCAAGGCAATGGAATAATGAGGACAATGACATTATTAATCATTTGGGAAATGATAACAAAAGGCTATAGGTTTTTGTTTGTTGCCTGGGTTCTAATACACATTAAATAGATGATGAGGATGTTATGTTTACCATTGAATAAATTTATTTTTTATTGGTACCATTGTTTTACTTGAGGATTCAATTTCATTGATTGATGTAAATGCAGAAAATTCCTCATTAATATCAAGTCAAAAAAAGGTGGTTGAAGAACCAATTATGGGTGGTACTTAGTAGGCCATTGATGTTTGTAAATCAATGTCATTGAAATATATAGTTTATTTTGAAACTTTTTTCATCATACCCCAAGTGATATTGAGGTGGATGAAACTTTGATGCATGTCAAAATTTAATGCATGCAAATTATTAGTTAGACATTGAACAAGGAACAACTTTAAAAACTCAATCTAGGAACTAAGGAACAATCATAATTTGACAAAATGTGCACACTTAAACCAAAATCAAACAAGTTCATTGGAGATTTTATTATGGAATTATTAAAACCTAAAGGGGATTCCACAAGAATTAGCCAACCACATGATCAAATTGAACACTTTGATACCACCTATTCATGATGTAGGGTATAGAATGAATTTAAATTATAATGCAACAATTGGCAAGCAAGATATTACAAATTGTTGATATCATGCTTGTAAAACTAATAGAAGAAATAACTTAGATTTTTCTTTTGGTTGTGGTGTTAACTTAAAGAATATTAAATTATGCATTTGTGTAAATTTCAATAAGTTGAATGTAGGAACAAAAAAAGGATCCATGTCCTTTAAATTTAGTAATGTATTATGATTGGACATGAAACAAATTAAAAATTTTGGATGGATATTTGAAATATCAATAAATATCCATATCACTAAAGGACAAATACAAAATAACATTTGTTAATGATTATTGTTTGTTTGTATTGCAAGTGATGTTGTTTGGAGTCAAGAACAAGTCACCTGTTTATAAAAAACCAGTAAGTAAATAATTTTTATAAATGTTTCCATGAAGGGTGCTTCTTTATTTTGATGTCACGAAATGATAGGCTCATGAAAGTCCTATGTTGTGCTAGAAATTGATATCCTCATACACACAATATGTGTGTTTCCCACATTTTGTGTATTGTGTCAAAAATTGATTAAAAATAATAATATTGATGTTCTATATTCCATGAAGGCATTATATGATATTAATGTGATTCCTTTTTTTGTATAATAAATTTTAGTTTAAGACAATATTTGAACAACTTTGGGTGCATTGAAATCTCATAGATAGTACTTTCCTTTTGTGGGCAAACATTGAACATAAACAATGAATTGAATGTTGCACTATGTGCAAAATTGTTGTAAGACAATTACCCAACTAAAAATTGTGAATTTTAAAAAAATGTATTTTAAATATTACAAATGTACCAATTATTAAAAATTCCCCATATTTTAAAAACAAAGGTGTGTGGTGTGCATTATTTAAGTGATAGATTTTAGGTTCAATTTTTGTTTTCAAAAAATCATCTTTTTCATTATATGGTTTTTTTGGATGATTTTTTTTCAAATGTTCATCCAAGGAGACCATCCTTGCAAGAAGGTTCTTGGGATGTTTTTATTATGCAACTTGGTACCACTTCCATGGGGAAAACAAATAAGGAAGTTGTAAGGCCTTAAATTTTTTAGAAGTTGCACAATGGATGAATGGTCATTTCATTTTTCATTTTTCATCTTTCAGCCTTATATTTTCATCCATTATACAACTTCAACTTTTCATTTATCAATCAAATTTTCATCCTTTACATTATGCCACCTTTGTCCATAATTATTCAACTATTTGTGCAACCTTACAAAATATTTTGTGCATTTCACATATTTTGACTGTTTGTGGAAATTTTAAATTTTCAAATGAAATCCAACTTCCTCAAGGAAGAGATCCATGAACAATAAGTGCTCCAACTATTCAATGACCATGCTCTTCCCTATGACAACATAACCATTTCCCAAGGCAATTGTTAAACAACAACATAGTTGCAATGAAAAAAAACAATTCTTTGAAACAACACAACCACTTCCCAAGGAATGAATGTTTTCTTTTTCTTCATCAAATGATTTTTCAATTAAGATGGAAATGGGAAAATGGTTTTATCACATTGATTCCCATTTAAAGAAGAAATGATCAATTGTTGTGTTGCACCATTTTGATTAAACAACCTAGTATTCTAATTTATAATTGTATTTAACACAATTATCACAATTGAAGGACAATGAGAAAATCAAGATTGATATAGTGTTGGGAATCAATGGTGGGCATGCATACATTGTGTTGGAGATCAAGTTGCATATAATTCGTTGCTATTGATAGTACTTGCCCATTTTGTAACAACCCTCTTGTTAGGCCCATTAGTAGTTCATAGCATGGAAACTTTACATACCTTCAATGTGATATTGTAGCATTGGATGTCTATGTATGGCCTACGACATAGGTTAATTTAGAATAAATTTTTAGGCCAAAAATAAATAAAAAATTGTGGTGCCATTGGGAATATCATAAATGTCATTAAGGAAATATGTGAATCTCATAAGGAACATTGTATATGAACAATGTCCACAAGAAGAAAATGAGGAGAAATAAAACAATTATTTGAAGAACATGGGAACACATTGCAAAATTGATAAGAAACAAAACAAAATTTCTTGAAGACATATTGTGAGGATGTGAAGAATATTCGAGTTATTCAAAACTAAAGTTCAATTTAAGACAATGGGACTTTATGAATAATTATAATGTTCTTCATCAAGTCACCTTGTCTTAAATTGGGCTCTAATTTTGACAATGTATTTCTTATGTCATCCCCAATTTGAGTATAGCCATAAATTGAATGAAATTGGGTAATGATTTATTAAACTATGTATCAATTTTGTAAAACTTTTATTCAAACAAGGCTTGTTATGAGCAAAAGTGAAGATGCAAGTAAAGCAAATCCAAAACCAAAGGTGAAACTTTTTAACAACCAAATTAAATGAAAAAACTACTTTGGTCCCCCAATTCCCCCCAACCTTATTGTAATTATTATTTTTTGTGTATTTTTAAAACTTAACGAAAAACATTTTGCAATTTGTGAATGTGTTAATGGAAGGCACTTTACATTAGAACACATCGAGCGTTTTGTAACTTGCTTTTATGACTATTTATTAGTTTTAAAAAATGTTTACAACTAATGACTATTGAGTTGTTAAATCCATGTTGTTTCACCCATTTAGTCGCAAAGGACATATAATTGTAAAACCCAATCATCTTATCAACTAGGATTTTTCAAAATAAAATAATATTGAAATTCCATATCATCATTGACCTTGGTTTGACATGTGAAATGCATGCCATGTTAACTTAGTCATTTTATTCAATTAAGAGTTACAAAAGATGCATTGATAGATGGATGACATGTGTCAAAAATCTATAAACACATGTTCAATTATGAATCGTCACACATGAGCAAAAGTCAACCTAGCTTAACTACTTAGCCCTAGGTTACCTAAGTTAAGTTATGTAGTCTAGGTTAAAAACAAACCTCGGCCTCTTAACCTAGGTAATCTAAACTAGGTTAGCTAACATGGTTAAGTGGCCTAGGTATCATAAGTTACAAAAACAAGGACTTGAACGCTTTATTTCCACTTTGGGGTCCAACTCTTCATCCATTGTAGTACCATTTTTTAATATTAAATCTATTAAATAAAAAATTGTAATGGTCAAACTTCTTAACCTCAAATTAAATTAGGCCACCATAAGTTGACATATGTCCACCTACCTATTACCTACAAATTTAACCTAGGTTAACATAGGCCTCCTTATGTTAAAATAATTTAGTTTAGTTAAGATTATTTAAGTTCAAGGGTATATTTAACTACGATAAATTTAGGTTAATCTAGGGTAAACCTAAACTAAACTAAATTAATTTAGGCTAAACATAGACTAAGGTAGTCTAAACATGGTTAAACATCTGTAAACATAATTATTCAAACTAAACATGGTTGAAATTTGTTAATGTATAACTATATTAATATAATTTATATAAAATAATAATTTAGGTTAAACATGGCTAAATTAACATAAATGAAATTAAACATAATTTTTATTCTATAACATGGTTAAACAATGATAAATTAAGCTAAATTTGAATATTTAGGTTATGTTTGGAAAAATGAAGATTAAATTCACTATTGAAACAATACATGGCTAAATATGGCTAAATTGTGATAAAATTATAAACTAAACTACGTTACTTGAACTAAACTTGGTTTATAAAAGGATTGGTTTTATGCAATTGTAGTTATTTTTTTTAGTGATTTTTGTTAGTTGCATGAATCATAATGTTGATTACTAATTGCTTAAAAAATTCTTAATCATTTTTAAAATTGTGTTGGACATTGTAGTTACATAGGACAAATCGTAAAATACATGTTTTGGCATTATGAACACTTTTGACCAATCAATAAATATAATTTTATAAAAATTAGTGTTGATTACTAATTATAAGACCTTGTTGACACATGGCATGCCACATCATCATCATTAGAAATTTGAATCAACATTAGTTATTATTAATCACAAAAATAAATAGTATTTAAAAATTTTAAAATTTAAATCATTCAAATATATTAATACAAATTCAGAAATAATAATATATTTACCCAAAAATTAAACAAGTTGTCATATTGACTATAATCATAAAACCATGATATCACATGACATCTTGATGTCCTTTGCAAGTACATAATAATTTTTGTGACCAAATAGTTATAAACATAGTCAAAAAAAAAAAAAACATTTAAAAAACTGGTCACAAAACCTATGATGTGTTGTTGGGTTATACATCGAAATCCATGAACAAGCATTTCAAAAAGAAAAATGCCCATAAAGGTGAGTGTTTTGCTTTTTGAAATTTTTCATTTAATTTTTTTTTTTTTGCCATGATACCCAACCTGATATCAAATTTTAAAATAAAATAAAATGACATAAAATTTATAAATTGAAACATTCTCAAAATAATGAGCGTTTGGCTTTCAGACTCAAGGGCACCCCTAAGTATCACGATATTGTTTTTAAAGTCCAATTTTTACACCAAATGATGCTATTGAATTAAGGCATTCCCAAAATAACATGCCTTTAAAGCTAGGTTGGGGTTTTTTTTAAATGCCCATGTTTTAAAACATTACAGGGCTACACTTTTCATTTTGTCCCAAGTTCCATGAAAAGCAAAGAGAATCAAACGTTTGCATCTTTGTAAAGGTTGGGGATAAAATTTGAACAAGGAACTTATTTGGGGATGATAGTTATAAACATAGTTAAAGTAGATAAGTCAGTGAACAAATAATTTAAAACTCAAAAGAGGTTCGATCCTCACACATTGTTATTTTATTTCCAAAGTTCAAAAAATATTTGTAACGTTCCACCTAATGCTTCCAAGGTCACAAAAATTGCTCAATTTGGTAAAGGGATGAGGGAAAATATGGAATGTTTGGTGTAAAGGGGTTTAATGTTTAGTGATGGATGAATTAAAACATATTAAAATTTTGAGCTTAAAACTTCTAATCATTACATCTTTACCTCTAAAATATAAAAAAGTTTTGTAAAAATTTAGTTGATGAACCCATCAAATTTTTAATCATTCAAAACAATAAAAAATGAAGAAAATATGGGGTTGGAATATAAAGAAGTCTAAAATCATTTTTTCAAAAAAATTGGAGCAAATTATCATTCATCGTCTTCATGTGTTTTTTATATTGCTCCTCTAATTTTTGACATGAAAAAATATCTAATTTGCACATCCAATGACACAAAAATCACTCAATTTGATTAAAGAATGAAAAAAATATTTAAAAATGTTCAATGACAAGTACATGTTTTATGATGAACAATTTTACCCTACACTCTATTTATATCTTATGTGAAGTGTGAACCAACAACTCCACTACTAAAACCCAAAGTAAAATAATAAAATCTTAAATTGTTTCTTTTAATTATAACCCTCTTAGCTTGAGATAAAATCTCCATGTTCAAATTTGACCATTCCTAGGTTAAATATATTCAAAAAGAGATATAATGCCAAGGTTTCTTTTGGTCTTAGTCTCTTCTTCAATATTTTGTAGTTCAAATGATTTAATTAATTTGTTATTATTTATTTAATTTTTTCTCTCAATTACATACTCAAATCTTTTGCTCAATTACCAAGGTCTTTAATTAAATATTTTAATTAAAAATATTGCCTCCTTGTTAATTGTTTGTGCCCATCATTCATATCTTCCTCTTCCAAGCTCAACTATTTCATTCTTTTCTTAATAACTATGTCATTGCTTTCTACTACTCACATACAAGATATGAAAAGCTAAATTAACATGTGCCATTTGTATATGTCATGTTTTGTGTTTTGTATATTAAAATAATTTCATAATTCAACTCCTTTCCTTTGTGCATCTACATGGACATGAAAGATTTAATGTAAATAATATTGAAAATCATATTCAAAAACATTCAAAAGAAAAAACTAAGAAGATTCTTTTTTTCTTTTTTTTTTCCTCAATTTCTAACTTTGCCCTTTGTCCTATATTACACTTGTTAAGTTATTTTTTAGGGTTTCAATTAGTTACTTAAGTTTTCCTACCTCAAATTGTTAAGTTCACTCTTCTTTTGGATCAATTTAGCAAGGAAAGTTACTTAAGTTTTTGAACTCAATTACTTACTTAATTAAGTCTTTTTAGCTCAATTACCAAGGTAGGTTCCTTAAGTTAAGTTGAGCTCAATTATTTACTTAAAGTCTCTTTAGCTCAATTACTTACTTTCAAATCTTTGTAGCTCAATTACCAAGGTCATTCACATGAGTCTCTTTAGCTCTCAATTACCTTAATTTCAATCTTTTTAGCTCCATTACCAAGGTCATTTACTCAAGTCTCTTGAAGAACCTCAATTATTTACTTAAATCTTCTTAGCTCAATTACCAAGGCTTATTTACTTAAGTCTCTTGAACCTCAATTCCTTACTTAAATCTTCTTGGTTCAATTAATTAATTAATTAATTAACAAGGGTTATTTACTTAAGTCTCTTGAACCTCAATTCCTTAGCTTAAATCTTCTTCTTAGCTCAATTAATTTACCAAGGTGAAAGTCACTAATGAGTTGGTGAGTAAAATTAATGGGCTTGGTAATTGGGGGTGGGGTCTACCATGCCGTCCGTGACCAGCTGGCCATGCATGGTGTTGGAGCATCATATACCCGGCGGGGCGGTCCGGGGCGGGCCGGGGCGAGTTTATTAACTGCCGTCTTGTGATTCGCCGCTAGGGTTCCGCAAAGCACAAGCCCAGAAACATGGGGCCCCCCAAACCCTAGCCTACTAGATTCTTCTTCTTCTTCTGCTGCTGCTGCTGCTGCTGCTGCTTTCTTTTACACTCTGCTCTGCTTGCTGCCATGTCAGTAGTGCCGCCGCTGCTGCTGCCTGCTGCTGCGTTGCACGATTGTTGAGGTTTTGGTGGGTTGTTTATTTAGACTGTGCTGCTTTTTGATCCATCCTCGGATTTTGTCCTGTTGTCGTTCTCGCTTTTTCTGAAATCGATTTCTAGGAAAAAGACAAAGATTGTTGTTGTCGTTGTTGTTGTTGGTAGTATTGTTATTGTTCTTTCTACTGCGCTCATATTGCGCTTGGTGGGTTTGTGGACAAGACCAGAAGTGCGAGGTAGAAAGAACAGGGGAAGGGAAGGGAAGGGAAGGGAAGGGAAGGGAAGAGAAGAGAAGAGAAGGTGAGGGGAGTGAGAGGGGAGAAAGAACGGGGAGTTTGGTGTTTTGTTTTTAGAGCGATGGCAAATCCAAGGGTGTTTATGGACATAAGCATAGGAGGCTACTTGGAAGGGCGTTTGGTTATAGAGCTCTTTGCTGATGTAGTGCCTAAGACCGCGGAGAATTTCAGAGCTTTGTGCACGGGAGAGAAAGGCATTGGCCCTGTTACTGGCCTCCCTCTTCACTACAAAGTATTTTTCTTTTTCGGCCCCCTTTGCTTATCATCCTGCTTGCTATTTTTGGATTTTCGCTTTTTCTATGGATGCTGCAGCTGCGTGTTTTGGCTTTTTTGTTTTGGGCGGGGTGACTGGCTGTTTGGGTATCGAGATGTGGTCGAACATTTGTGTCCAAGCTTCTTGAAATGGTGGTGTCAAGGAAAAGAAAAGAATCGGCCAAGGGTCTAGGGATTATGAAATTGTGATGCAGTGCAGACGCTGTTTTTTCTTTGTTTCAGTATTGACGGATTGATTTTGTTGCTTGACCCCGACATGCTCGTGGTTTTTATTTTTATTTTTTGGGTTCTTTTTCCCGCTGAAATTATTTGTTGATATTTCTTTTGTGTGTGTCAATCAATGGGCACTGGTTTCGGGGAAGGTTTGAATTTGAATTTGTGCACTCAGATCGGTTTAGCAACTTGGGTGTCTTTTGAAACTCGCAGATTCGTGGTAGCCAACCCATCACGCAACATTTTCTTGAGTGGTGATGTTTGTTGAAAATGTTGTTGTCAAGACCCAATGCATATCTTCACGGCCATCTCTTTAGCATTCGCAAGTGTGCAATGCCACTGATTGTTTTTACTGAAAGGCTTGTTTCGTAGGATTTGAGCTGGATTCACAGCTACTAGACCACACTGTGGTAATTGCTCTCTCGTGAAACCCCGTCCCTAAATTTAAATGTTGTTTAGCTTGTATGGTTTTCGAATTGTCTTTCCCAACTCATTTTCCTGGGCTTAATTTGATGCATGACACCCTCTGTTGTTAAGAATCGTCGCAGACCTTGTAAATGAATTTCGGAATGGAAAAAGATGGTGAGGGTAGTACGACATGCTGTTCTAGGGTATAGGCTTGTTGGACATCACAGTTGATGTCAAATATACAAATAATATTCAGCTGTTCCGCTTGGACTGACCAGCTCTTGGAATCCGGTCGTCTGGAAAATTTTCCGGGTAAATTACTGCAATAGGGTAGTCCCTTCCACAGAGTCATCAAAGGCTTCATGATCCAAGGAGGAGACTTCTCAAACCGTAATGGGACAGGTGGAGAATCTATTTATGGACTCACATTCGATGATGAGAATTTCAACTTGAAGCATGAGAAAAAAGGATACCTCTCGATGGCCAATGCTGGAGCAAATACAAATGGCTCACAGTTTTTCATCACGACCGTACGAACCCATCACTTAGATGGAAAGCATGTTGTGTTTGGTAAAGTTGTCAAGGGAATGGGGGTTCTTCGATCTGTTGAGCATCAACCTACAAATGAGCAGGACTACCCTCTGAAGGAAGTGTTAATTGAGGATTGTGGGGAGATCCCTGAAGGACTGGATGATGGAGTTGCAGGTATGTCAAGTTCTGTGCCCAGATGAATGAGTAGTTGACATGCCTGGTGGTGTAATACTAGAGACAACCCTTGTGGAAGTTTTTCAAAGTGTGAGATCTGTAGGCAAAATCGTTTCAGTGGTCTAACCATTGATTCTGCTGTGGATGTGCAGGGTTCTCACAAGATGGAGATAAGTACCCTGATTGGCCAATAGATCTTGATGAGCAGCCAGAAGATTCAGAATGGTGGATGACTGCTGTTGGTTCTGCAAGAGCCTTTGGCAATGACTACTTTAAGGTATCAGATAACTAGCAAAAAAGTTAGAAAGAATGGCAATGATTGTCCTTTTCTGTGTATATGAGAGCTTTTCATGGGTTTTGATCAATCCTCGCTTTTTAAGTTTATATGTAGTAATCTCATTGATCTCTTGTGCAGTATGAGATTGCACGTGGATAGGTGCTGCAATTTGAAGGCTCTGGCTTTGTGGTTTTGTACAGAAAGGTGATTATAGAACAGCTTTGAGGAAGTACCGGAAGTCACTTCGGTACCTTGATGTCTGCTGGGAAAAGGGGGAGCTTGACGAAGGTAAAAACTTTGTGAGAATTAATAATTGCAAACTGATTATGTTAGTGTTTGCATTGTGCAATATGTCCTGTTTTGTTCAACGCTTTTCTAACCTGAATTACCATTGCTCGATACACAGAGAGAAGCAATACTTTACGGAAGATAAAGTCAGTCATACTGACAAACAGTGCGGTGAGTGCATCCTCTATTTCTGCTGCCCTGATTCAAGTGTGTTCTGGTTACTGTTCTGATTTTGGGTATTTATTGAACAGAAGACTGTTCATTTGCATGGGTTTTGTTTTTGCAGGCTTGCAAACTGAAGTTAGGTGATGCCCAAGGTGCACTTGCAGACTGTGAGTATGCCATGCAAAGTGGTGTTGAAAATGTCAAAGCCCTTTTCCGCCAAGGGCAGGTGAGAATAATCTGCCCTAAGCCTTGAATGTGTTGAACCATACAGTAAGGAATTTGTGGTAGTTATACCTTTCCACTGCAGTGTGTTGTGTAGCAACATCCAGGAGTGGCTAAAGCAGGATTGGTCAAAAAGTATCTGAGGTGGAGTGTCTGTCAAACTCCAAACATTAGATTCTATGATTTTCAGCATAGCCCATGCCCCCTTTATGCTTCTAACAGATTTCACCCCCCTTGGAGAACTGCAGGCACAGATGGCATTAAATGATCTTGATGGTGCTTTGGAAAGCTTGACTAATGCTTCACAGCTTGAGCCAAATGATGGTACGCAAATGGTGACATCAAAGACCTCAATGCCCTGATATATGCATAAAAGTCTTGCACCTGATTGACCATCCACTTTGAATCCTATTCAGCAAAAGATTGTACTTTGTCCAAAAACAAAAGCAATGAGTTCACATGTTAAGATGTTTATGGGCAGATTGTATAAAGAGGCATTAATTTTTTTGTGTGGGTTTTGCAGTGGGAATCAAGAAAGAGCTTGCAGCTGCCAAAAAGAAGGTAAGTTGTTTTTTTTGCTGTTGATGAGATCATTGTAGTCATCACCTTGGCCTCTAGATCACTGATAAGGTTCTTTTCTCGTGTACAGATTGCAGAGCGCAACAACAAAGAGAAAAAAGCTTATGCACGGATGTTCAGCTGAACATGCAAAACAAAACCCCTTCCCATACGTTCATTTACAAGGCTGGATTGTGCTCAGATTAGTGTAGGGAGGACAACCTTTGTTGGCAATGGCAGCAGGCTTACACTTGTTGTGATTGAATTCACCCTGTTGTTGGGTTATTGGAATTTGGGAACAGGTTTAGATGATTGTAATGGAACATTTCGCCAAAACTAAGATTACAAACTTTTGGTGTACTTCATTTACACATGAGTGATAGGCAACATCATAGTTTTGTTTTGTGTCTGCTAAGTTGAAAGTATCTGTGATTTTCTCTTTTGTGCATGATCTTTGCCACCACCTTTTGCCATGACCTTGGAGCTTGTATCGATATCAGCTCTGCATTCATATGTTCTCTTTTCCCCCTGTTGTCTGGTTTGTCAAGGATTTCCTCAGGTACCCACCCTGGCTGGTAACCTCTAGTAGATGGATGTAGATGGAAATGAAGTAGGTAAAGTGAGTTGTTAGTAAATGTGCATGTGCACTGACCACAACTGAGCTAGCCACTTTGGTTAGTTAGGAAAGAACATACAAAAAGGAAAGTGGGTTCCTGTCTAATTACTTACCATTCATGTATAAAAGATTCCCTTCTTTCTTTTCTTTGCCAGTATCTTTAAGTGTGTCCGGACACATTTTATACTCTTATGGTGTCTTGCAAGGGTATCCTTCTCAAGTGTGTGTATCTGGACACATTTTTCACTCCTATGGTGTCTTGCAAGAGTGTTCTCAACTCCCATCATTGCAAAGCTTGAAAAAATAAATTACAAGAATGTTATTCTCAAAATGAAGTGGACATTTTATTTTTGTTCTTTGACATTTTCTTGCCATTTTGTCATTTTCATGTTATCCCTTGCCATTGCCTGTTGTTTCTAACCATTGTTTGCCCCCATTCCAATTGCCCCACTATTCACCATTGTTGTTCAATCTGGGATGAGACATTTCCTGAACCTAGTTTGCAGTAAGAAAGCTAATATTCAGAACATTGTGGAGTCTTGCTAAAAAGAGAAGCTAACAACCTTTATATATTACATTGTATATGGTGTGATAATGGGTTGAATGTATAGTTAGAAAAGTTTTCTAACATAATACATACATACTATATTACACTTGTTGAGTGAGATGAAAAAAAGGCCTTAATAGAAACATATCAACAAGTGGATTGTTGTTGTATGTTGATGACACCAAAACATTGGATCAAGAATTAGTCAAGATTGGTGGTTTCATGGGCAAGGCTCTATAGTTGATTGTTAGGCAATCTATATGTTTGTTTTGCATTGCACATTTTACTTTCATCATAACATTGTGTTTTCACCTCAATTTGATTTAGCCCTCAATATCTAATCTTTTCACATGTGAATGTGGACATGGGTTAGATGCATTTATCATTTTGTTCATTCGGAGGTCAACAAATAACCACACATGACATCATTAAAGATGTCATCTACGTCTTCATTTAAGAGAATGGGCATGATGTATGGAAAAAATGATGGTACACCTTTATGTTAGGAACTTCATTATGAACTTATCTTTACATATTTCATGAGTACCAAGTCTTTGTTGTTGACGTGGTGGTGATGAACCGAACATGAGAAACAGTAGCTATAAATGCCATTAATCGACCAACATGTGTAGCTATAGAACTTAATGCTATTACTAAGATTTGCAAGTATAAAAGGCTTCATGAACAGCACCACTTTATTCCAATGGCCATGGAGGTGTACAATGCACCCAAATGTGGCATGGATCATTTCATCAAGGAGTGTGTTCATCTTTTCCACGATAGATGATCGGGAGGTCATTTATCCTTTTATTTTTGCATTCAATTATTTAGGTAGTGTGTGTATTATTCTCTAGCATGTTTTAAAAGAAGATTGCATTGGTAATAGATGTTTTTCTAGACCTCTTATTATTATTAAATTTCACAATTTGTGTGTAGGCGACATTAGAAGGGTTGTGGGTGAAATAGATTTTTACCACGAGAAGGACTAGCTTTCTCTCTTCTTTGGTTCTTGTGGGCTATGCATATTTTGGCCTTTCTTTGGGCTTCCCTTTTGTCTTCTATGTGATGGTTCTAGCCATCAATTTTTTATTGGATTTTTTAGGTTCTGATTTCATGGTTACCACCAACATTGCTACTTACATTCTTTTAAAGGTTACAAATTATGTGTATTTTTGTCTAGATTTGTTTTATGGTTTAACAACACCTATATGTCTCATTAGGCATTTTGAGATATGTCTTGATGCCAGAAAGGCCTATCTACCTCCATTGCAAAATCACCAAGCCCATGCAATTCAACTTGTTACCACCTAACATTAGAAAGCAAGTTACAATCTTCAAGCACAAATCTATGTTGCACAATAAAATGAAAGCTATAATTGTGCATTTGGGCAACAATTTGGCTACCCACTTCCATATTAGACACTGTAGAAGCATACCATAAAAGGTAGCTATTTACGTACTATAATACATAGGTAGGGTATGTAAATAGTTGCCTACCTAATACATTCGTTGGGTGGGTGAATAAGTAGGTAGGCACCTATGTAGGTAGGTAGGTAGAATGTTATTTTTATTTGTTCAACTTGATGAGATGTTTTAATTGATTAAAAACCCATTGGCCATCTGGACCAAATACATCATTTTTGTTCAATTTAATTGGATGACCCATTTGACATGTAATCAAATGAGTCATCACTAATCAAATTGAGTAATCAATAATTACAATGTCCATTCATATGGTGAACCTTGAATCAAAATGGACATTTCACTTATAAAAAAATGTCAATTAGTCAATTTGAACATTTTTTTAGTAGTGGCCCAAACATGAAAAACTTATAGTGCATGCATCTTGTTTACTAAACAAAGTTTAATGTAATTATGCAACCAAATAATGGGAAGCCTTGGCAACGGTGTTTGTTTTTCACAAGTTTAAACATTACCTATTGGCAAACAAATTTGCTTTCTATGTTGACCACATGGCATTAATATATATGGTTAGAAAGACATAGGTAGCAAAAGGGTTGCTTTTGTTCTTGAAATACAATTTTATTGTAGTTTATAAACCAAAAAGAACCCATGTTGTGGCTAATGCAATATTTATACTACCTGATGTTTAAGAACCAATAGGTGTTCTAGATTATACCACATATGCTACATTGTTTGTGATACAACCTATATGGATTTAGGAAGTAATATACTACTTATAACCATACCAAATTTCAAATAACCTCACATGAGCATAGAGACAGAAGATTGTTAAGAAGGCAAAACCTTTTGTGGTAGGGGATGGGGTATTTTACATACATGGATAGAACAACCAATTGCAAATGTCTCATAGAAAAAGAGATATTGGTGGTGTTCAAGGAACTACATGAAGGCATAATAGGTGGTCATTTTGCAATGAACTTCACAACTAAGAAAATTCTAGATGCAAGATATTGGTGGGCTACATTGTTTAAGGATGTGATGGAATGTTGTTACAATTGTGATTTGTGCCAACAAACATGTGGTTTAAAAACTTTGAGTTTAGCAAAACTAGTAATTATTCTACTAAAAAAACCATTCATGCAAATTAGATTTCATGGGGCCAATTAAACCAACTAATAGATTTTTTGGTAACAAATATATATTGGGTGGAAGCATGGTCAAATAGACAAAACAAATACTCCACCCAAAATGCAATTTAAAAATGACATTTTTTGTGGATATAAACACATGAAAGTAGATTAAAAACTTTTGTAAGTAGAAATATGAAAAACATGGCCGTCCATTCAATTTATGGTAAGTTGAATACAAAATTTGAAAGTACCAAATTATTTGTTAATGCTCTATTTATAATGTGAAAGTACAAAAAGTTCGATATTTCATCTACTTGCAACCCATTTTGTGAGACCAAACATTTCCTACAAATACATGCAATTTTGTAAAATCTACTTAAATATACATGAAGGTGTTTTTTTTTAAATTTATAATATTAAAATGAAAGATTATCTCCATGCTAATATTAAACTAATATTTTTACATTCAATGCATCAAAGATTTTTTACATTTACTTGTAGTTTTTGGTGACAATGTACAAAAGCTATTTACTTGATCATGTTTTCACCCTACTAATGACTATCAGTTACACCACAAAGTGGGTGGAAGCATGAACACTACATACAAACATTAATGTAATGATTACAATGGTTCATTTATGATTACATTTACATTAGGTTTGGGTGTCCACTAACACTAGTTATAGATCAAGGGATGCATTTTATTAATAATGCAATCAAACATGTGACAAGTCACTTCTTGTTGAAACATTGCAATTTCACAACCTATGCACATGCATAATCTATTAACAAGATGATCAAGGCCACACAACAACACATTTTAGCTTTTGCAATTAACCTTTATAATTACATACTAGTTAGGAAAGACATATGTGACCAGTGACTAGTGAGTTGTTAAACCCATGTCATTTCACCCATTTAATTGCAAAGGATGTTCAGTTGTAAAGCCTAATCATTTTAATGATTAAAATTTTAAAATTTTCTTATTATAATGAAATTCCATGTCATCATTAACATTGGTATGACATGTAAAGTACATGTCATTTCAATTTAATTGTTTTATTCAACTAAATGTTACAAAAGATACCTTGATGAATGGATGACATTATGAATCTATAAACATGTTATGAATCATTGCACATGACCAAAAGTCAACTTAGTTTAGCCCATGTAATTAGCATAGCCAAAAGTCAATCTAATTTAACTTAACTAGGTTAGGTAACCTAACCTAATTCGCCTAACCCAAAGTCAATTTAGTTTAACCTAACTAAACTAGCTATATATGTTAAACAACCTAAGCTAGGTGGCTTAAATTAAAAACAAATGTCGGACTTTTAGCCCAAAAAACCTAAATTAAGCTACCAAACCTAAGCCAAGTGGCCTAGGTATCATAGATTGCAAAAGTGAAAACTTGAACCCCTCACCTTCATTGTCGGGTTGAAATTCTCATCCATTGCACTACCACATTTTTTTATACAAATTATATTTAACATAAAATTATAAAATTCAAAATCTTTAGCCTTGAATTAACCTAGGTTGACCTAGGTCAATCTACTACCTACCAACTTAATTTAGACATAGACCTCCCTAGGTTGATTTAAAATGAAATAGTTTGTCAACCTATACTATTTACTAACCTAGCCTATGTTAATTTAGGCATTATTAGGCTAAAAAAGAATTAACTTAAAATAATTATGTTGCATCTAGTTGCATCATAGTCATGTCTAATTGCACATACTTGAAGTGGTTACAAACTTGATAAAATATTTCGTAATGGGACTACTTAGGTTGATTTGACAAAAAACCTAAAACTAGGAACCTATGCAAACATGTTTAGGTTAACCTATTAGAAGGGTAACCTATTTTAGGTATATTTAAACATACTAGATGTAGTAAAAATTTTATGTTTAGTTAAGTAACTTACAAGGTAACTTATATTACAAAGTAGGTTTTTACTAAATAGCCAACATACATAGGTTAATTTAATAGGTATGTTAACTTAAGCTGGTGTGTTAAAAGTTTAAAAGTCAAAAAGTTATGTGTCATTTTTTTCAAAATGACTATTAATATTGTAATCATAATTACAATTAATAATATATTGTTTAATACACATGCATGTGAATTCATGATTTCAAAAACCTCATGGCACACAAAATATTATGGCATGCCATGACAAATATTTGTGCCATAAATTCAAAACACACAAAAAGTTATGGTGTCACAAAAAATCATGGATTACCATGAAAATTTGTGACACCTTGTTGCCAAATAGCATGTCATGTCATCATCACATGAAAGATTAACTCTTTGCATCAAAATGCAAATCTAAAAACTTTACTTTCATTACAACAAATCTTGTCCTTTGAATCAAACACATTACGATTATTGTTTTTCAACTACATTTATAACTACTTAATCATAATAATCACTAAATAATGGCAAAAAACATCAACATGTCAGATGGCATCATGGTTTTGCAAATGTAGTCACTATGAAAACTTGTTGATTTTTTTGGTAAATTATCATATTATTTTTCAATTTTTTTCATTAATTAATTAATTGCAATAACCATTCACCTTTACGATTAATAACAACTCAATCTCCAATGATGGTGACATGGCATGTTATATGCCAACAAGATGATGTGATTATTTTTAAACATCATGATTCATATCATTGATTTAATGAATTAAATCATTTTTAACATAATGACTGACTAATAAATGCATCATTTTATTTAAAATAATGTATGAATCACCATGTTGATTAATAATCAAATATTTTATTACCACCACAACACCAAAACATGTATTTTACGATTGGTCATATTCAATTATATTCTTTTTCTAATCGCTTTTAAAGTCGTTTATGTCATTTTCTAGTCGTTTCTCTCATTGTAATCGAATAGGACAAGTCATAAAAGACATGGGGAATGCCACATCATCATGTTGTGAATACATTAATCATTATTCTAGTCACAAAAATCAAGGTATTTTTAATAAAATAATTTTACTTTATTTTAAACATATTATTAAAATTTCAAAAATAATAATATATCTTTCCGAAAAAACCCTTGAGTCATCAAACTGACTATAGTCACAAAACCATGAAATCACATGACATCTCAATGGCCTTTGCAACTACATAATGATTTTGTGACTAAGTAGTAATAATTGTAGTTGAAAAGGACAATAATTGTTTTTTTTTTACTAGTCAAAAAGCCCATAATGTGTTCTCATGCCATGCTAATATAGCTTGTTAATGAGAATCAAACAAATTGGGACAAACACCTATTGATGGTAATACTTTCATACCAAATTACATACAAAGTTGCAATAGTATATATACCATACCAACTAATGTATGGTTTGCACCCAATGATGCCAATTAAATGTGTTATGTCTAAAAGCTTAAAGGAAAGATAGAGACCAACAATAGAGATATTGTAATAATCTTTTATTATTATTATTAAAATGTTTTAAATCTTTCCCTTATAAGGCAGACCAACAATCTTAAGTCCATCAGTCATGACCTTACAAAGTAAACCAATGCATAACTACATATAGGATGGATCTCCTAATTGTAAGGTAGCCTATCATAACCTAACACCCCCCCTTAACTAAACATCAATTTTGATATGTTGTAGTTACAAGTCTATTGAAATTGATTTCCTTAAGGTAGGCTCCCCCCTTCAATCAAGATTGATGGTAAAAGTCTAGGTCCATGGCAACAATACTCAAATTTGGGGTGAAGAAGAGGCTTGGTAAATATGTCCACTCTCATTGAGTTAGTTGAAGTGTACATCAAAGTCAATTCTATGGGATCGACCTTTTCTAGATAGTGATATTGAATAGCAATATGTTTTATTCAACTGTGAAACTTGGGATCCTTGGACAACAAAATGGAAGATTGGTTGTCACAAAAAATAGTGAGAGGGGAAGGTTGATCATAGCCTAAATTTGTAAGGAGTTGACATAACCAAGTACACTCATTAGCAATTGAAGTGGCAACAATGTACTTAGCTTCAATGGAAGAGAGACCAACATTTTTTTGTTTTCAAAACTACTAGGAAATTACTCACCTCTAAAAGTAAAAGCAAAGCCAATGGTGGACCCATGAGTTTGGACATCACTAGCCCAATCAACATTTCCCCAACCTTCAAGTTAAATGGAGGCATTGGCACCACTGTACAATCAGCCATATGTGGATGTGCCTTGAAAATAATGAAAAATATGCTTGACAACATACCAATGAATAGGCCTTAGATGAGCCATGAATTGGGCTCTGTAGTTCATAGCAAATGCAATATGAAGTTTAGTTGAAGTAGTGGCATGAATGAGGTTACCCATAGCATTAGCATAGGGAATTGTGGACATGGCATAAATTTCTTATGTAGTTTGGGGAAACATGGCCTAGGTTGATTTTGTGCCAAAAGTCATAGGAGTGGATATGGGTTTATACTAAACCATCCCATAAAGGGCAAGTTTCTTTAACACATATTTGTTTTTGATTAATGTGTATCAAATGTTTATTGCAGTTCCTAAGGACTCGTATGTCAAGACAATAATATAATTCACCATTATCGGTCATCTAAAAAGCTTATGAAAATTCAATTTTAATAGTTTTGAAAAAATCAAGATTATTAGATACTAAATAGAGTCATCCACATAGAGCCCAAGGAAAACAAAATTTTTTTGGTCGTGTTTGATGTAAACATTTTTTATCAACCTTACTTAAATAAATCCAACTTGGAAAAGATATGTGGTGAATCTTTCATACCATTTGCAGGGAGCTTGTTTGAGCCCATCAAAGGTCCCCAAAAGGCGACACTTTGTGTTCTTCACCAGATTTTTCATATCTAGGTGGTTGAATCATATATGTTTCTTTAGTGAGAAAGGTGGTTTTAACATCCATCTAATGGATTTCAAGGTCATATGTGGCAACAAGAGCTATTAAGAGACATAATGAAGTAATTCATGACAGGTGAAAAAGTTTCTTCATAGTCAATGTCATAACGTTGAAAACCTCCACGAGCCACTAATATGGCTTTGTGATGGGCAAGAGTCCCATCCACCTTGTATTTCTTGCGAAGTATCCATTTGCAAGAGATAGGAGTTTTACCTTGTGGTAAATTTGTGAGTTGCTAAGTGTTATTCGTTAGAAAATATGGATATTCTACATCTAAAATTTCTTGCCACTTGTGAGACTCTGGGTTGGCCAAGGCTTTGGCCAAAGATGGAGTGTCATTGAGTTGGGCAATCAAAGCTTGAAAAAAAAGATTACGAAATAAGGCTGGGGGCTAGCCTTTATTTGCTCTTTGGGACACCCTTGGAAAGTGTTTGGTTGATTTTGATGTTTATGAAATCTAACACGGGCATTTGTGATAGGTGGAATCAATGCCACACTTGACAAGGTTTGAGTAGGTGAAGTAACGAGGCAAGGAGATTTTTTGATTTGCATTGGAGATGTGGGTGCCAAGGGTGGAATTTGGGTGTGTGCTAGTGAATTGGGCACCTAGGGTTGGAAAATCAGAATTGGTGGAGGGGCAAGTATTGGGAGAATTTTCTCCTCCATAAAACTCTATGGTGGGGTCAATAAAAGAATTTTCATCAAAGACCAAAGTATTGTTACTAGAGTCTAAAATAACTTTGAGCAGAGAATCTTCATCAAATGTAACATTGCATCCAAAAATTACTTTTCGAGATTGATGATCATATAACTTGTACCTTTTAATTCCTTGCTTTCCATACCAATGAAAATACATTTAATTGTTTTAAAATCCCACTTTTTTTGTTTTTCGACAAAATGTGGGCATAACATGTGCAACCAAATATTTTTTAGTGATCAATGTTGGTTTTAATGTTGTGTCCATAATTCATATGGAGTTTTTGGTTTTGTTGAAATTGAAATTTGATTTTGGATATAACATGTGGTGGAAATGACTTCAACCCAAAAAGTTTTAAACAACTTAACAACATGTAGCATACTGTGAATGACCTCAACAATAGTGCAATTTTTTTGTTCTACGACTCCATTTTGCTCCAAAGTATATGGTATGGTAAATTGATGAAGAATGCCATGGGTTTGAAAAAAATTCTAGAATTCAAAGGAATCATATTTTCCCCCATTGTCCATACGAAGTATTTTAATCATTTTTTCGGTTTGCTTTTCCACCAAAGTTTTATATTCTTCAAATTTCATGAACACTTCCAATTTATATTTCAAATGATAATATCAAGAAAAATCATCTATGAAAAATGTAAAGTATTTAGCACCTCCAAGAGAAGCAATTTGCATAGGTCCACACACATTGGAATGTACTAATTCCAATATATTAGTGGAATTTCTTTGACTTGCTTTTGGAAATGATATCTTATGTTGCTTACGCATAATGCAACCTTCACATAATGGTAGGGTTGTGAAGTGTGGGACAACCCTTGTGTCCACCATGTCTTTTGTTGTTAAAGTCTTCATATAATTGATGTTAAGGTGGTTAAGCCTATAATACCATCTTAATGTTTATGGGCTAAGGGAATTTTGCAAGGTAGCAATCATGCTTGAAGTTGTATCAACCTTAATGCATGTGCCAACAAGTATAAATTGTCAAATTGTGCACACTTGAAGGTGATCCAGTCATTACTTGGGGTGTAAAGTTCAATTATACAAAACTTGTGATAAAATGAAATACGACCCCCTTTTTGGGTAGATTGACGCACGAACAATATTTTTTTTGTAAATCTAGGCATATGTAATACATTCTTGACCTCCACAATGTGATTGGTTGTGATTTGGGTTGTGATTTGGATTGCTATTGTTCCTTCACCAATAGCTCACTTGACAATATCATCACCTGAAAAAACGTGTTTGTTGTTGGGTAAAGGAAGATACTCCATAAACCAATCAAGGTTAAAGGTCATATGGCAACTAACACTGAGTCAAGAAACCAGGTATCACAAAGTTGGCAATCTTTACTTTTATGAACGAAGAACAAATGATTTTTTGATGTTGAAGAATCTTGGGTAAAGATTTGTATTTAGTTGTTTAGGATGTTTCGGCATGGACTTTTGAAAATTTCCATTTTAACGATCTTTAATTTTGGTTTTTCATTTTGAAGCAAAATGTTTTTTCTTGTGGGAATAATAACATTCCACCATTGACTTGTCTTTTGCAATCTTGGGTTCATGTGTGGAGGCATTCGCTCCACCTTTATGAAAATTATTGAACCAATTTTTTTGTTATTATTGAATTTTCTTTTGTTATTTACAAAGAAGGCTAAAGAAGTCCCATTTTCATGTGATGGCTTGGTCAAATCTTCCTCTTGAAGAAGCCTAGCAACAGTGATAGGAAAACTTAAAGTTTTGTCATGTCCATGTGTTGATATAAATGGTCGATAGGAAGTTGGTAATGCTACCAACAAAAGAATCACAAATTGAGCATTGTCAATTATAAGTCCTAATGTTGCAACTTCATCAAGGGCTTCTTGGAATTCTTCAATGAATTTAATGACCGATATTCCTTTTTAGAATTTAATTGTCATCAACTTTTTCTGAACAACAAGTTGTGTTGTTTGATTAGAATGCACGTAAGTCATTTTCAATTTCTCCCAAACCTCTTTAAAGGCTTTCAATTGACATACCATTTGTATTTGAACATCCCCACATTGAAATATAAGGTCAAACCTTGCTCTATCATCTTTCAAAGTCCACGCTTTGAAAGTAGTTTGGTCCCATGTTCCAAGATTAGGATCAGTTCCTTTTACAACATTGAAGTTATCACTCTTGCATAGAAACATTTCCACTTTGGTTCTCCACGTCAAATAGTTAATACCCCTAAACCTTTCAATTGAACAAGCTCTAGTTTCCAAATTGCTTGTGTTTGAACTTGACAATTTCAATTAAATTATCAACTTAAGATTTGTAAAACTTGAGCATTGGCCCAAGTATTTAAATATATATCAAATCATTAGGCTTTATGAATGAATTTAGTATTGTTCCATTATGAACATTCTTCTTTCAAGGAATGATGTACTCATGGTGAAATTGCTTTGATATCATGAAAGCTTAAGGAAAGCCATAGAACCAACAACAAAGATATTGTAATAATCTTTTATTATCATTCAAGTGTTTTTAAGTCTTTCCTTTAGAAGGCAAACCAACAATCTTAAGTCCAACCATCATGACCTTATAAAGTAAACCAATAGATAATTACATACAGGATGGATTTCTTGATTGTAAGATAGCCTATCACAACCTAACAATGTCATCATTCAATGGAGGACTACAAAATGTGAATCCAATATGTATTGACCAAAAGGTTGCATGAGTCGAAAAAACTTCAAGAGTATTAATTAAAGGCAAAGGAAAATTCATAATGTTCAATGGAACCGGTACTCGTGGTCACAACAATGTCACCCCATAAAGACCTTCCAATTTGGTGACTATGTTATTTGGTTTCCTAAAAAGGAAAAAGAGAAAGTTGGTAAGTTTAAGACACGAAACTAAAGAGAATGTTGGTAAGGTTAAGAACACGAATGTAAAGATGGTTGTTGACCACAAATAATTTTCATGTAGAAGTTTAATGGCCAAGACATAATCACATACTTAGATGTTTTTTAGATGGTGGTGATAAAAAATGTTTCACACCAATTTAATTTAGGCATTTTCAGAAAATAGTGAACCTATTAGCATCAACCGGGGCCAACTTTATTGATGTCATAATGTTCATTGAGATTTTAGAATTTTGCTATTTGGTTTGAATATGGAACCATTGTTTAATAACCCAACTACTACCACGTTGTGCCAATGTGTCAAGAGTAGATTGTGAGCAAAAAGCCAAGCACTTGAGCAACAAGCAAATAAAACCTCAAGCAAACACAAACACATGAAACAAGAATATTTATATATTTCACACAATACCAAACCTTTTGGTGACCATGTTGGTCCAAGGAGCACCAACTACGAGGGCCAGTTTTTTAATGTGATGTATTGGGACCATGACAAGAGCACTTTCATTCCAACACCACCACCAAGTTGTTGTTTGAAGGGGTGCTTGGTAGTGTGGTGGAGATGCTCTAAGCAACTATTTAAATGCCATGACCATTATGGCCAGCCAATCAAAAGTAGTCACTTTTTTTTAATGATCCTTTCGGAGATCAGCGTCCCATGCATATTTACAGGTTGAAACTCAGTTTCACATTATTTAAAGGCCAAAATCCATCCAAAATACTATGTCCGCACCATTTTACCATTCATCCAAAATCCTATGTCCACACCATTTTACCATTCATCCAAAATCCTATGTCCACACCATTTTACCATTCATCCAAAAAAATACTGTGTACAGACCATTTCACTGGTGCTAGCTGAGATGCTTTAAAACATTTTGAGTCAAAACTGGCAATAGCCTGGACTGATAGCAAGCAACAGCTTATGGAACCAACCCACTTGGGGGAATGAATTGATGAAGTGCAGAGCCTTGGAGTTGTGTATGTGGAATGAGAGTAGGTAAAGTAGAGAGTACCAACTGAGCTGGAAAGAGTGATTTAGTGGCAATCTGGAGGGGGACCCACTTAGGCAGCTGCATCATCTACAGTAGTAGTAAATCAAGCAAAAAAAGACAATTATGGAAGCTTTTGTAGAGTTAGTTGTTCAACGAACTTTGGACTTCATTCCAACAAGATTGTGTGCCAAGCATTTGAGCATTATTGACTGGAAAACAGGTGAGCATTAGATTTTGCATCAGACTTTTATGTGTGTGATTTGTATTCTACTTCTTCTCTTCTTCTTCTTGTTCTTCTCCTCCTCTCAAGTCCCTCCTCTGATTTTGTTTTTTTCTATACACACAATGTGATCTCATCCTTTGTCCCTTCCTTCTTCTTCTTCTCCTCCTCCTCATCTCAAGTACCTCCTCTGATTTTGTTTTTTTCTATACACACAATGTGATCTCATCCTTTGTCCCTTCTTCTTCATCTTCTTCATCTTCTTGTCTTCTTCTCAAGTCCCTCCTCTGATTTTGTTTTTTAATATACACACAATGTGATCTCTCTCATCCTTAGTCCCTTCTTCTTCATCTTCTTCTCAAGTCCCTCCTCTGATTTTGTTTTTTTCTATACACACAATGTGATCTCTCTCATCCTATGTCCCTTGCGTCAAAATGATCAATACAAAGCTCTCAAGTCCCTCCTCTGACTTTTGTTTTTTTTTTCTATACACACAATGTGATCTCTCTCATCCTTTGTCCCTTGTGTCAAAATGATCAATACAAGAGGTACCCACTTAAGATCTAGAACCACATCACAAGAGGTACCACACCAATTGTTAGGGGCACATACCCAAATCTAACCATGCCTAGAAATGTGCTGTAATATATGATGAGGATAAATGGAATTGTATGAACCATACCATTCATGTTTAGAAAAAGCCAAAAATCTACACACCAAGTAAATTTGTTGTAGAGCAGGTTCCCGTATGGGAACCTCCTCCCCTTGTGGAAACAACTCTCTTTTGATTTTCTGGCTTCTTTCCTGTTTCATAGAAAAGAAATATTTCCATGGGAACATGGGAACATGTAAAATTGGGGGAGCTCCCTCGGCATAATGCCCTAGAGTTCTTCTGCTTGGGGGAGATTCCTCAAAATACAAATACAAATACAAATAAAAAGTGAGTTGTTTACATTACAAATATTACGTACTGGTACCTGCCCTAGGGTCAGTTTCCCCATTGACAAAAAAAGATGAATAATAATAATAATAATAATAATAAATTAATTCATGTTTCATGATCTACTATGATAATTTTTATATGAGGAGTGAAAATTAAACCATGGTTTTAGCCTGTGATAAATCATGATGATTTTTCACACCTCAGCTTCATATTTTTCACAAACAAATTGTTTCACTATTTTTAAGGATAATTCAATCATGAAGCTGACTCTAGTGTGTAAAGTAGCTTAACCCCACATAATATTGAATCTCACTAGCTTTTTTCCATCTCTTCTTCCTCATTGTGCTTCCTTATAAGTGATAGATTTAACCTTCCTTGGGCCAATTGATGCTCATCATTCAGATGTAGCCCCCCCCATGTATCATTCTTAAGTATTAGTGAACATCTGAACTCTACCCAACATGCTATATAATGTGCTTTGGCTAAGCTTTACCTACTAGTACAATATTCTTTTTTTGCCTTTGAAAAATGTCAAAAAAAAAGGAGATATTTTGGTTGAGTTTTCAATAGATTGCAAAATGCCTCTTGAGATGCTCACTACTCTGATGCTCCTGTAAAAAAAATTATTAATTTTTTATAAAAGTATTTAATGAATTGAAATTAAATTCTAAAAAACCTTACCTGGACTGTCCACAAACTCCACCAATTTGGGTAACTCTAGTGTAAATTTTCATTTTTTTGCAATTATTTTTGACTTTTTTTTTTTTTTTTGAAAATTTGGGTTTCTTCAATATATAATTTTGTTTTATGCGCAATAGATATATTGGCACCTGCAATCATTGTTATCCACACACATAATACATAATATATAAAAACTTTGAATGATATACCCATATTCAAAAGATGCAACTCACTTGCAACGAATAGAAATCCATGCCCAAAAAAATACAAAGCGAAACCCTACAAAAATCATGGAAATATTTTTTTTGCATAACATAGAAAACTGCAATAACAAAACTTGTATGTTTCAGAATCTCAAATCATATTTTTGATGATTTAAGGTCATACATCTTAAAATTATATTCTATAAACTAAATATTTACAATTATATTCACATGAAACCAACTTCACAATAACTTATCTGAATTTATCTACAATAACTAAGATATAAACTCGTAACTAACATAAAATTCCTAAAAACTCCTTTAAAACAATTCAACCAAAATTCACAAGTTTTGCTATATCAAAAATTGACATAAAGCAAATCACTCTATGGAGAATTATCAAATGGTCAGTTAGTAGACCCTTAAAATACCATCAGGGGCTGCTCTCTCAAATACAAAGAAATAATATATGGCTTGTTGTTAGTGGGAAAACTAAAAAAAACTCTGTAATTTTGTCTAACAAATTGACTCCAAACACCAACAATTGTGGCAGGTGTCTGTCAGTTATAAACCCTAAACCCACAAGATATAAACCCTAAACCCATGAGGTATAAACCCTAAACCCTAAACCCACAAGATATAAACCCTAAAACCCTAAACCCACGAGATATAAACCCTAAACCCTAAACCCACAAGATATAAACCCTAAACCCTATTTCTTTAGTTGGGTGATGATGATACATACCTGAGGTACCCCCCAAGCCCATTATATTCTTTCCTTTTATCTCTCTCTCTCTCTCTCTCTCTCTCTCTCACATATGGTATACTACTACTACTCATTGCTCATTTGTTGTACAACTCTTGCAAGTAATGTTGTAATAAGTGGTATGTTGTTGAGTTTCCCTTATGTCTCAAGTCTCCACATTATATAACTGAAACTATAACAAACTCTAGAGTCCAAACCTCTTACACAAACACCTCCTAGTCTGTGGATTTATGTGACCCAGCAGCAGCAGCACCCACCAGTGTGTACTATACCACAATCCATCAAAACCTGTTATGAATTCAGTTGTGCATGAACAAACTGAGTTAAGGTACCAGTAACCAATCCTCTAAAGTTGTGAACCCTCCTACCCTCACACTACCTAAGGTCACTAGTCATTACCTATGTAAGTGGGTAAATATCATAGGGTAAGTAGGTAGGAAAGTAAGTGTAAATGGATAAATATCATAGATAAATAGCTAGGAAAGTAAGTGGGTAAATATCATAGGTCAGTAGGTAGGAAAGTGTAGGGTTTACTAGCTACATAGTAGATACACGATACACAGGTGAATGGTAGTTAGTACATAGGTAACCATCATGGTTAGTTATAGGAGAAGAATACAATGGAAAAAAAGTGTTTTCCTATTCACATCCCATGCAAGCTTGATCTGGTGGTGTGCCTATTTGGCTGCTTCTTCACTCTTGGCCTAGTGCAGTTTAGATGTCTTCAGTTCAATAAAGGAAGAAGGTACACACCATCAGTGTTGTATTGGTATTTATTTAGGGTGCAACCTAGGTATATATGGTAGTGGGTATCAATACTAGTAGTACCCGTCATGTGTTTACATGTGACAATATATGCCAATCTTATGGACTTGGAGTTCCAAGACTTTTGGTATGGCACTAGTCTAGCCACTAGTAGTCCTTTACAAACTCTAAATCCGGTAAGAATTGCAAAAGGATTATTTGGAATTATTGAACACATTTGTATTAAGGTCAAAAATTCTCAAATAATCCTTGCTTACTCAAGTGTTTTTTTAATAATATATATAATTTTTTATAATTTTTTATAAAAAAATTTGGGGGCAAAATGACAAAAATTCACCTGAACAAAATCATTGCACCAACCATGTTCAAAATCAATTGATAGCAATTACATAAGCACGAAGGCAACCATTCAAAAGGCACAAACACATGTCACATAATTTACAAATAGATTTGCAAAAAATTACAACCACCTACAACTTTAGCTTGGGCTTGTGATCGATTCCTAAGAATCAAAAGTAAATGTCTTTTTCAATATGAAATCAATTTGAAGGTTCGACAAGGAATTGAGTTGAGCATAAACGTAAATGCATGGCACATGCCAAAAAGAGTGCAACCCTCATCTAAACAAAGTATGACTATTTGGGGATCAATGGAGGCATTCCTAAAGCTCCCAACATGAACTCAAACTTTAGGAATTGGGACTCCTCATGAGTTGCAAATGATCTTAGGATCATTAGAAATATTTAAATGAAAGGTGTAATTAAATTTCAATTTACATTCTATAAAAAAAACATATTTCATCAAAGTTATGATAGTTGTAATGGTGGAAACATTAATTGCCAAAAAGAATCTTGCCTATTGAAGTGTTACTTTGAAAAAGCCAAATGATGTTTAATTGAAAAGTTTGGAATGAAGCTGAAAAGTGTTGATGGAAGTTAAAAATTGATGTATTCATATGTATTGAAATGCAAAAATTTACTCATAATTTATTTGGATGTTCAATTATTCCTTAACAACTTTGTAGATTTTACATTATGTTTGTAACATTTTGTTATAGATAGCTATGCATTCCTCATCAAAATTTGCAAATTATCTTCAAGAGCAATCTTGTGCTAACTATGGCAAGCTTGTAATGATACTATATTGTTAAACAAGACAAAATAACAAGTTAAAACCTAGAACCATAAAACATTAAACAAACAATTAAAATAACCAAAATAAAATAAAATAAATGAAACAAGCTTAAACTAAATAAAGAAGATGATGAATGTACAATGAACTATATGTAGAAAAATTCCCATCCAACATTCAACATGTTTATAAAAAATCATATCCAATGAATCTCCCATTTTTTATTTAAAAGGAATTTGGTGGTTAAAAGAATGTGAAATTGAATGAATCCTTCAACATGGACAAACTTTATGAAAACATTACCAAGTTGTTATATTGGTGAATACTTGAATTGAACAATACCATTAATGTGCAATTTCAAACGACACAAAATTGAATATTGATGTGTTTTGTGAAGAAATGAAATCCTAAAATATGAAGGTCAAAATGGATGGAATTTTGGTCATCACCACACAAAAAATAATTCATCCTAGTTGGTGAAGATCCATTGATTGCAAGAAGTGATGCATACAAACACGTTATTTGTTATAAGGCAAAAAAAAATTATTTTGCAAAACATTGGTAAATATTTTCTATAAAACTTATTCACCAAAAATCCATGTAACATAATTTACACTCTAGAACATATAATTTTGAATTCCACAAAAGGAAATATAAAAATTGATAAAATTCCCAACTATAACAACTATTTTGTACTTCTTACACATAATTCTTAATCAAACACAACCTATTGCATTAATATCCTTCATGTTTTCAAACATAATATTACACATAAAAACAAAAGAAAATCTTTATGTTCCATATGTGAGCTTCTTCTTTGTTCTTCTTACAATTCTCTAATACTCCCAAAAACTCATCATGGAAAAATGCTAATTAAAATCATCCCTCCAAAAGAAATTTCAAATCACTAGTTGTTTATGTCCTTGACATGAAGTTAGTGGATGTACATGTTGTTGTATGTACATGCATATATGTTGTAGGTTATAACTTTGGTAAAATCATTTGTTGTTGTGCAACCACTTCCTCCTCTACTTTAATGACTTCCATTGATTTGTCACTGTTCATCTTTGTAAGTTTTACAATTTTTTCTTCAACTAACCCTAAAGCTTTTTCACTTGGTCCTACTTCTTATTTTTGGGTCAAGATTATTTGCTCTGCTTGAGAGCTTGAACTAAGGATTGATAAATAAGATTGAGATTTTTTTTTTGGTGACCAATTATCCGTTGCCTTTTACTTAATCCATAATATCATATATTGTATCTTTAGCTCATCATAATCATATAGTTGATGTTTAAAGCAAGGGTGGTAAAAACCCGATTTTTTCCGCCCGACAAATCGGGTTTAAGGTTTAAATGAATAAAACCCGATTTGTATCAAAACCATGGTTTTATTCCAGGTAACATTAATCGAGGCCGGCATGATCGGAATCACTCTCGTTGGTATAGTCGTCGCTCGTCGGTTAGCTGTAAGCTGCCAAACTGCCAATTGCCCACCTCTGAAGTTCAGAGTTCTGAACACGTAGTGGGTTGCCAGGTTACCGTTGCCCTCTTTCGCAGTCCGCACCCTATTAAAACCCGATTTTCAAAATAAAACTTGATTTTGTGCGATCTCAGACAATCGGGTTTTATATTAAAACCTTAAATAACCCGATTGCAAAAAACCAGGGTCTGCCACCCTTGGTTTAAAGTAATACAGTTCTACGCATTTCATTTTTTTCATAACCTTTTGTAGTTGCTCAATATCATTTTTCAAGGCCTTCATTGCCTTTTCATAAATGGCATGTGCCTTGTTTCTATTCAACGCTATTGTATTTCAAGTTTTGGTTGTCTATTGTAACTTTTGTTTTAGCTACTTAATTTGTTCTTCTTAATCAAACATAATGTTTCTTAACTGTTTATTATATATGATCAAAATTTCACATTGAATTGCATCTTTCTTTGCTTTTTATTTCAAAGTTCAAAATTTGACATTCTCCTATTCCAATGTTTGTTGTAACATGTCCCTTTCAACTTTGATCTTCTATAGTGTTTTGACCTATATTTCTAGATTGTATAATAGTCTAAGTTACATTAAAACATTCCATTTATGTTTTAGCAATTTATTGTTCTTTTACTACCAACTTTTTCTTCCTCTACAACTCTTGAGTTACTAATTGTTGTTTTAGATGTTATATATTTTGAACTATAGCTTAAAATTTTTTGTTCATATATAATTTATTCACCTTCAAAAAATCATGTAAAAGATCTTGGTTTATCCTCATGTGGAAATCCTTGGTTAAGTATTGCATGTGCTTATTGTTTGAGTTTTATTGTCACTAAATGTGGTGGTGCCAATTGTTGCTCCCAAATAACATGAGTTGGAGATTGATCCCATTCTGTCTTAACCTACATTTCTTTCTTCTATATAATCCAGTTGTACCAATGGTGATCTTGGCCTTTCTTGTTGATATTGTGGTTAAGGTTGGCATTTGATGTTATACGTTGTTGTGGCCCAAAACGGATGTTTTATAGCACCTTGCACATATGTTTTTTTCCTCTTGAAGACTATAACATCTATATCCTCATCCTCATTACATTGATGTAATGTTTCCTATATAATTGATTGTATTTTTTATTCCACTCGTGGATAAGTTGAAGAGACTAGCTTGATGACCTCAATGATTGTTTGTTCTTTTATAATCTATCCTTGAACTCCATTACATTTTGTGGTTTGATTGCAAGTTGCTTATGCACCTTGGATGTTAATATTGATTGTGGTTGTTTTTTTGGTGTGTTAAGAAACAACATTTACATTAGGACTTTGATGATAAATGAAAAATTTCACATCTCCTTCTTGGAGTCCACCTTACCTTTTCCTTCAATCATTTTGTTTTGAGACTTAGTCCATTTATCAAGCTCTTTGACCAAAATTTTGTACATAATCGAGCCCAATTCACCAAAACCCCATTATTTGCCTTCATAAAATAAATTATGTTTATATTATTGAAGTAACAAACCTTGTCCTTTTTATAAATCATTTGAATGATTATAGGAAACCAAATGTCATAAGGTGATTTCATTTTACTCACATTCCATTGTTGCTTACTAATGGTAACATTAAATAATGAAATGTTCTTTAACATGTTTTTTGTAATTCCCATATCTACCTACTTCTATTACTTCCACTTGTTGGCTAAAAATCTAAGAACTTTTTCCAAGATGTGCTTATTTACCATTATTGTTTTGTCCCCAATTTGGGCAAAAAATTATTCCCTTCCTTGTTCCTTCCAAGTGTTGAGAAATTCTATTAATAATGCATGGTGCGGGGTTTGCCACCACACTTCAAACAACTCTGCTAGCCTTGCTTGACTAACCCACTTTCTCTTAACCACTACCATGTTTACCCATGTATTTGCTCCAATTCGAAAGTATAACTCTACTTTGATGGAATAAACATGTCTATGTCAAGTTCTTTTGAAAGAATTTGAAATACATTATTCACCTTGCCATTGGTATGAACCATGGTTTGACAACTTGGTTTCTTATTTCTATGGAAAGAAGAAGGATGAATTGAAGCGAATAAACCTATAAATTGTTTTGTAGCTTTGTCCTTTGGTGTTTATTGTGTCGATCTTACAAAAATTGACACTTTTATTAAAGAATGTTGTTGCAAATTGTCTTCCTCCTTCGAATCTTTAATTATCATAGTTTCAACTATTTGTGCTCTTGAACATGCCCCTTGCCTTCAAAAAAATTGTAATTATTTCTTAGCATCCTATCTTATTATTTGTGTTTGATGAAATGGTTTTTTAATAATATATTATGGTTTGTAATCTAAATATGATGTTGGAAACTAAACTTGTAATGCCATTGGATTTGTAACTAGTGAACTTCATGTTGCTTTTCTTTCCTTTTAGCTACTATTGTGCATGTTTTATTGTTGTTTCCCATTCTCTTGCTTGGCACTACAACTTCTCAATAGAACTCTTTTCATTCATGTTTGTGTTTACAAAAACAAAATGGAGAAGATAATAGTGACATCTAAATTATTCATGGCAATGATTGCCATTATGTTTAGCACATAATTTCTTACCAAATGTATGTTATTTTGTTTAGTTAGGGTTAGTGTTTTAATTATACCTAAACCATTTTTTTCACTTTTTCATTCATGATGTACATCAATCCTATAATGAAATGAATGATGTACATGCACCACATGTTGTGAATGATCAACAATTATATAATTAATTTATCCTTTACATTATCATCCTTTGTGATCTTATTACCACTTTCACTGAAATCATTTGGATTTTCACATTAAACATATTTAGGAATATATTGATTGTGTATTTCTTGATCCATGTACTTATACAATTTTAATTTTTTTATGTTCACCAACACAAGGTTAAAATCAAATTTATCCACAATAACCATTTATATTATATTATTAGGTAAACAATATTGTATTTTGGAAGGTCCAAACCACTTTGTAATGAACTTTCCTAGTTGGGTTTTGTTTCATTTAGGAAACCACATAATAAAATCTCCAAACTTGAACTACTTTTGTAAATGATGTTATTGACTCCACAAAGTTTTATTCCACTACTAAGCTCCTTTAATTTCTTCTACTTATAGCTTGTCACCCTATATTTATTCAATGTTATATACTTTGTTGGTTAACATTTTTACTAAATTTGCATCCCTACGATCCCCATTAATGACTAGTAAAACATATTCTATTGGCATGAATGAATGTAGTCCATAGACTAGCTGATGTGGGGTATACTTTACCTTGTACATTGTTCTATATGAGAATATTATGATGGGAAGATGATCCCAATATGTCTTGCTTTCATTAACCAATTTATTTATCAATATACCAATCACCTTATTAGTTGATTATGTTTGCCCATTTCCATGTGGATAATAGGTGGTAAAACTCACTTGTTTTAAAAAAGAAGATCAATTAGGTATTTAATTTCATCATTGATAAAATACACACTTTGGTCAATACTATGGTTAATGGACACCCAAACCTAATCAATATGAACTCATACAAAAAACTTCATTATAATTACAACAATGTCAATGCATAAAGTTTTTGCCTCCACTCACTTAGTGGCACAATCTATGGCCATTAGAATTTATTTGTTTCTTGTATAACATCCAACTAGTTTGATTGATCCAACAACGTCAAGTTCCCGTCTCATGAATGGTCTTTTTGAAAATGTAGTTACCAATTTTGCCAAATTCTATGTGGCAAGTCCTTTTGTTCGTAGGCAAGCATCGCACGATCTACTAAAATCAATTGCATCCTTGAATAGTGTTGACCACTAGTACCCTACATCTAAAATCTTCTTAGATGTGATATTTGTTGCAAAATGGCTTGTAGTAATTCCTTCGTCTAGTTCCTTGTGAATTATTTGTGTTTCCTTTGTAGTTACACACCTATGCATTTTGTTGTCTTGGCCAAGTATATACATCATTCCATCTTGCAATGTGAATGGTTATACTCTTTAGCCCAACCTTTATTTCTAATTTTGAATTGATGTGTTTGATATTTCTCTAGTATTCATAAATTCCTTCATGTCATTCAACCAAATTGGTTGCATATGCAACAATGTCGCATCCACAAATTAATTAAGTAATCCTATTGTATCTATAGAATGTGGTAGTTTAAATAGTGCATCCACAACCACATGGGTATGTCTTAGCTTATCAACCACAATAAATTCATATTCCAAAAAGAGTAAGAACCGTCTTGTAATATGTCATGAGCCCTATGGTTTGTTAAATAAATAAACTAGTGCCACATGATCTACATAGAAGACTAACTTATTGCCTAAAAGATAGGGTCCAAACTTGTGAAGTGCAAAAACCATTTCTAATGTTTCACGTGTTATGGTATTACATAGTTTCTCTTTACACTATTCAACAATCATGAGGCATATACTACATGCTAACCATGTTTCCCTATAATATTTTGGGCTAGCATAACACCTATTACCAACAATGAAACATTTATGTGAACATGAAATTTTATTTGAAGGGTTTTGTCCTCCACATGAAATTTATGATGGGAGGCATAATGAATGCCAAATTCTTTATAAAACAATGATAAAATTGAACCATACCATTAAAAACCTATATTTGTTGTGGATTGTTTGGTGCTTGCTTGTTTACTATGGCTTCAATCTTCTTGAGATTCAGTAGTTTACTTTTTTAGACTCTATGAAACCCATAATCATTCAAGATAAAACCATGAAAACACATTTTTTTGGATTGAAATTAATCCCAAATTTTCTACATTTTTCAAAACACAATAACAATTTAGCTAGGTGACTATCCATGTCACTATGAATTGTAAAGTCATCTAAGAATATTTACATGAATTTGTCTAGGTATTTAGGTTTTGTTCATTATGCTTTGGTAGGTGGGTGGTTCATTTTTCACTCCAAAAGGCATAACTACCAATGTAAATGTTCTCCAATTTGTTAGAAAGGTTGTTTTGTATTTATCTCCCAATGCTATAGATATTTGATGATACTAAAATTGAATAAACATTATGGCTTGTAACTATGTTTAGTACTTCATTAATGAAAGATAATAGGTAAATGGGTTTTTCTTTGTGGTTGCATTCAACTTTCTAAAGCATAAACATTTTTTGATTTTTTCATTATTTTTCAATATTACAATGATAGGTGATAACCACATGGTTTTTTTTATTGTTTGAGTAATCCAATTGTTAATAATTTGTCAATATTTTGTTGAATCTTTGCAACATGATTAGGGTTCATTCTATATTTGGCTTAATGTGCTAGTTGAAAGGAAGTACATCAAACTTGATTATGTCTTGGGCCAATTCAAGTGGTATTCCTTTAAGGTCATTGTAAGCCTAAATGAAAACATCCATGTATTCTCAAGCAATAACTTTAGCGCAATCATTGTGTTTTCATCAGGTGTGCATTCACTTTGATGTACTACAAATTATTTTTAATTCCTAGGTTCAATTTCATCCATTGTTGGTCCTCAATTAACATCAACTTGTAACTTGCAATTCATGTACTTTCACCTTAATAGGTGTTTATTCAATCTTTACATTCATTTGTTTGTGGTGATAGTAAGTTTTAGGCTACATGTTATTTTAAAGACCAACTACAAGTTTATCTTAAACTTTTATTTCTTCTACCACTTTAGCTATGGTTATCTAAAGTTTATAATGTTGTATCTTTTTTTTTTTTCCTTCTTGTAAATATTTCCATAGTTGCACCAGGGCAAATGCATGGTAAGGTGGACCAATTTTGGAGTAACATATCCACTTTTCTACTACCTACATATGATTCTTATGACACATTTTTTTGTAAGTATTGGAATTGTTTAATGGGATTCATTTTGAAGTTATGGTCTTCAATATGTACATAATGAAATTGGTTGGCATGAAAAATACATAAAATTGTAAGAGCTATTGACTTTTGAAGTTGAAAATCAGGGTATGTAACATTAGTAGCAATGAAGAGCATGGATTTTGGTTTGGTTCTATGATGGACTTTAAAACTTTTTAAGGACTTGGTTTTAGTTTTAAAATGTAATAATGGAATCAAAATTGGAAGGTTTTTAATTCATATCTAATGAAGTTTATGAGCTATGAACTTTTATTTGGTGAAAAATAGACACATTATTTTCAAAAGTCCGTTACATTTTGAAAAAAATAAAATTAAAGCTGAAATTTAGCAAAAAAAATTTTAATCAATGAGCTCTACAAGGGCAAAAATTTCAATGGAAAAAAATTGTTTAAAATCAATGCATTGTTGCTACCCAACTATAAAAACCATCTTGGGGCTAAGAAAAAAAAAAGGAAATGGACCCAAAATGCACTTTCAAATTTGCGAATTATTGTTGTTTTTTGGTTCACCCTACCATGCATTTACGCATTAACTATATATGAAAAAAATTCTCCCATAAATAAAGTAATAATACATATGGAAAACAATTCAGGTTTAATGGCAAACATAACATTTGCTTCATTTGTTATGTTGTTTTGAAAATCATAACACAATAATATTTTAGGTTTCTTCACGTTACAACACACATGTTAGGTTACAACTATAGTTTTAACTATCCCATTGCCCTATATAATGACCATATTATTGCCCAATCATGTGTTACCTTGGCATCCCTTAACCATGGTTTACCCAACAACATATAATAATTGGATTGTAATATAGTACTATTATGTAATATAGGGTGAAAACACACTATGGGGGGGCCAAAAATGTTGTCACATTATACTATTTCCTAGGGGTGTCCATGTTTGAACTTCAACCATGGTAATTTTAAAGCATATTTTTCCAAAAATTTTACATAATATGGTAGACCATAACATAAATAATTGAATTATTAAAAAATATTTTTTCCAACTTATATTGTGTGATTCCAAAGTATATTTGTGCCAAAAAAATGTACATCAATGTGTACTAAAAGATGCAAATATACTAAAAAAATGGTTGAAATGATTTTTAGTTTTTATGAAAATTGTAATATATATTAAACATTGTGATTCCATATGATTGGAATAAGTTTGTGAGCCATGTGAAAGAAAAGTTTGATAATTATCATATCACAAATGAGAGTTTTTGAGGGCAATGACCATAGGTATGCGATAAATTAACATTTTGGCAAACTATCACTTTCAAATGGAAGATGACAAGATATGTGAGGTGGGTCATTTAAAAATTTTTGATTTCAAACATTTTTTGGTTAATTATTTCAAACCCAAACCTAGTACAATCCAAAAATAAAAACATGTTTTATTATACTCCATATACATAAATATACCCATTATTCCTTAAATTTAATATTTTAATTATTTTTCCCAAATAATATCAGATATCATTAACTTTGTGAAAATAAAAATATCAACTCAAACACCAAAAGTGAATCCCAAAATTAAATGCAATACATTTTGCAAAAATATATGTTGCATACATGTCATGAAAGTGCCCAAAGTGGCCCCCTCATCGTGTGCTTTCACCCTATAGTAAACCTAATTATATAATGAATACCATGTACATACATTCATCAATACATATTTGATCCCATTGGTTTGGTGGTAGTTTGATCCGCCATTATGAAGTTGTATGGTGTAGGTTTTGGTTTAGGTAAACCTAATTTGGTTTTCAATTTTTCTTTGATAATGTTAACACCTAACCTTCCATCCAATAATATATCATCTATGTTATTTTTTATTTCAAATTTATATTTGATGTTATTTATACCAATTATAACTATGCTTATGTTTGATACCATTGGAACTACTAGCTTCTCGTAGAATTTCCTAAAGCACTTCGATATTTTTTTCAATTTTAGTTTCTATTATAAATACTTATTGAAATCAAGAGTTATTTTGTCCAAGGTTCAAAATATAATTTGTTTTTAGCATTTGTTTATTAATATCTTGAAAAGTTTCTCCTACAAATATTATTTTGTTTTAAGGAATGTATTGTATTTCCTACAATTTTGATGTTTATGCAAGTGCTATTGAATTCAACATTCCAACCCAACTAGTAGTCCGTTTTCCTCTTGTTGTGGAAGATACCTCCACAAGTGGATTAATAACTTGCATTTGGTGTATGGTTGTAACCTTGGATTTATTCATATGTTCTTTTGTTTCTTAGTCTACAACAATATTGTTCATTCCTGGCTTTCATTATTTGAATGCATGCACTTCAGTTACCTTGCTCCTAGTGGTTGCCACATGCACATCCAGGTCATGTTTATAAACATGTAGTTGTAACTTTCACATCAACATGTTTATTCTTTGCAATTTTACTTCCCTTCTCCTTGAACTTATTATGCATCTCATTAAACTTTGGACAAGTAATCAACTTATGCCCAATGACTTCACATATATGACAAGGGGCCAATGGCATAAACAATTTCACAACTTGTCCATTGACTTATGTCACTACCATAATTAGTTCTTCTTTTTGTTTACTTTGACATGCTTCCATGTTGTGGTTATTGTAGTGGCAATTGGTATAGAACATACTTGGTTTGCATGCTATAGTTTGATCGATAGTTGTTACAACAGTTCGTAATACTTGAAGTACTAAGAGAAAATTTTGTGCTTCAAGTTTTGAAATCCTTTCTTCACACAATAATGCCTACTCTGTGTGTTGTTGTGGTGTTACCCTTTTCATCCTTGTAGTTGCGATATGCAAATATGATTGGAATCTAGATTTGAAAATTGTGGTTAAATATTGTTAGTAGCAAGTGTTTGTAAATTATTGGCCAACTTTAACTATTCACTATTACAAATGTGGGTGTAATACATTATTCCTCATTCAATGGACTGTGAGTTCATTGGATCCCCATTAGGTCCCATTAAGTGGGAATAATGAATTCACTCAAAATCCAATGAAAACATTTGACAAACATGGCACACATTTCTTGTAATGATTGTTCATAGTACACCTCCACTCATTCTATCATTTCCCACTTCAAAATATTCAATTGTAAGTATACATCTTCATCATTTTCCACCATACGGTACCATTTGTAAAAAGCTTGTTCTAGATCAACAAATACATAGTAATTTGGATAATCCCTCAAGTAGTTGTTACGTTGGTCTAAAGTGGTGTCCCTAAGTGTGAAATTGAACATATTCGTTATTTCCTCATATATTTTGTCTCCATTGGCTTTGATGATAGTTTAAAATACTCACATGCCATGATCAAAGTCTTTTATATTCAAAATAGTTCAACAATTTCTTGTAAGACCAAAAACATGGTATTACAAATAGACCCATAACCTCCATATAACCTTTTAGAGGATATGGTGGTTCTTTTCCTAGATTTGGTGGTAACATTATTGAGTTGAACATTGATTCAAGGGTGCCATTGTAATTAACACCACAGGTGCAATGCTATGAAAGTCTACAACCACTAGTTTCATTATTATAAATCCATTATGTGATGCTCCCAAAACATGTGAATGCATCGCATATGTGGTGAAAATTAGGTTTGTAAATATAATACCAGGCAAAGTTAATGGTTTTGTAAAACTAATGAAAATATGTGGTTCCATTCAATGTTTGAGTCCTAGTCCAAATTTGTTCCAATAAACCTTACTTTCATCATTGCTTTTGTAATTGTTCCAAGCACCATTCTCCATGATGATGAATTGGGCATATGTACAATTGGTGACATTCCAATGTAAACAAGTGTAATGTTATACACTTCTCATGTGGTTTTCATTGATTGAGTTGTCTAAAATATAAGCATCGGACTTGTACATCATATGGGTTGGTTTTGGTGTATTCCATCCTTGTTGTAACAATTGTCAATCAAATTCAATTACAAACAAAATGTGGATGAGATGGTAGTTGAAGAATTTGAATTGTGGTTGGTATTTTTTGCATTTCCTTGCCATCTATGAACCATATTGAATTTCTTATATTCAAATTGTACATTGTGCCCCTTTGGTTGGTCTACACAATTCCTCTAGGGCTTTGTGGTTTTTCCACATTCAATTTGTTCTACATTTTTGTGATAACATGGTCCACAAGGCCTTGCCTCATAAATTCCTCAACGAAAGGATAATCAATAATCATATGTCCCTCATGTTAATAATAATTACATCGTCTTGGTATAGGTTTCGGTACATGATCCACATTATGGACTCCTCTACTTCAATCCCATTATCCATGTTGAACCATACCTTGTTGTTATTGACTTATTCTTACCTCATTATTCTACAATTTGTTCCCATTAATTTCTACAAACACTCATTTTACTAGAGATTGAGTAACATTTTATGGATGTAATTCCAATCTATGATGTTGATACACTTATTCAATTACATATTTTTATCTTTTAGGTATGTACTCCTCCTATGATTTAACATCTATAGTTCGGTTTATTGCATATCCAACCTCATCATTGTCCATGTCTTCCTCCCATTCTCTAGGTGGTTGATTATATGAAGGTGAAACATATTATAAGGTAAACATTTGCCCCTAATCTTGATATTTGATGTCGTTGAAATCCTCATTAGAACTATGCAAAACATATTTCAAACCATGTGTATTCCAATGTTCATAAGATTGTTGATTCACTTATGTTTTCCCTTGTCCCCACTACTTCAAAACTCAGGTGTGGCTCATTTGCATTTTCTTCCCAAACTTTTGAATCAAATATTAATTACATCTCCTTTGAGGATTGATGATATCAATGATTAGGTCACCATTGCACTCTCTTAGTAAATGCTTATTATGGTTCCAAACTTGTTGCTAAAAACATCTTGCACCTTGTAGGTTGTTTTTTTATTCTTGGCATGCATTACATTATATATTACAAGTTTGGTGTGAAAAACTACATCTCTCCTAGATGCACATGTTGTTCATCATTTTCTAATTATGTAATTTCATTTTGTCAATTCCCTACCTAAACCAATTACCTTTGCAAACTTTAGGTCACCATTCGAGGTATGTTTTTTTTCTACATCCATCATTTTTCTTGATGAACCTCTTCTTCAAACTCAAAACCTTATGAAAATGCCCCACACACACACACACACACACACACAGATATATATATATATATATATATATATATATAACAATTCTTTCAATAAAAAAATTACAAAGATATAAAGAAAAAATTCCATTCATGTCCAATTTGTTTTTAGAAACAACAAAATTCAACAATGGAACATTAAAAACTTGATTTTTTTTTTCCTAAATTCATTTATGGGATGGTTGCCAAATGGTATATTATTTTTACAAAACTTATCCTTGTAACAAAATTGTACTCTATAACATATATTTTAGATTTTACAAAAAAAAATATAGAACTTGTAATTCATGATTGTAACTATTATGTATTTCTTACACACAATTCTTAATCAAATACAACCAATTGCATCAATATCCTTCATGTTTTCAAACACAAATATTTGGGATTCCATATCTGACTTTATTATTCATTCTTCTTACTATTATTCAATACTCCCTAAAACTTTTCATGTACTTGAAAAATAATTCAAATCTTCCCTTCCAAAAAAAAATCAACTCTTCAATTATAACCCTAATATACATTAATTTGTTTTTAACAAGCACTATACTCATGTGTTGTTGAAAATTACACTCACACTAGGCATGTCCCATTTTGGTAATACACATTTTATGTTGTTAAAACATTTTCATTATAATATTTAGGAAATACATGTAATTTACATTCATAACACATCTTGGGTTTTGCAACTAGGTTTTGCAACTATGTTTTAGTCAAGAAGGACATATGCAACTAGTCATTCATGAGTTATTAAACCCATGTTGTTTCACTTATTTAATTGCAAAGGACATTTAGTTGCAAAGCCCAATCATCTTATCGACTAATTTTTTATATTTTGATTTAATATTGAAATTCCATGTCATTGATGACCTTGGTATGATGTGTAAAGTGCATGCCATCTCAACTTAGTCATTTTATTCGATTAAATGTTACAAAAGATGCCTTGATGGATGGATGACATGTGTCAAAAATCTATAAACACATTATGAGTCATTGCACATGACCAAAAGTCAACTTAGTTTAGCCCATTTAGTTAGTGTAACCAAAAGTCTATTTAATCTAACCTAGTTAGGCTAAACAACCTAGCTTAACTCGCCTAGCCAAAAATCAACCTAGTTTAACCTAACTAGGCTAATTATTTATGTTAGGCAATCTAGGCTATTTAACCTAGGCTAGGTGGCCTATATTAAAAACAAATGTCAAACTCCTAGCCCAAGAAGCCTAAACTAGGTTACCTAACCTAAACCAAATGGCCTAGGTATTATAGGTTACAAGAGTGAGGACTTGAACCCCTCACCTTCACTTTAGGGTTCAAGTCCTCATCCATTGCACTACCACATTTTTTTATACCAATTATATTTAACACAAAGTTAGAAAGCTTAAAATTTTTAGCTTTCAATTAACCATGGCCACCCTAGGTTAACCTAAGTCAACCTACCTATTGCCTACCAATTTAGCCTAGACCTAGACCTCCTTAGGTCGACTTAAGATGAATTAATTTGTCAACTTATATTATTTATTAACTTAGCCCAAGCTAACCTAGGCATTTTTAGGCTAAAAAAAGAACCTAAGATAATTATGTTGCATTTAGTCGCATCATAATCACATTTAATTGCATCTAATCACATCATAGTCGCATATAGTTACAAACAAACTTGATAAAAATTATCTTGTAATGAGGCTACCTAGGTTGATTTGGTAAAATACCTAAAGCTAAGAACCTAGGCAAGCCTACCTAGGTTAACTTATTAGTAAGGTAACCTATTTTAGGTATATTTAAATATATTAAATGTAGTAAGTTTATTATGTCTAGTTAAGTAACTTACAAGGTAATTTACATTACGAAGTAGGTTTTGTTAAGTAGCCTAATACATAGGTTAATTTAATAGGTATGTTAACTTAAGCTAGTGTGTTAAGTAGTTAAAAAATCAAGGAGTTATGTGTCACCTTTTTCAAAACGACTATTAATATTGTAGTCATAATTACAATTAACAATAGATTGTTTAATACACATGCATGTGAATTCATGACTTCAAAAACCTCATGGCACACAAAAACTTATGGTGTCAAAAAAAATCATGGATTGCCATGAAAACTTATGACACCTTGTTACCAAATGGCATGCCATGTCATCATCACATGGAAGACTGAGTTGATATTAGTTACAAAGGACAACAATATTTTCAACTAGTTAATAAATGAGATTAATTCATCAAATCAATGACATGAAGCATGATATGAAGTTAGTGCCAAACATCATGAAGTGTTGCAATTATTAGTCAACCTCATTGCCATGTGGCATGCCACGTCAGAATCACACAACCATAAGTTGTTATTATTCACCAAAAGTTGTAAGAATGAATGGAATTTTGTTATTACCTAATTTTGGATGATTAAAAATGTATTTTTGAAATTTTAATATTTGTGTGAAAACCATCAAGTTGTGATATCGACTACAGCCGCAAAACGATAATGCCATGTGGCACCACAATGTCTTTTATAATTATGTAATCATTAACATGAACTTGTAATTACAACTATAGTAAAAAAAGACAATAGTTGTTTTATTAACCAGTTGAAAAACCCAAGATGTGTTGTTATGATTATACAATGTTAACAATTGCCCATTTATAGGGTTTTATGTGGAATTTAACCTCCATTTTATAACTTCAAACATTTGGACTCCCAACAAATCATATTATAGCATGGAGATGGAATGCAAGAATTATGATTGCAACAACTTATAAACAAATCATTTGAAGATGAAAAAGGTGAAAAGCTAAATTTGCAAACATTCTCATGAACTAACTTAGTTGCGACATAATTAAATAGTTCCTTCATGAACAAAATAAGGAGGTTCACAACTAAATGTCATTTAATTCTTGAAAGAGAGAAAGGTCATGAAAATTTGGAAATATTATTTCATTGCATCATTTATGTGAATGTAAAGACAATTTGTTTTGCACACAATAGAGGTTGGAATGGAGGTTATTAAAAAATTTCAAAAAGAACATCAATTGCCTTGATGATATTTATGTTGAGCCTTTTTGTGCATCTTTATCAACATTGCTGATTTTTTTACTTAATTGAATTCAACAAATATTCATTTCCCTAGACACGTTTATATATGAAATTTTGGTAAAAAAAAAAATATTGTTAAAAAAAAAAAAAAAAAACAAGTCCCATGAATCTATGAAGCGATTTGTCAAAGTAATCAAAAAAATTCTTTGAATCTAATCATTTTAAGTATAGTTGAAAATGAGGATCTAAAAATTTGAAAATAAATGAGGAGAAAAGTTTCCTAATCATGTTTGTGAGCCTTGGTTGTATGCAGTATAGGTGGAAAATTTTGTTCTATTTATTCTAACTAATAGGTGAATTCCAAGATTTGAGAATAAAAAAATGCCCATTCTTAAAGTTGTTTAATCACTATGGATATGCCACACATTTTTAGCCTACTTCATGGAAATGATGATTTGAATTACTTGACCAATCACCTTTTAGGTCAAAATTGTTGAAAGGTGGAATGTCAAACATGAACATTGTACAACAACATGATTTACTTAAAGAATCACCTAATTATTTATGGCATAGACACAAGATGGAACATTTTCATGTAAAAAATACATGAATCATAGGGAGGGAAGTGATAATACTTTTCTTTAATGTAAAAAGGAACCAAAAATATATAGATAGGTATTTTGGAATGTTAAAAACTATATTCACAACCATTCAAATAAATAATGTGCTACAGTGGAATATGATAATAATTTTTTTTATAGCTTATGTGATTTTGCATCACATGACCACAAGGATAATGAGACCTTCAAATCTATAATATTTACTTGATGATAATGACAATACTCTGTAATTAGAATTGTGGGTAATCTTTTGAAGCCTATTATGGAAATGAAAAAAACTTAGCATTCACTATAATAAAAAGAATGACATGAACATAGGTGGGTTCAAAAATGCAATAATCATTAATGAAATAAAAAGACATTTCCATTTTGATAAATTAATTCTTCTTCTTTAAAAATTTAAATTTTTTATTGTTACAACATTAAATTTATTGTGGTTACATTGTCAATAATCAAAGTGTGTGGCTTGAAATGGTAAGACTTGGATTTTGAACAATATGTCATTTTTGAAACTTTGGAGCTTTTCATTTTTCGTAGCTTGAAATGTTCCTTCACCTCCACATCAATTGGCTATTTCTAGTATAATGAATAATGTCATATTGTTACAATCCTTTAAGATCAATATATTTTTGAAGGTTGCTATGCCCATGATTATTATAGTTTTGGCTTGTGTTAGCTTGTGAATTCCTACAGTTAGTATCATGACTAATGGGCTTTTTTGGATAAATATATTATTTATTTTGAAATTGTAATAATATATTTTGAATAATTAAAATTAGTTAATTAAAAATAACCCAACTTTTGCGACTAGAATAACAACTTCCAAGCTCACAACATGATGATGTGGCATTCCATGTGATAATAAGGTAGTTGACTATCAATCAACATGATGACTCATACACTAATTTGGATAAAATGAGACATTTATTGGTCAGTCACTATGTTAAAGATGATGTCTAATCCTTCAATGTAGTTCATTGCATCAAGATGCAAGTCCAAAACCTTTACCCTTATTATAACAATTTTTGTTCTTTGAACTAGATACAAAAATGACTATTGTTTTTTCAACTACATTTATAACTACCTAGTCATAATAATCATGTAGTAGTGACAAAAGACATCAACATGACACGTGGCATCATGGTTTTGCAACTATAGTCAATATGACAACTTGTTGGTTTTTTGGTAAAAAATCATATTATTCTTCAATTTTTGTTCATTAGTTAGTTAGTGTGATTAAATGCAACTATGATATACTAGGGATATTTAGTAGGTAATCTTTAAATATTCGAGCATGTTGTATTTTCCTACTATATTACTTAAATGTATACCCAATGGATATTTAAGTAGGTGCCTAAAATACGTAATAGGAACCTACGCTCTTTCGGAGATAGGTTAAGTGCAATTGTATATAGTAAGTAGTAGTTATTTAACTATGTTTAGCCATGCTTATAGGCTGAGTAATTATGTTTAACCTTTTTTAGTTTAAATAATTATGTTTAACCTCATTTATGTTAGTTTAGCCATATTTCACTTAAATATTTGTGTTTAATTAATTAATTAATTAATTAATTGGTGTTTAACCTAGAGGTAATTATTTAAAGCCAAAATTACTCTAAATAATTATTGTTAGCCTCATTTATGTTAGTTTAGCCATATTTCACTTAAATATTTTAATGTAGTCTAATTTTTTAATTAATTTATTAGTGTTTAGCCTAAAGGTAATTATTTAAAGCCAAAATTACTCTAAATAATTATGTTTAGCCATGTTTAGCATAGCTTAGTCTACATCTAACTTAGATTAACCTAGTCTTAATTAGGTTTAACCTAAATTAGCCTAGTAGCGTTTAGGTCTAGTTTAGATTAGCCTAACTTAGTTTGAATGTAATGTACAAATTAACCTAACATGGCCTAAAGGTATAACCTAATTTAAATACAATCTAGGTCTAGCTTAATTTAACCTGGTTCAATCTAGGTCCAACCTAGTTTAATCAAGGTTTAGCCTAGAGCTTAAGTAATTAAAAAAAGTTATAATAGGTTTTTAAAAAATTAGCTTGGGAATGCTTAGGTTAACCTAGGCTAGGTTAGTAAGTAGTATAGGTTGACAAATAAGTTCATATTAAGTCAACCTAAGGAAGTCTAAGTCTAGGCTAGATTGGTAGGTAGTAGGTAGGTAGACCTAGGGCAAGCTAAGGTGGCCAAGGTTAATTCAAAGCTAAAAATTTTGAGCTTTATAATTTTGTATTAGATGTAATTAGTATAAAAAAGATGTGGTAGTGCAATGGATGAAAACTTAAACCCCAGTGAAGGTGAAGGGTTCAAGTCCTCACTTTTGCAACTTATGATATGTAGGCCACTTGGATTAGGTTAGGTAACCTAGTTTAGGCTTCTTAGGCTAAAAATTCAATTTTTAAAAATCTAGGCCACCTAGCCTAGGTTAGGTAGCCTAGATTACTTAACATAGGTAGCTAATTTAGATAGGTTAAGCCAAGTTGACTTTTTGTTAAGCGAGTTAGGCTAGGTTGCTTAACCTAGCTAGCTTAAGCTAGGTTGACTTTTGGACACGTGCAATGATTCATAACATGTGTTTATAGATTTTTGACACATGTCATCCATATGTCAAGGTGTCTTTTATAATAGAGTTGAATAAAACGATTAAGTTGAGATGGCATGAACTTTACATATAAGATCAAGGTTAATGATGACATAAAATTTCATTATTATAAGAAAATTTAAAAATCTTAATTGTTAAAACAACTAGGCTTTGCAACTAAACATCCTTTGCGACTAAGTGAGTGAAACAACATGGGTTTAACAATTCAGTAATCACTAATCACATATGTCTTTCCTAACTAGTATGTAGTTGTAAAGGCCAAAGGCCAATTACAAAACCTAAAATGTGTTGTGATTCTTGTGGCCTTTGAAATATAATTTATTTTTCAATCAATAAGTTTAGTCTAAATTTGTTTTAGTCATTTCATGAATATATGTCAATGGGAACAATTCTTGTCATATCATTGTTGTTTTGTCTTATTCATTCTTTCTTAAGGAACAACTTTCTAAGTAATGTTTATACATTTGGCAATGTATCAATATAATATTTTGATTCTTATGTGCTTAAATTTATACAACTTTAAAACTTTTTGCACTCTTCAACTAGAAAATGTACTTGATTCATTAAACACAATCACAAATTTGTAATTTCCCATGAACTTGGCCACAAATTGTTTGATGGTTCCCCATTTCATTTCCATAGACCTTATCAATTGTTCAACTCTAGAAACATATTGATGGTGGTTGCAATGTTAATGCATTTAATTATTCCTTGTTTCCTCTTATAGAATTTGGGTAAATGTGAAAAAAATTACACCATAACTATTTTTTTTCATTTGCAATAAAAATAATTATTTATTATTCTTGGAAGGTACATGACATGATTCACTACATTAAAGCATATTGGTAATTATAACATTTAACATGAAATTTTTTAGAGCTTTACATGGTACAACAAAATAATTTATAGGAGATTTTTTTAAAGAGAATCAGGGTTTCTTATATGGAGTGCAGTTTATGGTGAAAACAATACATTTTGGGGTTCGGCAATATTTAAATGTCACTGTTTTGTGTAGCATTTGGGGCAATGTAGTTGAGATTTTCTTAGTAATATTGATCCATTGCTACACATGTAAAGAAATTTTATTTCCTTCATCTCATTTGGCTTATGTGCAAAAATCAAAGCTCATTATAGGGTTGTGATTTGATGTCAAATGATTACATCACCACCCATTATCATTTTCAAATTATTGACATGGAAAAAATAAAAGAAAAAGAATAATGTCTATGTGGAAACACATATACATATATATTTTGGTACCTAATAATGTCAATTTGGTGAAAAAACTTATGATTCTTCAATTAAAACAATAAATGTCTCTTTTGACTACATTAGTATCAAAAAGTGATTAGGTTGATCTAGCACCTATAATAAGGGAGACATTAAACACCCCTTAAAAAGCTTTGTTTAGTGCAAAAAATGGTTGACAATGTTCAACCATGTCTAAAACTACCTAGTTTTGTCATAATGTTTGACTAGTTTGACCTTTTTTTTGAATATATATATATGAGTGATAGGGTATCGTGAGTAAAATGAAGATAGGCATTTCAAAACATAAAATGCATGTGGGAATGGACATTTCACTTTTTGAAACACATTTGCCTTTGGTGGATGAAAAAAATTGTTTTCTAAAATTTCCTCCAAATACACAAATAAATTTTTCGTAAGTTTTTACATATAATGGGGAGGCATTACCATTTGTGCTTTTTTCCTCCATGAACCAAGGGCATAACTTGAATTCCATGGGGAAAAAAATGATAGAAATGCCTCCCCCTTCATAAAAACTAAAGTGCACTATTATAAGGACAACCTATATGCATTTAAATGAACATTGTAAATCACTTTTCAACAAATCGCACGTGCACTAGGGATAATACATGTAATGTCCCCACCTCCATGGAAACAAAAAATATCTAGGAATAAGAAATCATGATTGGGGCGGTTAACTTTAGGGAAATACAACACGCACATTGGTACCATGGTAAAAAAAAATCTTGCCTTTAAGTACTCAACCATCCCAAGTACCTAGGACTTGTTTTAGTTTAGTTATAGGAACCTAATTGAAATTGAAAAAGGGGGGGCAATGGGTTTTGGAACTAAGTTGGAACCCTTGCCATTTTGCATGAGGTAACTAGAATTAAACATGAAGTCTAGTTCCAAAATCGTTTGAAAACTAAAGTTGGACCAAATTTTTTTATAAATTTTGATTTTGGTTTTAAGGTTTTTAACATCAACTTCAAATGTTAGGGTAAATTGTGTTCTCAATTTTTGTTGTTATTCTTGTCAACATTTTGTTTGTTTTTGTTTTTGTGAAGATTATTTGTGTGGGGGTGGTAATGGTGATGGCAAAGGCAACAATAGTCTTTTGTTTTGGTGAATCTTCCTACCCTCATGTTGTTCATCAAAATTTTTGGCTACCACATTGTTCATTGTTTTCATGGTTGTCACTTCATAGTCATTGTGTTGTTCATCATCTCTTTAGTTGTTCCTATCAAATAAATCTTGCCAAGCCTAAACCATCTCTTTCAATGAACAAACATTTTTTGTCTTGCAAAATCTCTTTGGTTGAAAGAAGTTATTTAAGGAAGTTATTTGGTAAAACTTGTTTTGGGGTTATTTCCATTAAAAAAATTGGTGTTGGAAGTGGTGGCAAAAACTTAAGGTGAATTGCAAGTGTGGATTGATTAAACCCCTTTGATTCCAATTGTGGCAACAATTGAACTCATTTTAGGGTGAACAACCTTTTCAAACTTGAACTTTCAACTAGTTAACACTTGCATGTAGTTGCAACATCATTTGTAAAGTCAAGAAAATTTCCATATTGTTTGTTGGAGTATTCATGTTTTAAGTTCAACAAATATTACAACATCAATTTTCAGGGGCAAATTTTTTCAAGAGTGCATACATGTAAAAAAAATGTAATATTACCACACATTTTTTGGAAATGACATTTTGTAATTTGTTTTGCAATGAAACACTTACATTTAGATTTTCAAAAGAGTTTTTTCGAATAAAAATGTTAATGTTGAAGGTAGAAAATTTACTAGAAACACATAACTATATTTTTATAGTTAACCAAAATTTCTACCATCGAATTTCCTTACCAGATTTGTATGTTTATTTTTTCAATTGAAATTTTCTGGATCAAGTTAATTAGCTATTCCACCATTTTGTTGTAGTTTTCTTTGTGTTAATTAAGATTTTCAATTCTGATATGTAGGTGAGGTGTTCTAATCTAGAGTTGATCAAGTTATTGTGTACCTTTTTATTAGAAAACATTGTCCCTTCCAATTGTTGTTGGAAGTATGTTTTACATTGTAAGGTCTTTTATTTGTATTTGCTTTAAATTTGTTTCTATTGAATGTTTATTGTTCGCTCCTACCAAGATGATAGCAAAATAGTTAAGCTATTTGCTTTTCTACATTGCGAAAATAGGTTTTCATTTATGTTCCTACATATTCTCACAACAAAACCTGGTGGTTTTAACTATTGACCTTCCAAGATTTAATTAAAGTTCTTTCATGTGTGAGAGAGGCCATGTTTATCCTCATCATTTTTACATTTGATTCTTAAGGTTTATTAGACACAAAAAACACCTCAAATCACATGGTTTAAAGGTTGAGAAATGAGATTAATACTATGTTTAAAACCTTCCATTCAAAAACATACTTGAACAATATTGAATTTAAAAAGTACAATTGAAATAAAGGTTTAGATGATATAGTCATTCAAGTGTGCCATTCTTTCACCATTAGTTTGCAAGTCAAATTTGGTGGATTTTTTAATCCTTTTTCTAGAGCAATGAAAAATCTAGGGAACAAGATTTCCACTTCTAAACCCTAACCCTAGGATATGATGAATGCTAAAAAATTGTAGGATTCATTTTTTGATTCATTTCTTGTTATGCCACCTTGATTTAGGTTTATTAAGGGGGGGGGGGGGGGGTGTTAAAATAGGGTTTTTAAAGGTTTGAAACATGGTGTTTTGGGAGTTGTTGAGAGGGTTTGAAATATGATTTTTTGAAAGTTTAAATTAGGGTTGAATTGGAATTTTCAAAAGTTGAATTCAAGAGTAATGAAAGGTCATTCAAGGTGGTCGCTACAATTGTAGAAACCTTAAACATGAAACCACATGACAAGTTTTAAAAAAAGTTTTGAACCTTTAGAAACATCTAACGTAGATTAGAATTTAAAAGTCGGCTAGTTTGTATTAGTTTGACATTTCAAAACTTTTGAAATAATCAAAATTTTTAAGAATAAAAAATAATTAACTATTTATTATTATTTTGCATTGTCCAATTGATGTTTTAGATATCAAAACCGAAAATTGAAACCAACATAAATTTAAAATAATAAAAGAACCAAAACCCAAACCATCCATGATTAAAAAACCCTAAACCCAACATTGGCTCATTTCTTGAAAAAATAAATCGAAACCAATCCCTAAATTTCATCTAAATTACTTCTATCTAAATATGATAAACATTTAGATAAACATCCATGGCTTAGAGACTAAATCAGGGCTCTCTGAGTCCACCAAATCTAACATTTCTTGGGCTTAAGTTGGCCACAAAGACGCCTCACTCAATAAGGTGAAGAAGGTAAACACACTATAGTTTGGGTGCTGGTTCACACAAGGCAGCTGAATGAGCACTACTACTACTACTACTACTACAATTCTCAAACTACACTAGGGTTTCACTAACCTAACCTATATGATTTGTGACATGAGGTTTTGCACATCTGCCCTAAAACTTCCAACCCTCCTTTGTGTGCTCTGGTTCTTGAACCCTAACATTTGTGAATACCCCCCCTTCCCCCTACCCCAACACTTGAATGAGAAGCAATCACAGTTGTCAGTTTGTTTATGGTAACTAACAGGGGCCCCACATGGCTGGGGCTTTGATTGATTGTGTGCCAAGCTTGAATGAATCAGGTGGTTTGTTTCTAAATAAAAGCATCATTGGGGATATGATGTTCTGAGTGATAGGCTGATAGCCCCATAATCTGCTCACTTGGAATCATTTCAATGGTTCTCTTCCCCTACCTCCCCTTCCTCCCTCCCCTCCCTTCCCATCAATTTGATTTTGGTTTTCCCTAAATAGAGGCCCTCTATTTAGGCCTCCATGTGTGGATGTGACTTTGGACATCTCCACTCACACACCCTCTATTTAGGCCTCTATGTGTGGATGTGACTTTGGACATCTCCACTCACACACCCTCTATTTAGGCCTCTATGTGTGGATGTGACTTTGGGCATCTCCACTCACACACCCTCAATGTAGGCTTCTATGTGTAGATGTAACTTTGGGCATCTCCACTCACACACCCTTTATTTAGGCCTCTATGTGTGGATGTCACTTTGGGCATCTCCACTCACACACCCTCAATGTAGGCTTCTATGTGTGGATGTCACTTTGGGCATCTCCACTCGCGCACCCTCTATTTAGGCCTCTATGTGTGGATGTCACTTTGGGCATCTCCACTCACGCACCCTCTATTTAGGACTCTATGTGTGGATGTGAGTTTGGGAATCTCCACTCACACACCCTCTATTTAGGACTCTATGTGTGGATGTGACTTTGGGAATCTCCACTCACACACCCTCTATTAAGGCCTCTATGTGTCAATGTGACTTTTGGGAATCACCACTCACACACACCCTCTATTAAGGCCTCTATGTGTCAATGTGACTTTTGGGAATCACCACTCACACACACCCTCTATTAAGGCCTCTTTATGTGTTGGTGTGGCTTTGGGAATCTCCACTCACATACCCTCTATTTAGGCCTCTATGTGTGGATGTGACTTAGGGTGTCTCCATTCATATCCTCTATTAAGGTCCCTATGTGTGGTAATCACATCCAACAATCAATTGTTCATTATCAACCCCTCTCCCCCCCCCCCTGACCATGAGCAAAAGGGCGAAGTACAATGTGAGAGGCTATTTCAATGTCCCCACCTAGGCCAATCATCATGACTAGCCAATATTAAAAAAAACCCTAAACCCTAAACCTGTACTATCCCTTGTAGAGGGCACTGTATCATGTGCATATTTATAGGCCCGAGTGATGGATGAGATCTTTACACATGGTTGAAACATGGGCCCAACGGATGAGATCTTTACACATGATCGAATCATGGGTCCAACGGATGAGATCTTTACACATGATCAAAACATGGGTCCAATGGATGAGATCTTTACACATGATCAAAAAATGGGTCCAACGGATGAGATCTTTACACATGATCAAAACATGGGTCCAACGGATGAGATCTTTACACATGGTTGAAACATGGGCCCAATGGATGATTTCTGGTAAAAAGTGAGCCAGTGGCCAAGGGCTTTTACCTTACCAACCACTACAAAAGAAGAATTATGAAAACTCAAATGTTTTACCATGAAAAAATATAATCTTCAAAAAATCCTCAAATTTTTTTAAAAAAAAACCAAAATCCTTCAAGATATTATATAACTCTATAACTAATCTCAATTTTCAACACAAGCCAAAAATCATATTTCAAAAATCCTCATATAAAAATAGACCTATTATTATTACCTAGGGGGGGGCCAAAATCCCTTAAGCTACTATATATACTCTATAATGAATCTAAACACAATAATATATCCTTGCCTTGGTAGGCAAGGCCAACAAACCAAAGTCCAAAGTGATGAAAACCAACAGCCTTAGGATCAATTTAAAGCTCTTGACCAATAGAAATGCTCAATTTCATTGGACCTTGCTCGTTGGACCCTTGTTTTGTCTAAAAGTGACCCATAATCTCACAATCTTCTTTGTAACAAACTCATCATTTCATGCATGGAACTGTTTAGTATAAGTGGGGGAATCCTCCCTAGGAAGATTTAGCCAAATATGGCTATAAACTAGATATGAAAGCACAAAATGTTTGTTAATCCTTCTTCCTTCGGCGACTTGCTGGAAACTAACTAACTACTATAGCAATCTGATGATTTTTTGCCCCACCTTTTTTTTCCTTTTAATTTTTAATTTTTAATTTTTTACCCTGACTTCTGTGAATTGAAACCCTCAAAAAAATTAATATCAATTTCTATTTGTTCATTTTTATTTTCACTGTAAAAAAATTAAAAAAACACTGATATTCCCCCAACTATGATATTTCACAGGCTGTTTGGTAGTTGAGCTATTATATTACATTGAGTTTTTGGCTTTATTTATTTATTTATTTATTAAAAACTTAGCAACTAAGTTTGATAATGTTCCTTTTTTCCTTGTCCATTTCCTTTGTCTTTGTTGTTTCAACTGTTTATTTTTATTTTTATTTTTATTTATTTATTTATTTATTTGGGGCAATAAACTTGGGCAGGTTATGTTGGCCAGGATAGATACCCTTTCATACCCTTCACCTTCTTGAGTGAGTGAGTAAGGCCTCTTAGATGGCTTTTACATGTTTCTTTTTTTTTTAAACTTTGGAAATGATATAAAGTTGGGGACTCTGAGACCCGGATTTTGTACAAATGGCACAAATTTTGTAAAGTTTAGAAGCAAATCCACAACAATAAATAAATAAATTGGGGTTTTCTTTTTAACCATGGTTGGTGACCAGTGTGTAGGTTTAATCCCTAAACCCTAAACCTCCACCCAAGGTAGTTAGTTAGGCAGCAAGGGGAATTGGGGAATTTACAGAATTTTAAATTAGGATGTTAGTATCTTCAAGTTTGTATATTTTTGTAAGAACCTGGGGTTTGCAGATTTTTAAAAATAAAAAATAAAAATATCAGGATGTTTTTATTTTCAGTTTGTGGTATATTTTTGGTGAAATGAAGTTTGCAGATTTTTTTAAGCAAAAGAGGTTTGCATTATTTTTAAAAAAAGAATTAGGTTGTTTGTATTTTACAGCTTGTGTGTGTGGCCATATATATATATATATATATATATAGATATATGGTTGATTTAAAAATGTATAGGATATATCTTATAGGGTTTATATCTAGTCTATAGCCATATTTGGCTAAATATCTCTGAGTATGATCGCCAATTAGGCTATATAAAATATAATTCATTAAAACAACACCGGTAGGTACCGCCTAGGCAGCTGCAATTTAACTTAAGGTAAAGTAAAAAAAAAGGTAGAAGTGAAAAAAGAAAAAAGAAAAAACTGAAAGTGACTCCACGTGCAGCCTTTTTTTGGCTGGCTATATATAGCCAAAACCGAAATTAAAAAACTAAAATGCTAAAAAAATCAAGTGTCTTTTTTTAAGATTTTCAATAGCCAGAATTCAAGCAAAGTGGAATGAAATTCGCCAAACTTCTATACATGATTCAAGTAGGTAGCCAAATAAATAAATAAATATATAACGGTGTTGCAGTTTCATATTTAGCTTGTAGCCAAATCTAGCTAAATCTTCGTGTGGATCATCGCCACTTTGGCTACATCACAAAATTGACTAAAAACAACACTGCGAGAGAGAGAGAGGGAGAGAGAGACACTGAGACACAGAAGAAAGAGAAGAAGAAGCGGAAGAGATTGTGATTAGGTGGGGTATGAAGAAACCCAAAACAAAATTATAAAAAAATCCTTGTTTGTAAGTCGGTTCTTGTTGTTGCTACTGTTGAGCATCTCTGTTGCTTTTGTTTTTTATGGGTTTTTTGGTTTGACACTACTTGCCTGTTTGTGTCTGCTACACACACCCCCTCCCCCCCCCGGTGTGTGTGTGTGTGTGTGTGTCTGTCCGCCTTCCTGCCATGTCTGACAGTGCCTGACTGACTTCCTGCTCTCTCCCTTGTTGCTGTCTGTAGCTAGTTGCTTCACGAGTGCTGGATCGGGAGTGTTTTTTTTTTGGGTCCTTCTCTGAGAGAGGCACACTTACATAGATAGAGAGAGTATGGGCAATGCTGGTGGTGTTGGTTGTGGTGGTGTGGGTGTAGTGAATGGGTGAATGATGCAGCAGCAGCAGCAACAACAACAGCAGTAGTAGTCGTAGCAGCAGTAGCAGCAGCAGCAGGAGAACTAGTGCGGAAGGAAGCTGCAGAGCCATGAGCACTTCCCGCTTCATCAAGTGTGTAACGGTGGGCGATGGAGCTGTTGGGAAGACTTGCATGCTTATTTCCTATACCAGCAATACATTCCCCACTGTAAAACTGTCTCTGCTGCTCCTGTTTATCACTGATCTTTCCATGTTTTGTGGGTCTCTCTCTCTTTCTCTTTGTTGGTTGGCTCTGCCCTTCAATGTAGCTAGACACATTGTGATGCACCCAGATACAGGCCAAAAGTTTGGTATCCCTACATTCGAGGAGAAGTCCACTATAGAAGAAACATTTCAGGCATCACTGAATGATCCAGTTGGGCTTCACCATACTAATCAGCAGGTGTTTCCAATCCAGTATGTTGAATATTTATCATCCTTGTGGATGTCATTTGAAGGGCAAAGCCATTCTCTCTCTTTGTTGGGTCTGCCCTTTAGGCCCTTCAGGGTAGAGACATTGTGATGTATCTAGAAACGGGCCAGAAGTTTGGTATCCCTACATTCTAGGGTCATGTGGAGGAGTCCACTATAGAAATATTTTCAGGGCATCACTGAACGATCCAGTTGGGCTTCATCATGCTAACCACCATGTGTTTCAAATTCAGCATGTTGAAAGTTTATCCTTATGGATGTCATTTGAAGGGCAGAGCCATTATGCTTTGAGCTGCTTGTTTTGTTTTTGCTCAGAGGAGGGTGGCTCTGTCTTTTTGTCTGTCTGTCTGTCTGTCTGTCCATGGGGTTTTGAATCCAAGTTCTTAGTTCATTTGTGATGCCAAGAGTTGAGCTTGAGTGATGATGGGTAGAGAGGAATTTGACTTTGGTTGCTGGTTTGATCCAGGACTATGTGCCCACTGTTTTTGACAACTTCAGTGCAAATGTGGTGGTAGATGGCAATACAGTCAACCTAGGGCTCTGGGACACGGCAGGTAAAGAGCCCCCTGTCACATACCTCATCTCTCTTTCAATTGTCAGATTGAGTGATTTCTTGATGGATTTGTTCTGTTGTCACATTGCTTTACATATGCTGAGCTGAGCGGCTGGGCGTTTTGTATTGTGGGTCACATTGAGTGTTAGATGCCATTTCTTGGTGCAAGTAAGAAGCCACCTCTGAATGTGGAAATGGGTCATTCTTGGGAGCAAGTAAGAGCTGCCTCTTAATGTGGAAATGGGTCATTCTTCCCATTCTCAGATCAGACCAGTTTCCCCAATGGATTTTGTTTTGCTTTATTCCGCATGTAGGACTTGGTGTTGTTCTAGGTCCGCCATTCAGTGTTAGCTGCTCTTTTTGCAGGTCAGGAGGACTACAATAGGCTGCGACCCTTGAGCTACAGGGGTGCTGATGTTTTTCTACTGGCATTCTCACTCATCAGTAAAGCTAGCTATGAGAATATCTCCAAAAAGGTATGTAATGTATGTATGTATGTATGTATGTAGGTATCCTTTTAGAGCAGCATTTAGAAAACCTAAAAGGGTTTGCTACAATGCTTGTCTCCTCTCACAAGGTTGTTGCAGCTTGAATGAGGATACTATTGTCTTTTTCTTATGAGCTATGACTCTTTCGTGACTGACTCTTCCTCCTGCTGCCTGCTGCTTCCAGAAACATGACACACACTCAGGATGCAGATTTTGTGAATTTTTGGTTGCCTGTTTTGAGCAGTTGATAATCTTCTCAGGAGGAGCTGATGAAGTCAATGGGGGAGTAATGACAGCTAGTCACTGCCATTGCCATTCAATAAGGAAGGTGATGGATGGTCTGATACTTTGTGAATGTTGCAATGTTATGACCATACTCATTTGGTTTGACCACAACTGACATCATGCTTACCTCAGAATTGTTGTTGTCAAGTTTTCTCTGTAACCCTATAGATAAAGTTAGATACAATGTGCCCACATAGAGCTATGGACAAACATGACCAGTTTCAGGTTCCTTGTAACCCGTTCTCAATGGTATTGGTGCAGTGGATCCCGGAGCTAAGACATTATGCCCCTTCAGTTCCTATCATCCTTGTAGGAACAAAGCTAGGTATGAGTCACTTTCAGTTTTCACCATATGGGCAGTCCTCTGGAACTTAATGCTGTGGGTAGTTCAAGTTATCAAAACTTTGCTTCCCAAAAAATGCATTTCTATTGAGAAGATTGCTGCTTCTTTTCTGAAGTGGCTCTTTTGAAAAGCTCTGCAGCATTGTTTCTGTCGATTTGCTCAGGTTTCAATAGTGGGATCTGGATTGTGCACATGTGCATTTGCAGATCTCCGTGATGATAAACAATTTTTTGCTGATCATCCAGGCACTTCCCCAATTAGCACTCCTCAAGTAGGTTCTCCAGTAACTTATGCACATTTCATCAGACAGTCATGATATCTGCACATCATCATCTTCTATGGTTTGAGGGATTAGATTGATAATTTTCCTGCTTGCCTGCAGAAATAAGAATTGTTTCAGTGTTTACTGGGAGGGTTTGTATTCCACTGCACGACAACGACTGATTGTGCTAGTGCAGGGTGACGAGCTCAGGAAGGAAATTGGGGCAGCCTCATACATTGAATGCAGCTCAAAAACACAACAGGTAAAACGTTGTTGAGTATGGGCACAGTTTATAACAAAAGTGTGTTGCTAAATTTCTTCTGCAAAGAGAAACATGATTGCTGTTGGCTGTTTAGGAATTTGTGGAGGGGGCCTTGTTGTGTCCATCCTTGTACATCACAACAAAGCTAAAAGATATTAACTATATGTTGCCAGATGGTGTTTAAGGAAAGCCAAGAATGCCAGAAATTCAACTTCGTTCAACTCCTAATGCAAAATACTTAAGGTCCAATTGACTCTTAATGGTGGAAGGACATGATTTTGGTCTGCCTGAATTTGATCAGCTGCTACAGTTACACTGAATTGATGTTTGTTTTTTTTTTGGGGAGGGGGGACTTGGCAGAATGTGAAAGCCGTTTTTGATGCTGCTATCAAGGTGGTTCTGCAGCCCCCAAAGCAGACAAAGAAGAAGAAGAAGAAGCAAAAACCCTGCACCATCTTGTGAATATTGGTCTTGTTTTAGAACTTGATTGGATTTGAAGCATCTTCAACACATTTGGTTAGGCAACTCAGTACACTCCAGCCCTGTTATTCCCACAGGACCACTGGTTCTATTTTCATTACCTCTCTGTTTCTACTCTGTTGTGGAAGTTGGCTTCATTTCCACAACAAGAGTATTCATAAGGTGACACTCACAAGGTTATGACTATACTCATTCTTGTTTGTTTTGGGTTTAGCTGGAACTGACAGAACATTTGTTTGGTTTCCCTAACATACTTTTGTGGAGTATTTTCTCTGAAATCACATTGATACTTTTTTCCCATGGCTAAAGTGGATCTATTGCATCAAAGTAGTCACTGTTGTGCCCAGGGATATGTTCAGGTACTTGAGGCTCCAATCACTACCCTCTATGTAGGCTTCTCTTTGCCTTCAGTTTAGATACTTGCTTGTGTAGAGGCAAAGCTGAAATGAAACAAAGCTCACCCTGTTGCTACTTGAATGAGGATACTAATCACCTTTTTGATTAGCTATTTGTCTTGAGTGCTAGCCAACGTCATGACCGGTTTTCCATTTCTTCTGGAATTGCAACAGAAACCCAGGACAGAAACTTTTGGATATTTGTTGGCCTTTAGTCTGAGCAGATTATGCCAAACTTATCTACTTGCACATAGGGGAGTTGCAAAATTGGTGGTGGTTTGTCACTGCCATTCATGAGGAAGGTGATAGTCTGGTACTTTGTGATTTTAACACTCACAAGGTATGACTACTCATTGTTTTGTATTTTTTCTATTTTGCTGAAACTGATACAGCAATTTGTTTGTTTACCTTGGTTGCTTTTGTAGACTTCCTCAGTAATCTGTCATTTCCATGATAGTATTCATGACCCTCTGTGTTAAAAGGACTCTGATGTGGAGTGAATCCTTTTGGATTGGGTTGTTCATGTTTGTAACCTTATTCAAAAGGTTCTAGTGCTATTCATGAATTGCATCAGGAAAACGCCCTGGGTACATATTACATACATTGGAGCTGTCAAAAAGCTTTACTTTTATTTCTCAGACACCCATTTGCGCACAAGGCATTATGCTACATGTGTGAAGTGAGTTGGTTTTCTTGTAAGTTTTGTGACTTCTCACCATTGCAGGCCACAGCTCCAAGCTGCTGACCACTGAACTAGGACAGAATGTGGCCTTGGGTCATATTCCCTGGCCTATTAGAGTATAGGTGGTTTCTAAGGTAGTGGAAATAGGTAGCAGTCAGTGGCAGCTGCTAACAATGTCATTTCAAACTGTCTGAAAACCTGTCAAATTGGCAGGTATGGTCCTTTGCAAACAACACTGCATTTCTTGGTACTATTATGGCTTTTGCAAATTGATGATCTAGTGGCAGAATGTAGCCTTGGGTCCAGGGTTTTTCTTTGTGAGTTGTTTCTCAATCTCTATAGGTGACAATGGATGTGTGACACACCAAGCTTCAGTGCCAATAGAGAGGGTAGGCCTTTAGGGCTTTGCCTTCTTACATTCAAAGTTCCAAATTTTGACCACCCAATTCAATTTGGTGGGTTGCTTAATGAGCTCCCTCTCCCCCAACCTAGCAGTCCAATCCCATTTTGGCTTTCAAGTTCCATACATTGCTACTCACTATTCATTTCTTGTGAGTTGAAAGCTTGAAACATGGTGGCATCACATGGTTGTTGCCTTCAATGTTTCTTGCGGCTTGAGAACATGGTTTTCTTAATCGGTCGATTGGAGATCATTGCAAGCTTGGTGATGGAATGACATTGGCAATAGTCATAAAATGAATGCGAGGGGAAGTGGGTGTGAGTTTTTTTACAATTGTTGAGAGTTGAAGTCTCAAGTTCTCAACTTAAGAGGGAGCTTCAAAGAAGTTGTGCTTGCAATTGTAAGTATATTATTTGCTCACTTTTTTGTTTGTTTGTTGTCACATGGCACCATTGAAAGTTGTTGAATTTTTTTTGTTCGAGCTTTCCTTTTTTATTCAAAGTGATGACATCTCAAGTTCATCCACAGCTCCCCTTCCTCAGTTGTCAATTGTTCTTATGCCTTGTAGCTCTAGTGCACAAGAAACTCCATCCAAGAGACCTAAGAGGTCTTATGACAAATGTCTTCTCTTCTGAGATAACTAGGTAACCAAATTTCCATGGAAAAAATTAGTTCTAGGGGAGGATCCTTTGTTCTTACAAGTTAGATGCATGATTTGTTCAATTGTTGAATGAAAGGAGAAGTTGTCATTGAAGTTGAGTACTTAGCAAAAGCATGTCGGTAAAAAATAAAATTGTTGTCTCTTCTAGAATTGTTGGGAACTAGTTTTATAACAAGGGTTCTACACTTTTTTTTTAATGAGAGGATATAGGGTGCCAAATGTAATAGATATGTCTTGAATTTGATCTAGTTTGGTGATCATCTTGGATCTAAAAGGAAGATAGTTAAATTTGCTAAAAAAAAACTTTTTAACCCATGGTCACCCAATGTTTTGATGTGAATCTACATGAAAATATGAGGGACTTGTTTTGCATTTGGAATGTCAAAAATAACCCTAAGGTACAAGTCACAATAAAAAGAAGCAATGGCTACAAGGTCCAAGTCCTTACCAAAAATTATAGTTTACATGTGACCTTCATGTATTGGTTTATATAATACCAAAATTACATTTAAAATACAAAATGACTTTTGAAATATAACTTTTTGGACTAGATATCAATTTTGAAACCAAATATGACACATACTATGATAAAAAATTTCGTTTTTTTTGGGCATCAACCCCTACATTATAATCAAATGTGCAACTTTATTTTTAACCACAATGACAAATTTTGAACTATTATAGTCATTAAGGATGTTCAAAATCAGAATCAACAACATCCAATACATGATGCAATAAAAGTGCACCTAAAATGATCAACACATGTGACACTTCTTACAAAATATGTTAAAAGCCCACAATAAATTTGAAAGAATTTGGTGAAATTTTGAATAGCTCAAAATACATTCAATTTTAAGGATGTTAAAAAACATTGTCAACAATGTTTTGTGTATGAAAACTACTTTAATAACATAATGAAATTACTTCAAATTTATGGGATTTCAACTTCATGATTAAAAAAACAAAATTTCAAAATATAAATAATTACTTTATTAAATATAATAACTGAATTTTAAAAATTAATGTAAGTATAGGTTTTCATTGTAGTGAACAAATGTTTTGATTCCTTTTACTATGGCTACACCCCTTTTAACAATATTAACCAAATATTGAGGAATGACTAATGGAATGCATGATATCATATTTGATAGCATTAGCCAATTATTATTGTGCACGGGTTTAATTTATTTTTGGTGAATGCAAATGAAGCCATTACAATTGATGATCAACAATGGATCATGTTTATGTCTATGTCATATTGAAATGTTGACATCAAATTCCAATTTTATCAACCTTGGAATGTGTGAAAGTGGGTGCACATGTAAATAATATAATTGTAATCCTTTTGAAGTGCATGGCTAAATATGGAAGAATTTCAAATGAACAACTTGACCCCATGTGGGTGTGTTTTGGTTGTGATGAAGATTGTTGCAAGGACATCACACTTGGGTAACTTCATAACTCAAACCTAATGTTGTTTTTCTTATTGTTGTGCAATGCATGGCACATTTAACTAATTTGGTAGTTGTTGTCTAAAGTTGCCTAGGTGTTTTCCTTTTATTCCTTTGTTCACAACCCAAAGAATAATTTGAAATTGATTAAACTTGTTGACATTTGGAAACCAAAGGCCTTGAGTTGTTGGGGGCATGTGGAGACTCATTGACCTCCATGTTGGGTTTTTTTGGAAGATGTGAAAATGTGATTTTAAATGAATAAAAAACTAGATGTTGTAATGAAATATTGGGGTCTTCGAATAAAACCTTCAAGTATATGATTTTATGAAGATTATATATATTACATTTTAAAAAAACTATTGTTGGTGTTGATTTCCAAAGTTAAATTGATATAATTATGTCTATTCAAAGTACTTGAAAATATTGGAATTAAGCTTTTGCATTTGAAAATCAAAATAAAAGTACTTGAAATTATTTTGCAAGCATTTAATACAATTTTTGTTCTCCATAAAAACAAAATTCACAACAAAAAAATCCTAAATCATTTGAAAAATGTCATTATTTTTGGGGTATTTTTTCATGTCCAAATGACACGATAGATATCTTTTTGAGATTATAGAGGGAGATTAAAGATGTTAATGAAAAAAACTAAAAGGTTCCAATTGATTTGAGATGTTAGAAAATGGATAGATGTTTTTTTAATTATTTATTTCTATTTTACCAAGGCAAGTTTCTTGTACAATTTATCTTGCTTGCACTTGAACAAGTCATGATTAAATATGTCTTCAATTGTGAAGATGCATTCTAACCATGACAAAGAGTGAATTTGCTTATGATAACTTGAAGTTTTTATGTGACTTTAAAATGATCTTAAATCTACCATGCTTCATGCTTGTGTTGAAAGCAGTTCATACCCTTATTAAATATGCCCAACATCAAAATGTGTTTATTATTGACTTTGTGAATGGGATAAATGTTGTTGAAGTCAATTATTCCACCTTTATATTAAATCCATTTTATAGTTTTGATGATCTTTTGTTTGATAACTTGTTCCCAAAATTGATTGAAATTGCATTGATGCCTTACCTATATCTTGGTGTTCGCATTTTATTAAACTTCAAGAATTCCTTGTTTTTCATATTGCAAGACAAATGTTTGATGTCCACACATGTAGCCCAATAGGCAAGTCATGAATCAAGGTTCATCACAATGGACTTTAATTTACTGATCATAAAACATAAATGTTATTATGAACCCAAACAAATGTAGATCACAAGGCATAATGGAAATGGTTCTTACCAATGTGGGTTGGGTATTTCATTGATTTAATAGAGGTTGAATTTGGTGAATATGAATATTTGTTGTATGAAGGTTTTGTAGAATATTTCTAATCATGTCATATTTTTTTGACTTATCAAATATGTTTTGCATAAATTTTCCAATTTATTGTGATAGTGTTGTCTTTTTGAAAACTTGTAAGTATTTTAAAATTGTTGGTTTTTTTTTAGGATTGTATGAAAGTGAAGACATATTGATGATGATGATGATTGGATTATGATTTTTGTTTTTTGTGCATATTTTGGAGTTGCTTTAAACATATTTTAGTTTTCAAAATTTTGTTTGTGTAATGATGCATGTTATATAATGTTTGTGTGGTGATGATGATCAAAGTAATGCATTTTACATATATGCCTACAAGATTGAAGGGATTGTTTAGTTGAACACATTTTAAACACATTTTTGTTCTTAACAATATATGGAGGATCGTGTTGTTTCATTGCTTTGTAGAGTATTTTGGGTTGTTGTAAATTTTTTGATTTGTCATCTAGGTTTCAATTTTGTTCATTCTATTGTTATTTTTTGGGGTTTTTTTTTTTTTTTTTTTTTTTTGTTTTTATTTAAAATAAAAAAAATTTATTAGTTTTTGTTTTTTTTAAAACCCCAAAAAAATATATTTTTTAAATTTATTTTTAATAAAAAAAAAACAT
>Ga0116227_10000599_pt1 | contig 71834 bp, 53 predicted proteins | sample S1TSphgellanicum_FD_89693 | JGI IMG/M metagenome (GOLD analysis project Ga0116227, IMG submission 89693) | Host-associated microbial communities from peat moss isolated from Minnesota, USA - S1T2_Fb - Sphagnum magellanicum MG | ecosystem: Host-associated > Plants > Peat moss > Unclassified... | reverse complement strand
GGCGGGCGGCACAGGGGGAAAGACTCCAGGGGAGCCCGAGGGGGGGGGGGGAGTCCGGGTATTGGAGAAGTGTTCCAGGCAAAGTAGAAAAGGGGCGCGGGGTGTGGGGGGGGGGGGCGGCAAAATGCATCAACTAGCAAAAAAAGAAAAAGAAAAGTTTACAGTGGTCACAGATGGGTCCCACAGTCAGGTCAGGTCTCACTCTGGAGTTAGAAGCTGGAACCCTTGTTAATCGCTGCCCTTATCAGCCTCATCTCTTCTCCTAGTTCATTCTCTTCCATGTATCTCCATCGCATCAGCTCTCTTCTGCTTTTCTATCTTGTGGAAAACTGATCTCAAATTATCGCTTAAGTTCCAGTGTTCACCGCTATCCCCGTCTTCTTCCAGTCCAGTCTTGATCGTCACCGTGGGAACTGATCATACTTCAAGGTACTGGTCGGGAGCACACGTACTAGAGACGCTCATTCAGGAAAAAAAACGACGAAGTTCGAGTTGAAGAGATTGTGTGTAGACCTGTGAGTGCCGTCAAGATAAGACAGAAAGAGATAGAGAGCAAACAGCTTGAGCGGTGTTTAATGAGAGACATAGAGCACGAGGCAGAGAGAAAGAGAGCTTCAAGGAGCGTAACTGCTCAGGAGAGTTCAAGAGGGTTTCTGTCGGACTATTACATCCTGAAGCTCGAGATTGGAGGTTCAAGATAAAGTTCCGGCCGAGAGGGAGTTTGTGACCTTTCTATCTAAAGACGTCTGTGACATCCACATATCCATAGAGATAGAAGCGAGAGAGAGAGAGAGAGATCAAGTGAGGGTTTTCATGAGTGACTGTGTCTGATACGTCACAAATTGATTGAAAGAGGTTTACAAGGGGGACAAGTTGATCAAGACCGTGCGACGTTGATTGAGGAAGACATACGGTGCCAGAAAGCTCAAGACCGCGTGGTTTTATTTGTAGGTGATGAATCCCAGGCAACGACAATTGTGGAAATAGATCTAGTGAAGCTTTCAGTGCATTCGCGTTTATAGTCGAAGCCTACAGCGTCTCGACGAGTAGTTCAATGTTTTGCAGCCTTAATTGGCCAACTGCAGGCATAGTGTATTGCTCATCATATATGTGAGCAGTTTTGTTTCCTAGTTTCTGCTTAATGTTATCTCCTTGTGCGTAACTACGTCAAGCTGAACATTTGCTGTTTTAGATCGACGCATGCCGTCAAGCTTGTGGAGGATAAAGAGAGTATGGCAGACATCTAGACTCCGTGTGAGTGAACATTCCTGGAGCGACAATGTTGCTTAGACTTCCACCACAATAATTAAGACCGACGTCTCGACTCAGGTCGACAAGTTTAGCTTTTCGGTCACGATCTCGCTACACATTTTTTCTTGCATTTTGGTTGATAAAAAACTTCCGCTAGACTGCTAGTAAGTTCAAGCTGCCATGGCTCCGTACATAGCAGACAACCAGGCCGACTATAGCGAGCACTATATCAAGTCGAGTGGAGATCCATTTCTTGGCCTGAGCAAGAGCTCTCACACTCTTGGAAAACCGACACCCGCGGGGCCGGGATCGCCTGGAGTGCTTCGCCGTCACGGATTGCCGGAGCATCATCATCATCCTGATCAGACTACTATGACGGCGGCGCCCACCATTCGAGTAATCCACATCTTCGCGCCCAAAATCATCAAGACGGATGTCGCAAACTTCCGGTCGACTGTTCAAAGACTGACTGGCCGACCTGCTCGTGGCAAAGCGGATACTACTGGAAGTACTCAACCACGAAGAGCAAGAACCAAGACAGTCGCAGCGGCAGCGGCAGCGACTTCGCCGGATTCTTCAGGTTTTCAAGAGGTTGAATATTCCCCGACGTTCTCGACGGTCCACCAAAGTAGCTGTATTTCCACGCCACTACGTGATTCTTCAATGTCTCAGAGCCACGTCGTCGGAGGTGCGTCCGCGGATCATCAAGCTGGCTCACCAGTTGCAGGATGCTGCAACACTATGGAAATTGATAATTGTAGTCTGACGTCGAATGACTGCGTGGACGACTCCTCCACCTTCAGTTTCTACAACAGCGTGGATTCACAGACTTCCAATAATCACGAGTCGCCACAAGACGTTTACCAAGGCTGCTCAATGCTGCATCCTCCTGCAGTCTCATCAGCAGCAGCTGATGGTATCGGCAGCTTCTTCTCCCACCGACAGACTCCGTACGCCCTGAATGAGATCCCTGCGCCATTCTTCTCTGGAGACATTCTTCACTCTTGCACCGAGTTCATGATGCCGAGCTGCAATAGTACTCAGGATTATGCGTATCATCAAACGCATCATGTCCCAATCTGCACGTCGTCTAAGGACAGCGCTTATTCAATAGGTCCTCTACCAAGCATTCCACCACTTGATTACAATGGGCTAGCGGGATTCAGTGACCTGGATAATATTCTCACAGGCCTTCAAGGATCATCGACGTTGCCAGATCTACCGCTGAATTTGCCACCATTAGTCCCTGGAAGTTCTAACGGACTTTTCTATGACACTTTGTTCATGCAGCCTCCGCTGTGCAGATAAATCGTTGGAACAGCTTTTCATGGAGCATGACACAAAACTTCAAACAATATCATGGTACAAACACTGAAACCCTCCAAGAAGTTGTCTTCTTGATATTTATACTGTGTATTATCTTGCACCTTTGGCAAAGGGTTTTCTACCGCCTTCATAAACTTTGGATTTGTTATATTAGGCCCATGAGATGCATCCAGCGATGGATCCAAGTTGGTAAAACCGACATTGGTTTCTGGAAGTTCATTGCACTATCGACCCTAGTTCAAGTCCATTCTGATGTGCAATAATGAGGGAGGGTTTGATCAAGCCGAGCATGTCTGGAATTCAACAGCAGTTCAGTTCAAGCCTGGAGCTGGATGCAAGTCGCTGATCATGAGTTTGTCTCTTTCTGATCATGCCTGCAGGTATTGTCGCAGCTCATCAAAAGGCTCTTGTAAATTTCTCCATCCAGAGTGTACTGAAATGGTGCGAGGACCACTGCATCTTTCATTCAATTGCAACCTCCTCATTGTCAACACGACAAGCTACTTCTATTGACATGCCAGCCCTAGGCTTCTATGGTGTAAATAATCAGTAGTTCATTTAGTTTCAAACCAAGCTGATCAAGGTCTAAACTCCATGATCTACCAAGGAGGCCGAGCTGTAGCCGAAGGGCAAACTCTGAAAGTGTGCAGAAAAGTTCTTAGAGAGTGACATTTCAGATTGTTCGAGATCGAAGAACTCAAATGAGCTGAAATGGGTTGGAACAGATGTTGATCACTCTCGGGCTTTCGGTACTCACGAGACAACAGTTTCGTGAATTTGGGCTTTATATATATTGCAGAAATTTCGTTTTGGGTTTGCTCATGAATATAGATTCAGCGAGTGTAAGATACCCGTCCAGTTTTTTTCTAGATGTAGAAATCTATGTTTGGGTAGATCAACCATCTTGAAACCACATGCAGCAGCATTGGCAGCTGTAGATAGTAAAGAACCAGCAACATTTACTCTCGTCATGAAAGCTCATAAGGACTGGTTCCTTTGCAGGACTTGAAAGACCAGCAGAATCCCCTCTAGAGGGTACACACTTAATAAAAAGTTATATATGTTGGATTTATCTATGGTGGCCGAATTCTTGGCTCTCTCAACGATGCTCAATACGAGCTTCTGGATCATGTCTTTGTTGAATTCTAGTGTAAACTCTCGTCAGAAGTACTGGCATTGGTATACGTCCAGCTCGAGCGTATGTTCTGTAATAAGTGGTTGTTGCTGCGTTGTGACATGTAGGTTGACGCAGCACGCAGTGTGCACTTGGATGTGTTAACATTCTGGCTAGACTTCAAGCAAGTTTTTTGCCGACTAGTTTAGATAAGCTTCTAGTACTTCTGTTGAAGATAAAATTTCTTTCTTGTCGTGAAGTGAATAACTGTGCCATTTTATTCGAGTTTCCATTGCGATTTCGGCACTTCGGGCCTCTAGGATCATTTGTTTTCTAGGGTTAGGTACTAGTCTCTTGAGGCCTAACTTGGTCGAGTGACGAGTGTTCCCAAGAGATGATCATCCTGGGTGTTTCAACTTCACCCTAACATGACTACAGCTGGTGACTAGTGAGGTTCAAGTAAACTAGAGTGGTTGAGAGTTGAGGAATAATTTTCAGGAATGTCCTGTGACTGGATAGAGAGGAATCTGCACCATGTGGACATGATTAACGTTTGAACTCTTAGGGTTAACTCTAGTACTGAATCTGCTCTAGAAAGAAGAAGGGGGCTGGACTCATGGACTGTTCTAAATTAACTCTCTAGAGACTAGAGTCGGGGTCTCGTTGTCATGGATTCTTGAAAGACTTATTCTCGTCTCTTTGTGTAAGCGGCTTCCGAGATTAGGCAGAGCAATTGGATTCCCAGCTGTAGCTAGGTGCTGCGGTCCCCAGCCACTCTTCCCACTGGTTAATCACGTGAAAAAACCTGAATGTCTTGTCTTAAAAGCGACCACTTTAAACTGAACATCAAACGTTCTTTAACCCACAGCAGTTAACCTCTTGTTCATGACAAAGTGCAAGAAACAAAACATCAAACAAAATGCAGTGCAGGCCTTAGCTTTCTTTCCCATGACATACTGTTTCAATTCTGTCGACTACTACAAAATATTCCAACTAGTCCCCGTTTACTAACATAAGTGAATTCACTCAAAATCTAGTGAAATCACTTGGCATACAGAGACACCTTTTGTTGTGCATGTACTCATCATCTCATGTACTTTTTTAATTGCTACCTCTAATCAGGTATTCTCATCAGCTGCAGCTCCTAGTCTTGAATCTTGACCTTGAAGAAACGCATTCAAAGGAAGCTCTGATCAGTTTAAGAATATACCATACCGGCGAGGTCAATTATTACTATGTACACACATACAAACACTTGTGTCCTGCACCTGCTTACAAGCCTTAGTTTCATGGATGCATTCATCAGATGGAGCTCTTGAGGGTCCTCGCCAATTTTCTAGCTGTATAGGTCTGACCTTGAATGGACCTCAGGTATGGAAGCACGGTTCTAAGCTTCGACTGTGTTACACGACTCCTATCCACTTGTACCAAATCAAGTAAAAGATCAACATGCACACACACTCATGCAAAGCTAAGCTGGTTTGTAGTGATTTAGCAAGCCGGACTCACTTTGTCTCCTTTCTGAAAGTTTCAGTACCAGAGCTTTTGAGTATACCTAAATGTATCAACTGGACCAATGTTAGGAAGAGTAAAAACATGCAGTACTACTTAGAGCAACCTGTATTCTAGGTCAGCTGCTAAAATTAGGTACATATAAGTTAATTTTGGGGCCGCACCCAATTTTGTCATAATCATCATTTCTGTGGCACTTCAATAATGTGACAAAATTTCCTGTCCTCAAACATGTCAAATTTGTGAGATAGAATCCAATAAACTTATGTAGCCCAGTGGTTTCAGAAACCAGCTTCAGGGACCTTGTCAAACCTGTTACACACTTTGCTTAGTCGCAGTACCGTGTGTTGCTCAAACGTCTCTTCCTGTTAATCAATTACTCTTGTGGTGATGCCGGCCACTGGCTCCTGCTATACTTACCGAACCCTTCCATTGTTTTGGTAAACAATAACAACTGTGACCCCCCCAGTAAACAGGAGGGTGGGTGATTCAATGCAAAAGAGAAAAGGGTGGCAGCAGTTGGAAAAGGATGTGATCAGCAGCTGGAGTATAAGTCGATAAGTACAGAGAACCGGCCCCGACCCTGATGGGATGCTGTCAGGTGGATGAGGGGATTACCTAGTAACAGCTAGCTGTAGAGAAAGGAATCTAGGGTTTAGGGGCAAATGATTCACGAAACTAAGGGGGGTATATATGGTTTGAATCCAGAGCTAAGGTCAAACTAGCATCTAAAGTTGATAATCTCCTGATGAGGTGATTGCGTGCAGTGATGGGGGTGGCCACTACATATGAGCGTCAGATGGAGGAAACATTGTCCCTACAGTGTCAGCGTATACATAATCTAATTCAAGGCCTTTCTTTTGCTCACATGCTCATGAGTTTTCCATGATTCTACTTGTTTTCACACGATTTGTGTTGATAACTTTCCTTCTCACATTTCAAAAAGAATGGGGACAATATACATCATCCCTTGTTAATCTCAAAGCCCACTTGCCCAAGCCCTTGTTTTCCATGGCCAAGGAATCTAATTAGTCCCAGCTCTAACTTCATGTAGGTTCTGGTGCACTGCTTATATATAGGCATGATAGCAGTCTGCCAAAAGCCCAGAAGGAAAAATAACCGGTTATTGCCTTCGTCCCTGCATGTCACCCATCTGACAAGCCCTAGCCTCAAAATTTCCTCTCGCTATTATGGTTCTTAAATATATGTGCAACAAGGATTATGTGTTGGACACTGAAGCAGGACCCAAGGGTGACTCCCCCTAATCAAGATACTTTATTGTTGTTGTTGTTATTGTAAGAATTTGGGGTTGGGCATTGTGCATTGTTGGTGTGAAGCAGTCATGTCCAACTGACTATTTCGTTCCACTGGAGAATTGGGTGGACCTCCTATTTACTGTTTTGTTATGATGAGTGACTCTTCTTGTTGATGTTTTGATTGCATGCTGGCCATTCCGCTCATCCATACCAAGTTTAAATATTTCTTCTGCAGTATTTCGAATACGTGCCTCGCTGGAGCCCACAGCTGAGGGTATCCTAACACGAGGGGTGGCCAGGTTGAGAAAGTAAGCCCATATTGTCACGCTGGCCACTGAAGAAAGGGGTTAGTCAGAAAAAGTACCAAGTGCCTGACACCATCTAGATACCAGGATGTACATATTAAATCAAAAGCTAGCAAAGAAAAGAAAACAAACTTGTTTATGAAATGCTTGTGTTGGTGTCAGCCAGGTGAAAACTCATAAATTCATGAACTTATTATTTACTCCAACACAACTTCCAACTTCCCAAACCATATGTATGCTATGGCAATTGGGGTCTGGCTTACTCTAGGTAAGTGACTGGACAGAAGGTGGGTAACTGTGCGAGACGTTTGTCATAGCAACTGATTCCATAAATGAGTTTGTTACAATTCAACAGTGGAGCTTACGGATAAAGTTTGTGATTGCCTGCACTAAGCTCTTTTCCAAGAGTGTAACAACATAACAACTATGAGCAAAAGGAGGTTTTCCAGCGTTGTTCTTCAGGGTGCATATTGACCTATTTTTAGAAAATCTGAGAAATTTCTAATTTGTTATAATCCATGAGACATTGGGGATTTGATTCATGACTAGATCTCCTTTATTGAGTGTAAATATTCTCACCACATCCCTCCCGATTCCCAAAGAGGATGTTATTAGGCTCAAGGTGAAGGCACTAGGAGGCAAGGGCAGTTAAGTATATCAGTTAGGATACATCCAATCAAGATCGGATCAAGGGTTCTGTATTATTTATGATACTTTATAATGGGTACTTGAACTAACAACCTTGGAATGGGGAATTGGGAAGCCCTACTTCTAGGCTTCTTTGTCAGTATCTCCTTGTGTTTACAGCTCCTTAGCTCTAAGAATTACTTGCCACATGTATGTGCCTACAACAATTCATTACCAGTTATGCGACACTGACCACTTGTCTGCTGATATTTGCTGAACTATAAATTGACCCATCAATTGTCACACTCTAAGTTGTGTGGAGTTCCAAATTTCTGCTGGGTACTTAATTCACTCAATTAGTAATTCCTGACCACCCCAAAAATTATTGACATGCAAAACCTGGGGGGGGTGGGGGTGGAGGGAATACCTACCTCACACCACCACCCCAACGATTTATTTCCCAACACTTTGGAGGGTTTTCAGATAGGGGTGACCTACAGTATATACAGTTTCGTTCATTATTTCATGCCATCAAATTGAATACAGGCATCCCCAATTGTTCAACTCCATTCATCAACTCTTAGAGGAGACCTTTTGGTGTAGTTATTTGTTACACTGTAGCAATGGCGTAAACTCTGTAGGACCAGCAGCAGGCTGGCAGGCTGGGAATTTTTCATGGCCCTCTTCAGTGTGTATTTTTTGGCTAAATCTCATGGCCCTCTTTGATGAGTATAAGTTAGAAGTGTATTAAAAAACGGTGCTATGCTATATGCCTTCAACTAACGCAAAAGAGAGAGGTGTTTATAAACTATGTGGTTCGCCAAATATACTTTCCCAAATTCCCAGCCATGTTTTGAATTGTTGCTCCAATGTCCAAGTTCCAAATCAAATGGGCTTTCTTCAAGAGTCCCTAATACATCAGGGGGTTGTAGTACCAAACAAAGTGCATTTAGCTACTTGGCTTCTGCTGAATAACCTGACACATTGATTGTCCAATGTCTTCATGTAACATTGCATGAAGACTAATGAATCTCGCCTACCTTTGCAGACTTGGAAGTCTGAAAGCCCAACTATTCCACTTGCAAGTTGCTCTGACTCCTTACAACTGGGCTCTTTGTAGCTAAACTCCTTTTTCCCTTTATGCCCATAAATGTGTATTATTTAGTGAATTTTGTGATGTATCCAAAGTGGCCATCATGCAACAAACATACATGTTAAGTGTTTGTGTTAGGCTCATGAAAATAGGAAGCTCTAGGCAACTCCTCCCCCAAGCAAAATCCAATTTTCACCATATCCCAAAATTGTGTCCTTCTATCTTTTGATCTTTCTGGTTGTTTAAACCATTTCATTTAAATTTAAATTCATCAAATTTAAATTTCTGATGAGATTGCAAAACTGCAAAGAACCTTTCACCCCAAATCCATATCCTCCCCTCCCCTCCCCATGAGGTGAAAATCATAAAAACTGACTGCATAGCCAACAACAGGCACACACTTTCTTTCTCTCAATTTAGCCATGTGGTTGTTCCGGGTTGCTGTACCAATGAAACGTTTAATCATAGGGCCTCATCAAGGGGTATGGGTGCAGAAGACAAGACACATTACGACCCTTGGCTTGGCTTAACTTGGCTTAACATCCCCCTTCCTGCGACTGTGGGAGTGTCCACCACTGTTCCAGAAGTAGGCCAACAAATCTATAATACTGGAAGTCTTGAAGAAATAGTTATTTTGGGGGCAACACCAACAAATTTTCCAATTGAAATCTGAAGCCCAATTGTGCACATTTTGTTCTATACTTTGCAGCAATTACATACCTTTGTTAGAGCTTCTCCGGCCACACCTCCTATTGGGGCCTCTATGAGTATTTATTATAGCATTGAACATAAAGTGTTAATTATTCCGCCATCTCCAGCCATGCACATGAAAAATTGGACAATGTAAAGTGAGAGACTATATAATTCTTACCACCTGGACCAATCATTATAATTCACCAATCAAAAACAGTCATCTCCTTTTTACTTGCCCTAGTGGACGTAACTGTACAATGTTGGCATATTTATAACCCAAAACTCTGTTTCACACTAATTGAAGGTGAGACTTAATCGAAGATAGTGTGTACATGCCATTTTGGTGCTATGGGTAAATATGCTCTAACTTGGTAGACATTACTCTTCAGTTTTAATTGGATGGCCAAATTTGCAACAGTTTCCTCCCACAGGCTACCATGAGGGGGTTGATTGATGTCAGTTTGGTTATATAAGAGCAGTGTCCAATTTTACTAGATCGCTCAAATTGTCAACTCTATCATCAGAAATCAGCTTTGTTCTAGATACCTTTTTTTGAGTACAGTAGAATCATGTAACATGTTACCTTTACACACAAAAAAAGGACTCTGGCATGCACTATTGTACTACAATATTTGGAATTGATAGGTTAATACACTGGCATTTCTCTTCCGCTGTTGGACTGGTGTTTGACAGATAATGAAACAAACTTGTGCATAAGGTGGCGGGCCCACTTCCACCCAAGAGGGGCCCTACTGAGTCCTTACAAGTACAGCAGAATTTTTTCACCCTATTCTGAATTGCATAAACAGCTTGGTTGAACCAACAGTGACTACCTACACTGATACCATGGTAAAAACTAAAACCCCAAAATTCATTTAAATTGCTTTTATATGTTATAAATATCCCATGTTTCTGAGTCCAAATCTGGGTTTCTGAGTCCAAATCTAACATTCTCTTCGGTTTTTAATATGGCCACTAAGAATGTAACCTAAGAAGCCTCACTCAAGAAGGTGAAGGTGCCAGTGTATGTGTTGTATAGAAAATACAAAAGAATTTGATTTTTCTTTTTCTTTTTTATTCCGGAGCATCAACAATTACTAACTATTGGGAGTGGGACATCCCTGTACACACAGGCTGTATAAGTCAGCAGTGTGTATGAGGAGAAATAGATGATTCTCTGAAAGCCAGAGGAACAAAACCCACATGTTTCTTCTTTTGAAAGAGTGTGCCAAAATTTTGTCTGTCTGTGTTTTCTCCTTTTTCCTTAAACGAAAAAAAAAGTCCCCCTTTCACCCAAAAAAAATCTCCAGTAAGACAATGGCAAAGTTCACCTCCTTTAGAAAAGTTTCAGTGCACACTCACAAGAAACTTTATGTGAAAATACACCCTCTGTATTGTTGAGTGACGTTGGCTATTTCACAATTTAACCCCATAAATGTCCAACTTAGGAACCAAACTGTGTGACCAACTTGTTTTAAAACTAATGAACAATTTGGGGGCAAGACTTGACATTGCACAGCAAAAATATACTAGTGTTGGGCAGATATCCAAAAAATTTGGATACCAAGCCATCATATTATGTTGGATATCACACTTGATATTTGGGGTGATATCCTGATCACTGGATCTCACATCTATGAGATCTGGCCATGTAATATCCAGTTTTAAATCTAGATATCAAAAACATGAAATTGTAGCAAGGTATATGTTCCCTACCCAAATTTGGATATTAGGTAAGGGTTGATAAAAAAGGGGTTTATAGTATGAAGTCACCATTGCCACCTCAAATCCTAAGTGCCTCTCAAGCTCAGAGTTATAAAGGGCCTAAGTTGACACTTGGGCCCCACATTTATTTATTGTCTTCTTGTTTCTTTTCTTTTCTTTTCTTATTTCAAGCTCTTTGTGCTTGTTGTGTTTGTGTTTTCATGCTCCTTGTTGTCAGGTCTCATTTTCTTCCTTTGCATTACTACCATGTTATTCCTTTGCGCTAATAGTGTGTTTGTGTTCTTCTTTCATGCTACATTTGTGTTTGTTTCTTCACATTATGCCCATGTTCTTCATTGGTGTTGCTATTATGTTCATGTTTTTTCTTTGTTCTATTATTGTGTTCATCTTCTTCCTTGCATTGCTATCAAGTTTTTCCTTTGCATTGCTTCTATGTATGTGTTGTTTTTTCAAGTTGTCCTTATACCCTAAACCTTCCATCACACTGTTACTATGTCTAAGCTCTTTATTTATGTTGTTCTTGTGCCCTTCCCTCACATTGTTGATGTGTCCATGTTTTTTCATTTTTACTATTATTGTCTCTTTCCTTCACACTATTGTTGTATTTGTATTCTTCCTTCACATTGCTATTATGTCCATGTTTTTTTAATGTGTTACTCTTAAACAACCCACTTTCTGAACTCTATGTCATCGCTTTCCTTGAGGAGTTGGTGGGAGTTAGATTATTACTTAGGGCCCTAACAAGACACAAAGCGTCATTGGGTTTCAAATGTGAAGTTCAATTGTTATGTTATTTTTTTATGCTATGACTATGCCTTTTTTTCATGTTGTTACATTTATGTTTTTCCTTCGCATTGTTGATGTGTTCATGCTCTTCACGTTTGTAACTTGTATTATCTCTTTTTTAGCATTTTGCAAGTTTGAAAATTGGAGCCTTATTGGTTCAATTTTTTTATGAGGTAATTTTTTTTTCATTTTTTTTTCTTTTTCTTTTTGTTATTTTATTTTTAAAATATTTATTTTATTTATTAATGTTCTTGAAGGTTTCATTTGATGTAATGCATGAATTTTTTTGTGTTTTGTTGTGTAGGATTTATAACAAAAGATTGTTGCATTACAACATTATCTTACACATCACTCTTGCCTTATGATGAAAAGTGAATGAATATTTATTCTTGTTTGTAAATGTTTCCTTTAGTTTTTTTTAAGGATGCATAGCAACAATACATTCCATATTCAATTTTGCAAGACATCCATTTGCTTCAATTTCTCCACTTTTGGAATTGTTTTGTATTCATGTGAAAAATGGAAAAGTCTAATGAAAATGAAAATAAATCAATGCAAAATGAAGGATGTGAAACAATAATGAATGAAACTAAATTTGAAGATGATGTAATGGAAGAAACTAAAGAAAATCCGAATTTGCAAATTAAAGGGAACACAATTTCAAAAAATGATGAAGAGGAAACTAAACAAATTTTGGAATTATTGCATTCACAAAGGAAAGAATGGAGGTTGCATAATATTACTACCTTATGCTTTTTTTTAATGTTAATGATAATGAAATAGTTATATTTGATGCATTTCAAATCATGCATCGTACCTTGTGTTATTCCAATAATTTGTTTTTTTTTAATTGAAAAAATAAATTAAAGAAAGGTTTAATATCATATTTTAAGACAAGTGGAATAACATTTCTAAGAAAACATGTTGACACAAACCTTTTAGTAGTTTCCAAACAAATTGGAAGAGAAGAAGAAATTTGGAGGGACAACATGTTAAGAAAAGAGCAAATGTATTTAATTTTTCCATATGTAATTTTTTATTTCTAATGAAAAAATTCAAAAAAATGATGTGGAGCAAAAAAAATGTTTTTGGAAGATATTATTTTTCTCATAGTGAAAAGTCATTTGCCCTTATAGTTTGTGGAAAGTGTTTGACCAAAGCATTTGATCTTGCATTTGTGCCCTTGAGTTCAATTCCTTTCATGAATTTTTTTTTCACACAGTGTTTTGTTTACTTTGTGGAAAAAACCAAGTAGACATATGTTTTGTGTCTTGTCAAAAAATGTCATTTGTTATTGTTAGTTTTGACTTTGGATGGCCAAGTGTGCTCATGATGTCTTTGTGTTTGTTACAATTTATTTAGGATTTGATTGGAAGTAAAGGCATGTAACTTTTGGATTATTGAAGACTATTGAGACCACATGATAGGTATTGGCAAAGGTTTGATTGATCTTTCGGATGCATATGGCTTAAGGAATAAGATTATAACATATGTTAAAGATGAAAGTTCAAATTTGAACACAATGACAAATGTTTTCAAGTTTGTTGAGAAATGTGAAAATTCTAGTTTGGAGTAGAAATTTCAAAGGACATTTTTTGGGCATGATTTCTCCAAAACTTACTAATATGCCACCAATAATGAAAAAGTTTGTAGGGACTTCAAATATGTTTTTATTAAGTCCACCTAGGCAAATTTATGAAAATGCATCAATTGGCCAAAAACATCTAGCAAATGTCATCACAAATGGAACAAAACATGCATTGGAACTAATTGAAGCCAAAAAAATTTAACATTTCAATGAAAATTAAGGTAGTTTTGTTTTCATACATTGTGATGTGTGGTTTTTTTATTTGTTTGTGGGAATTATAATATTACTATTTTGTTAAATAATTAATCTTGTAGATTTGCAAGTAAGATCACATTGTTCCAAGAAGCATTACAATTCAAGGCAATAATTGTTTTTTATTATAGTTGGTACACATCAATGATGATTACTAACCATGTTCCTCCACCTTTAACTTGGCACATATCTCAAATCATTGTTAATGTTCTTTTTCCAATGTTGAGTATTTGTGTGCTAAACAAATCTTGTGGGCATTGGTTACTTTCTAATGCCTTGCATATAACAATTACTATGACCTTGAAATTTAAAGAAGAATTTGAAATTGCAACCTATTTGGATAATATGATGGAAAATGATTTTAATGTGACTTTGGAGTTGTGGATATTTGCATGTAACATTAGAAAGGAAACATTTGGGATTTTTTTTTCATTCCTAAGGAAATATGAAAAAAGAAAACCTATAAATGTTATTTCTAATGTTAAACCCAAGATTTAAAAGTTTTTGGTTTGTTTATTCTTTTGTTGGTCAAGAACAAGGTGTTTCCATTTTGAAAGACTATTATAGATAATATTTGTTGCCAATGCTTTTGAAAGGTCACCATGTATTGCACCTTACAATAGAATCAAAATTTGTGGTAGATACCCTAAATGATGAAGATTTTAATCTTGACATTTTTTATATGATTATTTGGACTAGTGAATCAATCAAGGAGTTTTTGAATAAGGAATTATAAATGTTTAAAAGGTATCAAATTGATGTGAAAGGCATTAACTCTTTTGAAAGTGGTAGGAAAAACATGAATCCTCATTTCCAATTGTTGTTTTCTTCGATTTTCAAATTCTTGACATTGTGGGATCCCAAACTGAATTTAAAAAGATTTTTTCCTTCACTAACATACTCATGAATTTTAGGAGATGTTGGCTATAATCATATAATTTAGATAAGTTAATATTTATAGGCAAAAATTGGCTCAATGATATTAGGGTGGGTTGCACTTTGCCTTCTAGCTTGATAGAGTTGATTAAAACCACTACTTCTTTAGGAAAAAAGTTAGAAAAGGATGAGGGTGAGTTTGAGTGACATGAACTTGTGGACATATAATTTGTAATTTCATCCCCTTTAGATAGGTTGTTTGTAACAAAATTGCTGAATTCTGCTATCTGAGCTATGATAACTACCTTGAATATTTCATAAATATTTATTCTCCAAGATATCTAGAAGATTGAGATCTGACCTTTGATTTTTTATAAAAATTTACATCCTTGCCCAATATTGAAAGTGAGAAAATTAAAAAGGAATAAGAGTTCCAACCTGGTTCTTAAAACCTATTCTGAAAACCAGAACCAATGGATATAATAAAAATATGATATTCACTCAATACTGGAATATATGCTCTTTTTAGACAATATTTTGAAACTGTGATACCTGCTGAACATTTCTCTTTGACATCTTGAATTGCATGTCTGTACATGAAACCAGAACCAATGGATATAATAAAAATATGATATTCACTCAATACTGGAATATATGCTCTTTTTAGACAATATTTTGAAACTGTGATACTTGCTGATCATTTCTCTTTGACATCTTGAATTGCATGTCTGTACATGAATGGATATTCGTTCACTTCATGAGAATATTAACCATGTTCTTTCATGAATTGCAAGACAACTTGAATCTTGTGACTATTAAGTTTTTGTGAAAGGCAATTTTAAAATTGTCATCAAGTTTTGTGTTTCTTTAGCCAATGTTATGATAGCAAGATGTTTCAAGAGGACTCGTATTTCTTCATTTTGAAGGAATAATAGAATTATTTCCCTTTGAACTTACTGTTTTGAAACTTTGATTTTTGAAGAAATGTGCCATACTTAAGGTGGACACATTAATTGCCACATGAACTCCAAGATGAGAAATACTAAATTGCAAATTAATATCCTAGGGATGCATGACCTCCAAAGATTAGTAGCATTGCCAATTAAGCTTGCATTTGTAAAGAGGAAAAAATAAATGTATGTATGTAAAGGTGCTCAAAATCATTTCAACTTAAATTTGCATCAAAGTCTTTCCCAATTTGAACAAAACTAGTCAGTTAAGAAACTAGTAAGAAACGCCAATCACAAAAGAAGTCCCACAAACCAATCTGTTTTTTCAATGTTTTGTAAATACCCCTTTTTTTAAACCTGTTCCTGGTAAGGGCAGTTCCTGGCCTCAAAAACACAGTTGAAACAAACCCAAATGTTTATGAGCTCCAGGTCTTGCAACCAGAATGCACACTGTTCCCCACGACAATAATCATGGTTTTTTCAACACCATGCATACTTAACTTAATCATTGTGTAAAAGGGGCCCAGGGAGACAAAGAAACCCCTCCACATCCGCCTACACCAAATACTTATGCAACTCTCTTATTGCCTTACAAAAGTGAGATAGATCAATCTTGCCTCCCCCACCCTCCAGGTCAACAACACATGAAAAATACCCAAAATTACATTAGTTGAGGTCTCCTGGCCTGAATGCATGGTGTTCCCCATTACCCTTCTGTTATTATCATGTCACTCCCAGAATGGACAATTGATATGGAATAAAAAGGGAAAAGGGGTTGGGGAAGGGGGAAGGGGAAGGGGGGGCGGTTTGAGGGGTGGTGGAGTGTTGAAAACCAATTGAAAATAGCAATGGATGGTTTGCTTTTGGACGCTTGTGCCACCCACCTACAACTTGACTGCCCTATAATGGGATTTGGGATCATTGCTGGCTAGATTACTAGAGCCTTTTTCTTGTTCATCTGACACGAGAATGTGAAGAGAAAATCCCGGATTGCGCTTTTAACTGCCAAGCCATAGGTAATGCAGCTGGTATTCCTTTTCCAACAAGTTACCCAAGACATCTCCGGGCGGCCGACCAGTTGAGTAGGACAAAATGGTCGGTCGGATCTGGCCCACCAGTTCCCACCAATCTGGTGAAACTCCTCCTGTTTTCCATGCAATCTTTCCTTTGGACTTAAAAGAACTTTGCATTTACAGAAAACATTGCATGGAAGAATGAGCAGAACCTGTGTGTTACAGTCAAAACTATCAAATCCTTGTGGACTCAGCAGACACAGGGGTCCACCTGCTTGTCTTTCTTTAGGGCAAAGGCCCAAGGTGGAGGGCATTCCCAAAATAAGGGGCTTACCCCAGCTGAGTCCCACCCCCCATTCTGGGAATGTCCCCCACCTGGAGGCTTCAGTCATTGTAGAGCCCGAGGCAAACATTATCAAGAACTTAAACATACTTAATTTCCAAGGCACAGGAGGGGGAGGGTTCTTAGACCTACAACTTGAGATATTCCAAAAGATTCTTCATTTTACTTCACAAATTTTTGAGATTTTTTTTGGCCAAAGTTTCAGCATGTCTAAAAATACAAAAATTTGTGCCCAAGCCACCAAGGCACTGCAGCATATTGAATGTTTCAATCAGAAATGTTTTTGGGTGGTGAAATCAGATTCAAAATTGCAGGGTATTTTTAAGACAAAATAGATGGATAGAGAACAGGCCTCTTCATTTGCCAAACTCACCGTATAGTTTACCACACTCTTCTGGGTGTATCAGTCTTTGTTTTACTGGTGAGATTTCGCCCAAAAGCATCCATATTTTAGCTCCTTCTTTTTCTTAAAGAAAATTTTAAGAGAAAACTAAATTAATTTGCCAAAATTTCGCCCTGGGATTTTGTGGAGGGGCCAGAAAGCTGCTGGAGGTTCCAGTGAGTAGCCAGAAATATTAAATGATTCATTAGACTTTTGTACGTTTCACTGGTTTATAGCCAGACTTGGCCAAATCTTCCTATGGATGATTACCACAATTTGCTGCATCTTGTTATGAATGATAGCCACTTCAACTTTGTCACAAAACTTTTTTAAAAAAAACCCTGTGTGTATACCTAGGGTGTGGGTGTCCTGGCATCTGTTTTTACCTGCCAGCGGAATTACACAGTCGCCAAAACACAGGGACTCTCAATGAGAGAGTGGCCTGACTAATCAACATGACAAGGGAACTTGAATTGTACTTTGAACATGAAAGAATGATACTTAAACCATTGCCATCTCATGTTTTCTGTTGGAGAAGAAATTCAAGTCACAGGTTTTGGTAGTGCTTATGCTTTTAGACCTAATTGTGCTTTCCATGACTCAGCACAGGCAAAACTGGAGCCACATCACTAGTGAATCAGGAACTCAGTTTCTGTACATATCACATAAGTTTGTTCCGACCAAAGTATTTCCAATCTGTGTTTCAGCTGCCCATGTTCCCGAGTGGCCATGTTGTATGCAGTGGATTACCATATACCTACTACCCAACGCCAAAAAAAAAGAAAAAGATGGAAGCGTTATCTGTCTATTAAGGAAGGTAGTTTGTTGGTTTTGTGCATCACATTGAGATCTCCCAAACTACTGTGCCCTCACCATACTCTTAAGTATTGTTGGAAAACCAGGCCAAAGTGAATCAGCCCCATGACTACACCAGTTGGTCGTTCTGTCCATATCACCTTGGCACATGCACATCTAAGCCCCCTGAAGCCCCTGCTTTTGCCCCTGCTTTGCCCCCAAATAAGCAGGGCAAAAGTGGCACATCCTTTTTTGAGCACATGTTGGCAGTTTCAGCCGCTGCAAGTTTAAGCAGGGGTAAATACTGAGTTTTTTAAACTTTTTTGAATTTATGAGGGGTAAATATTAAAACCCATTTATATCATATTAGGTTTTTTTCTTTTTTTATAAAATATTCGAATTTAGGATTTAGTTTCTTTTTCGGGTTTTAGCATTTTGAATATCATAGTTGGTGTTTGCAATGAATTCAATGATAATTGACATTATGTTATTGATTTTTTTAAAAATGTGTGTTGAGGTTTTGAGAAATAATTGTCATAAGAGGTGGAAATTGGTTAAATTGAGAAATTTATTCTTGGAGTTTGAGGTCCCATTCATCTTCCATGTAATTTTTATTTTTTTTTAAAATTAAACAAAATACATACCAAGCGTGCACATGCATAAAAAATTTACTTGCTTTTAAAATTAAAAAAATTGATCGAGAACTCTAACCCTAATACATATTTTTATATTAAAGATACATTTATATTTTGCATCATACAAAGATAAATTCAAAATAGTTAAACAAAAAATCACTTCAAACACTAGAAGAAATTTCAAAATCAACAACTAAATTTGCGACTCATTTGTAGTTGTAATGGACACATGCGCCTAAAAATAGCTTAGTCACCTAAAACAAGTGCTATAAGATAGTCAATCTCAAAAGACATGACATGGCCATGAAGTTGAAAGTGTAATTGTAAACCTTACGACTAAGCCAAAAAATTTCATCCATTGCCATGGATGAACTAGTATGAATTGGAACCTCAATTTGCAACTACATTTGGGATAGTCACATGCTACCAAATGTGCCATTGATGGATGGTTAGGATTTCACCATGTGGTAATTTAAAAACCAATGACCATCAATTTTCCATTTGTTCAAAAAAGATATATTATAATTATGATAATTAAATATTAATATTACATTAAATAAATGTTAATATTACAAAATTTCAATACTATAATTACAAATATTCAATATTATAATTATAATTATTAAATATTATAATTAATTAATTGTAATCTATCGTAGGCTAAACTATAATAGGCAACATATTCTAGGCTAAGCTAAGGTAGAATAGGCTACCTAACATAGGTTAAATAGGTAAGTAGGATCCTATTTATTTTGTTGGGGACATCTCAAATGGCACATGCACTATGTTTATAGTGCATACCACAAATCTAGTCTATTCTTTCCCCTAGTTATATAATTTACAAGTTTGAAGTTGTAAACAAAGGATATGGGATAAATTCTAATGAAAGGGAAACATTACAACACCATCACATTCTTTGTCCCATACAAAAACATTACCATATATCCACACAATAAAATACCTACTATTTAACTTAGCTATTTATTACTTACTACCTATCCTACATACTAATATTACTTAAGCTACATACTTACTATCTATTACCTAGCCTACCTAGTTTATTATTATTATTGTTATTATCATGTATCCACATAATAAAATATTTACAATTTAACCTACCTATTACTTACTATTACCTATCCTACTAATCACATATTACCTAGCTAGATACTTACTATCTACTACCTACCCTACCTAATAAATTAATTACCTTGCCTACATTTAATAAATTAATTGTTTAACATAGCTAATTAATTAATCAATTAATACAAAAACATTATGACATATCCACAAAATAAAATACCTCTTGCTTAGCTTACCTACCTACCTACTACCTATTGATACCTATCTTATTCATTACATACTACCTAACTTATCTACTTAATTGATAATTAAGTATCTAAATTCATTTTTGTTAAAAATTTAGCTACCACAAAAACAAAAGTAAACAAATGTTTTAACCAAATTGGTGAAAAAAAAAATGTTATGGTAATATATAGCCAAAATTAAAATGGTTAATTTAGATTAATGCATTGAAATAGAAGTATATTTATGCTGAAAATTTATGGAAATGCCATGTGCACTTGTAGGCTTGTTTGAAACAATTGGCAATTTATATTGTCCATAGTTGTAAAAAAATTATAATTGTTGTCCACCATCCAACTCAATTATCATCCATAAGTGAACAGACAAGAGAAAACAAATGAAATAAGTCAAAATTTCATCTACAGTTTGACCTAAAACTTTTGTAGTCGTATCATGTAAGTACATTATTCAACTAATAGTTGGTTGGACCCATCATTTAGTTGCACATGTAATGGTATATACTTGCAATTCCATGGACACATAGGATTACAAAGATCATAGTCACAAATGTAATAGGTTTGGACAAAAGTCAGATTGTTGTTGTAAAATGATAGTTGAAATGGACAACATTTCTTCTAGTGAAAAACAACCTTAATGTGTACACACACACAAAGATTTAAAATCAAAGAAAAAAAATCCAAAAGTTGATGAAAATAACTTTAATCTTAAATACATACTAATGTAAGAAAAGTTATTGGAGTCCAAGTGTTGGAAAACAAAAATAAATTTCAACCTTCTAAAAAATCTCAATTAATATCTTGCACAATCAATGATTGTTTTTGTTTGTGGTAAAATTTTATAATAAAAATTTATTTTTACCTTGTTGTATTTTTTAAAATCTAAGGCACAACTGCAGTGACTACAACCTAGGCTCTCAACCATAGCCATGAGGTTCCACATCCACGCCTAGGGGCTTCAGCAAGGGGCAAAGGGGGAGGTTGCTACTCTAGCCCTCCATTTGCCCCTTTAAGTTGTGCATGTGCCCAACCTAATAGGATAGGTTATGTTTTCTATCTACCTTTTTACCCTATGTTAACTAACATTTTACTATAGTCAATTTCTTTTTTGTTGTTGGCCTTTAATTTTTTTTTTTATTGCTAATTTTTTCCCAACCCTAACCTCCATACTACCCTCCCACCTAGCTACCTTACTAACCTACATTTTAGCCCTGCCTACAAACTAACAACTAATCCCTTACTTGCCTTTTTTTTTTGGCAAAACATATATTTATTTTGGGCTAAACTTTTATCTCCTTTAGGTTACACTTTTATTTTTTGGCAAAAATTTTATCTCTTCTTGGCTAAATTTTTATCTTTTACAAAAATTCTTATATCTTCTTGACAAAAAAATTATCTATTGGCAAAACTTTTATCTTTTCTTGGTTAAATTTTTATCTATTTGCAAAACTTATATTTCTTCTTGGCTAAACTTCTATCTTTTAGCAAAACCTATATTTCTTATTGATTAAATTTATATCTCTTATTGGTTAAACTTTTTTCTCTTGACAAGACCTACAGCTCTTATTGGCAAAACTTCTATCTAGTATTGGCTAAATTTTTTTTTTAATAATTTTTTTAAAAAAAAAAGCTAAAATTTTATCTTTTGGCTAAATTTATTTATCCTTCTACAATTTTATTGCCTTTTTCTTATTGTAATATATAAATATATTTCAAAATCATGAACTTAATTTCTTTATTTTTTCTAATTATAACAAAATTCAAAACTATCATCATACTTTTTTTTTATCCTTAACAATGGATATTTTATGCATAACATTTGGGTGTTGCCTGAAACATAAGAAATTCAGCCAAATTATGCTTCAATTGAAAAACTATGGTTGAGGGTATTGCATACATTGGACCAATCATGATGTGATGAAACTTGAACAAAAATGGACCAAGTTTCCATAATACCTTCATGTTGAAAGGAGGCACCTATTACAAAATTGAAATGTAAATAACCCAAGTCTTTGTAATTCCCATATCATTTTTCTACCAATTATATTTAGATTATAAAAAGGTTAGAAGATGCAAGTATTACAAATATTTTTTGATCCACCATTTAGTTTAGGGCAACCAAATTTTTTTGGGAAACCACAATACCCACATCATCACTATTTAATACAAATGTCTAAGTCTAAATCAACATAATTCTTACATAATCAATTGCATCAACCTTAAATTATGTAAACATTTCAACTAATGGAACCTTAACCCTCATCTAAAAACTAAAAAAATTCATACAAATGACCAAAAAATGTTTAACCCAATTTGTAAATTTTGTTTGCATAAACCATAAATTATGTAGATTATCACGAATGCCAATGGCATGGAATCCATTCATTTGAATATTCATCCATGACTTGTAATAAACTTGTACTTAACTTTTAATTTAGTTTTAATTCATTCTTAGCTAAAATTTTGTTAAGTTTTAATTCATTTTTAGTTCACTTTTAGTTCACTTTTAGCTAAATTCTAGTTCACTTCTAGCTAAATTCTAGTTCACTTCTAGTTAATTCTTAATTACTTTTTAGTTCACTTTTAGTTAATTATTATTTAATTATCAGTTCACTCTTGTTGAGTCTTAATTCACTCATAGTTCACACATGGGTGCATGTGGGCACGCACGGGTTAATAGGGGCCACATGTAGGTTGGAAAGGTTTTGAAAAACTTCCTTGAGCTAAGTGCCCAATAAATATAAATAAAGGTAGAATTCCCATTACCTTTAATTTGTTCAACACCAATTTTAAGTATGTTTCTTTTATCATAGCCTTGTTTTGTTTTTATTTATTCTTTGCAATAAAACCTTGTTGGATTTTTGTTTTACATGTGTCATGTTTTTGTTTTTTTTTTCTTGTTTCATAATCTAAATTTGGAACTAGGCTTGCCCTTATTCTCGTTTTGGTTAAGAAATCTTGTAATCTTGGTTATTTCGTGCCTGTGACATACACATTACAACTTAATGGATGCATAAGTTTAAATTTGAAAACTTAAGTATATTTATACAAATGAACCTTAAAATGTTAACTTAAAACCTTTTTATGTAACAAAAAATCCCTACATTGACCTTCAATTAAATAAACACAAAAAGAATTGGTTGGATAACTTTAATGTTAAAATGTAGCAATTATTTGTTTACAACTAAATGTTAAACTTAAATTTGGAATTATTTTTGCATAACCTTTAAATAGACTATGAACATTGGATACATAATTATAATAAAAATATGAAATAATTTTATAGAATTACCAATAAAGCTTGTTTTTAAACTTAATTTGGGGGGAGGAACCCCAACCTTTAATAAAATGTAAACAAAACAAGTGGGAAAGTTTATATCATTTATACCTTTGCCATGAAGTCACCTTCATTAGCCTCTCCTTTAGTAGATGAAAAAGAAAAGAAAACCAGGAACCTCCTTATATATATTTGTATGTGAACACATAAATTCACCTTTAAAATATTCCATGAAAATAATATAATTGCTAACAAAAATGTTACCTTAAACCCAATGTCCCCTCTATTTATTTGAAACAAATATTAAGCAAAATTTTAGATGAAGGTAATGTAACATAAACATGGGTCAATTGTTGATGTGGTTATTGCAATTTGAGGGACTTTATGGAGAATCCCAACCATTGTCAATAGAAGATCAAGAATTTGTAATACCCGCATAAACAAACTGGTCTATGCACAAAGTGGTCATTTCATAAAAGTGGGCAATATAATTATATAAAATTATTAAAATGTACATTTCTTGTATGTAAAATGTATGCAAAAAGGGGTAGGGTGCAGAATGTACCTATAGACATAGATGATGGTGATGGCGCGACAGAACTCATGCTAGAACAAGCGATGACAATGGCACAATGGAACCCACACTAGAATGAATAATGGCGATGGAGATGGATTTATTGCTCTTGGAAACATTTGACATTGAATGTTAGGCCCACCAAAAATGCAAGAAGGGGAAAAGGAAAAGGGGTTGCAACCCTAGAATGGGGTTGGTACGTTTGTAAAACAAGTTTTTAAAAAAGGTTAAAAAAAAAAGGAGTGTTTTTTTTAAACCCGCCCAAAATGAAAATGTTGCACATGGTTGGCCAACCCAAAGTCAATGGATGAATTGCCCTCCATCCAAAACAGGACTGGTGCAGTCATGGGGGCTGGTTCACTCATATTGGAAAACCATTAGTGAGTAGGGATGCACCAAGGTGATTTTGTAATATTTAGACATACAATGCTAGAGTTATTGTACAATTTTGTCATTGAAATTCAGTAAAATCAAAAAAAATAAATAAATTGGGGTACTTTCTTGGTAATATTGGAACTTCGAAAGCCTTCTTGAATAGGATTTTATGGAGGTGGTTTCATAAGTTTTAGACCTGAGATGCTAGAGCTATTGTATTTTGATTTTTTTATATTGAAAATTGAATAAAAATTCAAAAATTCAATTCAATTAGTTCACTACCGAGTTCACACCTGAGCCAACAGCACATGCCACACTAGGGTTTGTTCTGTCTACTTAGCATCTGGGGTTTTGGTTAACATATTTCGTGCTTGTGTAACTTTCATCTGAAGGATTTAAAACAATCTCCAAATTAGAGAGTAGAATAGCCTGTTAACTTTTGACGTGTTCATTAAAAATACTCAATTCAACCCAGGTTGGGATCATGATTGGCAAGTGGCAACCAAACCAATTCAACTCTGTGTTGTGTGAACCTGTTGTGACCCTCTGCCATAAAGCATTCCTGAAGTTTTTTCAGAGGGCACCTTGTATCCATGAACATCCCTCCTGGAAATTATGCCTACTTTTAGGTATAAGACCTTGCCTAGTCATAGGGAGTAGGTGCAAGAACCTTCTTTTGATCTATATATGTTTATGTTCATGATAATGTTGGCCTCATGTTTCACGATGGGGTAAAGTCCACAGATGGGGAACATTCCCAAAATCCAAGGCTACACTTGACAACCACCTCATCCTAGGCCCCTTATTGTGAGAATGGCCCCCACCTTGGCACTTTACCCTACACAAAACCAACTTTAGAATGCATTATCTGCACCCTTCCAAGAAACCTAAAAGTTGGGTTACAAGAAAATTTGTTCCAACTTGGATTTACACCCCAATCAAATTGACCATAAGTTAGTTCCTTCCCCAATGTTTGTAAAAAGGTGATGTAGTAGAAGTTCAAACACAAGACTTCAATATGCAAATACATAGCCAACTGAAACTACCAGGTAAGCACTCTCAAAGTAGAAACAAATCGAAGCTCGAATGATAGGACTATTGGCTAAGTAGGAAATAAAACTCATGACAATAGGACAATAAACTCAAATTGGATTCAGTAGAAGAAAAAAAACAATTAGGACAACTGTTGATTTGGACTATTGTTGGCTAGTTCTTGATTATGCAGATTCAGGTCCTGTAGGTACATAAGTACAACTTTTCTTTAAAATAAACAAATAAGAACTTTTTTTTGTAATTAAGTAATTTCAATTGTTGTACATAATTAAAGTTACATAATATCAATTTAGGACTATGTAAATTTGTTGAACAAACTAAGACTAAATAAATAAATAAATAAATAAGTTGTGTGCAATGGATTTGCAATTCAACCTAATTTTGAACTGAAGAGAACTCCAATTTTGTTGAGAAAAGACTGAAATTGGAGGCTTTAGAAACCCAAAGAGCTGGTCTCAGGGCCAGACCAAAGGGTCTCTCAAAAGATCAAAAACTAAAAAGTTTCATAACCAGGACCCAAGGTTCCTTCTATAATCAAGAACTGAAACAACACTGGTTTGGACTTTGGAGACCAAACCTTAAAAGGGGTGGCCTCCTCAGAAACTCAAGGTGCCAGTTTTTAAATGAAATTCTTATTGGGATCAATAGATTAAAATTGGTTGATATTGTTAGCCAGCAATATGAAATCCCTGTGCATAAGTTACAATTACTTTTCAGCGTTGCGCACCTGAGTGCACGCTCCCCCACACACAGTAAGTACCCATTGTCATGGAGGTCATGGGGGGGGGGGGAGATTACACTACCCAAAAATGGGTGAGAAATACACTTAGAAATAAAAGCTCTACTCTCTACTCAGCCAATGAGATGATGCAGCATGCACTGAAGTGGCCTGATATTTTTTTCCTTTGGAGAAGTGGGGAAGGTTTGGATTTTGGGATTTTGGTGTTCTAATCATATGGATTTCTTTTATTTCTTATTAAAATCCTAACATTTGACTTATACAGAAAGTGTATCCATTCTCAATCCCCAAGCTTTTATTGTATATGCTCTTTTTTTCTGTCACAAAGTTCAATAAATCGCATACTAGTTTATTTCCCAAGAGACATCAACCAATCTCAAACCGAATCACACTATTTCTGCATGCATATTGGTATGTATTGTTTAGGGAAGGAACAGTTGATTTATCCCCAGTTTTTGGAGCCAAGATTGGCTACTACTTGGCTCTAGCTCACCCACTTCCAAAAAATGCTCTTGGTTTTAGTAACTTTTTTTGAATCATTAATCTACTCTCCTTCTTGGATGCATTGTGTTTTTTTGGTCTGTAGTACTACTATCTTTGAGCAATCCCAGTTCACCTCCATCAAAGTTACTCAGCAACACAATTAGAGGTGGAAATTGAGCACCTTGCAGAATTGTACAAGTTCCTCTGCAAAGCAAAATAAAAGAGGTTTTAAAAAGCTAAGCGTCCCCACAAGATGTTTCACTTGCAAGAGATTTAGTCAGGTACCTCTGACCAGGTTCTCTGCTTCACATAGATGTCGTCACATTGAGAATGATTCACCTGCCAGGTACCACTGCTTGGAAAAATAAATAGAAAAGCCACCATTCATTAGAGTTACCCGTAAAGTCACCCTGTTTTTCACCCCCTATCCCCTCTCTCAGTAGTCTCCACAAAGTAAGGAAATTTTATTAAATCTCAATATGAAATGCTCAAACTCAGCATCTCATGTGCAAGGTTCGAGAGTAATTATAATAGTTGTACAGGTAGGAGTAGTGAAAATATATGTAGCAGCAATGGAGGCCTTAGGAAAAAGAAAAGACAGGATGAAACTTAGTTTACCACCAAAATTCATGGGAAAACTAGTTTGGGTCGCAGTTATTTCGTTTTGTAAAACTTTCATTCCCAGTTACACGTTTGATGCCCTATTATGCCAAAACTAGCCATTCTCGCCCCCTATTGTGTCAGGTAAATGCCCTAGGAGCTGGATGTTGGCAAAGTAAGGGTCCCTGGGGTCCACCTCAGGTGGGTCATTATTTCAGGAACACCCACTCCTTGGGTGTTACAGTACACAAATGTGCCCAATGCTAATGTGCAGAACAAACTAGATTCTGGTGTGCACAGTATGGACAAGGCAAGCAAAACCTTGGCTGATCTGACTATGGAAAGTCCATGCAAAGGAATTAAAGAGAGCAAGCAATAATAAATTATCATCCAGCATTTTTTGCCTGGAAATTTTTAAACCATAAAACCAAAAAAAACTGTTTTTTCAAACTTTTAATCACCAGATTTGACCCCCAAAAAAGAACAGAAATCACCATACTAGATTGGCACAAAAACATATTGAAGGGTCCTTAAATTTTGATGCCTTCATATCTCGTTTATTGCAAAATTCAGCTAACTCTTCTTATGAACGATTGGCAGTATGGCTATGTCACAATATTGAGAAAAACACTCACTAACGACCAACTTTCAGGCTTCCATGTGCATGTAGGACGAATTTTCACATCACTTGGGAACATTCTTATGATTGTGGCAATAAGCACTGAGCAGCCCTCCAGCCTTGCTGCCATAAAGCTTGGGTTAGGTTTTAGTTGACATCTACATGAGCCATAATTCATGACCCAACTGCTAAAGAGATGTATCATTGTCCTTCCTTTTTCCCCTTCAACATCCCTCCTGCTAATTGCCTAGAAGTTCATGCAATCTGCTCCCACAACCTGGCCCCCTGCCTAGCTAGCACCAGCTTCAAGCTTGTATGGAACTGTGTGCCTCTGCTTTGTGCAGGCTAGCCTAATATCATTGGTTTGCAACCTCTCAAGGAAGGGATGTATATCCCAGTGTTGTGTGGGTGTTAGAATTTGCACAATACTAATACCCACCAATTATTAACAGATGAGGGTGATTTATTTATTTTTGAAATTTTGGTTTTGGTTTAGAACCTTGATTCTCAATTTCTTTTTTAAACTCAAAAAACAACCTTTCTAACCATTAATTCTTTGATGTTTCTGAAATAACCAAAAGGTACGGTTCTCTGATTTTAATATTTTCTCAAAAAATTGAAACTGACAGTTCTTTGATTCTGAAATTTTTAGAGAATAGGAACTGCTGGTTATTTTTTAAAATCAAATAACCACACATACTGTAGAGATGTCTAGAATTTCTTCAGATTTCATGCCAGTGGGCTGCTTCTTTAACTGCTGCTTGATCTTGGTATGACTATCCGAAAGTGACTATCAGAAATTGCAGAACTGTGTGTTTCTTTCTCTTCACAATGGATTCTTTCATTTGTGCCAAAAATCAAATAAAATGCAAAACTGATACTAAACTGCTTGCTTCCTGGAAGCTGAAGACATGAAAACAGATTAACAAGAAACTAAATCCCACTGAGGACAACACCAACAACCAATTTCTATACTACTCTTCCACCATGGCCCTACATTTTTTATATGTTATCCCTTTATTGAGAGGTTATTAAGGACAAATGGAAAATGATGCTGGTTACTGTAAATAGGTACTGATTTGGCTCTGGGTATTGTACATGAACCCAACCAAAAACTGTTTCTTGACCACTTCTCATCCATGGTGCACTGGTGGGTGCTGATTCACACTGTCCCCACCACCTAAAACCCACTCTCCCCATACAACCAGGCCTTAAATTTGATGGGCAAGGTTGTCATTTACAGCAAAAGGCTACTATGAACCAAAGTGCCTTACTTGATGAGACTTTCCATTTACAAAAAAATCACAAATAAATTTCAAGACTAAATCAATATTGTCGGTTTGAGTTTTTGTGTATGTATAGTATGTTCATACATTCTATACGATACATCACAATACACAATGTTGATCAGAATACACATAAATATATATATAGATATATGATTTTTTTTAAAGGAACCCTTTTTAAGATGACCTTTAAATCAAGGGATTCATAAGATTATTGCCACCCCCCCTTTAGGTAGGATTTTTAAATACTCAAAAATTAATTTGAGTACCAATATGGTATCAATAAGATCATGCTAGTAAATTAGCAATACCAATGTGAACAATAGTATGACAATGTTCATATTGGCCAAATACTAATTTGGATCTTATTAGTGGGTGCCCTAATTTTTATTTGTTGTTGTGTGAGCTGCTTCGTCCAATCAAGAGGACACATTTGTTAGGATCAGCAAAATGAGAAGGCAGAAAGAAAACATGCATGCAACATAAACCAACCATTCCACGAAGCATTATGAGCAAGTTGAAAGTGCAACAATCCAAAAAGTTGTAATTAACAATGTATAATTACATCTACAAAATATGCATAGATAAACAAACTATTTAACATCCTCATAACCATTCCTTGTTTTCAAAATACCCTACCTTTTCATGTAGGTCTTCATTTTCTTCTAACATGGCATGTTGGACAAATGAAAAACTAAGCAATTTGTCTCCACCAATAAGCTTGCAATCAACTCATGCATCAATCAGCCAATTCTTGTAAATTATGACCAACTTGTCAAGATTGTGAACCCAAAAAAGACATCATTGCAAACTAATGACAATGCTTTCAACCAAGAACATATTTTCAATTGAGCCCAAAGTTTGTTATGCTACAAAAATTCCCAGATTTGGAAACATGGGTTTATTACAAGATCACCATTTCTAGGGATGAAGACATCTACATTCTCCACATCAAATCTATGAAACAAAGATAATTCAGCCCTAACTAAAATCCTTCAATAACTCTTATATTTGAAGCCATTGACCCAAACAATAAGGTTGAAAGTAGCTCAATTGTTGGAGGAATAAAAGTTGCAATTTGACCTATATTCAAAAAATCCATAGCAATGCTCAACAAGGGTACTAAAACCAACTCATCATAATGTTGCACCAATATGACAACTTGATCTTTACAAATGTAATCCATTACACATTCCAAGATCTAAAAGGATCTAGTCAAAACATGCACTAAGTTTATATAAAATCAACATACAATCAGCATATGCCATTGACCATATGGATTGGGAATGAGATTCGAAGTTTGGTCATCATGGTAAGAGCCCATTTCCTTCACCATTATACCACCTCATTTGTTGTGAAACAAACATGATGGTCATTAAATTTATTCTATTTTTTATTCCAAATGTTTCACAAAAGCCAATTTCAACTATTATTATTCTTCTCAAACTTTGTCCAAATGAAAAAAATAAACTTCATTCCTAAAAAAAATTGAAAGATGTACATATCTATAATCTTTTAAAGAATAAAGTATCAATTAATTTGATAAAAAATGAGATTTGAATCTCATTATTTAATATGTTTCACCAATGATGTTCTAAAATTTCTTTTCCCAATGTTTTACAAAAGCCAACTTCAACCATTATTTTCTTTCTCATACTTTGTCCAAATGAAAAAAAATTAAACTTCATTCCTACAAAAAATTCAAAGATGAACATATCTATAAGTTTTAAAGAATAAATTATCAAAATTATCAATAAATTTGAATGAAAATGAAATTTGAGTCTCATTATTTTATGTAACTTAACAATGATGTTTTGAAAACAAATTTCCCAATGTTTTACAAAACCCAACTTTAACCATTATTATCCTTTTCATACTTTGTCCAAATGAAAAAAATAAAAATCATCTTTATTTATTTTTCCAAGATGTACACATCCATAATTGTTTGAAGACTAAAATATCAATTAATTTGAATCTCACTATTTAATATATTTCAATAATCATGTTTTGAAATTTATATATATTTCTTTCATAAACTGATTTTTGTAACAAGCCTATGTAAAATCAACATTGAAATTTTTTCAGAAAAAATAATAATTTAAACATAATTTTAAAATCATTTAAAAAAGATATTATATCTCCCCACATTTTAAACATATAGTTAATCAATAAAATCTTTCATTCATTATTATTATTCAATCTAAACATATAACATATGTTTTATTATCATATAATATTATTTATAACATTTTTAATGTTATATAAAATATCAACCTTATGATATATTCATATTCACACACACACACACACATTATTTTTTATAGTTAAATTAAAATTAGATTTCGTAATGAATATTATATATATACAAGATAATATACATAATTTTTTAATTTATATATCAAAATTAAGTGTTGATTTTAGATTATGAATATTGAAGTTTTATCAAGTGAAGGCCCAAATTAAAATATAAAATTTTGTCCAAATTGTGTGTAAATGTTTTTTACTTAATTAAATGTAATTTGGCTTAATAACTATGCAATGTGTCACATTATAATTAATACACTAAAAAGTTATAATAAATAACAAATAATTTTATAGTATACACATTGAAAAATGAAATATATTAATTAATGACTAATTATAAACCTCATTTCAAGATTGAAATAATAATTTTAATAACCAAAAGTAATCAAGTACTTCAATTACAAATGGACATGACATCTATGTAATGATTCAGGTTTCATTCAAAGTGAAATGAAATAATTAGTGTATGGTGATGTAATTCGCCCTTTGTAATAATGGACCTTATTCTCATTCATAACATATTGTCACATATTTGGCATAGCATGGTCCTATGCCTAACCATGTTAATAGGAACTGTTAATTCCTCTTGAACATAACTTGACAAATCTTGATGGATTGATCATGTGGTCAAAAAATCTTGAGATAATGTTGAACAATGGTGCTTAAATAATGATTTTACACTATTTCATTATGTTAAAATATACTAATTACAAGCTTTAGAACATGCTAAAATGTAATTTATGTTTAAAATGTGGGGAGATATAATATTCATTAAAATATTCCAAACTCATCAAGATGTTAAATCAATATATTAGAAAGGGTGTTGTATAGATATAACACACATTTTCAACATGTTAGCTTAAATCATGAAACTTATATATTAAAAAGAAATCAATTATGCTCAAGGTGGCTCCTATTAGTGTGGTTGGACCCAACCAAATCAAAAGCCATCATTATGGTTAGGACATAATTAGAGCAAGTCACATGAAACAATAAAAGTAAGGACAATTATGAGAATAATTATATTGGTTTTTCATTCTTGACATATGGTGCGACCTTATTTTTTAGGTTGAATTCAACCAATGGGACATTCACTTGTTTTATAGTAATTTCACTAGACACTTTTATGTTTCAAACAATCCAACAATGCATTCAATTTTAATTAACATAATTGATGACCAAGGAAAAAGTGGCATAGCCAAATCTCAACATCCACAAATCTAACACTTCTCCCAATTCCAAAAACTTGCATTTGAGATGATCTTATAAATAAGGTTGATTCCATGAACAAAATTAGTTCCCTAAAAAGGAAATTGAACACATTCACAATGTCAGCATCCACCATTTCTCCATTTGCTTTGATGGCTATCTTGAATACTCACACATGAACATCAAAACTTATATCTTTATGATCTAGCTAGGACCTAGGTAAGTAAGTTATTTCCTATAAGTTTCAAGTTTCATCAAATGTAGTGGCATGGATGTCACAATAATAGGTGGTATCCATGTTGGAAATGTTATGTTTCCTTTTGAATCTAATGATTACACATTCAACACAAATTTGTTGACAATATTGACATAGCAAGTATTGCTAATCAACTTGGTTTAAACTATCATGACCAAGGCTAAAGCATGACACAAAAAAAAGACCAAAAGAGTGTCCTAGTATTCAAAAAAACTCTTACAAGTTTGAGAGAGTGAGTTTTAACATTCCCAAGTGGATTCTCACATTAGGAGTTAAAGTCCCACAATGTTTTAGAGTTTTGAAACAAGTTTTGTGAAACCAAAACTTTTTCAAACTAATTCTTTTTTTAATTGTTCGAAATGTTTTGAAGATTAAACATTGAAAGTGGGCTTTCATTCTTTGTTTGAATATCTAAACATAAGTTATGACCAAAAAAATGGTTAAGAGTCAAACTACTAAAAATCAAACTATTAGTTTGATTCTTGACCATTAAAACTTGGGAAATAGGGTTCAAATGACTTTCAACTGGAGCATGTAATATGGTGTTGGAAAGGTGTTTTAGAAATCTTCAATTTTCCTTGTAAGGCTTCTTGAATCAAAGTTCATATATGAGAGTTATAAGACCCAAAAGCATGAAAGGCTTATAACACCACAAAATAAGTAAAAATTGAAACATGACTCCCATTTTGGAATGTCAAGATTTTTTGTCATTTCAATGTAATCCTTGTTACCAATCATTGAGTATACTAAATAAGGAGGAGAATGATGACTCCTTTCAAGTTTGGGCTATGGTGAGCCATGTGAATATGTGTTCCTTGTGATTTAATCCATGCATCATTTTGGCTTTGATTTGCACTAACCACTTTTTCTTTTGGTTTGTGCAAATTGACTTTGCTTTGAACTCAAAATTTTGATTTCATCCAAGTGCCATTTTGAAACTCCCAATCAATGGTCAATTGCCTTTCCTTATACCTTCTAAAGGATTTATCTAATTTATTTAACAATATTGGTATTTTAATTTTTTAAATTTTGGTCCTATGTTGTACATGCTTGAATGTTTTGCAAATTTTTATCATAAACATATTTTTTTGGCCCATCCTATAGCCATTCCTAATGTGTAAATTAGATGGTCCGTTCACACCCACATGGGTACATGGGTACACCTTCGACCTTTTTTTCAACACCCAATATATTGCATGGTGTTTAGATAGATAGGCATAACAAAGATTAATGGCACATTTGGAAACCCATCACTTTCCTTGATGGCAATGTTTAGTTAATGATTCCTGTTTTTAGATGATTTCCTAGTAGAACCCACTTTCCTCCCCCCTGCCCCCTGCCCCTTTGGTGCTCTTGATCCCACCCCAAATGTTGTTGCCATGACCATTTATGCCAAGACATTGTCCTACTAGATAGCCTCCAAATAAATTCCACTATCCCCACCAACACCACCCCTTCAATTTGCATCCAATTCATTGAATACACAACTGATTTTTGAAAGAACGTTGTCCCTAAAAAACTCAACAAATGTAACCCTCTTTCTTGAGCTACTTAACCCAATATAATACTCATTGTTGGTCAAAATGCACCTATACATATCCCCCCCTTCACAAGCAATATTCCACATCCAGACCTCCCATATAAAGAATTTATAAATCCACTATTCCTAAACTCACTATCTCCAATCAACATACTTGATAAACCTAAATTCAAATCTTGGACTCCACCTTAATGCCAATCCACCTAGCCCACACCTAGTGTTTTTCTTTTCAATTTTGTGATGTTGCCACATTTGGCTATGGAAAATAAAAATTTATTAAAAGTCGTTTTTTATCCTAGCTACCTTGCTTGAACAATGTATAAAAACATGACAAAGATTTAGAATTTCTTTTTTTTGGGCAACTTTTTTGAAAATATGGTGTATTTGACATAACATTATTCTTTTGAAAAAAGTTTCTCCAAATGGAATTTTTTTGTCACACAATAAAAAACACTGCCCACAGTCCCCTCCCCCTAGAACCCTAGGCCATAATTCAAAGCCCCATTACCCCTCCACCCTCTAAACTACCCTAGTACAGTTCCCTTGATTTATGTTGGAGTGATATATAGAGCCCATTTGTGACAGGTGCAGGAGCCTCCGGAAGGCTCTCATTTACGGACGCAACCTAAGAGCATCTTCACTCACAGCACTAAAATGCCATGTCCACATGAAGTATATTAACTGAAAAGTGTGAAACTCACTTGGGGCCTGTAAATGTGCGTCTGATATAATGCTCTTCAAGAAAGGACATGACTGTTTCTGATTGGCCAACCACACTGATTGGCACAGATGCCATCATTTAAATAGCGTCTCACTTTATTCTGTCCATTTTTTCATGTTTATGGGGTGGGGACGGGGAAACAATTGACAGTCTCTGTTGAATGTGTTAAACACTAAACAGTATAAAAGCCGAAATACTGGTTGTGGGTGGAGAATGGAGATGCCTTGTAAGGTTCTTGTCCTCTCTCTCTCATCTGATGTGATTTGTTTGTCAATGTTGAATGTCAGAAATGCTAGGGTAGAACTGCCCATCACTGATCATTACCTTATCACCAATCACTTCTTTAGATCTTCATCATCTGCGCTCCATTTTGAGTGATTTAAAATGTTGTCAAAGCGCTACCTCAAGATCTAGAAATGGGGGCCATAACTTTTTCAATTATTATCCATTTTTTATGATTTTTAGTGCGTCAGATGCTCCAATAGAAGGGGTTCAAGTTTTGTTTGGACCCCAGAAACAATGGAGCCCTCCCCTTGGATTCAGCCTGCCCTGAAAACTTAAGTGATCACTCATGAGCTGTTCTACCCTAGGTGGGAGAGATTGCTGAAATCAGATCCACCCAATAAGGAGCCTTTCTAAGAAGCTGGAGAGGCCTGCCATTAGCTTGATGACTGGGAGTTTTGGGGGGGCAGGGGGGTGGGGGGATCAAATGTCACATGAGATCAACACTTGTTTTTAGACGAAATTTCAGCAGTGTTTTTTTCCTTTTCTCTTTCTTCCTATTTTTTATATAGCCACTACATGATTAGCCACAAGAAGATTTGGCTGAATTTGGTTACAAAGAAAATATGACAATAAAAGAATACGAGGACCCTTATATGTTTATGGCTACCTATTAGAACCTAACATGAATTTTAAGTTTCAACCACGTTCAAAAAGCCCATCAGATGAAAGGCAGCTTCCATGTTAGCTGGTCACATGACCTTCATCAAATTTATAAATTATTCCCAAAGTTTATGTCTGAAGGATAAGGACTCAGTGATGGTTCATTCAAGGGAGTTGCTAATGAAGACTATCATTTGGTAGGCCCAAGCTCTGAGTAGTGTACTGTTGTTCACCTTCATAAACCTTGGTTTAAATTATTTTCATCAGGTTCTCTCTACCAAAGACAAAAACAAGCTCCGACAAAACATGCTGCCGGTAAGGGGAAATGGAAATGGAAGATGCCAATGCACACCCAAATCACGTGTACTACAATAGGTTGAAACTTGACACAACTATAAGGCGAGATGCTCAATACCCGCTCCCGGCCCCCTATCGAGCCCTGTCCGGCGACCTTTCTGGGCCGGACAGTGCAGCCCTGAGCAGAACCGTGTGGTTCTGCCTCAGGGTTTGACTTTTTGACTGTCGAAGTTATTCAAATAAAAAAGAAAACACCTTTACTTAAGTTCATCAACGTATGCCAGCGGTTGGTGGCACGCTCTATACCTGAAGAGATCTGGCTCCGAATATTCTAAGCTGCTACAGAGCCAAAAAAATTTAAAAATTAAAAGAACATTACTAAGTTCATTTGCAGAATAAAAAGTTCCTGTAAAACCATGCTGCATGGTTTTTATGCAGAACCATGCAGCGCTGAAGAACATGTGCAAGAAGACAAGAAAAACATGACTTGTGCAACTTCAGCATGGTCCCAAGTTGGTACAGTAGCATCAATTTCCAATGTTCATGGAGCCACGACATTATCAAGTGCAAATGCCCATGGAGTTCCTAGTGCTAAAGAATGATATTGTTTGTTACATTTTCCTACAGAAAATAATTTCGATATTTGGAACTTATGGAAGAAATATTGCAGCCTGTAAATATTACCTGTAGCCTTCATACCATGCCAATGTACCTGGGCATACAAATGCTTCTGCACACTCTGAAAGTTAGATCCAGCGCAGACCATCAATTTCATCCAAGCACATGACAATCTTATATCTAGAAGCTAGCTGGATGAGTTACTGATCACATGACAATGTACACTGGGCAATCATGTACACGGTGGAAATGGAGGACAACTGACACTCGCCATCACCAATTGACCACAACCACTGTATCAATCTCCAATTCCAGATCCATATACCTGCACTTTATTCACATACTAATTTGGTTCAGAAACAAGACGTGACGAGTCTCTCAGCCTTTGCACATTCCAAAAAAATAAACAGACAAAGCAGAAGCACACACATAATACCTTCCTCGCATATGCATAACATTAGGTCAAAAAATGGGATATATGACTAAGGAAACCACTATAAATGTAGTGGTTTCAAACACATGTGACTCCATGATTATATAGTCAACTTGGACTCCTCACTCTTACCAGGTGTACTGACCATATTTGCGGAGTCCTAAATGACTCCAGTCACATTTACCATAATCATTAACCTAAGCTACTAGCTACTCTGAGCTACTACTAGGCTATTCTAAGGTCACTCTAGGTTATAAGGCTACTACTAGGACATTTTAGGCTATGTACTAGGATATTATTAGGCTATTCTAACCTACTAGGCTACTAGAGAAGCAACATACCCTAGGCTGAAAATCTAGCTAAGAACGTAGCCTAAGCAACTAGCTTAGGTTAGAAGCCTAGCCTAGCATGGTTAGCTAGCTTAGGCTAAATAACTAGTTAACCATGGATCTAGCTTAGGCATATAGGCTGCAAGTATGAGGACTTGAACCCCTCACCTTGACATTGCAAAAACAAGTCCTTCTCCATTGCATCATTTTTTTATCAAATGATAATTTGAATGTCATCACATAGTTTGATCAACATTCTTTTCTAACTTACCAAAAACCCTAGCCTAGTTACACTACTACTTAGGTTAGAGTAGCTACCTTCCTATGCTAGAATAGCTTAGGCAACCTAGCTTTTAGGCTAGCTTAAGTAACTTACCCTACCACCCTAGGTTGGACTAGTTAGAGTAGCCTAGTTACTCTAAGGTACTACTAGACTACTCTAGAGTAATTAGGTTATTAGGCTACTACTAAATTACATAATGCTACTTAAAATAGCTAGGTTACACTAGATTCTAGGAAAGGTCACTATGTGTGTTAAAGAGATATTGTTTGGGGGCTATTATGTCATGGAGCATTAATTTCTCCCACCCTATTATAAACTAAATATATAATATCTATGTTTTTAAACCATCCTAAACTTAATTGAAATTTTATATTTGCATTGAATTTTCACGCCATATATATTTTTTGAAGTTTTAGCTTTAGTTGATGGTGTGAAGAGTGATGAAAGAAGGTGATTATGCATGACTAAAAAAAATATCATGCATGAAATGCACAAATTTAGTTTTAAAAACATATCATCAAACATTTCAATACCAAGTAGATTTTTATGATGAAAACCATGTCTAGCACCCACAAAATCATTGGAAACAATGAAGATTTGGTTTGTTTCCATGGGAAAAAGGACTAAGAGACAATGATGTTTTTGGGTTCTAAAATCAAAACAAACAAGGTGTGCCTTACAACCAAGAAATGAACAATCACATTTTTACATATGGGCCTTCATCAACCCCTTGTCCTTAATACCACCTCATTGATGATACCTTATCTACTCTAAACTTTCAATATAAATTAACTTGTCTTCATGCTACTAATTGAACCTACTACATCTAATATGTATTATAATTTTCTTATAATTATTTTTTTGGGTCAATAATGCATACCTTATTTAATTATATATGGATTTTCATAATCAACATAATCTTATTATAAAACTAATTAGATTTTTTTTTTAACCCAAAAATCAATATATGGGAGCCTATATTTTTACTCAAGTTTTTTTTTAATCCAAAAAAAAAACACACACACACACACCCCCAAAACTAGACTATTCCAAGCTACCATAGGTTGTTTTAAAATACTTAGCCTACTCTAGGCTATTCTAAACCACCTAGCCTACATTAGGTTAATATAATGTTACTTTAGGTACTTTAAAATATTTAAGTTACTAGGATAGTACTAGACTAACCTAGGCTACTAAAGTACTTTAAGCTATTACCTAGCATATTTAATAGGCCATTATTAAGGTTCAAATATTTTCAAGTCTATCACTTAGGATGAAAAGGAAGTAGTCCCTAATGGAGTCTTATATTTTGATTCCCATAATATTAATGAGTCAAAAAAAGTCAAACATGTTACAACTTAATATCTTAACCAACACATATTTAAAGTCATCAATATCATTCATTTTATGTCCATGTGTATGGTGAAACAGGATTAGTACATTACTACATAACATGGTTTTTAAGCTAGTTTTTATGATTAAAACTTCAATCACAATAGAAAATGGACAAAATTGTCTTGAATTAGATTGGACTACTTGTTTATGCCAAAAAAATTGATTAAGTCTATTTGATTAAGATGATTAAAACTACTAGTTGACATGGCAATACTAATTTAATATTTTTTTGTAAAATTATTTAATACTAATTATAATAATATCTCTTAAATTTTCAATTTATTTGTGGATTGGATTATGGATGAGTCAAAACTATTGTGATTCCAACACCCAATTTTGTTGTTATTTTACTGGAATCATCCATAGTTCACTAAACCCATGACAAATCATGATTATGATGTTATGATCACAACATGTTTACCAAATTTTGAACCTTCACCTTCTCATCCACAACCCAACACCTTTACCATTGCAACCACCATTTTGCATGGTAATAAAAAATGTTATCACAAAATATATAAACACACACATTTTTTGGATATCACACTTTGTAAATTTATTACATAATTAAATAATTTCATAATGAATTTGATTATAGATGTACATCTTTCAAATATCATTATTCAATTCATTTCATTTTTTAGTTTCATAATCACATCAAAATTTATAATGCTTCAAGTCTAAAATGTACATTGTTTTACATTAATTTTCAATATAATAATTAAAATATTATATAATTATAATTCACCTATCTTCAATTTTATAAATTTCATTAAACTTTTATTGTCTTAAATTTAAATTTAAAAACATCACATTAGCTCAAGTTTCAAATGTACATTATTTATGTTATTTTTTGGTAGTAAGTTGAAATAAAAAATTTCAATTTGGGCTGAATGCACATTAAGGAGGCTCACTTTTTGAGTCATAATGTTCATTTCTTCAAAGTGACCTTTCTTTTGGACACCTATAATGAATAATAAAACTTATCAAATTGAGAATTTGCAATGCATTATACATTAAATACTTGATTATGAAAATACCTATGTAATTATTTTTTAATAAAAGTACATCCACTTTTCACAATGGACTTTTGAAATACAAAAATAAGGACTAGTCAATAAAATAGAATGGTAAAAATAAAATGGTTCATATTGAATTCCATTCCAAATGATCTATAATGACTCAATATATGATGTAACATCAAATAATAAACTTTTATGCGAAAGTCTTCCCCCAAAAATCATAGCCAAATTCTAATTATGGACTTTTTGAATGGTCAAAATTGAGCCGTATTTTCATATGTCCTTAACATAATTATTTCTTTCTCTTATTTCAATTTTTTCTAGAGTTACATACATATTTGGAATATGTAGTTGGGCTCTTATTAATGTGGATGTTATTGTTTTCAAGACATGGATTTTATTACCATTGAACCCATGACAACCAAAATAGTCAAAATTTTAACATTATAGAATGGACTTTTGCGAATTCTTGTTTTTTCAAAATATGAACCACCTTAAAGTGCATTCACCCTTTGATCTTTCGTTTTTTCACATGTCATTTTGTTGTATTTCAATTGTTCTCACCTATTTTTATTTTTATTTTATTTTATTTGTGTGGACCAATTGTTACAAATGACAAATTTGAGAAACATGAAATCCACAATTCGTTTTTATTTTCTTTTACAAATTCAATTCAAAAAATAACCATTTAAAAAAAGTCTAGAATTGCCACATCATCAAGAATAGGATTACAATAATACTTAGTCATTATATCTAAATAATTGAATTCAATCACATAATATTGATTTAAATTAATATTAAAAGTGAATATTTAAAACTATTATTATTATTCAATATGAATTTTATTTTATTATAATATATTAATTATGATAATACACTAATTAGCCTATAAGTATCTTAGTCTAGGTTAGCTATTGACGTAAGTTAGCTATTAACTTAATAATTAGGTAATACTATTATAATATTATTGATTATTAACTATTATAGGCAATCATAGCTATTAAAAATTTATTATAACTATAATTACAATTACTAATATTAATATTCATTAACCAATTATTACCTATTATCTTGTATTACTTATAATATAATTAATACAGCTAGTATGTAAACTAAGTTAGTATGGCATATATAGGTAGCATGTAGTACTTACATGTAAATTGCAACTACATTGGTTGCACTTGCAACTAATTTTATTATGCCATATCTTTTGCCTTAGATTCCAAGTGTGCACACTATATAAATAAATACATTTGTCTTGTTCAAAAACCAAGTACCAAATGTCATTTGGAATGAACCAATGAAAAAGGTTTGACCCTAAAGGCTAAACCCAAACACAAAGTTGAATTATTTTAAACCTACTTAACTAGCATAACCCTACCATGTTACCTATCTACAACCTATCTATGACCTACCTCCCTACCTACCTATGGCCAACCTACTTAATTAATTAAAAAAATTAATCAATGGACTTTTAAAATTACCATGTGTCACCATATAATTGACCTTCACAAATGGACATGTATCAAAATTCAATTCACATTTTATTAAATGGCTTAGATATTATTAATTTAATAATAATGATGAATATTGAAATAAGAATCAACTACCACATGTCACCATGGGCAACCCCCATAAAGTAATACAAATTTATAAAACATAAACTCATACCATATATATTGTTCATGTACACATTATTGGATGTAACTACTGGTCATGTGCAAATTGTCTTATGCAACTATGGGGCATAATAGTTGCATATGACAATTGCAAAATGACAATTTTTCTTCTAGTATTAGTCAATTTATACAAGGGGAAAACCTAAAAAGGTGTGGAGCGCAATGCCCTTTCACTTAAAAGAAGTCAAGCACATCAATTGTTGAGTAGCAACCCAACAACAAGTCACCATTCCAAGCAAACAAATGAAAGGCCAAATCAAAAGAGAAAGTGAAAAATGGGTGAAAAAGAAAAAAAAAACAACATTAAACAAACCACAAAGAAAAATCCATAGAATAATGTCACAACCTCAAATATTATTATTAATTTAACAAGACATCATTTTATTTATTGGAAGGCAACAATTCACTACAATTGTTATAATATATATAGAAAAAAAGTCAAAAGTTGGACTGTGGTGTCCATTGAAAGTTAGATGTTCCTTAATTGTGAATTAGCCTTCCTTGTTACACATCCTCCAGACATTGCCACTAATAGATCAATGCAAAATCCCAAGTTAGTCAAAACGGACATGACAAATTTTAATCACATGAAGATGAATGACATACCAATACCTACCTAGGTGCAAACAAGTTAATAAGAGCCATTTTAAATGTAACAATTGGTTTGTGTTTCACATTTTTAGATCAAATTTCAATTTCAATGTGGAAATTGGTCAATTATTTTACACAAATGTGTTGTTAATTTATAATATGGAAACATGTGGTATGATTGGGAATGAATCTAATGAGGGTAGATTGTTCAAAAACATTCATTAAACATTATGATGTTTGTTTTTCAACATTACAAAGATTCTTATTTTTTGGAAGATCCTTTAAATGTGATATATTTTGGAAGAGATTTTAAAAATATATATTTAGATAATAAAATTATGAACTAATGTTTTTTTTTTTTTTTAAATTAAAATCTTTTTAGGTCACAATTAAATTTTAATGATTCTTTTCAAAATATTCTAAAGATATTTTTATAAATATTACTTGTGCAAAATGGCAAATGTGGCTCCTATTAACTTGTTTGCATCCATCTATGGTAAATGATTGGTTTTTTTTATTGAGTTGAAATGTGTTTGGTGTCCATTTTGACTAAAATTTCATACAAAAGATATAGGGAAAAGGACATGATCTATTGTAGTGGTAATGGAATCTCAAAATAGTTGGAGTTTTGGAAGGTGAAATTTGTGAGCAAAGGAAAATCAAAAGCCATAGGTTAATGAAATGTATGCATCACACATGGGGTCTTATGTTGAATATTGAAAGTCTATTTTATAAATTATTTTATCAAAACCACTTCCACAAAAGAACATTGCTTTCTTGGAAAGCTTTTGGCCATCTAGAACTTGGAGGGCTAACCATGTTTGATTATCTCTTCCAACTCCCCTTGTCCCTTAGGATCTAGAAGATTTGATTATTATAAGCCTAAAAGTATGAAGCCTTTTTTGAGGACAATAAAATACACTCCATTTCAAGATGCATAGAAAGGAAATTTTATTCTTGCATGGTTTCCAATCCTAAAGCATTTTTGAAAAGAAGGGAAAAATAGATAGCGATGTTGTTAGGGATGAAAATGACAAGCATTACAACATAGTGTATGTTCAATGTTAAATGTTGGTGAAGAATGGAGCACCAAACAATGTAAAGTTGTACCAACAGTATGAAAAAATGGGATGATTTACAACTAGCCTTGTAATTGGGTTTTTGAATTGCAATGACCACATTTTGCAACTCATTTGCAACTCATTGCAACTTAGGTTATTTTTATGGGTGTCAGTGTTATTTGACAAGTCGGAACAATTATTGTGTAACTCTAATACAACTAATTTGGAACTACCATGGTAACGTCATGTTGATGTCATTTTTCATCAATCCATCAAAATCTAACATGTGGCACTATGAAGATTTTTGGGTGAAATGTTTTTTTGAAATATTGGTCTCCACCATCCATTATGATTGTTCATTTATAATGGTCTTAAATTTTGACACAAAGCATAATTGAAAATCACCACATGGCATGTTAATTGAATTTTGGAAAAAATAAAAATAAAAATCTATTTGGGTAACTAGGTAGGTCAATACATAGGCATCAATAGGTAGGTAGGTAGGTAGGTAAAACTAGGTAGGTATGACATACGTACATACTTAGGCTACATACCTATTACCTAAATAGGTAGGTTAAAAAATAAGACTAACTACTTACTTACCTAGGTAGGCAAATAGGTAAAAAGGTAAAAGGGTAGGTGAATGAAAGAATAATCATGTAAATATTTTTATTTTACTTTATGTTTTTTCTTTAAGGTTAAAGTTTTTCAAGTTCATCCTAAATTGACACATGTATTTAATGTGAACGCACAAGAAACACATTTTTTTATATAATTTATGAGATGAGATTCAAGAACAAAGCTTATGGGTTAAAGTTTTTTGTTGCACATTAGTTGCAATTAAAAATAAAATCTCCCACATTCTTTGTGTTTATTTTTAATTTTGCAAATTTTACAACTAAATAAATAAATATTTGATAAGTATACATGTGAATTAAATATTTGAAATAATCATTTGAAATATTATTTTTATTTAATTATTCAAATTTAAATAAATAATTAGTTAGTTATTAGATAATTAATATTTATATTAATTATTTAGATAATATCATGTTTAGATAATTATCTAAACTCAAATAATTAGTCATTTTATTTGAATTAGATTGATTAATTCAGATTAATATTCAATTATTCAGTTTAATTAATTAATTCAAAATAATTGAGTAAATTGTGTATTAACTAATAGTTAATCATTAATAACTTATTGAAATATTTCATTGTTAAATATTAAATATTAAATATGAATTTCTTTAGTTATTAATTTATTAACAATTGAACAAACAATAACAAAATTGTGGAAAAATAATACTTTTATAGTGGCGACATAATGGCAACATAGTTGCACAACTAGTTGTATGAATGGGAATCATAATTGACAACTAATTGTAAATGTCACATCTAATGGACAGTGGAAATGCATACATGTGGCATGATCATATGTGTTGAAGTCATACATTAGTTGCAACGTAGTTGTTGACTAGGTGTTACATTTGCACTAGTTGTAATGTAGTTGCCACATGTATTTAAAGTGCAACTTGCTAAAAAATCAAACATGATTGATTACATCCATATCCATATGTATGATGCAAACATTACACTATATAGGTGTCCTATTTGTAATTAAGTTGCAACTATAATTCGACTCTTTAATTTCTTGACATACCACTTTATTTATTAATTGTTCATATTTCCATGCTCTAATTGTAGTGTAGTTGTATATTAATTGTTTTGAAACTTTAGTTATAGAGCGATGTGGTTCTATTGGACATCATTTTTCATAGTGCAAAACTATTGTCAAAAAAGGTGCAAATGCAATTCAACAAACATAAAACAATGGTTGGACAATTTGGTTTGATTACAATTTCATTTCTTGCTAGAAAAATAATTCAATGACCAACATTATAAAAACTAATGATGTTCATCGTAGTTGCACTAGAAATACATTGATGCAACTAATGAAGTTTGCCACATTTAATACATTTAGGGTTTTTGGTTGATTATTAAATGAATATTATGGAATCTATTGATTTAACCTTTTCTGACAAAAGATGAATCCCCTATGTGTATGTAATATGTCTTTGATGAATGTTCAATGTAGAAAACCATAACTTTTTTGAAGATTCAATGTTAAGGGTATAGATTCCTAGGCTAATTAGTGACATGGGCATCCTAATAACTAGATGGTTATTAGTGATAGAGTTATTGTCCTTTACCAAAGGATGAACCTAATGGGATTAGTTAGTTGAATGGTTGGCACCAATCACCTAATGGAATTATAGCAAGGATTAGGATAAAGACTTAATTTCATGGGGATGATATGGATCTTTTGTGATCTTGTGAACAAAGGGATTAGAAGGACAAGAGGAGGACTTGGGACTCATTCTTTTTGTATTCTAGATTGGGAGTTTTCTATGAGATCCTTTTCTTGGGAAGAAGGGTGTGTGTGACATTAAAGAGAGGAGGAAAATATGGAAGCAATTTGCATTTTGATTCTTGTAATGGAAAATGGTTGATGGATTCTAATGTGTCTTGTTGATGTTTGGTTAGAATATGATAGAGAGTTAAGGAAAGTAATTCATATTAGGATTATATAAAGTTTTGTTGTGTTCATATATTAGTTATACATTTTTTTTGTAGGATTCAAAATATTATCTATTCTATATGGTAGTCTTTGGAGTAGGAAGTACATTTTGCCATAGGATGGTAGTTGCCACTAGAAGGCATTAGCAAGGAAATAGACTTAATATTTGAAATCTACAAGGAAGGTAACATCTATATTTTGGATGGTACATAACAATCTAGATGAATTATGAATTACAATTACAACTTGCAACATAATGTTAATTTCAATGTGTTGTAGACTAAATTAAAGTCACTTATGAAAGACCTTTAAATTGCCCATTGCAACACAAATGACTTGCAAGATTGAAACAAAAGGCTTATGAACATTGAAATTATTAAAAAACTCATCAATAATAATAGGTATTAAGTACTTACAAGTTATAATTTATTATTGAAGAGTCATACACAAAAATGAAACCTACACCACAAAATAATGTGGTTTTTTTCACACAAAAGGTTGTGGCTCATGACACATGTGAAGTAAACTTTGTGGTTTCATCCATTACAATGTATAATATGTATTGTTTATTGTGACATATATTACATTAAAATGACAATTTGACATTAGGTAATGACACATGTTACATTTCATGCAACCAATGAGAAGTCTCAACATGCAATTAAAAGGGTTCAAGTTTTCTCTTTTGGGGGAATTAAATGAGGTCTAAAGTGTGTGGTAGGGTTTGAATTTTTTCTAGAATTTAATTTTTCCAACAATTTGTTCTTACAAGGTTTCCAATGGTTCCAAATGATGTTTCCAACATGTTCCCCCAAGTGCCCATGTGTTCCCCAATTTGGTTCCTAAAACACCACACTTATCAAATATCTTTTGCCCAAATTTTTACCCTTTTAAATTGTGTAGCTATACCAAGGGAAAAGTTCCATAATCTTGTATTGGGAAGGTCCATAATGTGAGTATATATTATTTTGGTTTAGGCCTAATCATGGGGGAGGAAAAAAAAACTTTGAATGCACCCAACAATTAAATGATGCAACTAACAATAAGTCCCACTAACATTGTAGTAGGTAAACATGGTCTATCAAGAGTCCGAAAGTACCTCCACACTAGTAGTTATTATAATGCATTCTTTTAGAAGGTGAACACATTATCTTACCACCCCTTGCTCACCCTTGGCCCCCTTTATTTTCCCAAGAATTTGGAAGCCACCCCTCCCCAATGGTTCCCATCAATCCACTTAAAAATATCAGCCACATGAAAAAGGTTGTGCACCATTGTTGGCATGTTAAGTTCAAGTTTAGATTTTAAAATACATTCTAAGGTATGAAAATCATATGTTTGATGTTTGATCAAGAGTTGATATTAGTCAAAAGCTAACATAAACATATGGCATCCATGATTAATGACAAAGTGATAGTAATGTCCAAGATATCATTTGAAAATGTGAATGGATAAAGTCATTTCAAATATGATTAAAAAATAATAATGCAAATGACATGGACAAAATGATGTGTCATTACATAGACAATGTGGTCATACAATTATTTACAATCATTGAAAAATGATTATTAACAATTTAATATGAATATAATTGACACAATGAATTACAACATGTAAGGAACTGATTTTGATTAATATTATATACATATAGGTTATATATAAAAAATTGTTACATTTTTCTTAAATATACTTGATATATGATCTATTTTAAATATTCAATGTGGATAAATTAGATATTACACATTGAAATAAATTTTAATGGTAAAAATATGATATATTATAAATAAATTTTCATATTGTAATCTAAAAATAAAGTAGAATTGTAAAATGTGGGAAATATATAATTTATTTGTACATTAAAATTTTATCATATATATATATATATATATATAATTGATTTATGCTCCAGTTATGAATAGTTTATGTGGATAAATGAAACAAATTCATACATTTAAATTAAAAGTTATTGGTGAAATTAGGATATACTGGAAACAAAATTGTATAATATTAATTCCTAAATCAAATGAAGGTTTAAAATATGAGAGATATATTTTATTTATTCATGTATTAACCATGAAGGTTTTTCCATTTACAAGTCACACGTTTGAATTTATTTTTTCCAAAGAATGGTCATTGAAATGTTATTAAGTAACAAAATTCAAAAAAATTTCTTTTGGAATGAATTTTTAAATTAAAAAATTATATGATTGCATACATTTTTGAAAAAAAATTATGAATAAATTTTCAAATTTTTCATTTGGACAAATTATCAATAAGATATGAATTATGAAATTTGAAGTGTTGTGTAATGTTTAAATGAAGTATGGTCTAAATAGAATAAACATTCACAATGAATGTGGTGACTTGGTGGTAAAAGAATTGAATTCCATCCTTGGGGTTCAAGGATCACACTTCACAAATGACAATCATTCTGATCAACATTAGAATATTGATTGAATGTTTTGTACTTACTTAGACGCCCTAGGTTAGTGGTGACACATGTTAACAATTGATAGGATGAAAATAATGAAATATATTTTATTATTTAAACTATATATAATAAATCTTATAATCCTAAATATTATAAATTTAAAAAATAATATTGCCCTAGTTTTTGGGTCCAATGTGTAAAAATAAAAATCAACCTAAATGCATGTTGTCTTAAACAACTCATTTGTAATGACTTTAGGGTTATTAATCATATATTGAAAGATTTTTATGGATGATAGGTTAATTATGGGATACCTAAAGGTTATTTAGGGAACTACATATAGCCTACATATGGGGTTAGTTAAATATTTCTTAAGTTAAAAGATATCTAGGGATTATTTAAGGGGTTATTTAAAACTTACTCATAAAGCAAGATTGGACTACATAAGGGGTTATTGAAAAATTACTTAAAGGACTACCTAGGGTTGATTCATAACACCTATGTAATCCCTTAAGTGATTTTTAGTTAGGTATCCTTTAATTTAGGTAGGTGCATCAATAGCCCTTACTTAGCACCGTGAGTAGTCTTTATGTAAGATCATATGTAAGGTTTATAACCCTTATTTTAAATAGCCTTTAACTTAGGTAAGCCCTTAAAGTGACCTCTAATAGTCCTTAAGCAACCCTCTAGGTTATGTAGGTAACCTTCTAAATAATCTTTAAGTATCCCTTAACATAGGAAACCTTATTATAGCCACCTAGTAGCCTTTAGGTAGGGGATATTGCAATCCTATTGGTAGCCCCTAGGTAGTTTTTAGATAGACACTTAGGTAGGTAGGCCATATGTAGTCGACCATGTAAGCTTTTCATCACCCTTGTCTTAGAGGGGTAGGTAGTCAATATGTAGGTAGATAGGGAAGTAGGTCAGTCCTAATCTTGTTAGCCCCTACCTAGGTAATCTTTTAATTTATGTGGCCATAACCTAGGTAGATTGTAGTGTAGGCAAAAAAAAACTATGGCAATCATTTTAGAGGGTTCATCTTTAGTTTTGAGATGTGATCTTGACTTTGGTGGATTTTATGGACAGATCAAAAGGGAGGATGAGTGAGAACAGGGAGAACCACAGTCAGGGCCAAAGTAAAGATTACTTTAGGAACAAATTTACTTAATATATACAAAATCTCTATCTTGGACTATGCCAACTGATTGAACAAATAAATACTATATGGAAATAAAATTTCAAAAATTGTGTGTAATGGAGTAGAACAAGACCTGATCTTAAACCGGACCAGGCTTCAATTTTTGACTGAAACTGAATTTTTTTCATCTCGCCAGTTTTCATTCATTTGGAGGGGGGGAAAGGCAAATCAAATCCCATCATTGCATCAAAGCCTGGGGTAGTGATAAGACAATAAATAAATTAAATTGTAGTGGTACATGGAACATGGAAATGGGCCCCCGTTGGGGTGGGATGGCGTGGGGTTGGGGGGGGGCGGGGAGGGGGTACCAGTCGGAAGAGTATATAAACTTTAAAGTACACGACGGTGGGTCCAGCTACCGACGACTTGCAGTCGTCCCATTCCCAGTGTTTCCTGCCCTGAAACTGGAATCGCACCAGAAATTAGTTGGCTAAAGAGCGAAGTGGACCAACTAGTCGCCGTCGTTCGGTCGGTGCTTTATCAAGCGGCTTGAATCGGGCGCGTATCCGTGCGGCGGTCACTTCAATGGCCCACAGGCGACCGACCATTCCGTGGATTTGGCCGGTGCGGAAGTTTTTCATAACGTGCTCCTGAAACTTTAGTAAAGTCCGTCCGTATTCCTGGAAAATCATTTAAATGGGTTTTTGTTGCTTACTCTGCACACAAAACATGCAAACTCCTCAACTTTTTCCCAAACAACTTTTCGGATAATTAGGCTGGCGCCAATCTTCCTTGCTCAATGCGACAGGGCATCACCTACCTTGGCGGCTTCTACACAAATTATACTATTTTTTAGAATTGCCGAATATTTTTTTATAAAAAGATTCTTCAAGAACAAAATTCTGTGGAAGAAAATGAAGAACCTGTTGGAATATTCAGGAATATTTTAAATTTTGACATGGAATCTTCAAAATTAATCAATTATTTGGCAGGCATGTGCACTATGGCATTGTGAAGGCAACTAAGACATTTATTGTTGTTTTTAATAAGTTCCATCCAAGCCATTCATTGTGTTTTTTAGAATTTTATTTACAAATTATAGCCAAATTCCATTCCAGCCATTCATTTTTATTTTATTTTCTTCACAAATCATGACTACATTCCATCAAGCACATTCCTTATGTTGGTTTGATTTTCTTTATGAACCATTGCTTGTGGTGAATATAATTTTGTTACAAGATCATGCCCTCCTCATTGTTGTACTAGGCTTGTAGTATGTATGCACTATGCACCACCCAATGCCCTTGTTCTCCTCAGGCTAGGATCACTCAGCCATGATTCAGTACCCAACCAAATAACAGAAGTACTATCCTCTTTGGGTCAACACTAACCAGACTGTTAAGTTAGGATGTTAGGTAGGATGTGCCCATACGTACTTCCAATAATTGGCAATCTGTAAGGGCAAATGTAATCTGTTGTGTGGGTCCTTAGAGATTTGGGTCGTGTGGGGCATGTCCAATGGATGACATGGGGGCAAGAAACATCCTGGGACTGCAGATGAAAAGCAATGATATGTGCGGTTGGCGGTTTTTAGGGTTTGAAGGGGTGTGTGGGGGCTGGGGTACAGGTAGTGGGACAACTAGGGTAAAAGTGTCTATCACCAAACCCCCACCTATTACCAAACACACATTTTGAGCACTACCAACCCTATGACAAATTAAAATATTCACAGATATATGTACATCTTTTATCCTAATACCAAACAATTGGTAAAAGGAAAATAATGTTTGGTCTTTCCATTTAATTGTCCATGGATAGGGAACAAATGTTTGGTCATGGGCATGATCCCATTCAGTTTTTACTCAATATTGCACTTCTTATAAATTAAGGTTGTTGGTTGTGCGGGTGAAGACTTTTGGCATGTCCACTTCCATGCACATAAATAATCAATGGGGATACAAAGATGGGTTGGTAAGTGTTTGGAAATAAGTGCTTTTAGGTTCAAGATTGGGGTTTACAATTTTCAATATACAAATGTGGGTGCCCTAATTATAGGGAAGGGTGTGGGACATTTCTAAATTGTTGTGGGGGTTGGGATTATTAAGTGTTTAGTGAAAGGATTAATCTAGGTCAAACTTGTAAACATGTGTAATTCATTATGGGGTAAGGATTGTTTAATTGTGTGGCAAGAGAAGCCAACCCCCTACTTTGAATACCCAACCCCTTGTAACTTGTTAAACGTTCCCGCCAAAAGTTGCACACACATAATATTTAAAGATTGTTTAAATATGTTAACATTGTGTATTTTGGGTTTTCAATATCAAGAGAAAAAAGCATGTCCAAAATTCCAGAGCATGTTGAACAAGAATTACAAAGTTTTTTTGAGCTTCTAGTTCCTAATGTTGTAGGGTTAAGGTCTTTGTTGTATGGAAGGCAAGCTAATTTTAACAAAACAACAATTCAAGAAATAAAAGTAAAGAAGGAAATTGAGTGTAACAAGAAAACATATCAGGAGGTAAAAGTAGGGGAGACTAAGGTCAACAAAGTTGTGTTTCATCCAGTAAAAGTAAAAGAAGAGATTGTAGAAATAGATCTTACATCTGATGAGGCCATATTTTCATATATAGATAAAAATTATATCAAAAAATTTAGCAAGTATATATATTGTCATTGGGTTGTTAAATCAATGAAAAGTTTGGTTCAAAGGAAAAAGGGAAATCACAAGTAGTGGGTAATAGCAAAGTTGCATAGTCAAAAGTTCATTCCAACTGCCTGCATAAAAACCATAGATGAAAACTTGGTTTGGTCAAATTTTGAAAACTGGTTCAATTTTATTCCAAATGCTAGAAAAAAAAAAAAAAACAATATGCACAAGTTAGGTACCCTAAATTAATTGATTTTATGTATTCATGGTCTAACTTTAGGAAAAACGAAGGTATACATCTTGTTAATAATGCATGAGAACTTCCAATTTGGCGGAGGCTTGGTCCTGGGGGGTCTAACCAACCATGAAGGAAAAGTAACATCGTGCTAGATTAACTAACACCTAACAAAGAAAACATGCCTCCTCAACCTAAATCACAACCATGACAAAAGTCAACAAGGGTTATTAGACAATTGATTGGTTCAAGAGGCAATTAGAGAACTGAAGATTTAGAAAAGGCCATGGACACAATTGAAAGAGGGTTTACGTCATTGAGAAACGCAAGTCGGTATTGGAACATACCTTTGACAAGCCTATCAAACCATCTCACCAATAAGACTATGTCAAGAAAACGTGGCCCACTTGGAATTTTATCAATTGATGAAGAGGCAATAATCGTTGAATGGGTATTTGGCATGTAGGAATGCAATTTGTCAATCTCCTTACATCAGTTGAAACTCAAGGTGGAAAAATTAACACAAACCCATGCAACACCATTTAATAATGGCATCCATTGAACCTCATGGTGGCGTTGGTTTAAACAAAGGCACCCTGAAATAACCGTTCACCTGGTTGGAAGCATTTTGAAGGAGCCACGAACCAACTTGCTAGAAAAGTTTGATGACACACTTAAAATTTCAAAGTTTCATCCACCAAGTATGTTTCATCATCCAACTTCATTAGCACCATTATCCAAATGATCGGACCCAAGTTGGACTCATTGGCACCTTATTAGCATGCATAATTTTAGCATGGTTTGCACCTCTTTTGGAACATCAATCTTTTCTTCTAAACAACTTTCAAGCATTTCTTGAAAAATTTCATGTTTCTTTTGGTGATTTAGACAAAAAACGTATAACACCAAACAAGTTGTGAGCTTTTTGCCAAGGAACATGCCCAAATTTTGTGTATGCTTTTAAATTTAAACAACTAGCATGTGACATTTCATGCAATGAGGCCGCATTCTTAAGCCAATTTTAGTTTAGACTCCATGGAGATGTGCATGACCTTCTGTTGACCATGCCTCATCCCATGACCTTGAATCAAGGAATTGCGCAAGCTCTGTGTTGTGATAATCAATTTTTTGAATGTCAATAGGAAAAATGTGGGAAATTGTCACCAAGATTGAGGCAATTCATGCCACCCATGTTGTGACCCAAACATATGGTGTCTACACCCAATGATGACCCCATGCAAATCAACAAGACATAATTCAAACCACTCACAAAACACGAGAAACAATGTCAACGTGTAAACAATCTCTGTTTGTATTGTGGAGAACCATGCCACATAGCTAGTGCTTGTCCAAAAAAACATGTTCAACATGTAACACGCACCACAATTTTTACCACTACCCAAGTGCTAGAAGAGAAGGGAAACAAAGACGTCCAGTCTTAATAAGGATCGTGAGACTAGACCTTAATGCATCATGCGTTCAAAATGGTCCTACCTTATCTTCAAAACTAACACCTTTTCTTTGTTGCCCATCATGATCAAAGGTGGTGAATCCACGACTATGTGAACCCAAACACTTCTTGATTCAGGGGCATTTACATGTTCATCGAAAAAGGGTTAGTACGACAACATAACTTGGTGTCAGTGGAGAAAATGACACCGATGGCAATCGAAATGATTGATGGTTGGAACCTTTCTTCAAGAGCTATAACACATGAGACCGAAACATTGACAATAATAATTGGGTCACACAATAGTAAAGTTGTTTTCAATGTCATTTCATTTCCGACAAACCTTATCATCATTGAGTTATTTTACATAGTCCTCGAGTGGATTGGAAAATGAAGAGTTTTCATTTTGAATCAGTAAACAAATTACACCAAAATACAAAACTTTTCCAACAAGCATGTTACATTCTGAACATGATTCTACAAGTGAAGACCCAGCAAGAATTAGTCAACACATGCAAAAATTCAAGCGTGAAGGAGATATTAGGGGTAACCAAAGATCCAAACATTTCAAGCCTTTGTTCATGGGAGCAAGAACATTCATACAAGCAACAAAGAAGGGAGATGCATTCTTTGTGTATGCCATTCTAGCCCTTGATCTTGGGACACAACAACATGAGATCCCTATTTAGTACCAAGACTACAAAGATATTTTTGAAAAGAAAATGTAGACACATTACTTGAACATTGACCATATGATTGTGCAATTGATTTGGAGGAAGGAGCACAACCCCCACTTAGACCCATTTATAACTTGTTGTAAGATGAACTTTCGACGCTTTGAAAATACATCGACAAAAATCTTGAGAAAGGGTTCATTCAACATTTCAAGTCTCTAGCTGGTGCTCCAATCCTATTTGTTAAGAAAAATGATGGATTTCTACGCATGTGTGTCAATTATTGTGGACTAAATTGACTCACCATCAATAACTAATACCTTTTGCCTTTGATCTCAAGATTGTTGGACCAACTAAATCATGCCAAAGTGTACACCAAGATTGACCTACATGGAGCATACAACTTGGCGCACATTTGAAAAGGTGGTGAATGGAAGATGATGTTTAAAACTCATTACAACCATTTTGAATATGTTGTGATGCCCTTTGGCCTTACCAATGCACATGTTGTCTTTCAACATATGATGAATGATGTTTTCCGTGAATACTTGGATGATTTTGTGGTCTATTACATCAATGACATCCTCATTTTCTCAAAGAACATGGTATACCATGAACACCATGTACATCTTGTTTTGGAAAAAACTTCAAGAAATTAATCTTTATGCCAAATTAGAGAAATGTGGATTCCATTAATATGAGGTGGAATTCTTCGGTTATATTATTTTTAGAGATGGCATTTGCATGGACCTTCATAAAGTTCAAACCATTGTGGATTGGGCTACCTTAGCTTCTGTTCGAAATGTTCAATGTTTCTTTGGGTTCCCCAATTTCTATTAATGATTCATTACACATTATTCCATGATTGTGACCCTTCTTACTCATATGACTTAAAAGGATCAACCTTTTTCCTAGGGAGTTGAAGTTGAAAATGCCTTTCAATCTTTGACAGCCTCCTTCATGACTGTCCCACTTTTGATTCATGCAAACCCTTCCAAACTTTTTGTTTTAGAGACAAACGCCTCTGATTTTACATTAAATGTCATATTCTCACAACCCAAAGAAGATAATCTTCTTCATCTAATTGGTTTCCATTTTCATAATTTTTTTCCTGTTGAGATTAACTATGAAAATCATGACAAAGAACTCTTGGTCATCATGGATGCTTTCGAGGAGTGGCATCATCTACTTGAAGAAGATCAACATGAAATCATTGTGTACTTTGATCACAAAAATCTCCAATATTTCATGATGACTTGTGTGTTGAATTGATGTCAAGCTTGATGGGCATTATTATCCTTGTCTCAATTTTGGTTTGTGATTACCTACCATCCAGGGTGACAATAAGGGAAACCAAATGCTTTATTTCGTCGTTCATACCTCGCACCTAAAGAGGGGGAGGTCACTTACAATCACCAATGTGACACCATTTTCAAACCTGAAAACCTTTGGCTCCAAGCATTGTTAGTAACTCTTGAGGATAAGACCCTCTTTCAGTGCATTTGTAAACATCTAGTCAATGATTTTCTTATCGTTATTGTCAAAAGTCATTGAAAGAACCCTCCTACTTTGACAAATTTGAATTTCGTGATGGTTTGCTATATCATGATGAACTGTTATACATACCGGAAGGCCCTACATAACTTCAAGTTTTCTAAGCCAAACACAACACTTTAGTTGTTGGCCATTTTGGATTCAACAAGACCATGGAGTTAAAGTTTCATGACTATTAGTGGCTATAACTTTGGAAGTTTGTGAAGGAATTTGTGGGCTCATGTGATGTTTATGCTTGTGTAAAGAATCTTCATCATCGCCTTCATGGACTTCTTCAACCATTACCAAACCCTGCTTCTCCATGGTTTTCGATCTCCATGGATTTCATTGTGGGTTTCCACGATCTAATTCATTTGATTCCATTTGAATGGTGGTGGATCGTTTAACAAAAATGGCTGATTTTATTCCCTGCAATAAATCAATAATTGGTGAAAAAACAATTAAGTTATTCCTTGATCATGTTTTTCGTTATCATGGACTTCTTGAAAACATTGTTTTTTATTGTGGACGCCAATTTGCATCCAAGTTCTGGAAGCGGCTTTTCGAGTTATTAAATGTGAAGGTGAAGTTACCATCAACCTTCCATCCAAAGATAAATGGACAAATGGAGTGAATCAATCAAGTCTTAGAATAATATCTACAATGTATGATTAATTGTCACCAAGATAATTGGTGAGATCTCTTGTTTGTGGCAGAGTTTTTTTACAACAACATGATGTATTCTACAATGCAACAAACACCATTCTTTGCAAATCATGGCTTACATCCCATGTTTGACATCTAAAGTATAAACAATGTCATGAATCTTACAGCTAAGGATCGAACCACGTGGCTAACAAACATTTGAGCACAACTTGTATCCAACCTTGAAAAAACTCAAAGGCGATATAAAGAAAATGCTAACGAACATTGTAAAGACCAACCAAATTTCAAGGTCGAAGATCAAATTTGGTTTCTACGACAAAACATCAATAAAACTTGGCCATTAGAAAAATTGGACTACCAAAAATCTGAAACAACAATGCAATTTTCTTGTGTTGTGTGTGTGACTTGTTGCCTAATGTTGTTGCCTTATTCCTAACCTTGGCAACCCCAAAACTTGTTGCCTTGTTCCTAGTCCAAAAACTTGTTGCTTAATGTTGTTGCCTTCCTCCTTTCTATCCTTGTTCCCAACCTTGGTAGCCTTGTTTCCAACCTTGTTTCCAACCTTCTAACCTTCCAAAATGTTAATGTCTTGTCTCTTGTCTTGTTTCCAGTTGTTGCCTTGTTTCCAACCTTCTAACCTTCCAAAATGTTAATGTCTTGTCTCTTGTCTTGTTTCCAGTTGTTGCCTTGTTTCCAACCTTCCCAAAAACTTGTTGCCCTATTTCCATGTTGTTTTGTTTCCAACCTTCCAACTTTCCCAAATGCTGATGTCTCCTTTCTAGTTAATACCTTGCTTTTAGCCTTCCCAAAAACTTATCACTTGTTTCTAGTCTTCCCAAAACTCGTTGTGTGTGTCCTTCCTAAAAGTTTATTGCCTCTTGATCCTCTTGCTATTATGATCCTTTCTTCCAAACACTTGTTGTGATCCTCTTTAAAAAATTGTCACTACAAGAGTTGGTTGTTACATTTTGTTGCAACACGTCTCCTACTCAACATTTGAGCTCTTGCTTTTGTTCTAGCCTTTCTCTACTTTTATGTTGTATTGCCAAAATTCAAATTGTTGGAAAAAGGCATTTGGGCTAGCACATCAGTTGTAATCTGTATGTGCAATCTATCTTCCGCTTCCCTCACATTTGCAAGAGACCAAGCACTATTGAAGATTGTTTTTTCTCATCTTTCAACCTACTTTTGGATCTTCATGATATTTGCATTGGCTACTATAGTTGCTCATTATGTGGTCCTGGCTTCCTTATCCTGGCTTCTAATTTCCCTTTCTTTGTTTGCTACTTCTTTTTGCATAGCTTTTTGATGTAGAATGCCCAAGTATTGCTCTGATGTAACAACATGAGACTTGAAGTAGTCTACTAATGCTTTTGTCCCTCTTGTTCTCTTTGCAGGCAAGTTTGGTAGTAACAACATGTTAGCAATAGGGAACACTTGCAGAGTTCAAGCTATTACATTCTAGACTTCAATTGTTTTAATTGTTAGTTCTTGGGTAGAGTTGCCTTCAGCTTCTAGTTCTTGGGCAGGGTTGGATTTAATTGGTAGTTCTTGGGTAGGGTTATCAAGGTAAACAATTTTAGCTTCCATGTTGGTTTCATTTGACATTTGTACTCTTGTTATAGCATGTTCATATCTAGGTTCATGGACATAGTATCATGGTCTTGACTACGCATAATCATCTTGGGTAGATTCATTTTCATTTTGCGAAGTTGTAACAATGTTGATTAGTTCTATTGTAGCTTAATCTTCGCCCCATTGGATGCCATCTACTACTCCTTTTGATTGTCCATCTTCATCATTTGATATGTCCAAATTTTATTCTACTATATACAATTCGCTAGGTTTGCTTCGATTACCCATTGCCATAGGATTTAAAGGCCATATCCTTGTGGTTTTGAACCCTACTTTGATGTTTTGCTTGGATAGCGATTGATTGAGTGTTTTATCCACCCAACCTACTAATGTAACCTTGTCTGGCTTTTTATAATTGTTCCTAAACATGCTCTCATATCTTTCCTTTCTAAAAGCATACTTGAATGGCCTAAAGTAGTTGACATCCAAAGGTTGCAAAGCACGGGAAGTGTGGGATGGAAGGGTAATCATATCCCACTCGCCCACAAGAACATAATGCGAGTTGTTATCTTTGTGCATGCACATACGAGCATCACGCATGCTACTATCTTCCTACTGTTCTTCTTGCCATTAAAAAACTATAACAAATAAAAAAATCATAAGAAGAAAAGAAAAACATGTTAAAAAACAACCTAGCTTTGTTTGTTTTGCACCAATGAGAGATGCTTTTAGAGCAAGGTCACAAAGAAGGACAAGAAGAGCTTTTTGAACAACTCTCCAAAGCTTGGAAGAGAGAGCTTTGGAAAGGTTGGAAGTGAAGAGAAAAGGAGACCACATTTCAAACCCCTAAACCTATAAAATGATGACACCTCTAGCTGTTCACTCAATTAGGGTTACCTGTTTAATATTTTAGGGTTAGCAAACTACTGCATTCCTAAGACCATAAATTGAAAACCCTTTTTTCAAGTTTTGATCATAATCATTAGTGTATGATGAACCATTCTGAACAAGAAGTTGAATGTTTTTAGCATTCATTTAGTTTGGTTATAAATAAGAATTTAACATGTGTCAAGTTCACATTGTTCATCCATAGGTGTGCATGTGTTTGTTCATCAGTAGTCTTAATGTTTGATAAGATTTGTATCAAAATAAAAAAAGGTTTTTTATTTAGAAAAATCATATTTTTGTTGTTTCGTTACCAAATTGAACAATTCAAATGGCAAGAGGTGCACAACTAGATGAAGCACAATTTTGTTTTGGATATCAAGACCAAACAAAGAACACCCAAGGTGCTAAAAAGCTTCAATCTCTTAAATGTTTAATGATAGGCATTTCTACCTTAGATAAGAATATATTTAAGGTCACCCATTTGTTATCAGTTTTTGGTGATATGTTTAAAATATTTGAAAATGTGAAAAAAGGTTACAATAAGTGATCCACAATATGAATTTCACTAATGAAAGCTAAAAATACTTTCACCATTTTGGTGTTTCTTTTGCACCATTTCTAGTTGGCCATTTTATCATCACCATACTTAGGTAAGTTTAACATTATTGAGGACAAACCTATTCATAAATGAATTATATTTATATGTTTGGTTGTGTATGTGTGATATGCAAGTTTCAACAACAAGGGAGGAGATCTTTAGGACCAAGAAACATCCTTTCCAACAATAATGCAATAACATTGGTTGACATAAATAATACCTATGTTTTCATGAACTCAACAATGTTATGATTCATAGATAAATCAGCATACCCCTAACAAGGAAGGGTGGGCAACCAAAGCAAACCACCTATATTGTTATTTAAGCAAATAAATTCACAATATCAAAAATTTAGTTATTTATTTGGGGTAAATCCTTGCACTTAAAACCTTATCAAGTTATCACACTTCAAGTACTACTGTACAATGTTAGATTTTCAAATGTATATGAAAGTGCATAACATAGACAAATATGAATAACTTGAGTTCAAATTCATTACCATGTCATCAATATAAAATGTCAACCCTTTGATTTGGAGATAACAATCAATTCATTCCTAGAAATCTAGCAACCTTGGCACATTTTTTCACAAAAATCTTTAATATGAGTTGCACTCGATTTGTTTTGTTGCCAAGTGTTAAAAATTCACCAAAAAAAACAAACCCTTAATTACAATCTCCTTTTGATGTGATTAAACAATGTTGGACATGTGACATTAAACAAATGGACATAAAATTTAAAAATCAAAACACACCTAAGTCTAAGGCTTGTCAATTGTTAATCATCCAATGTCTATAGCCATTTTCTTGCCCAAGTATTGGCCAAATTCAATGAAAATCAATTTAGTTCACTCAACTATAATTCTAGGTCTTGATCATAACAAGCCTATTCCCATATCTATTTGTACAATAATCAACTTATAGGTTCCTCCTTCAAAACATAACCTAAGTAACTAATTCTGATAATCTCATTGGTCAATAAGGTTTGTTCTTCACATACATAGAATGTTGTGAAGTTTATTCCAACATTTAAGTGCCAACTTATTCAAGACAACTATTCAAAATGATGAAAAGTTCCAATTCAAACAATTTCATTGGCAACATAGGGTCTTTTCTTTTGCACAAGTTTATTTTTCACGTATACTTGTGTGTATTTCCTACAGTAATAATATATCCTTTATCTACATAGATAGGATTTAAAAGCCAAATATTACATATATAAGTCAAGTTGTAACAAGTTGCCAACTCAAACTCATAAATAAACTGTAATACTTGCCGCATTGCCCCCTTTGACAAATATGAGTAGCAAACTATTGGTATGTACCAATGTTGGGTGGTTTTGGATTCATCACCCAATTTTCAACCCAATTTTCAGCCCAATTTTCATAGTGAGAACCAATTAACGTAGTTACATGTGAGAATTGGATTGAGAACCAACCTCTGATTCTCACATGAACAAGACTAGCATGAAAACCGATTCTTGGTTTTTTTTTAAAGAACTAGACATAATCTCTCAAAGAACCTCCACCTAATTTTTAGTCTATTTAAGGTTTAAGGTTCCTAAATAATAGCTACCACCTAGGGAGGTGGAGGCAAAGGTGTTATTTAAAGTTAAGGATATTGTATAAAAATGAAGCTCATGTTTCATTTTACTTGACCACGATGTTTTTGTTTGTCTTCTAGTGCTCTTCTTTTGTTGGTTGTGTTGTTTTCTTGTTAGCTTTGCATTGTGATTTTGCTCTCTTGTTTGTGTGTTGCTCTTTTTGTGTTGCTATGGTGCTTTTCTTGCATTATCGCCCCATTGTTTTTTTGGCATTGTTGCCTTTGCTCTTCTCATGCTACTACATCTGCTCTTCTTATGTTATTATCTCACTCTTCTCATGCTACTGCCTTTGCTTTTCTTGTGTTGTTTTGCTCTTTTCACACTGCTACCTCATTCGTCTCACATTGCCACTCCTTGTGTTGTTCATTGATCTTTAGGTACCTACTGGCCTAGCTATTGATGTCATTATTATCACATTGTTGTTACTATTTTCACATTGTTGTTGCTTTTGTCTCCTTGGTTGGTATGGGACTTCCCCTCCTCTCCTTGCATGTGCAAGTTGAAGTTCAATGTTCTCGAACACCAAAGGGGAGTGTTTAAATTTTTTTTTTTTTTTTCACTCATTTTGTGTTGTTTCTTTTGATAATGTGCTAATTTCTTAATTCATTTGCTTTGTTGTTTATTTTTGTAAGATTTTTTAAACTTCATAATAAACCTCATAACTTTTTCTAAAAATTAAAAAAATATATGTATCCTTTTTGTTTGTAAATGCTTAAAAGGTAGATTGTAATTTGTAATTGTTTATAAATGTTAGTTTGTGGTTTTTGATTATAAATGTTAGTTTCTAGTTTTTAATACATCATATAATTGTTTTTTTTTTGTTACTCGTTAGCACAATAATTTTAAATTTCAAATTAAATATGGAATAGTTTTCTGAAAACAAAAATGCATGTAATATATTTATGAATGAAATAAGGATGGAAGATGAACCTTTGCTGAAACCTCAAAAAAATGTAAGTTTTTAAACAAAAAGAAATAAAAATATAGAAATGAATGAAGAAAAATTGAAAGATAATTTAAACAAGTTGCATGTTGAAAGATCATTTGGAAAGCAAATAGCAAAAATGCATTATGTTGGGCATTTTATTGTGTTAATGATAACAAAAAAATAAACATAACAACTTTTCAAATTATGTGTTGTATTATTTGTCACAATAATCCAATATTGAATTTAAATCCAAAAACTCAAGCTAGGAAAGGATTAATCATACATAACATAATGAATGGTATAGCTACATTGAGGAAACATGTCAATTTTTTGAATTCAGATTTTATTTTATTTTATTTAAATTTTTGAAGAAAAAGTGAATTTTCTTTTGAGGGAAAAGGAAAGACAACCTTCCAAAAATAGACCAAATATTTCTTCTAATTCCATATTTATTTTTTTCTACAAGAGAACCTTTCAAGAAAAAGGATGTGTAACAAAAACAATTTTTGAAGGACTTGGGTCTTTTAATTGTCAAAAACCATCTTCCTTTACAATTTGTGGAGAGTAATTGGTTGAAAAGGCTTAATATGCATTTGTGTCCAAGAATTGTTTTTCTTTCCAAAAAATAATTTTCTTATGAATTACCACTTGAATTAGTTGAAAAAACTAAACAATTTTATGTTTTCCTAGCTTTAGAAGAATGTCATTCTACAACTACAAGCTTTGATCTATGAATGTCATAAGTTGGACATGATGTTTTTGCATTGGTGATCAAAGTTTAAATTGTTGATTGGTAGTCGGAACATATTACCTTTGGCCTTTTTGAGCCAATAACAACTAATGGACAGACCTTGGTCATAAATTTAACAAAACTATTGGACAATTATGCATTGAGGAAAAAAATTATTGCTTATGCTAAGGATGAGGGATCTAATTTGAACACTATGATTATAGCCCTAAAATCGATTGTAAGTTGTGATATGTTGGGTTTGGAGGAAAAGTTTTAGGGCATTTGTTTTGGTCATGCATTTTCTAAAGCTTGCCAATATGCTAGAATAAAGGAGAAAGTTTGTAAAAATTTACATATGTGTTAATCAAAGTTGACCAAGGAGATTTGCAAAAATGCATAACTTGGCCAAAGTTTTTTGGAGGTAAGAAAAAAATTGGAAAAGGCATGTGTGAATTCATGTTTTCTCCTAAGGAAATTGAACACTCCAATGAAAACAAGGTTTTATTTTTCTAGATTTTTTTGTGTTCACATTATTTTTTCAATTCTTACTTTACATAGTCTAACATTTTTTTCATTTTTTTTTCAATTCTTATTATGCATATTCTAACAATTTCTTTTATTTTTGCATATTTACTAACAAAGTTATCCTTTTCCAAGAAGCTTTGCGGTTCAAAAAAATAATTATACTATGTTACAACAAACAGAATTCTATGAGAATGAGTGCAAGAGTACCACCTCCTTTGACATGGAACATTTGTCACATTGTTGTTGATTCTCTTCGCCCTGTTTTGTTTGCTTGTATTTTGAATTAGTCTAGGGATCATTGGTTATTAAGTGCTACATTGATTTTTTCCATATCCATGAGTCTAAATTTCAAGGATGAAATTGATTATGCAACCTTTGACAACTTAATGGAAGAAGACGGAAATGTTGTTTATGAATTATCATGTTTGGCCTCCAACATAAAAAAGGAAGTTGTTCAAGTTTTGGATTTTTAAAATTTCTTTCCCTCTTAAAAAAATATGAAAAAAGAAATGCCCATAATATGTTTTCTTTAAAAGTTGGACCCTAGGTTTAAATTTTTTTGTCTTGTGTCCTCATTTATTGGTCATGAGCAAGGTAATGCAATTGTTGAAAAATATGAGCAAAAAAATTTGTTTCCTATGTTTCTTAAATGTTATTATCATTTTCATCCATTGATTGAATCTAAAGGGGGTGTTGTTAATTAAAGGATTAAAGAGGATAAAAGTTTGGATATTTTTGAGATGACAGTTAGCACAAATGAGCCAACAACGGAATTGGTCAATAGAGAACTTTGATTTTCAAGCGTTATCAAGTGGATGTTAAAGACATCAAGCGTCCACTGTAGTGGTGGGAAAAACATGAGAGCATGTTTCCTACAATTGTTTTTTGTGCTAGCCAAATCTTAAGAATAGTTGGATTTCAAATTGAGACAAAAAGAATATTTTCATTAGTTGGAATCCTCACTAGTCTAAGTAGATCTTTATAATTAGAAAATTTGAACAAATTGATCTGCTTCAACAAAAATTAGCCCAATGATCCTAGAATAGATTGTAAATCCCATTTTAGACTAATCTTAATTTAGAAGAAGAATTAGAAAAGTTTGAAGGAGCTTTTGAAAAAGACAAATTGTGCAATTGTAAATTTTGAATAAATTTATTTTACAAGTTTCCATATATATTTTCAGTAATTATTAAATTAAAAAATATTTTAATTAATAAAAAGAATTAATTAAGTATTGAATTAAATTCTAATTTCTGGAAAATGGGAGAACCGGGTTGTGAGAACCACATTTGAAAACCAACTGTTATTATATATGCAAGAACTGCCCTAACTGAGAACCGGGTGAATTTGGAAAAAAATTAAATCTTGATAACCTGGTGGGTTCCCACGGCCCAAAAAAAAAGTATATTAGAGAACCGATCAGGTTCTCACAAAAACGTGAGAACCGCCCAACACTGGTATGTACCAGTTGGCCAGCAAGCCACATGGGCTGCAACTCTGTGACATGTCCCTGAGGATAGGCACCCACACCACCTTAGAGTAGATGGAAACAAAAATCCTCGACACCAGACTGCCCCCCCCACTCAGGTTTCCACACTCTGAGAAACATAGAACCCACACCTGACCTGCCTGTCCCAAACATAAAGTAGTAACATTGAGGTCTGGGACAGCAGATTATGTCATATTCTTGACCACATTATATTGCATAATCTTTTGGTGATGATCATGCACTTGTAATAGTGACCAAAATGTGTCTATTGAACATGATTTTAGAAATTGTAGAATCTGCCACCCCAGACCTTAATGTCATGGAATGGCTTGGCCTTTGTGTTGTGTGTGTTGCCTAGCTCGCCCTTATTCGTAAAGTGCCTTGGAGGCTAGGAGGAAGACAATGCTTTGTAAGGAACCTGCACATACCGAGGGAAAAATTAGGGAATGGTTTCATGCATAGGGTGAAGCCTTGGCGGCATTACACCCAAGAACTGAGGGTGGAGCCTGAGGTCTGCAGATGCAATGCCCTGCTGCTAGGTCTTTACCGGCATAAAACATGGTGCAGCTCCACTCGCCCGCCAGCCAGATGTGGGCATTCCACTAAATGGAATACTGCCAGCTGAGTGTTTTATGATGCAAGAAAACAATTCTCTTTCAGTCTGCATTGGCTGAGCTTCTGTTAGAAAAGTTCATCTCTTTATTACACAATACCTTTATAGACAGTAGCCCTTATAATCGACAAGTTATTTGTAGAATGGTCTATTTACTTGGTGATTAGTTACTGCCCAGTGGATTTCTCTTTTACATGTGAGGCTGCTCAACCAAGTTAGTTCCTCACTAGAGTCTTCTCTGTGCTTTCCATTCCTACAATCTCATGAGTCAAAAGAGCTGTAGAGTTTCAATGTACAGAGTGTGTGCGCAAACATGGCTCTGCACACACTCTGTACATTGAATCGAAATAAAACTTGATACCCAAGTCAATGCAAGTCCTACCACACTCTTTCCTCCAATTTTAGGGCCACCAAGGTACTGCCTTGTATTAAAGGGTATGTCTTACTACATTGCCCATCTCAAACCATTAGGGTAGACTGGTTCTTCTCAAAGAATGATGACTGCTAAAAGCAAAGCTTATGATATCTGAAAACAACATCCTAAGAAGACTCAAGAGTATCAAGTGCTTCAACCGTGTTCTGTGAAATTGCTACAAAGGATTTGGGTTCTCAAATATTTCTCATGGAAAAGACTGAGGCACAACTGTTGGTACATTGTGTCTATTACCAGCTTCCTGTCACCTGGTGGACTATCAGACTGCAATCTCACACCCTCATTGGACTTCTGGGTTGTCTTCTCCTGAATTTCACGTTAGCTTGCCTGATTATGAACACAAGATTGGAACAAAGAAAAACCATGACAGAAAAGTTAGAGATGAGATTTTCTTCAAGTGTGAAATGGTTGAGATCAATAAATTAGAAGTACTGTATCACAGTGACATGTAAACAAGCATGTCCAGCTGAGGTACAAAGGACTTCTGTCCCAAAGGTTTCTTCTTTGTTGACACACCACACATGGGTACCAAGATCACCATTGTAAGAACAGTCTCCTTCTGCATTTCTGTGATCACATCAGGTGCTTCCAGCTGTTGCCTGACTATAGACACTACTGTTTCCTTGTCTTCATGTGGTACTGCAGTCTCAACAATCACAATTATACTAAGCTCAAATGTGAACTGCTCATTGATCTTCCACAACAGTTTGCATCAGTCACCCCAAAGTAACATGAGGTATGTATGTTGTTCAGAGAAAAGACAGGAATATGACATTGATATTGGATGCTGTGTCAAGTATGTACCAGCAGAAGCCAGAAATATGTTGATTAATCTACGTCCTGTGAAAAACATTCAGACACCTTGTGGGCTCTTTTTCATAACCAAAAATGCCATGCTTGGAGATCTGCATGGAGCAAGAAAGGTTCAAGAAATTGAGAGCTCAAGAGAGTAAAGTTTTCTGAGATCTTACAATTAACATCCAAGATCTGAATTACTGCAAGCACAAAAATGGACATGGTGCAGCAATCAAAGTGGAATAGGTTTTGGTTGATCCTTGTTGAGGAGCATCCAGCTCAGGGAGAGACCAAAATTCCTCTCATTCCTCATGCTGACCTAAAAGGTAGTGTGGTCAAGACTGAAGACCATAGAAGCCATCACTGCAAACAAGATACACAAACACAATGATGCAAGGCAAAAAAGGTTGCACATAGAGTACACATAGGATCTAGGCCTTGTTGTAGATATTACAACACGTCATATTCTAGGTGTAAACACATCTGAAGTGAGAAGGCACAATCGTTGTGTTTGGCTACATAATAAGCTATTGAAAGAATGAAGAGACACACTAGTTCATAGAGTATATGTATATTGGAGCCTTTGTTGTACCTCAATAATTCAATAAAAGCTCCCTTTGTGAAATATCTTCTCTTTTGCACATGTAGTTTCCAACAGGCCTGGGGTGGGCATTGTGTGTTTGTCACAGTATTACAGTCCACCTGGTGCATACTTTCCCTGTATGAAAGTTTTTCAATGCATCATGTTCAAATGCAACTAAATTGAGACGTTCCCTATACTCCTCAGATAATTCTCACTATACAGACCTTGGCTTGACTCAACAGCAAAATATTAAGCAGATTTTTTAGGAAGTGCTAGAGTAGGTGTAGATCATGTGTTTTTTGCAGTGCTGGCTTCTATCGCCTAATCCAAAATATTGAAAAAAATATTTGCCCCTGTTGTGTAAGTAGAGCTCTACAGATTGATTGGAAAGGTATTGGCTATGGGTTACAAAAGTCTGTGATACAATGTTCAAATAAACATGTAAATTGCTTTGAGAAACCTTGACCAACAGTGTCTGACCAAAGCACCTACTGCCACCACCAGACAGATATACTTGGCAAAAAAATTCAAAACACATCGTGAGATTTCCTCTCCTATAAGATTGTTTACATCTGCATTACTTTGACAAGCAATAGAAATATTAGGATTTTCAAGGAGCAAACTCAGTGTTATAATCATTACAATAATTGAATCTTACAAATTCTTATGTTCACAAAGTAAAGATCTGAGAAGACAAGGTTCCAAAAGTCATGACCATTAAATACAGTCACTACATACAGAAAGTAACTTGAATGAAATAATGAAGCAAGGCTTCAACCATCTATTTTCTTTCACCCCCCTTGAAGTTAAACTTCATTAAGTAATCTCCTCAACATAGTGAAGTCCACTATGAATCACATAGAATTCATGTTTTGGGTGGGGTAAGGCTTTTATGGGAAAATCTATAGTCAGTTTTTAAAATTACAATAGACTAACTGAATGGCCCTTTTATCAATTTGCTCTTGGAGAAAATGAAAGCAGGTAACCTAAATCTTTCGTGGAACTTTGGTTTTTGTGCCAATTTAATACAAGATTAATTATCACATATGAGCCAAATAGATTAATCTAATATCAGTTTGGATTAGACACCAGTTGATAAATCCATAATGCTTCCTTATTGCACTTGCAACTGTCATGTATTTAGCTTCAACAGTTGAAAAGCCAACAATGAATTGTTTTTGGGATTGCCATGAGATGGGACCACTAGCATGTTGAAACAAATACCAGTAATGGACCATTGATTGTCAATGTCTTTGGCCCAATCAAAATTGCATCATCCAATGAAGGATGTGGAAGAATTATAATAGCTAATGCCAAGGGTAAGCATAGCCTTGATGTACCTTCAAACCATTTTTTTGTGGTAGTCCAATGTTCCTTTCTAAGATTACTCATGAATTGAGAAATATGAAAAACAAAATAACAAGGTCTAGCCTTATGCACACCATAGCATGCTTAAGATTTCCAAAAACACTTTTGCACCATAGCATGCTTACGATTTCCAAAAAGACTTTTGTAAAAAAATCATGTATAGCAATTACATCTTCAGTGGTAATTGGTGCCATACTTTTGTTAAGTTAAAACCTATTGGAAATGGAGTAATCACAAGATGGCATGAATCCATCTTAAATCTTATCACATTATCATTTAAATATTTTTCTTGGGATAGATGTATTTTTTTAGGTTTGCAATTCCATCTTATTTGGATACCAAGGCAATAAGCAATTTCCCCACTATTGGTCATTTCAAATTCCTTGGACAAGGATTCTTTTGGGTCAAAACACATTCAAAGGAGCCACAAAGGCCATCAAATGTTAGATTCTATCATAAAAAATTAATGGATTTATTTTATTTTATTTTATTTTTGTCATTTGAAATTATGGTAATTATTGCACATTATTATTTTTTAACACACATGAATGTCAAGAAACTCAAATTAAAAATTAATTTGATTTAATTTTAGGTTTTGGTTTAGTTAAGTACTTTTGAAAGTGAAACTTTTTGTTACTAAAAAAAGACATTTTTACAAAGGACTTTCCAAGGTTTCATATAAGAAAAGTAAGTTGATGGTTAAACATATGAGATGATAATAACCTATTAGACACACTAAAAACTCATTCACAATTTTTAAAATGTGAAAATCTAAAACTTTGAAAATTCAAAATATGTACACTTCATGAAGATTCAAAATTTCAAAACTTCAAGAATGATTTACCATATATAAATGGGGTATAATGTACATGATGTATTGAACAAAGTTGTAGTTTACATTACATCATATTTGAATCTAAAAAATTAACATTTTTGAAATCATATCAAAAAACGAAACATAGAATTTGCAAGGAATCTATACATTTTTACAAATCCATGTTTATTAAAAAAATGATTACAAATTTTTTTTGAATTATTGGGGCAATTCTAATCCTTTTTCATAACAAGTTGAAAAAAAATCATTCGCATGAAAAAAATATTTTGGGGGAAAAAGACATGGAGTCCTAATGTAAAGTACTAATGCTTGTGGCCCCTTTGAGTGTGTTTTGACCCTTTTGTGAAAGGTAACAAAGCTAGGTCATTACTCACTAATATAGTCTTATCAACATATAAGCCTATGGAAAGAAAGGCTATACTAGTTTGTTTAACATATATGTTGATGTTGGTTTGGCTCTTGGTAAAGCCAATATTGAATATAAAAGATTCCATTCTGTCGCAACCCTACCTAGGAGAGTGTGAGAATGAGACTCACACTCCCAAAATTTGGGACTTGGGAGTCCTCCGAGACTCCCAAAACTTCAGAGTTCGATTGTAGGGGTTAAATATTTCACATCTGGGTGTTCTTTATATCATTGGAAATTTATTGAAGTTTAGATGTTGAAAATGGCCTTGCATAGGCCATTTGGACATCTGCAACATAAGTTATGGCAAAAAGAAAGGCCGGGAGTCAAACTACCAGTTTGACTCCCGACCATTAAAAGTCGGGAGTCAAACTACCAGTTTGACTCCCGACCATTAAAAGTCGGGAATCGACCTAACCCCAATGCGTGCAGGTGAAGTGCAACACACCGTTGGAAAACTCTCGAGGAGAGCTACAAGTTTGCTTTAGACCTCATTTTAATTAGAGGTCTGAGCAAAGAGTTACGATCGCTCAAGGTCCCGAAAGTCCAAACCGAGATAGTTTCGAGACTCCTCCTTGGGAGTCCCGGGACAAAAAGTCATTCGGATGTGGGTGCCGCAGAGAGGCACAGAATATACTATATGGGGGAAAGTGGTAGCTTCCTGTGAGGATTTCTTGTGCAGTTCCACCACTAAGATATGCACTCACAAAAAAAAAACCGGTTAGAAGTGGAACTACCATGTAGTTGAAGTCTAACGAGTTAGGTGGTTCGAATTAAATAATGAAATTTACTAAAAATCTAATGCGTTGTGTCCAACTCTCATGATTTTATTTTTTATTTTATTTTATTATTTATTTATGTCTTTGACCAAAAGTTAAGCCCGAAACTAAAAACCACTTGTTTAGATTGAGGAAAGAAAAAAAAAACAACTCAACCTCCTCTACTTTCACCAATGTAACTCCTTCACAGCAAAACCGATGATGCTGAATTTTTGGGAGAAGCTTCTACACATTTCAATCTAAAACTGATCTAATTTTGAGACAAATCCAATGGTGGATTTGAGAGAAACAATTAATTAAACCAAAAGTCTAGAGGTTTCCCCATGGAAATCATTCCATGAAACCCACTTCAACACCCTCTACTTTCAATAACTATAACTCCCTCACAACAAAACCGATGATGCTGAATTTTTGGGAGGAGCTTTTAGACCTTTTACAATAACACTGATCTAATTTTGAGACAAATCCAACGGTGGATTTGAGAGAAACAATTAATTAAACTAAAGTCCAAAGGCTTCCCCATGGAAATCATTCCATGAAACCCACTTCAACACCCTCTACTTTTAACAACTGTAACTCCCTCACAGCAAAACCGATGATGCTGAATTTTTGGGAGGAGCTTCTACACCTTCTGAACTAACAGTGATCTAATTTTGAGACAAATCCAACGGTGGATTTGAGAGAAACAATTAACTAAACCAAAGTCCAGAGGCTTCACTACGACTACTTGCTACGCACCACTCCATTCCATACTTCATTTTTTCATAACCTTTCCATGATCACCTCCACACACAAGAACTAACAACCTTTCTCACACTTCATTCTCCTCTTCCTTCTCCTTTCTTCACATACACACAATGCC
>Ga0116227_10000598_pt1 | contig 71901 bp, 59 predicted proteins | sample S1TSphgellanicum_FD_89693 | JGI IMG/M metagenome (GOLD analysis project Ga0116227, IMG submission 89693) | Host-associated microbial communities from peat moss isolated from Minnesota, USA - S1T2_Fb - Sphagnum magellanicum MG | ecosystem: Host-associated > Plants > Peat moss > Unclassified... | reverse complement strand
TTTTTTTTTTTTTTTTTTTTTTTTTTGTTTTTTTGTTTTTTTGTTTTTTTTTTTTTTTTTTTTTTTTTTTTCTTGTTGTTTTTTTTTTTTTTTTTTTTTTTGCAAAAGCCCAAATTTGGCGGGTCTTCTGAATTTGAAATATTTTTGAAACGGGAACCGGTGGTTGTTTATTCAGCCCTCAGGTGAGGTTCATTCTTCAAAGAAGCTCGGGGTTTTAGGGTTTAGGGTAAACCCTAAACCCTAAACCTTGGGGGAGGCCATCAATAGGCCAGCACAATAGCCAAGTCGGGCCCCATGTTTTGGGAATGTTGCGCACTTGCGGGCTTTACCCATGGTATGGTGAAGTGCGTGAGGCAATAACCGTTATCATGAACCAATTGATTCTTTAAGGCCGATGTTTGTCACTTGTGGAATAAGATGGGCATAAACATTTCACTTTCCAACGAATTCAACTCTCCAAAGCCAAGGGGTTTAATCTTCAATTTTTGTAATGTGGCCAAATTGGCAAATCATCCGCAAGAAGATTGAGCAAATTTGGCTATAGATCAGATACGAAAGTAGAAATTTTGGAAGAATGCCTTTCTTACATTTTGGCTACCTGCTGATATTATTGTATCAATTTTTTTCCAATATCAATTTTTCCATCAAGTGGTACCAAACTTTGGCTACATCACCAATGGTGATTAAAAGAAATCAAAATGAGTGCATAATTTTCACAAAATTGGCTTTCATATGTGTCAAAAATCTTATTTTTCAGGTTGGAAAAATACGAAAATTCACCCCAGAAAACAATCAGCTCCGAAGGTAAGGAATAGTAGGAAACAACCTACCAAAACTTGGAGTAGAAACACGTTAGAAATTGTTTCAATTAGGTGAAAGCCATTGAACAAACACAAACCGCAGAGCCACCCAATTAGTATCTCTCTGGTACACATTGATGAGTTACCCAAATCCTATCTACGGTCCTGAACATGTTTCTTCAAATTGTCAAAACAACCCATTCTGAATCTCTAGAGATTTGAAGACTTTCCTTCAGCATCAGTCAATTTATTCCATAATCCTTGCTAGATTTGGGTGTTCTCCAGGCTCTGTGTCAGGAAAATTGTACAGAGCCAGCCGATTTTGAAAATCAATATCCTGCCATTGACAGTCATTCATTCAACTCATGAGTATAAACCCATTTGATGATCCATCAATTGCTCTTTGCCTTCTCTCTCTCTTCATAAGGACAGCATGCCTGGGTTGACCAGCAAAAAGTTTGCGTTCAATACTACATTTGGCAAGGCTTACAATATTGCCAATGGTGCGACTGGGCATTATTTGTTCTGTAATGAAGACAATACAAGAATTGTGTATGATACTAAATCACTGTGTTCCTCACTGTATGCAAAGAACAGTACGAGACCCATGGTTTTTACAGTTGACTGCACATGGATAAAGAATCAATACCCCCGTTGTCAGGTAAGTATTTTGGTAATAGCTTCAGCATTACTCAAGAATAGGTAGCCCAGAAAGAGTGCCGAAACCATAGAAGCAAGACCACAACCCCTACAACAATTGCAACTGGTGCCCATTTGCGTATGAAAGCCTGTATCAACAATAGAAGTGAAAATTAGGGTTTAATGTAATTGGGTCTTATAGATATCAACAATGACACCAAAATCCTCAAACTTTACTTGTGCTGACTAAACTAGTTAGTAGTGTAGATGGGTGTATCCAGTCGAGCTCAATTTTGGTGATTGTATATTACAAGCAAGCTGTAATTTTGACAACCAATTACCCCACCTGCCACCTATGGCATGAACAAAACTTACAACCCTTCAAGCCGAAAACTTTGAGTCAATCACCACTGTTCAATGTGCGCAATCCAGAAAGAATAGAAAGCTAGGAACTGGTTTCAGAGCTAATCTACAATTGGGGAGTCCTTCAAAACAAAATGTATCAGTTGGAGAGATGTTTGAACACTGTACCTGTCGGTTCAGATCTTTTGCTTTGTCAGCGAATATCCGAGACTCTGATGAAAGCCTGCTTGACATCTGACTAACCTCTGCATTGACAACATCACAGGGTGACAAGAAACAAATATCACACACTCCCAAAATTAAATTGAGTAAATCTTTTAGCATTATGTGTGTTCAACTTGCAGTTAACATTGACACTAAGGTTTTTGCATTGATGTAAAACATGAAGGTCCAAGCCCAGTTTCACAATCATAAACTTAAACAACAAGGCAAAACCACAATTTGATGAACACTGTTTAAGGACATACGGTCAAGCCGATCCCCAACACCCAAAACCTCCTGAATGTTGCGAGTCATGATCTGCTGCACTTCAAAGAGATCATCATTGAGCTTTGACAGATTACGTTGTGTACGGGTATCCATATAAAGCTTTCGTGTTTTCTGAATAAAGGTATCTGTGCATGGCAGAGCGTATATATGAATCAAAACTCCAGTATTGGACTGACTAACAAAAATCATGTATGTTTTCATAAGTACTAAGAACCTCTTGCAGGGTATACAACCTGCATAAAATTGAGAGAGAGGACAAATGATGTGATAAGAAGGTTACACAGATTTCAGCTCTGACAACATATCAGTGAACAGGAAAAAAGACGAAATCCAAACATAAAAACCAGCAACAAGAAGAAAAAGGAAAAAAAAACTGAGGATTGATCAGCACAGAAACAAAATGCATATAGAAAATGCCTTGATACAAGAATGAAAAGGAAGGGGGCCACAGAAGCCATACCAAACTTGATGAAAGCATATGGTCTGGCAACAGTCTCAATTTGTGATCGGTTGACCTTCTCAAATTCATGCTGAAGCTCCTCAAGATATTGATATGCTAGTTTTTTGGGGTAAGAGTGATCGCAGAGAGTAAGGTAGCAAACGCCACCTTCTATCAGGTAACTGTGGAAGAAGGTAATATATGTCAAGGTGTGTCTTTCTCCCTCCCTGACAAAAAAAACTAGCTATCCAGAAACACAAAAAGACTTGTGACACAGTGACGTAGATAGGGATTATATGCCAAAGAAATATAGATATCAAAAATGGCAAGCTCCAGAAACTGTGTGCAATAATAGAGGAGGAAGGATACTGGAAGAAGTACGGTCCTGTCTCCACTGACATGCGTGAAGGTTCCTGCTTTTGCTGTGAGAGCCTCTTGCACAGTTGCTTTGCCTGCTGCTTGTAGAACTCAATGTCTTTCTGGTCCCGTCCGCCATCATCTAATCCCTCTGCCAATGGTAATCCATCTGTCACCCTTGCTATCATCGTCAACTTCACCATAATTCCTGAACAAGGGAAGAAGAAATAGACCTTGCAAACTTCTTCAGCCTTTGCGAAATTGCAATTACCCAGTCCTACTACAGTTGTAAACCTTAAAACCTTCAGACAGCTCAGATTGGAATCGTCCTCGCTATCATCGTCAACTTTACCATAATTCCGGAAGAAGGAAGGAAGAAGAAAGCATTGCCATTTTCTTCAGCCTTCGCAAAATTCCAATTGCACAGTCCTAAAGCTCCAAACCCTAAAATCTTCAGAATGCTCAGAATGGAGTCGTCGTCGTCGTCGTCGTCGTCGCCGTCGTTGTCGTCGTCTTTGTTCCTTATAAGGTCAAAATGGATCAATTCTCTATGAGGATGATCTTCCTGATGACTCTCCCTCCTCCTCTCAATGTTTGTGTCCGTTTCTTGAGCATTTCGAGTATTCACGAATTCCAAATCGAGTCCATGGAGATTCGAGACAACAGACGCAGCATTGTAACTAAGAGGAAGAGAAATCGTGCCCAACACGTTCAAACATAACACCCCACAAACTTGTCCGGCAAGCAAACTGCAAAACGAAACAGAGGAAATTTCCAGATAAAAATTACAGCATCAAAGAGCTAGAAAAAATGGCTTCTTCTTCTTCTTCTGACAGCCGAAAGCTTGCTCGCTTCTCGGGCCACGGCAAGAGCGGAAAAATCATCGGCCGCTCTCGGGATGCACGATTGCGCGCTCGCACTCAGTTCCCTCGCGCGGACGCGACGGGCTTGGCGCAGTCGACCGGTTACCTGGTGCAAGTTCACCGGCTACATCCGGTGGCGGAGTGGCTCCTACTCGTTATAGTTCACAAACACATTCAAACCGCTTCAGAACAGTGGATGAAAAGGTTGAGGATGAGAGTAGATGACGGGTGGGAGGCAGGGAGGAATGCGTTGTACATAAAATGGATGAGCTCAAAATCTCGTTCATGTTCATGGCAGGTTAGGTAACCTTTTGGGATGAGAAATGGATTGCGGATGCATGGTGACCGGACAAGGCAGTCTGTTTTTTTCTAGGTCACAGAAGAGACGGAGACAGCGAGCAGGCGAGGACGAGAGCGATGGCGGTCCTCTGAATTGCTTCCTCTGGAAACCCTAGAAGAAAAATCCTGTATAAACAAAGAAGAATTTGTGTGAAAAAAGGAGGGAGGAAACAAGACTGCAGATTGCTGGAGAAAAGGATTTGCACATTGCCAAGATTTTCTCAACAAAAGGATCATACAATTTGATGCAAAGTAGTAGAAGAGCGCAACCATGTCCTTCCTTCCTCTCAATTCTTCACAATCAATGCCCCATTCTTTGATAAGCCCCCTATGTGTGTGCACACCACCAGTAGCAGCGAGTGCAAATCTTTAATAATAATGTAGCCAAGCCTCTGAGCTTGATTACAAAACAGCAAACTGTCATCCTCCATGCACTTACTTGTCCTGTTTCCCATTCCTCAGAAATCATAGAAAAACACTGCAGAAGAACAAGAACAAGAACAAGAACAAGCAAGCCAGACAGCCAGCCAGAGTCATAATCTTTGTTGCAAAAGAGTGATTGATGATGCTTGATGTGTCTCATGCCGTTGCGGCCACAGACCTTCCAACACTTTGTTAAGAGGAAATAATGACATTGTAAGTTTTTGTTCAGCAGAGCTCGAGAGTTGGTTTTCTGAAATCATCATCTGCCATCATCTGCTCCGTTGTTGCAGATTTCTGAATCATTTGCAAAAATTCTCAGAATTTGATGATGAAGAATTTCACCATCATCAGCAAAAACTTTGGCAATTTACATAGAACTAAACTAAAAATTGAGACATGGTATTCTTGGGTGTGGAAAACAAAACCCTTGGTTGTTCTGCAAAAGAAACAGGTTGAGGAGGAGGAGGAGGAGGAGTAGAAGGAGCTCTTCTTCATCATCATCATGTGTGGTGCAGCAGCAGCAGAAGAGCTCTGAGGCGGCAGGGGGTGATGGAATCGGATCAGTCGAGCAGTAGCACTGATGATGATGATGATGATGATGTCTTGCCAGTGCATTCAAGAAGAATGACGAGAGGTGGTCGTGTACGGGGAACAGGAAGAGGAGGAGCAGCAGGAGGGGGAGGGGGAGGAGGTCGATCATCACAGATGATCATTCTTCCTATTGAGCAACAAATCCGCAAGTTAGAGCTTGATGCTTACACAGCAGTGCTACGGGCATTCGGGGCACAATCGGAGGCCATCACATGGGCCAGAGAGAGGCTCATGTCCGATCTCCGCAAGGATCTCAGAGTTACAGATGAGCAGCACCGAGAGCTTCTCAATACTGTAGCAGCAGATGATGTACTACGTCACATCAATGAATGGCGACAACAGTCTGGTGGTGAAGAAGTTGCTCAAGCTCCCAACTGTGGTCCTCCCTTTCTCCTCTCTCTTGAAAACCCTGCTTCCAGTCCGGTTGCTGTCTCCAACTCCCGCAACAAGAGACAGAAAACAACAACAGTTGTGCATCATCATGTCACAACACACACTAGTGGTATTCCACCCTTCCTCCCACCTCCACTAGCTCTAGTGCCCCCACTGTCAACAAAACCTTGTATGAATTCCTCCACGACATCCTTCACATCTGGAGCTGCTCCTCCGGGGAAGCAACAGCAGAAGAAGAAGAAGACCCGGAGCAAAGGTGGTGGTGGTGGTGGTGGTGGTGGAGGAGCTGCTGCCACTGCTGCTCTGAGCCTGGCTAAAGTGGCAGCAGCAACCCCTGCAGCTGGGGTGCGGCCTGGCCATGCAGTCCCCCCAGCCCACATGAGCTCCAAAATGGGAGGCTTGATGATGAATCCCCCACCAGAGATTGACCCCCATGTTGGGCGGCAGGTGAGGATTCGGTGGCCAGATGATGGATCCTTTTATGATGCTCTGGTGTCAGATTATGACAATGATCGAGGTTTGCATGCACTTGTATATTCCATCAACACACCTCAAGAAACTTATGAGTGGGTTGATCTCAATGGCATGGATGAGAAGGATGTGAAATGGGTGGAAGAAGTACCAGAAGTACCAGTGATATCAGAGGTGAAGAAGGGGGGGCTTCTTCTTCCTCCTCCTCCAGCACGAGCTTCATCCGCTGCTGGCAGAGGACGAGCAGCAGGAGGTTGGAGGCATAATAAACGGGGTGGCCGAAGGCGTTTGTCAACAACTGGGGCTGGCAGAGCCAAAGGAGGAGGAGGAGCAAGAGGGAGGAGACCAGCAGCAGCTGCTTCTTCATACCAAGAGAAACTTCCTGCTATTCCTGTTACCTCCTCACACAGGCCGCCTTGGCGAGGAGGAGGGATGGCAGCAGCAGAGCTGGTCATGATGACCGATGGTCTCGAAAAAAAGAGCTCCTCCCACTTCCATGGGGGAGAGATTCTGATCCCTGACATGACTGCATTTTTCAAAGAAGCTGATGCACTGGATCAAGAAGAGGATCTTGAGAAGCTGGAAACTGCAAAACGCAAAGCCAAAGGACATGAAGAAACAATTCGCAAGGCATTGGCAGAAATTGGGGAATCTTCTGGTGAAACAGGAAGTGCTGATGATGATGGGGGAGGACCACCCCATTTTACACCTTCTCCTCTGCATTCCCTTTTCCAACAGAAAGAGTGCCAAAACCAATTAGAAAGCTACAACCAGCACATTGACACTGACAATGAAGATGACACAGCTGAAGATGCTGGGAGAGGAGGTGATGATGGGTCTGAAGGCAATCATGGGTTTGAAGACGGAGTTGAAGCGTATGCTTCAGTTGCTGAGGGAGACAATGCAGAGGACGACAGGGAGGGAGATGATGGATGAACCCCTTGTAGTCTATAATAGATAAATCAATTTGAAGTCCCGTAGAATCAAGGTTGCAATCAACTTGGCTTCTCTCAAAATATCTGCCTCCCTTCTGCTGCTGTGGTTTTACTAGAGTTGGCCAGAATTGTAGATTTTATAGGTTACTTCGGGTTATGACACAAAAGTTAGAAGCAAACTGATGAAACCTTGGCCCATGATCAACTGATATATCTGATGCCCAAGCAATGAGCAATTTTCTTGCTTGCTTGGTCATGAAATTTTTAGTATAGCAAAAAGCATCAGCAGATGACAATTCGTACAGCAATTCTGTGAGGTCCAAATTGTTTTTTGTCTGTTTTGTGTAGACATCTTAATTTCACATCTTGTTCTGCACTGTGGGCCTCTCCTCATTTCATCATTCCTGGGGATGTGGCAACACATTCCATGTGAACATTGCACGTGCTTGGACATTGCACAAGGGTTCTTGCATGGATAGAAACTCCTTTCTGTCATTTGCAGCCTTTTAACGCCAACTTGTGAATCATAAAAGATGTTGGGACAATGTAGACCTGATTCTCAAGTGGTCTACAATTTGATCATCTTAGAGTTGAAGTTGTAAGAATCATCTCACCAGAAGCCCAGAAGCACAAATAAATTGGCATCATGATGCAGAAGTTTTCAAACCTTGTCTTTGATAGCCATTGTTCTTCCTCCTGTCCATCATCATGTAGCCTTTCTATAAGTGTTCTCGTCATGTAAGCATCCCATTCTCTCTTCTTCCTCCTGTCCACCGTCATGTAGCCTTTCTATAAGTGTTCTCATCATGTAAGCATCCCAATCTCTCTTCTTCCTCCTGCCCATCGTCATGTAGCCTTTCTATAAGTGTTCTCATCATGTAAGCATCCCAATCTCTCTTCTTCCTCCTCCTCATCATCATGCAACATTTCCATGACATCATTCTTATCATGTAAGTAAGCATCCCAGTTGATCTGTTCTTCCTCCTGCCCATCAATATGCAGCATTTCCATGAGTGTTCTTTGTTACGTAAGTATCGCATTCTTTCAACTACTTGGTTTATCATTTACAAAGCCACATTTTAGTTGCCAGAAAGAAAGAGTTCCGAACAAGGGAGAGAGGGAAGTGTGCATTGTGAAGAGACCTCCAACTAATGTCTTTTTGTGTGTTTTTTGTTTGTTTGTGTTTTGTTTTGTCAAGTTTCATATCTGTAGTTTGACAATAACTTATCGGTAACCTTCTCCCCATGTCCGTACAATACACATCTCAAGTGTTTGTTTTGAAGTTTTGACTTGTGTTTGCCAAAAGCCCATCATCTTTTGCAATGTTAGCAGACACCATGATGTTTGCAATAGTTGTGAAAATTTCTATCATTCTGAACTGCTCATATGTGTGTGAGCACTTGCAAGAGTTGTATGCATAAGTATTATTACTCCCCTCCTATTTGGTTACTTTCATGTTTGCTACAAACTCAATTGGCTTAACTTAGTCATCTTTGCAACTAGCATTGAACCTTAATTCTTTGCCAACCCATGACACATTTGACAATATGGAACCCTTGTCAAGCATTAGAAACTTACCACTTGCATTAAAGTAGATTCAGTGTTCATTCAATATGATCCATGTTGTGTGATGATGCAATTTTTTGATCAATGCAATTTCAATGTCTAAACTGTGACTCTAAGGCTTTCACCATTTGCACGATAAAAATATAAGCTCACACACACAACATATGTTTAGTGCATTGTTATTGTCAATTGAAACCCAAGCTTCAAACCAATGTGGATCAAGTTTCTGTATCGCAAACATCAAAACCCTTATATATCAATTTGGAGATTGCCAATCTCATTGATCCATACATAGAAACAATGGTTGATTTCAACTAAGTGACTCTCCAATATTGAATCAATGACCACCATTTGTTAAAACATTGATTTAGTGTTGATACACTAGACAAATACTCATCAAATGAATGTTGATACCTTATGCAACCTTGTAGATGCCTCACATGTGCATGGATGTGGTGTTACATTCACACCAAATGCAACAACCAATGTATTGGTATCTCCACCACCAAAGCAAAACATTGTACGCTAGCAAAATCAATGGATGTCACCAATGTGTTCAAAGTTATGATGCAAAGCTACAAAAGGTTACACCAATTCCAGGTGTAACCAAAAGGAAGGAAACTAAAATCTTCCATAAGTAGCCTTAATGTTTATTGCATTCAAATGACAAACCCAAGACCTGAGTCTTTAAACCAAGCTTAGGTAATATGTTTTGAATCAAATACCACATGAACACAACTTCAATATTTCAAGGCCACCAAACTACAATATTACAACAATCCAAAGTCCTAAATGTTATTTTTAAAAATTGTCTTAGTTTGAGCCAAATTGCTACTTTGTTTTCTTGAAGTTTAGTCAAAGATTAAAACTCTTAATGTTCAGGCAATCATTGAATTGTTAATCTTAACTTTTATTATGCAATGCATCAACTATAACTATACAATTCAATTTCCCAAAAAGTATAGGCCCCCTCCATCATTTTGTTTTACTACTAGGATTTTATTCTTGGGCAAAAAGTCAAAATGAGGTTATGCAAAACCACTCAAAGTATGGATAGACACATTCTCATAGAACCCAACTTTGTTAATTTGGTCTTTCATAATTCATACTAGATTTTCACCTTCTTTATGGATCTACTCCAACCCAAGGATACCCAAAACAAGGTTTTTCATGTTCATTATTCCAAAACTAGCCACCCAACTAGATCCAAATCCCTAATTTTTTATTATTACATGCAAAACAAATTTCCTTTCCCTCATCTTGCCCTCATGAATTACCTTTTGGTGATGGACAATTAAGAAAGCAAACAATAACATACCACATCTCATCATCTCACAACAAAAAACACACACCAAACCCTAAAAGAAATTCACATTCACACTTACACAATATATACATTTCCATTCACACTACCATCATAAATTTCATTGCCACCACACTTGTAGTCACACAAGAATTTTAAATCCTTGTTATTAATTATCATTAACTTCAGAAATAGCGTGTTTAATAATTCCTCCATAGAAAACATAAAAATGTAAATGTAAATTGTAAACTTACAAGTATAATCAAAATGTTGCATGAAAGAGATGGAAATTGGAGTCATCATATTACATGTTCATTAGATGTTTCAGGCCTTGAATGAAATAAAAATAAAGATTATATACCCTACTAGTACTCCATTTACATAATCAAATGTTCACCCAAAACCTTGAATACAAAACCTTTCACTCGATGTTGACCTTAATTTTAAAAAGCACATGAATGTTAACTTATGTTCCAAAAACTTTGATCAATTTTGCATGACTCACAAAATTAATTTAATAAACCAATGGAGAGTATCTAAAATATGTGCGACATTTTTTTTTTATCCATTATGTATGAAATTGTATTCAAAAGTTTAATTTCAAATAATAATAATGGAGAAACCTTATTTAGTAGATTGTTATTAAACAATGTTTTCATAAATTTCACGTGTTGACATGCCACCTAAATCTTTTATAAGCATGAAAAAAACCTTGCATGCATGAGCAAATGTTATCTTTTCACACCACAAGTTTTTTTTCTTTTCAAATGTTTGTGTTGAAAAAATAGTTGATTGTATCCAAAGGTTTTTTTATTTTTGTGACTTGACAAAAAAATGGTAGTTTTTACTATTAATATGACCTTTGAGCACAAATCAATTAAAAAATTTGTGAGTTGAGACTATGAAACAAATTCATCATCCATCCATCAATCATTTATTTACACCATCCATCCATATATTGCCCTATTCAATAAAAGCAAAAAGTGGTCGCTAATTGGACCCTCATTTGGCATTGAACAAAGATTCAAAGTAGAATGAGGGAACCTTAAATGCACAAGATTGTTGTTGGTGCCATCAACCAATTCATGGCCATCAATTGAATCACTTCATTTCAAAAGTTTTTTTCTCTAGGTCATGTTACAAATTTTGTGTCACTTAAATCATTTGAGTTAAGGGGTTAACTGGGATTTTATTCGAGTTTGTGTTGAACCTTTGCACCCCATGTCATGAAGAGACAAAATTGACAAATCCATCTACCCCTAAAAACCTACATCTAAAGTGATTAGGTGATATGAAAGAATTATGGCACCCATGTTAAATGATGTGTTTGCAAGCTTTAAGACCTAGTGAGTGTGTTGCCAATTACAAAACTTTATAGCAAGATGAGGCAATTGAATTCAAGAATCATGTGACTATTCAACCACCCTAAAAATTTATCATAAGGCATTATGATATACATCATGTTGTTAATGATGTTCCTTTTTTATATTGTGTATAAACAACCACCAACGTTGGAGGTGAAGGGTTTAAGTTGATGGTTGATCATTTGTTTATAGAAAACGATTATGTAACACAACTTCAAAAGTTGATTGAAAATTTGTGCTATACAATGACAATTTTTTTACAAATGTTGTTGGAATGTTCGAGTTAAGAATATGTGTTATTAGTCACATGACAATTCCTTCTTAGCAAGGATCCTAAGTTTTCACACCACATTTGAAATATAACCATCATGGATTAAAAATATTTTAAATTGTTTTGGTGTTACAAAGAATCATGTAAAATCAAAACAAACATTGTTCAAATCTTAAAGGTCATAGACAAATAAAATATGTGGATTAAGACCATTCATTGGGGATAATATTTGAAATGTGTGTGAATATTACATGTGGGCTGATTTAAATGAATTATATCAATTTTTGAAAGTTTCATAACCTCCTCCAAATGACTTACTTGGACACCAAGATTTAATGGATGCAAAACTAAAAGGACATGAATAAAGGTAGTGAATTTAGTATTCATATGTTTGTAAGTTATCTCTTGTGTTGGTGATACAGCGTTACAAATAGTTTTAACGAATGAAAATCTTTAGATGATAAATAGTGGTTGAAGCAAGTGGATTATGATCTATGCAAATTTAATGCATTTCATGAAATAGCTTTGGAAACATTATTTGGGAGCAATTATGATCCAACAAAGCTATTGGAAGTCACATTTGAGCATCAATGAAATGTTTAATCTAAGTAGTGCAACATTATGGTTACCTTGTCTTATGTCCTTGTCACTTTATTATTTATATGCCTATTATATGTGAATGTTACTTTCTTGTGTATTAAAATTGTGATGGTTTTACGTTTTTTTACAATTGTAAAAACCTAACACACAAAAGTGTTTATAACAACAATATGAATCAAAACTAAAATAAATTGACATTTGAAAGGTTATATTGTATTTGAGTGAACTTGTCATAATTGATTGCAAAAAGGGGGGAAAAGCCCTGAAATTCCATAGGAATAATTTTTTTATCATAAAAACATGAAATATTGAAATCACAAACATTAACACTAAGTTGATCATTTACTTTTGTGCAACACTTTCATGAATTTGCCTTGAATGTACATTTTTAAAAAAAATGATCTTTAGCAATTAATTGTCTATAGTTTGGAAAGAATATTAATAATGAGTACATTTGCCAAACATGGTTCATATTTTGCTTGTTTAGTGATTATTTAACATACATTGATACATTTGTTGAATTGATGGTTAATGTTCCTTTGGTTGATAATCTTCATACATTCAAGGAAGAGGAGTTCCTAAAACTAGGTAATATTGTTTCAATAATGTTTTGTTGTGCATGAATTATGAAGTAGGTACCAATCAATTTGTTGTTGCACAAAAAGGCCTTTTAGAAAAAATGTAACAAATTGAATATGCAACCATTGGGCAAGGATAGGTCTTAATGTGACTTGGTCAATGGGATTTTGTGGAGTTGGTTAAATTTGTTGTTTCAATCACTAGTCTAATTACAAACTAGTGCAACATTTCACAATATTTGTTATCACCAAACAATTTCCTTGCAAAGCTATGAATATTGGTGGAAATTATAATTTCCTTTGTTTGAAATGTTATGATGTTGGAAGTGTGTTGGGGCATTTACAAAGGAATTTGGTGTGATTGAGTGACACAATGAAAAAAATGTTTGAAGAATGAAGATCAAAACTTAATTCAACATTTCAATGACCTTATGTACTTGACAAAAAATCATGGATTTTAATGGTGCATTGTATTAATGTGAATGTTTAAATTTTTAGTGTTACGATGTAGGCCATAGTAGTTGTTCAAGGCAAGGGAAACTATTAATTGTGAAATCATATTCCCTTGCATAGCAACAAATGATTTCCTAATACTTTGATTCTAATGTATCATACAACTATTAAAAATAGTTACAATTTTTACTATTATTATAATTCTAAAAACATTGCTATAACATGCCATGGAGTCACTTAATTTTGAATCCAATTCCATGTTTGATTTACAAGCACACAAAACTTTGTTCTTTTAAAACCTATTAATATCATTAATTGTTTTGTTTTATGTTTTTTCTACTTTCATTTGAAGATATTATAAATGTTATTATTTCTTGGATATTTGAAAGGATTCATGAACATTTGTTGCATCTAAAAAATATAAGGTTATATAATATCCATGTTTGCAATCTCAAGCAAACTTTCAATGGTTCAACTTTTATAGCATTCTAAATATGTTTAAAATAATGCTTCAAACTTAACATAAGTTTTGATAAATTGACTTTGATGTTAAACCTTTTGTGTAAGGTTAAATGATTATAATTAAATGTCCTATGCCATGTCTAAAGAAATTGTGTTGTAACCACATTATTCTAATGGTTTTTCCTTTACATTGAACATTCACATATTATATAATGTTTGTACATAAAGACAATGATGCACCCACACTAATATAATGGTCATTGATTTTGCATTAAACATTTATCTAAACCATGTTTGCAAGACAAAACCATAACAAATGTTTTAATTATTGTTGACATGGCATCCAACGATCATGAAAACCATGTCCATCAAGAGAACACCACACCTACAATGTTCTATTGAATTGTGACTTTGCATTGAACAATTGTCGAAGAATATCCACAAAGGTGACTTGCATCCATAATGTCCTAATGATTGTTGACTTTGTATTGAATGTTCATACAAACCATATCCACATACACAACGCCAAATCTACACTAACTCTAATTAGATATCATTAGCAGTGAGTATGCCCAAACTTAACATTATATACAAAACATTTTAAGTGTTGATTTAATGCATTTAAAATATTGATGTGTGGAACTAGAACTGTGTGATCTATAGGTGTAAGATCCCTCACATTTGTCAAGAATATGTGTTAGAACCTTCCCCTCCACCTCATGATTTACATATGTTTATGATAACATTTGCCTTGTTTTTTATGAAGAATAAAGCCCACATGTAAGGGGGCATTCCCAAAGTGGTCAAACTTGACTATTGCCTCATCCTAGGCCCCTTACTTTTGGAATGGCTGCACCCTAAGGCTTTACAAATAACATGTTTATAAAGCATTAGCTTCTAATTGAAAAAGTAGCACAATCAGCAAGTCAAATGTTTAAACAATTTCACACAACCATGATCAGCATGTAAATTCATAAACATATAAAATCATGATCTCAAAAATATATCTCTAAAAAATTTGGCAAAATTTTCCCCAAAAGTAAAAAATTTGTGACAACATAGTAAATTTAATTTTATGAGGTAAAATTTTTGCCTCTTGACTTGTTAGCATAAATAATCAATGGTCGCCTTGAAGTTGTCATTCAAAACAAGGGGTGTGTCACAATGTGGCCTTGTCATTTACATTAAAAAATATCTTAAGGCAAAAGAAGATTTATGAAAATTCAAATATTTCACCATGCAAAAATATAATCTTCAAAAAATCTTCTAAAAAAATCCAAAATCTTTTAATGTATTGTAACTCTAAAAACTAATTTCAAGTTTCAACACAAGCCAAATATCATTGTTAAGGGGTGAAATTGTAGCTCTTAATCTTTACTATCCTCCAAAAGACTAAGGGAACAAGGTCAACACCTTATTACTCAACAAAAAAAACTACCATCACTAACTTATTTTATTACAACTATTCAAGTTGTAAGTGAAAAATCATACAAAGGGGCAAGGAAGAAGGTAAGGGGTGTTGTTTCAAAACCCACCTATCATATTGTCTACAAGTTAATCCAAGGGGGGGTAGGGAAGTAAGTAGAAAAAGGTAGCATGGGTAACGATCATAACTCGAAAGTAATTACTTTTCCAAAATGTTGCAATGTTTTCAATGCCTTAAAAGTTGCCTTGGTCGGGATTGCAAACTTCCTACTATTACTATTCCACCTCAACCACTCTTATAGGTCCTTTGGTGATTATGCCTACTCTTGCAACACTTCAAAATACTTCCCTTCACCTCTCTACCATCTATAGCAAATTACATTTACTCTTAACCATTGCTTACCACCTACAATACTAACTTATAATCTACGTGCAACTACATGTTGGTGTTTCCCTTCTCTTGTTCTCTTCCACCAAGTATTGGTTGTTACCTTCCTATGGCAACCAATAACTTGCCACTCCAAAAGCTACCAAGTAGCAGGCCTTTTGTTTCTTTATCTTAAAGGAAATGTAAACCTATGAAGCAAATTATTGCATGAACCTATAACTTGAGCCTAGAGCCTAGGAACTTGGGATGGTAAAATGTTTTTCCCATGCAAGTAAAATCTAGAATTTAATAAAAAAAAAAATGTTATATAAGTAAACCTAGAGGCAAACATGGGGATGATGTAAGCATTCATCCTCATTATGGATGAAAAAAATGAATTTACTTGTTTTTAATATATAAAACTTCCATCAAAATTATGGATGAATGTTTTATTTTATCATTAAGTTCTTATCAATGAATTTTTTTTTATGTTGATTTTTAATAACTAGAGCTTCATAAAACACAATTTAATTCTATATAATATAACATTTGTTGAATAATACAATGTAAATTCCATTATAAATGTATTTGATGGAACAACCTACTATCATAAATGACAACAAGGTTGTTTTAAATAATTATTTATTTTCAAGGTGCCCTAATTTTTCACAAAATACATATAATGTTGTTGACAACAATAGGGGGGGTTAACATGCATCCTATGAAAACATTTTTTTAATTGCTTAACATTGTTGATGAAAATGATTTTTTAAACATAATTTAAAAAATTATTTTGGTCCCACCATTATATTTTCCCCTATAGTTACATTACCCATCATTATTAAATGACATTCAAATTTGAAATGTTAATACTTGGACAAAAAAATGGAGACGAATATAAATATTTTAAAATTTATTTATCTTCCAATCATGGATGAATTTCATCCAATGATTTATTTAGTTAATTCAACTCATAAATGAAATTCATCCAATCAAAAATGACATTCATCAATATGAAATCATTCATTTATGGACACATTCATCCATGTAAATGGATTAAAATCACATAAGCTTTAAGCTACAAGCTCAGACTTGACATTCATGCACAAGCCATCCTCACAAACCTACCATCTCAAGGAGCAGCCTACTTTGCAATACTTCAAACCATTTTCTACCTTCCACATTTCCTAGTGGAATAAATACACACCAAAACACAATGAGGTCCTCAATCATTTTTCATTAAAATCACACACCAATAAATGTACATTTCTTCACTATTCTTTCCTCCTTAGTTTATACAACACATATTTTTTTAAAAAGTCCTTCATTTCAACCTCCAACTGCAAAAGTCTCAAATGTCATAGAAGTCCCTTAACACTTGCTATAATCCCCTTTTTTCACAAACCACACAAAGGCTCATATTCACCCTTAAAAAATAAACCCCTTATTTTAATCCTTTCCTAAAAATCTACTAGACAATTGGGCGGATTTTTCCAACCACTCACTAACATGAACTATTTAATTCCATTAACTTCACCCCTTGGATAAAGAATAATAAGTTTACAACTAATAGCTATTAGTTATTAGGAGGCCTATAGTACTAACTAATTAAAAAACATATACCCATTAACAATAATTTTTCAAAAATCTTCATATGAAAATAAACCTATTACCTAAGGGCCAAAATCCCTTAAGCTACTATGTTTTATAATGAATCTAAACACAATATCCTTGCCTTGGTAGGCAAGGCAAACAAAAGCCTATAATGTCTTATTCATATATGTATGAATAATTGTTTTTGTTACCATAACATTGCAATTCTTGTTGGCTTTGTGAAAGTCTTTAGGTCAATGTAGTCATGCAATCCAAGGCGTGGGAAGTTATATTGTGTATAAATAGTCTAAAGACATGTGAGAAGACACAAAAGGAGATTGTGATCATAAGATTTGAAGAAAAAGTTCCTATGAAAAAACTCAACAATAAGATGATGAATCATGTTGCAAGTTCTTCATGCAATTTTCAAAAAATCCAAAATCCTTCAAGATATCATAACTCTATAATAACTAATCTCAAGTTTCAACACAAGCCTGGCAAAATATCATCTTTCAAAAATCCTCATATTAAAAAAATATAGACCTATTATTATTACCTAGTAGGGGCCAACACCCCTTAAGCTACTACCTATACTCTATAATGAATCTAAACACAATATCCTTCTTGCCTTTGGTAGGCAAGGCCAATTGGCCCCAAGGGTTGCAAATTGGCTTCCCAAATTGGATGGTATCATTTTTTTTCAGCCTTTGGGGCCACTACAAGGCCATAACGTTCAGCATTTATTAATAACTTGGGGCAGATTGAATTTTTTTTCCCCCTATTTCAGGGTTGATTCCTAGTGTAAAGAAAGAGATATATATATATATATATATATATAGTCAGTACCTGCCAAAATTTTCAAAAAATTTAATTAATTATTCAACAATTTGTTGTCGAATCGAATCAAGGACTATGGTACTACTTGGGCCGTAATTATATTATTTTCATGAACTTTGAAAATTTGAAATTTTGATTAATTTTTGACACAAATGGAAGAAATCCATTGCGTAAAAAAGAACCATTACACAGACCTTTTGCAAATAGCCTTACTATAATAAGCTTGGCCTCATGCCATCTAGAATTATTTAAAAATCACATCATTCCTCTCAATCCTCCTAATATTTTTTATTAGTTTTCGAGCACAATATAGCCCCATCTGGCAAGCCATTGGCACCCCTAGTGATGATCTAGAGGGCCCGCACGGCTTTCACTTGCACACCAATGTAGGGTAATGCCCCTAGGGTGGGGGGCATTTTCAAAATAAGGGGCTAAAGAAGAGGCTATAGCCAAGTCTGACCCCATATTTGGGGAAATGTCCCCCACCCATGGGCTTTACCTATCATAAAGCACGAGGCAAAATTTATCGTGAACCAAACCGATGCGGATCCGAAGGCATATGAATGGAACCAAACCTATGTAGATCCCGAGGCATATGAATGTGAAGGGTTCTTATACCTACTCCTCAATAGTGAGAGGGTCCTTACACCTACAAGTAGGCATAATTTCTCTCCCCGTCCTTGAGGAGTAGGCTTAATATCCCTCCCAATTTTTTCTAGGAGGGAAATTGATGGATCTAAGGTGCCCTTCGCATACGCTACATTTTTGGAAATGCCTCACGAATTTTCGCACTGTCTAATGATGTTATCCGTAAAGCCAGGCGATTAGGGAGCGAGAACGGCCCGTGTCGACATAATAGGCCATCAAATGCTTAACTGGGAATGAAATTTTACAAAACGAAATAACTGGGACCCAAACTAGTTTTCCCACCAATTTCGGTGGTAAACTGATTTTCATCCCCTCTTTACTTTTTCCTGAGCGCCTCCACTGCTTCTACATATGTCTTCACTGCTCCTACCTGTACAACTACTATAATTACTCTTCAACCTTGTGCATTAAATGATGAGATTTAATAAAATTTCTTTACTTTGCAGATACCACTGAAAGAGCGGATAGAGTGGATCGGTCAGTGACCAGACACTTAAGTGCTCAGGGGCAGGCCGAATCCAAGGGGAGGGCTCTGTTGTTTCTCGTAACCAAACAAAACTTGAACCCATCCTCTTGGCGCATCTGACACATGAACAATTGTCAAAAATGGATTAAAAGTGAGAAAGTTACGGCCCCTCAAAGTAAAGGGGGTCAAGAACTTTTTAAAAACCATTAAACATTACAAAAAACTTCTGCAACACTCAAAAAATTCTTTCTATGTTATTATTAGAGTTCAAAGATGACTTGCAAAACTTCAGGTGACATTCCTATAACACTTTAATTGTTTAAAATGAACAAGAAGTAAGAAAATTATGAGATTTGAAAACAAGAGAGGTGAGGTTCAAAGATTTAAAATTAAAAAAACTAAAAATATTATTTTGTAAGATGAAAATATTTTATTATTATTATTATTATTTCATTATTCCTTTTCATTTGCACTTCAAAGATGATTTCTAGAGGTTGAAATAGTGCTCCTGTAACATTTTAAATCACTCAAAAGCACATACGATGAAGATATAAATAAGTGTTTGATCGATGATGAGCCGGTTTACCTTCCGGGGTGAAAGAGAGGGTGACTTTATGGATAACTTTAATGTGACAAGAAAATACACTAGAATTTTCTGCCTGATGGGTTACGTGTAAAAGAATTAAAAGCCAGCTGTCAGAGGGCCTTACAAGCATATTCAGCTCTCCCCAGGGAAATTTCTTTCTTCTCACATCCAAATTCTCAGCTAAGCGGGCATGGTGACTGAATAAATTTGTATGAGCAACCCCCGATTCCGGTGACTGACCCCCTTCACACAAATAATCGTCAAAACGAATCACTCATGGTTTGCCGAAAAGGGCAGGGGAGTTCTAGAACATGTAAATTGTTCGATTCATTGCCATGCACGGCTCTTCAACGATCCACGGAAAGAAGGTGGATAAGTTCGATACTATAGTTGAGCCTGGATCATGAGTTCTCGCCCACCTTTGTTGTGCATAATAATGGTGCGGTTTTGGGGGTTGTGGTCTCACATGTTGCTAGCAGATAATGGAGAGATTCTAATGAAAAAAAAAAAGCTGTGACTCCCTGACAAGATGGACTCAATTTTCCAGACACCTTTTGGGGGTGTAAAGTGTAAAGAGTTTTTTTTTTCTTTTTTTTTTGCCTGGGAGAAAAAAGAGAAAGGAAAAAAGAGAAGGCATCTTACCCATAATACCTTGGCAACTTTGAGACATTTTTGTCAATTAATTAATTAACTAATTTTGAATTTTTTATTTTGAAAAAAAAGAATATTCTTGAAGATTCAATATTTTCAGAATATTTTCAAAGAGCACTGATTCTGGGTTTCTAAAGAAAAATTCAGAATAAAATAATCCCTGGTTTCTTCTGGTCTTTGAGAAATTTCAAAGAACTGATGGGCTCCCCTGGTTCAGGGTAGGTGCTTTGACAGGGTGAAACACGGAAAACCATTATGGAGTTGATGGTTGTCTCCCTGCCTGTCTGTCTGTCTTATTTCCTGAGCGCCGCCTCCACTGCTGCTACATATATTTTCACTGGTCCTACCTGTACAGCTCCTATAATTCCTCTCAAACCTTGTGCATTAAATGCTGAGTTTCAGCATTTCATCCTGTGTTTTAATAAAATTTCCTTAGTTTACTGGTACCACTGAAAGAGGGGTACCTGGGGGTGAAAGGAGGCCCAAAGAGAGGGTGAATTTACAAATTTCTCTATAATCTTTAGATTTCAAGCCAAAAACAATTGTGTGAAATTTCACATCTGAGTGATCATACTGTTCTTCTTTTTGAAATCTGTTGCAAGATTTCTTTTTAGATGCCTTTTAGTTCGCCACATCTTGAGGAGAGAACCATGGAAGTCATCATATTTGGACACTGGATTCTTGGAGGTTGACAAAAAAATGGGAGGATTTGCAACAGGTTTGGGAGGTAACGTGTTTGGGAGTTAGGGTAGGATAACCAACCTCTAAGGTGGGTAAGGTAGGGCCTTCCAGAGTGCACCCATTTGTGATTGATTTTGTGTTTTTTTCTTTTTCGTAACGGGGTTCAAGGTGACATCAAACAATATTGAGATGATTGCAAATTTGAGGCTTTGGACACACTAGATTGTAAACAAGTGACTGGAATTAACTACTTTGTGTATAGAAAATAAACATACAAGTGATTGGAAATTTGCTTCTTTGTGCACATTATTTATATATAAAAAAAGAGTTTTGAGATAGACTAGAACAACAAACAACTCATTTAAAACACTTAAACACATCTTTGGATACCATGGGCACAAGGAAATCCATATCAATGCATTTTTTTCATAGAGCTCAACAATCCTAGAATAAGAGCAAATTTCAAGCTTGTGAAATATTACAGCTTCTAGTTCTCCAAACATATCATTACTATTAGAAAGTTTAGATGAGGAGTTTGAATTTTTTTAAAGCTCCTAACCCCTATTGTCATTATCTTGACAAAAGGAATAGAACTACTACAAATGTGATTATAGTAGGGGAATAAATAACTATGTGTGCACCCTTCATTAATTAATAAAAACATGAATAATTACCCCACAATATGCCATCTACAAATATGTATAATGAATTTTGGGTTCCAGGTTGCTTTGCTCTATTAGTGAGGATCAATTGACATATGGTCAAAACATTAATATATTTTTAAAATGAATAATTTTGCAAGAAAGATGTTTAATTATAGATAATCCATGATCATATAAATTGTCCATGAAATCATAAACATCTCCTTAATTAAGTTATTCCTCCATTACCCAAAGAACATCTAAGTGGTTGCCCAACAAAAACCTAGTTTTAATTTGTCCAATTCGATGTTCTATCCATTATGGGTTTAAATAATTCTCTTATTTGTGATAATTTCAACCCCTTCATAATGGCACAATCATTTAAATAAACTCTAATACCCTCTTCTTTACTAATGACATTGACAATAACCTTATCTGAAAATTTTATTCCTTCACTCTAATCCCCTTTGTAGTTCACATAAATTAACAATCCCAAGCCAATGGATGAGTTGAATGGGGAGAACTCTTCTCACCTAACTATAGTTGTGGTTTTTCCTTCCTTACCTTAGGCTCCCCTCCTACTTGTTTTGCACCCACCTCACACACAAATTAACATCCTAACCTAAAGCTTGACCAAACCTTCTTTTGTTTATATTTTCTTTATATATATCTTATTCTTATATTTTTATCCTTTTTATTTTCTTTCTTATCCTTATAAGTTTTAATTATTCTCTCTCATTCACAAATCCCCTTCTCTTTATCCCCTTTTCCAAGAATGGTTATTGACTAACAAGGAATATTATCTCAAGATGACACCCATATCTTTCCCCTCTACACAATCACCAACATAATTCTATGCAACTAATTAGAATGGGAAGAATATGTAAATCAATAATTTGCTTCATTTACAATGGAAAGGTTACACAAGTTTGTAAATGGTCCAAGTCTCCAATTTATACATGTATTTCTCTTAGCTTCTTTAGATCTAGGTTACCATGTTCATCCTCCTTTGTTCATGCTATCTCCTCAACTCCTTGTGAATATTTCTTTCATTTTTTTGGAAACACCCATTTGCCAAAGCATCATGGGTTATTCCAAACTCACATACTCTTCCATGTGTTGGAAAGGGAAACCCCAAAGTTTCCAAGAATTCCCAACCTTTCCTCCTCCCCGTTTTCTATCTTTTCAATACCAATCTTTCCTACATAATGGCCAAGCTAATTGACTCCTCTCTCATTGCCCTTCATTTTTTCCCTTTGCCTTTTGATGAATGGCCTTCAAGCTATTGTTTTTGAAACCGCTATGTGCTTGTTCATGATTTCCAATCTTCAATTCTTACAATACTTCCTTCCATTTTTAGCCTATAAATTTATCATGAGTAACTACTTCACCCCCCCTTTATATTCATGATTTTATTTTACCCCTTCCTTCCCAAGTTCCATTATAGAAGTTTAACCTAAGATTTCATTCCTCACAAATAATAACCATAAGCAATGGGCCATAGAAATCACCTTGTACTTTAGTGTCAAAGCTTTGCCCAAAATCAAGAAAGAGTTATATACTCCTAGCCTCAGCTTTAGTATGAAAAACATCCAAGGAATTAATCTTTTCTCTAGGTCCCATTCTTCACACAACCATTGTTTAATTTTGGGGACAAGATAAGGAGGCTCTTATAATGTCCCAATTTGGACAACATACCACCTTCAACTTCAATCTTCATATTACCCTACCAAGTGATATTTATCATAAACCTTTCTTCTTTCGTGATGCTAGTTAACACAATTTCATTCCCATCCTTTAGAACTTATCTCATTTAGGACTAAGAACCTTCACCCTCTTGCGATTTGCAAAATGGGTTCATATTTATCATATTGGGTTAGATTAATTACTACCCAATAGATGTTTGTGATTTCATGGGTGTGGGATGTTAAACACATGTTTCAAAGTTGAATGATGAGAAAATTTAGATGAGATTACTTTAAGTTAACATGAATTAATATTTTTTATTTAACTTTTGGTAAGGGAGGGAGGGAGGGAGGGAGGGAGGGAGGTGGGGGGGGGGGGGGGTTTTCATTAATTTGAGAACAGATGGAAGTTCAAAGGGAAAAGATTTTCAATTTATGGGAATTTTTTTTTGAAAAGGGTGATTAAAAGGGGTAAAATAAATTGTCCATCCCAAGTCAAGTGTGCAATTGATATTAAAAGATAGTTAGATGCCACTTTCCACTATATTAATGAATTTGATGTTTAAAATTAGTCAAGGTCAATTAATTTCATGAACATAACACTAATAATATAAACTTTGTCAACTTTGATAAAATATTTTAATAGATAGTTGATTTTCAATGTTGACAAGTGTGTTTATAATTTGGATTAAAATCTGTCCACTAAAATATTACAAAACCATTTTAAGTTGATTTTTTACAATAATAAAACTTTACATTTTATTTAATTAAAAATTATCTTAAATAAAATTTATTATTATAATACAAGGCAATTTTAACACATGTTTGTAAAATAATTAATAAAAATTGAAATTTTCATGTCAAGAATCTTGTGTTTTTTTCACAATTTTTTTTTTGAAATAAGTATTTAAAAATTTTACATTATTTTAAAATATTTAAATTAGTGTCAATGATGTCAAGATGTTGCATTAATAAATAAAATATTAAACATTTTCATTGAATCATTACCGAATTTATTACATGCTTTAACCTTTGTTCCCACCTCCCTAATGTACATACAACTCCCACATAGTACTTACATGATTGCAATAAATCACACAAATTTTATACAATTTATGATCTATGAAATAAAAGAAATGAGTTTGGAGAAGTAAAGAGGGGATTGAGGACCATGAATGATATCGAAATGACTCCATCATAATTGTTTTCCACATGCTAAATTACAAATGCATTTTTTCATTCTCACCTTTTGCATTGGCATATATGTTCATGGCCACTTTAGACAAGGGTCCAAGGAGTAGGGTCCAATGAAATCAAGTGGTCCTATTGCTCAAAAGCTTTAAATTGGTCTCTAGGCCTTTAAATAAGGATCCAAGACCAAGACAAATCAAATTGTGATTTAGCATACCTGACATAATTTTGGAGGGAAAACCAATTGGTCCAAACAAAAAAAAGAAAAAACAGCTTAAAGGAGAACTCATGGTTTAGATAACCAAAGTGTAAGCCAGGGTCCAAGGTTGCTCATTTCTTTGTTTTTTTCATTGTTTTCTTTAACCTTTATTGTTCAAATTTTTTGAGAATGGAAGATGCATCTATGAATTGAGGACATTGTTGAAAGCACATTACCTCCCTCATTTTTTGACCAATTCGAAAGTTAACATGGTTGATTTTGAATCTTCACAAAGTGAGAGCACACCAACTCCCCCATTTTTTGATCAATTCCAAAGTTAACATGGTTGGTTTTGTGAATCTCCACAAGGTGGCTGCTAAAATGAGTGTATTTTCAACCCTTTCCCAAGTGCATGAAATGGAAGAGAAAATTAAATTTTTTAAAAGTCATGAAAAAAAAAGGAAGAAGAAGAGGGAAAAGACCAAATGTTAACCTAATCTTTTCACATGTCAATTGCACATTTATATTGGACGCTTGAATTGGACCCCAAGCCTTTAGACAAACTCATTGTACTTAGAAAAAATATTATTTTTAGCATGAAGAAGGGTCCAATAGAAGGTTCCATTTGTTTCAAATTGGTCCTCGAGCTTTTGGTCCCTAGACTCTTGTTTAAAATGGCCCTCGTTTTGTTAACAATTTTCTTAAACAATGTTAGCATATTCACATACACACCTTTTTATTTCAATGATATGACATGTTCAAATAACTTTGATATAAATGAATTTCAGTCAAAAAATAATAATGATATGATACAATGTGTAGCATATGATAAATTGTCCTTATTTGCACCAAGACAAAGAAAAAAAAAAAAATTCTAATATTTTTGAAATGCAAGACATTAATTTATTCCTATATGAAATTAAGGCATGAAAAAAAAAAAAATTGCAAAAAAAAAAAAAAAACATTGTTCCATTCCATTCTATAGAAATGCAAAATGAATGATGTCCATAATCATAATAACCATAGTTGGATCCTATACTTGGTTTAACTAAACTCATTTCAATTATCATCATCATTGGAATTAAATTTAACCCATTGATCAACAAATGGGACTTGCTATTTCTTCAATAAGAAGAAATAATACAAATGGCAAAAGTTCCATGAATATATATATATATATATATATATATATATATATATATATATATTATATCATTTTAAAAATAGCATAAAAGCTTATTTTCTTTCAATTTGTCAATGATGCTTTGAAACATTATAAGTGAAAACTACATTCAAGAATTTCACAAACAATTTAGCAAAATTAAAACCAACACAATTTTTTTGGTGAAATTTGTGACCATAATGCAATTTTATTTAAATTTTTTCAAAAAATTCACTTTGCCATTTAGATATACAAAAAATTTATGATTTTCACATTGCCCTTCAAAATACTTCACCCCTTCATCTAGGGTTAGTTTTCTGACCGGTATGGTTGGGCTAAGGCCATTACCCTGACATGTATCCTATTAAACTTGGAGGCGCACACTGTATGGTCATAGTAGGCCCTACTCTAGGCCCCCCAATATTGAAGGAAGATATTTGAGAGTTTGTTTCTAGCTAATGAAAAGCAACTCTATGACCAAAGGCGGAGGTACTTTAAAAACTTAAGGACCGGTCCCCATGCTGGAGCTTTTTCATGGGCAGGTAAATAGGCGTGTTAAGGGACGGTCCAGGGGGGCACTTTTCATGGCGAGTAATGGGCATGTGAAAGGGACAGCCCGTGCGGGAAACTTTTGATGGGGGGCGGGGGTAACGGGCATGTCAAGGGATGGTTGGTGATGGAAACTTTCTGATGGATAAGGGGCATGTCAAGGGCGGGCAGGTGAGGGAATTTTTATTTTTTTGGTGGGTAGGAAACGGGCATCCTGAGGGACAGCCCGTATGGGAAATTTTCATGTGTGGGTAGCAGGCATTTAAGGGATGGCCGGTGAAGGGAAATTTGATGGTGGGTAAGAGGGTTGTTGTTAAGGGACTGTCAAAGAGGGAACTTTTTATGGCGGGCAACGGGCATGTTAAGGGACTGTGAGTGAGGGAACATTTTATGGCAGGTAACGGGCATGTAATGGGATCGCCAATGAAGAAAATTTTATGGCGGGTAAGGGGCATGTTAAGAAGGGATGGTCAGCTAGGAACTTTTTACGGCGGGCAGTCTGAGAGAACAGCAACACTCAGAACACTCAGAACGGAATTCTCTTCCGCCTCTCTCTCTCTCTCTCCATCGCCTCCGACGTTCTTTTGGTTTTCTTCCTTTTCTCCATCGTCTTTGTTGCTGGAGTTTTGCTTTTGTTTGTTTGCTTTGCCTTTTGTTGTTGTTGTTGTTGTCGTAGTCGTTGTTGAATTAAAAAATTCAAAAAAAAAAATCCTCACTCAGTACGCATATTAGATTCCTTCTACAGTGGTCCTGTGTCTGTCTCTTCGCCACAACACGTTCGACAACAAACAACAGAGGGGGGAGCTTGGACGATTACCTATTATCCTGCAAAAGCTGGAAAAAGTGGCCACAACAACCAAACCGCGACTGGTTCCCAGCAGGTATGTACGTACTTAATCTTGTTTTTGAATTATTGTTGCGTATGTGTTTGGAGTATGTACATAGTATTTTTTGTTCATGGATGGTGCGTTTTTGGAGCCAGAGATGGAGGGTTGGTTTTTCGATATTCTACCTATTACGTGTTGTTGTGTTTTTTGGCGAAGTGGAGCGTTTTCCTGTGTCTTAAGAGTTTGAGCAGTTTTGTTTGGAGGACGTCGGAGTTGAGGTGAAGTTATTTTCATGTTTTTGTTTGTCTTTAAAACCTTCAGCAGCTGCAGAACAAAAAGAATGAGAAGGATTTTGATGATCATTGCTTGGTTTTTTGGATCAAAGGTTTCCCCTTTTTACTGCTGTTTTGCTGGATGGTTACTACCTGTTTGATGCTCTTGGCTTAATGACCAAGAGCATCTGTATTTTCTTTTTTGTTTTTGTTTTTGGATACTGTTATTTCATTTTTATTTTTTTGTCTTGAAAACTGTCAGCAGCTGCAGAAGAAAAGAAACAAGAAGGAATTTTGATGGTCTTTGCTTTGCTTTTTTGGTCAAAGGTTTCTTCCCTTCTACTACTGTTTTGCTGCATGGATAATAGTACCTATTTGATGCTCTTGGCTTCGTGATCAAATTTTAGAGTATGATTGAGAGGGAAGTTCGTTTTACCCTGGAAAAAAAATTTAGAAGCCTTGAAATTGTGGCAAAGACCTGATTGTTTGTTGTGCAATTCAGGTTTTGTTGATTGGTTTTTATTTTTGCTTTTCAGGTCACGAACAGGGGCCTTTGAGGATTTGTTTCAGAAAGAAAGCAGAAAGAAGCTTCTCTGATATCCGGCAGGAGATGGAGGCTTTTTAGACACTGATAATGCACTGAGCTTCTGAACACAATTTTGGAGCATCTTGTACCTGTGATCTTCAGTGAAGTTGATGAAGATGGAGTCTGTAATTAGTGTAGAGAAAGCCATGGCTTCTTCAACTTGCCTCAAATTTGCTTCACCTCTGCAATCAAGGCTTGCAAATCCTGCAAAATGTTCTTTATCTGGACCACACCATCTGGCAGCAAATAGGAAGTCTCTACAAGGCAAGCTGTTGAGCACTTCTTCTCCTAAGGTCATGGTCAACTCATCAAGCACAAGGCGAACTTGCTCTATACGGAGCCAGACTGTGGCCACACCTCCAACACAAACAAAGCAGGTACATATGCTGAACAAAGTTCTTGTTCCCCCTAGGGTTACTTGAACAGAACTGTGTTGCTCTTACTGCCCTGAGCACTACTGAACTTCTGACTGTTTTGAGATGTGAATTGTGGTGAAATTTATGTGCTTATTCTGTTCAAAAGTACGAAGAATGCTGCTTTGTTGCATCCAGGAGTGGCTCCTGCTGGTTGATAGATAGCTACCTATTAAGTAGGCCAGATGCTTTGCTACGAGGTGATCATGAGAACTTTGCAGTTGCAGCTGAGAGGGCACATTGAATGAGGCATTACTAAGTGATTCATTCTTGTGTTGCAGAGAGTTTTCACTTTTCGAAAGGGACTGAGTCAAGGAAACATGGGAATGAAATCCCTGGTAGGGTTTTTGTCCATACCTGCATGCATGCTGGTTTGTGAGATTAAGCAGAATTTCGGTCTAGCATGAGCTTACAGCCCCTGCTTTAAAAATGTTCCAAGTCCACCCAAAAGACAAACCATAGTAATGCTATGTGTGGTGTGGCAGCTTGGAGGGAAAGGTGCAAACCTTGCAGAGATGTCAAGCATTGGTCTTTCAGTGCCACCAGGCCTCACTATCACTACTGAGACATGTCATGAGTACAATCAAAATGGTAATAAGCTGCCAGAAGGTCTTTGGGAAGAAGTCTTGGAGGCTTTAAAAACAGTGGAACAGGATATGGGTGCCACCTTGGGGGATCCATCAAAGCCACTTCTTGTTTCTGTCCGCTCTGGTGCAGCGGTAAAATTTCCTGTACTATAACACTAGAGTATTAGTTTGAGAGTATCTGATAGAGCTTCCTTACTGCATAGAAACTTGGACATAATGTAATTTGCATGAAGAGCAGAAACTCAAGATTGTTGATTAACAGACAGTGGCCATACATGGTGCAGATTTCAATGCCTGGAATGATGGACACTGTTCTGAACTTGGGCCTCAATGACCAAGTGGTCACTGGTCTTTCTGGCCGCAGTGGTGAACGATTTGCTTATGACTCATATCGACGCTTCATTGACATGTTTGGAGGTGTGGTGAGTGACACTTCAAGAAAACTGTCAGTAGGTTATCTGTTGTGTCAGTCCATTGTTATCTAGATCCAGTACATAACAATCTGCTCACTTGAACATGTAGTCATAATGTGCACTATGTCTCTGTGGCAGGTCATGGGTGTTTCTCACTCTCTTTTTGAGCATGAGCTGGAGACCTTGAAAGCTGCCCAAGGTTTGGTGCTTGATACAGATCTTACAACAGAAGATTTGAAGGAGCTTGTTTCAAAATACAAAGGGGTCTATCGCAAGGCCATTGGTGAAGACTTTCCTACAGGTGAATCTTCTTCTTTCTAATATAGCATCCTCTGCACCTTGTCTGGTGGGAGCATGAGGATGTTCATGAAATAGTCACTTGGACAAGTGATTTGTCCTGCAGATCCTGTGGAGCAATTGCGATTGGCTGTAATTGCAGTATTTGACTCATGGAATAGTTCAAGAGCTGAGAAGTATCGCAATATCAACCAGATCACTGGCCTCAAGGGAACTGCTGTCAATGTGCAAGCAATGGTGTTTGGAAACATGGGAGCTGATTCTGGTACAGGGGTGCTGTTCACTCGCAATCCCAGCACTGGTGAAAAGAAACTGTATGGGGAGTACCTTATCAATGCACAGGTTTGCAACAATCCAGAATTATGCTATTTGGGGTTCCAACTCTTTTGTGAAGTCATCCTTGCAGGCATGTTCTGCATCAAGGCCAAACACTCATGGAGAAATGGATTTTTTTCTCCTCCAAAAATCTGGGATGTCATCATGGTTACCCTACATTTCCTGTGCTAACTTCTGACCTTGTTCATGTCTTACAGGGCGAAGATGTTGTTGCAGGCATTCGAACTCCTGAGGACATAGATACAATGAGACAGGCTCTGCCAGATGCATACAAGGAGCTGCTTGAAAATTGCAACATACTTGAGTCACATTACAAGGAAATGATGGTATGGAGGCTTCATGAGAATATTGTCCCAGAGATGTATTTGATTTCAAGCCTGCTATTCTCAGTTGTGCTTGTATAGGGGTTAGTTTGGGATCACTGTCACCTACCAGTACACTCACTACCACTTCTTGTGACAGATATATCTCAATAATTACAAAGATCAGGGTCCTGGTGCTCTTCCATCTGAATTGGTGCATTGTTACAATTGCTGACATGTGATATTGCAGGATATTGAGTTTACAGTGCAAGAGGGCAGACTCTGGATGCTCCAATGCCGTTCAGGCAAGCGTACAGGTGCTGGGGCTGTGAAGATTGCTGTTGACATGGTTTTGGAGAACCTGATTGATAAGCATGCTGCAATCCAGAAAGTTGAACCACAACATTTGGATCAGCTTCTGCATCCCCAGGTCAGATATGATTTAAACATTAAGAAGTCTGCAGAGTATGCTGGGAACTATGTTCTTGTCTTTGATCATGTAGACAATGTTAGTCATAGATATTTCCAATCTGTTCGGAAACCTGAACTGTCTCCTTTTCATCATGCAGTTTGAAAATCCCACGCTGTACAAGGACAATGTTATTGCAACAGGACTGCCTGCATCTCCAGGTGCAGCTATTGGCCAGATTGTCTTCACCACGGAAGATGCAGAAGCATGGCATGCACAGGGCAAAGCAGTGATTCTGGTATGAATTCTTACTCCAGGTGCATAGTCATTGTTACCTTGTTCCAATACCTGCTGCAAAGTTATAGCTGGACTCTGCCCTAAGAGAGAATGTATAAAGCAATGAAAGGGATAGAACTAAATCAAACCCCTCTGAGGTCCAGGTCCGAAACGAAACAAGCCCAGAAGATGTGGGAGGCATGCATGCAGCTGCTGGGATTCTGACTGCTCGAGGTGGCATGACTTCTCATGCTGCTGTTGTTGCTCGCGGTTGGGGCAAGTGTTGTGTCTCAGGTTGTTCTGAAATTCGTGTTAGTGAAACAAATAAGGTTATTTCCCATCCTTTTTTTCTGATGGAACTCATCATCTATGTAGGGCAGCTCATTTTGTCACTGCTTTTCTCTGTCAGTGGATCATTATAGCTTCGTTTGTTCCATTTTGATCTTATCAAGTATTTCATCCAGTTGCTTCTGGATGAGTAACATGCAGAAGTGGTTCTGCATCTTAGAGCATTGAATTTTGGATTCATGTGGTCAGTTCTCTTGAATGCCTGTCATTACATGGGGTTTTGTGCAGACCATGTTAACACATGGCAAGACCCTAGGGGAGGGTGATTGGATATCTTTGAATGGATCAACAGGAGAGGTCATTTTGGGCAAGCAGCCACTGGCACCTCCAGCCATCAGTGGGGACCTAGGAACTTTCATGCAATGGGTTGATGAGATTCGTCATCTGAAGGTACTTTGACACTAACATCACACTAATGTAGCAGGTTTTTCTTTGGACCCCTTGTCAGTGACAGTTCCTCTTAAAAGTTTGTTTGGAATTTTTATCAGTCGGTCTGTGCTGTAGTATTTCACAAAGTTGGCAGCAATCCTTGAAGAGCTTGCAATTTTGTGTACCATAAATCTTGCAAGGACACTTACATGCTGGACATGCAATGCTTGCTGGATAAGTTTTGAATTACATATGCAGGTGATGGCAAATGCTGACACACCTGAGGATGCATTGGCTGCCCGCAACAATGGGGCTGAGGGCATTGGGCTGTGCCGAACTGAGCACATGGTAAGAGGTTCTGAATGCAGACCAATGTCTCCAGGATGACATCTGAGAGCTCTTCAACTTCAGGAATATCTACACTCACAAGTTCCAGTGTCAAGTTTGCCACTTAATCTATTGAAGTGAAGAGCTTCTGAATAATGATAGTCTAAGCAAAAGTGGAACACAGTGCAAGAAGTCAATTATGTTATGATACCTTGAAACATAGCAAAGCTCTTATTTTTGTGCAATTTGTGAGCCAGCCTGCATGTTCATCCAGATGTTGAGACTTCTTGATTGGTGTGGTCTGCTGTTATGCAGTTCTTTGCATCTGATGAGAGAATCAAAGCAGTGAGGCAAATGATCATGGCAACAACAACACCACAGCGTCAAGTTGCTCTTGACAAGTTGCTTCCCTATCAGCGATCAGATTTTGAAGGCATTTTTAGGGTTATGGATGGTGCGCTTCGGTGCTCTTGTAAGCTGATGCTTGTTGATCAATTGTGTAGGTTGGCAAGTTCATTTCAACCTATATTTGCAAATGATACACAACCCTACAGCTACCTGCAGATTACTTGCATTACATTGCACTAGTGGACAACAGGTTATTGGTTCTTTTCAAAGTGTATTTGATGTGTTATCTGCAGGTCTGCTCCACTGAATCACTCAACTGAATCATCATATTTGGGCTGTCTTGTAATCTCCTCTTCTCTGTGAGGATTTAAAATGAATGAATTGCTCATGTTGGAGTGATTGATATGTTGTGGTGATTGATTTGCAGGACTTCCTGTTGTAATCCGTCTTCTTGATCCCCCTCTCCATGAATTTCTACCAGAGGGGGATATCGATGAGATTGTGTCACAGCTGGCTGAGGCAACAGGGGTAGATGAGGAAGAGGTTCTCACCCGCATTGAGAAGCTATCAGAAGTTAATCCCATGCTTGGTTTTCGTGGATGCAGGTAAAACTATCCCACAGCTCTTGCTCTCATCTCATCTTTCTCCTTTCTTCTTCCCACCATGATTAGCAGCATTTCTGCCATTGCTGTTTGAACCAATGATTTTCAGTGTTACAAGTCCTTCTGTTTTTCTTGCCTACATTGTGGGAATAACTCCTCTTATCTTTTTTAAAAGTGTCCATTTCACATTCACTTAAATCTTGTGAAAGTGGATGATTAGAGAAGTTGTTGCTTTCCTTATCCATTTTTTTTCTCTGAGGTCTCTCCTTTGCCTACCTTGAGACATGAGGTGTTCCATTCGTCTTCCAGGCTAGGTATTGCATATCCAGAGTTGTCACAGATGCAAGCTAGAGCTATTTTTGAGGCAGCCACAGCAATGGCACATCAGGGTATCAAAGTGTTTCCAGAAATCATGGTTCCACTTGTGGGAACACCCCAGGTATGATTTCATTTGAGTAATTTTCTGATACTTTGCTAAACTTAGTGGGTCATCTGAAGAAGAGCAGGCGTGGAAAATTCAGTTGGATACAGCTATGTGTCTAGTTGTTCAGTGCTCAAGAACCAGCTGTTTCCTGGCAAGAATATGTGAATACTTCTCTCACTTGATTGTAACACTACCCTCAACAAGGTCAACTCCCAATGTTGTATCATCTGATGTGCTCATATGTTAGTAGTTTTGAATGCTCTTTGCAACCACTAACAGGTAAGAAGGCTTGTTTGGCTGGATCACATGGGAATGTTTGCCCTGCAGGAACTAGCGCATCAGGCAGCTCTTATTAGGAAAACAGCAGATGACGTGTTTGCAGAAAGTGGCAGCACTCTGCAGTACAAAATTGGCACAATGATTGAGATCCCAAGGGCAGCTCTGGTGGCAAATGAGGTAAGGATCAAAATTTTATTTCTGATTCACAGGTAGAAATAATTATGATAAAATTGAGTCATTGGGAGCAATGGATCAGGCCCGATTTGAAACCTTTATTGCCTGTGAAAGCTGATCTGTGCTTCAAACCAACATCAGGCTTGTTTCCAACCTTAAATGTATGTTTTTAGATGTATGGAGGTTACATGCATTAGATTTTCAGGCAGAAATGGCACAATTTCAGTATTGTGGAATATTTATCTTAGCTCTGCAAGAATCCCAGAAAATGCATTCTTAGAATTTTTTTTGCAATATTTTGCATATAAACTTGATAGCTTCAACAGAAAAGGGCTGACAATTTCAAAGAGCACTTTTGCAGAGTGGGGGCAGGGGTTACATCCTTGAAGTTTGAGACCCAGAGGAGGTTTGTTCTGTATTAGCTCCTGATATTATGTTCTTGCAAAAGATTGCAGAGCATGCTCAATTCTTCTCATTTGGAACAAACGACTTGACACAAATGACCTTTGGCTACAGCCGAGATGATGTGAGCAAGTTCCTACCTACATATCTGGCAAGGGGAATTCTTCAGCATGATCCTTTTGAGGTAGTGGCTTTCCCCCACTCTTGTTTTTGAGCTATAGTTTGCAGGATGTTCACATCACCTGCCCCTTTGACTTTCATTTTTTAGAAGTTATTTGACGAACTCCTTCAAGAGTACATAAGAAGAGGTTTACAGGATTTCCTGGTGCCAAGGGTCAACTTCATGGAGACTCACACTTGAATTGATCAGAATCAGGTTTCCTGATTTATTCATCTTGTTTGGTCTGAAACATAAGTCTTCTATTCACAGGTGCTCGACCAAAGGGGCGTTGGGCAGCTCATTGTGATGGCAAAAGATCGTGGTCGCCAAGCACGACCTGATTTGAAGGCAAGGCTTTCAATTTGGTCATAAACTGTATGTCATTTGTTCAAAGTGGGAAATGTGGCTGGGAATTGGAGGTGTAGGACTAACTGAAGTCACATCCAGCATCCAGCATAAGGAGTGGCATCTCTGAGAGGATTGACATCCATTGCATGCAGGTTGGAGTATGTGGTGAGCATGGTGGAGATCCATCATCAGTGGCCTTCTTTGCCCAGGCAGGCCTAGACTATGTTTCTTGTTCCCCATTCAGGTGGCCTTTCTTCTACTCTACACCCCAGAGCCTAATGGATCCCGGAAGTTTCTTTTCATCTTGATTGATGTAAAAATTATCAAGATCCTCTTGCTGCTGATCTCTTTTCTGTTATTCAATCCTGAAAATATAGCTCTGAGCTCTGCAATGATTATACTATTGTGATCTACACAGGACATGTAGACATAACAGACTGCTGGCTGTTGGGGTTTGTACAGAGTACCTATTGCAAGGTTGGCTGCTGCTCAGGCTGCTGCAAAATGACTGCACACTGCAAATGGAATCACCAGGTAACTGAGGTAGATGTATATTAGTTGTCATGACCCTGCAGGTTACACAGGAAATTGGCAGTGTAGGGTCATACCATAGTCAATGCAGTTCTGTGCAGTGTCGGACCATGGATGTCACAAATCTAATTTGATCAACCTCACTCAACTCAGCTGCGAGCATTGAGGAGAGCACCATCAAAGAGCTTCACCAGTTGTGTGTACAGGGGAAACTGGACTTCTGTTTGTGTGTATATATTAAGGATGGATGCTACAAGAAAGATTATCGTTTTTTTTCTGGACATTTGTTACAGGGAAGAAAACACTTCGCTGATTCTTTGGTACACCTAGTACCATCACTACAAGCTCTTCCCCAACCCAAACTCCATAATGTTTTCCAATTTGTGAACATTTGTTGAGTCAACAAGCCAGCAAGAAAGTGGCAATGCTGAGAACATCTAAATATCTAGTTTACATTAACTGATGAAATTGGTTGACAAAATGGTTCGCTTGTCAATATATGTGATTTTGACATTGTTGAAGGTTAACTGATTCACCTGCATACCTAAGCAAGTGAGGACACCAAACTTCACACCCACTACATCCCAACAAGAACGGTGTTCATAAACTTAAAACACATCAAGGGGCTGCATTTCTCTTTATGGTGCAGCTAGGGTATCAACATTCTGTAGCTTTTGTAACAAACACAAAGCAACTGCATGGACACCAGCCACAAATACTTTCTTGAAACCACCAAATTGGTTATTAAATCATGTTGTAACCATAGCCCCAGTTCTTGAAGGTAGGTGTAACATGTGGTGATGAAACAGTATGATAGAGAGGGCTGGAAAAGACATGTCTTCCACATGACAGGACACATGAATGCAACAGTGACAGAGAACTACCCACTGTCCTTTTGAGAAGGTGCAAGAGAGTGGAAAGTCAAGGTCTGCAGGTCAATGTGCACAAAGGGCAATTTGCTTCCAAATCTGTTTCATTGGGACTCCACCTTAAATGCAACCGACTTGGAACATAATAAGGTCAAAAACTACTTGGAAGTCACTCTCACAATTGTTCAGCTGTTTGCTTATTCCAACCTAAACAAAGTCTGTCAGGTTCTCAGGTCAATGTGAACACACAGACATGGGAACCCCCATCAACTTGCATGAGGCAGGATGCATGGACAGATTTACTAGAAATTGCACCATTTATCCACAAGGGGACCAACATGAGTCTTTATTTAGCACACCAGAAGTGCAGCTCACAAAATAATAACCCTCACGAGAGTCAAGAAATTTCCATACTCATGATTAAGAAAGCAAGAACAAGGTGAAGCTAATAAAAGCCTCTTTGTCTTGATTCTCTACACACTAGGTACCCTTTACAACAGCAGATTTGATTACTGAATGCCCTTGTGCACAAGAGGTGTCCTGGATTACGATCATGAATGCCTGAATCCATCACAAGCTTTCACATGGCCTGCAGCACAGAAAAGCTTTTCTTCATGTCAAGAATTGGACATAAACATTACACTAACCTACAATGCAGTTCGTGGAGATGATGTACATGAGAGCTTTCAGCTGAGTTCCAACAAATGCAAAACCATTCTCTCAGGATGCCCACCAATCAGCAACTCAACATAAATATCACCAATGCTACAAACGTAACACATTCTGAGTGATCAATGCAGTCTGAGAGTATCCAATAACTCATGTAGAGAATCACACAGCAATACATCACTGACCAGAAAGTTACCCCTACAAGAAATGAGCAACAAAACTTGGATGTGAAGCTGGCCACCTTTGTGGCCTCAGAGGGGTCAGAAGGGAAGATTGGCAGATGGCCATTGCCAGCCCTCCACAAGTCCCACTGGCACAAGGGAAGCTTGCCAGGAGTTTCTTACATAGCACCCCTTTTATCCAGTGGCTCGTGACTGTAACCTCTTCCTTTCCAATTCCAACTGCAAATCACATCCATTCAACAGTCTCTGTAAGTCACCAAAAGCAAAACTCATGCATTGTCAATAGTATTTTATTGCTTTCAAGCAATGATCTATCATATTGAAGTATGACCACAATAGAATTTCCATCCAAGGATATGTCACTTGAAAACAAACAGATAGATCAATCAGGCAAGGTAGCCAAGTTCACCCAAGTCCTGAAAATGAACACTCAAAGCAGGTGACATGTAAAAATCAAGATGGACAACCTTTAGATGCATGGTCCACCTGCAACAAGGATCATTTCATAACCATACCAGGATTTGACAAAGCTACTGCTATTATATCCTAGTGAGCCCTATCAGATATCACAAAAAAATTCTTGTGAGTGTGAACAATCCCCATGCATAAAATGAGCTAATTCAATAGGGCAAGGTACAAGGAATATCTTACAGTACTTTGAACAATCTCTGGCCATAAACCATTTGAGGTTCAGGGCTTTACTTACCAGTCCCCTAAAAAGTTGACTAATGAAAGCAACCTCCTGGCATAGAATAATCAGCAAGAACTTACCACTTTTCGTACTCGCTCATTGGCAGCAGGTGGGCCACCAATGACATTGTCTGGAAGGTATGGTTGCCTCACACGCACTTCATTCATTACCAGTATTGCAGTATTCTCCCATCTAACTGGCAGCCTGTCCGTTACCATCCCCATGTTAGCTGTACTCTTTGAATAAGCTATAGATTCAAACTTCCACAGAAACAAGACAATTGCACAGAAAAATTACTCCTAAGATGAGAGGTCTAAGGCAAGTATTAATATCTTCATAAATACTGAGAACTCCTTGATACATACAACTGAAGTCAACCTGAAAAGAATGGAGGGACAACCAGATCCTATTCTCAAGATTCCAGTTCTGTCATCAAATCCATGAACAGGAAAAACAGGAAACCCACCCAGAAGAATGGAGGGGAAAAACCAGACAAACAAAAACAAAACTGAGGAGTATTGAACAACAGTGAAAAGTCAAACACATGTTCAGAGACCTTCAACAGCAGTAGGACAGACATGAAAGTTCATTCTTGAAATCCAACAGCTCGTCAACCTCAGTCTGGACAAAGAATACCCATGCACACCATGTGTAGGGGGGCCATAAGCTATCCAGCCTGAAATGTTTTGCTATATATTCATGCTGAAAAGGACTTGGAGTGAAACATATCAAAATAGTAGGGCTTTTCTGTATCACTCTCCTGCAAAACGAGGCAGGTTGCTTCTCGAAAATCTATAGCAGCAAAAAAAACCGGTGCTTTGCATTTGAGAACATGGGTACATGAGCACATACGTTTTAGACAGGGCATCAAAAATGTCTTGGGCTTCCTGTGTGACTCCCACTCCAAACCTCTCAGCCTCTGCCTCTGCTTGCCTGCACGACCAAGTATTCCCACACCCAAAAGAACAAATAAGGTGCTAGGAAAGGTAGTACACATTGAGATTTTAAACAAAGCTCTGAAAGTTTTCTCATTTGAGTGGCTGACATGCCAAGCTGAGAGGAGCTCTTGAAACTTCCCCTCTACACTCAACCATCAGATGCCATCTCTATTATGTTGACAGTTCACACTACTGATGAGGGTGCATATGCCCAATAGTCTATTTCAAAATCACCCCTGCAATCCCTATTGACATTTCACTTCTTTCCTCTCTTCAGTCTTTGCCCATCAAACCCACTCTTTGATCTGGGTCTTGGAAGGCAGATGCTCTTGTTGGCTGAGACACTCAATACTGCATATGGAATCAGATGCCTGCTGCCTTGAGAGAAGATGGGTTGTGTTCCTTAAAAGTCTACATAGCCATGATGAGGTGCAATCCTCATGAAGATCATGGAAGCTTTGCTTTCAACCCACCTAATGCAGTCCAAAAGAATTCTCTGAAAGAGCAGCAAAATTGATTTGGAAAATAGAACAGAAGCAATAAGACAAACCTGATGGCAGCTTCTTCACGGTTGCGCAGGCTGGTCATGTCAAGGTAGGGATTTTTCAATTCAAACTGCTCCTCCTCAGATTGCCCCAGTAATGTCACGTCCTTGACATAAATCACCTTCAAAAAGCGCAAGTTCCGCCGTTCTCCTGAACTGCCTTCCTGTTTACTTCTTGGTCAAGGATAATGCAAAGCGAAAAAAACATTATTTTGCACAGATTGTTGAAAGAAGAAAAAGAGAAGAGATGGAAGAAGAAGAAGCAGAAAAGAGAAGTCATCAGCATATCACAGGGAGTGAGTGCAAGGGTTTAATTTCTAGGTCTACTACAAGCAAGAGAATGACGAGAGAGAGACAGCATTTATTTTAGGGTTCCACAAAGCTACGATCCTGGCTGGGACTGCCGCAACGTCCCCCGAAGTTGGAAAGCAAAATCCGAAACGAAGAACAAGAACAACACTCCGATGCCAATTGAAGAAGAGGAGAGAGAAAGAGAGGATATGAAGAACCACAATTTTGCTGGAAGAATCGTATGCTAACACGGTGCCTTCGATGTCGTCTCCAAGCGTCGTTTTGATCGCCAGACGACATCCTACCACATAATCCTCACCGCCTGTGACGACTACCTCCATGGCTGCTTTGCTTCAAAACAAAGCTCCTCTCCTCGAAGCCTCTTTTTTTTCTCCCTCTCTCTCTCTTTCTCCTACCTCTTTTATCTCAGACCATTCGTCCCAGCAGAAACTACGCCATCACAAATCAACAACTGCAAGGAAACGAGGCTGTCACTCACTGCACACGGCCGGTTGTGTAGGCTGGTGCCACCGCAGCAATGCATGCGCTCCCCTCCCCGGCCGCTGTTCCTGTGGCTCCCGATGCACTAAATGAACCGCATAACAGACAATAACAATCGTGTACACCACCAGCAAATGCAGAAGATCCAGCTGCAATTTGCAGTTTGCACCCTTGGAGAGAGAGCAGACCCTCGTGCACAGAGGTCGATGCGAAAACCCCCTCACAACAAAATTAAAACAGTGGTGAAATGCAAAGATGCAAGAGGGGGATAGGCAATCTACGAACAAGGATCACGTTGCGTTAGGCCGAGGTGTGTAGGCTACTGTGCGAAAGGAAAGCAAAGCAAAGCAAAGCACGACGTGCGATGGGCCTGAAGAGAGAGGGTTTGTATGGTTCGAGGTCATGGCTGAATGGCTGCTTTGTGCAGTTTGCCTGAAACCCTAGAGCAGTAGCTTTGTGTGCTGCCGCATGCATCAGCAGCAAGAGTTGAACTTGAGAATTGCTTCTTCGGTGGGTCTGAGAATCTATCTATGTAGTCTACAAAATCAACTTTATTGCAGTTTTGTTCTCAATTGATGTTTCATGATGATGATGGATCATGTGGATCCATCACATGGTGGATTTTGTTGATGCTGCTGCAGAGGGTGAGAAAGACAGACACAATCTCAACTGGATGCAATATATTTCACTCAGTTTTGTGCAGTTTTCTGTGGCTGACTACTACCCTTGCATTTCTGGTTTCAGATTTGTTTTGTAAGTTAGCAATTGCTCTGATTTATCTGTGTGTGTGTGTGTGTGTTGTTTGTACACAGGAGATCTAAAAGCTTGAGTCCTTTTACTGTGATCTGCAGAAAGGAGATGATGCATTCAAAAACATCAACCACCTCAATTATTTGCTCCCCCCCGCTCACAGAGTACAGAATTGACTTTCTTCATCTCAAAAACAGTTGTCCTTGCAAGAGTGTATGCCACACACCCATGACCATGTATATCAAGATGAAATATTCAAACCACCTTGTGTTGTTCTTTGATCATTGGATCCATTCCATTGCTTTCTACATGACAAAGGAATGGGAGAGGACAACTTGTGAAAACATTGTTGGTGAGGATGATCATTTTTCTTTGCCTGACAAAGGAATGGGAGAGGACAACTTGTGAAAACATTGTTGGTGAGGATGATCATTTTTCTTTGCCTGAAGGAGTAGTGCCTTTGTTTTGGATGTCACCCTACAATACACTGTCAACTGCTGCAGGTATAGCTCTGTTGTTTGCTCGCAGACCACTTCACATGCAATCTGGACAAATGAATTGTGCAAAAGACATTCTGTTGGGATCTGATTGGTACAAGGAGCATTGTCAAGTTGTTCCTCTTGCACATGATGTTCATCATATTCTACAAACTTGCATGCAACTTTTGAAAATTGGTTCACATGCTCGCAGGTCTTGGATTGTGAGGCTTGTACTACAACAAGCTCTAGTCCCTGAAGGAAGCAACAGTCACACAATGTTCTCATCATAATGGTAGTAAGTGTGTGTAAGTAAGCTTTTGTTTCCTCCTCCCCTTTTTGTTTCTCTCTTTTTCACCTTGGATACCTTCTTTATTTCATGGGCATTTCAAACACATTTGTTCATCATATTCTACAAACTTGCATGCAACTTTTGAAAATTGGTTCACATGCTTGCAGGTCTTGGATTGTGAGGCTTGCACTACAACAAGCTCTAGTCCCTAAAAGAAGCAATAAGCACACAATGTTCTCATTATAAAGGTAATAAGCGTGTGACATTAGCTTTCATTTCCTCCTCCCCTTTTTGTTTTTCTCTTTTTCACCTTGGATACCCTCTTTATTTCATGGGCATTTCAAACACTTTGTTTGTCATATTCTAAAAATTGTATGCAACTTTTGGAAATTGGTTCCCATGCTTGTAGGTCTTGCATTGCATGGCTTGCACTACAACAAGTTCCAATCCCTAAAGGAAGCAACAAGCACACAATGTTCTCATGTAAAGGCAACAAGTGCATGAGGTAAGTTTTCACCTCCTCTTGCCAATGTTTGTGATACCTAATGCATGAAATTTTTGCATTTTTTTTTAGCTTCCAAAGATCCAAATATCTATTAAATTAGGTACATTTGTTGGCATTAATAAGCTAAAAATAGAATCGATGCACTAAAAGTCATTGATAGGCCTTTAAAAAGAGGTGTCACAATATAGGATATAGGATTAAGTATGAACATGTACCAATTAATTGGGTTGGTTGGTAGTATGATTCTTTTCAAATGTTTAATGGATTGTCACATGATGGACTTGCTATCATCAATAGTCAAATAATGTGATTTTTGAATTGTTTTTAATGAAAGCATAGTTTAGTGGGTAGTTTAGATTGTTATAGTAGCAATTTTTTAAGATTATACACAAACTTAAAATGTAGAGTTATATTCAACATTAACATTTTCAATTTTTAAACTTATTCAAATTGTAATAGATTTAAACTAGAAACATATTGAAAAATATGAATGAGTTTTTTTAAAAATGGATTCGTAATGGACTCATAATGAACTTTTGAAATTAAACAATTGTTTTTATCATAAATTAAAATTTAACATGTGAATTCAATTTTTTTGACATAATGGAATCAAATGTTTTTAATAAAATAAGACAACATGAAATGAAGTGTTTAAGAATGAAATACATTAGAACCATCCCTTATAAAAGAAAATCTGATTTTTTAGTTAAATGTTACATTATCAATTCATATTAAATCATTTTTCATTCAATATTTCATGCTTTTACATAGATTTTTTGACTAAGTAAATGTTTAACCATGTACACCTTCAAAGTTATTCATATTTTGAATGGAAGCATGAGGAAATGTATATTGGATGCATGACTTGCTAATTGTCATATTATAAAAGTTTTAACAAATGCAAAAATCGAACTTTTACAACATCAACTTTGAACTACTTCACCATATTTTTACTTAAAGATGAAAAGTGATGATTCAATTAATTCTCTTAAAAAGAGTTTGGACCATTCAAGTATATCATTACTAATTTTAAATTTGTAAGTAGAATGGTGGAAAGAGTTAAATTTTTGAAACCAAAAGATAGGGTTTCTTGATTTGGTTTTAATTTGTCATTGATATAAAATTATTTCAAAGAATAACAAAAATATATTGACAATAAGAAAGTTTCTTTGAATTACCCGTTTCTTGTTGTTGATATATTTTTTCTTATTTTTTGAAATAATTTTATATTTTATAATCTCAACAAGATTGCAAGCTTTTGTATTGGGAAGGTTTGAATTAGGTTGCTTGTATTAATAATCAATAATTTTTTAAAAATTAAACATTCAATGCGTAGCTTAATATCTACACATCTTGTAATGTTGGGTGGATAGAATTTTGTGTGCTTGGATGCAAAAACAAAGCAAAACAACTTACACCATAATACACATCGGTCCATTCCAACAAAATGAACACAAGAATCTCATTGTTGATAAATAACAACAAAACAAGTACGAAAATCCCATTATTTTCAAGTAATAATTAAAACAATTTTTGTCAAATTGTAAATAGGGTAAAAAATTTATTGAGGCCTTTGATTTATAACTTTAATGCACATAAGTAAAAATGAATTGAAAGTTAATTAATAATTAATTTAAAATGAATCAAAAATGAATTGAAAATAAATTTAAAATGATTTTAAACTTAACTAAAAGCTAATTCAAATTAATTAGAAATAAATTAAAAGGTAACTACAAGTGAATTAAAAGTGAGTTAAAATTTAATTACAAGTGAATTAAAAGTGAATTGAAAATGAATTAAAAGTATTGATGTTTTTCATTTAGATATATTACTTTTATGTCCATACTATCATATTTCATATATATTTTTGAATCAATATTCAACATGATTTGCATAGTCTATTAATTCATTTGGTCATCAAACCATTTGATTTTGTAATTTGATGTGCATTTTTTATCCTCTTTTTAATTTTTTTTTTTTCACAAAATGACAAGAAAAACCGCCAAATTTTTTAACAAGGACCTTTATTATACATAACAAAAATATTATTATTATTATTATTAAAAAATGCACAATTAAAACCTAGTGTACAAATTTTCAAAATTTTCCAAAGATGAATTTTTTTTTTTTTTCCATTTTCATTAGCATGATTATATTACACACAAACAATTGCATATATAAAATAGTATGTTGGATTAATGTGTGCATTGATTTTAAACATTCTAGCCATCACATTTGATAAAACCATAATAATGTTTCGTTTTTTTCACCCATTAACAAAAATTGATTTCATTCCTCTTGTCAATGATTCGCATTTAAAACTTAGAAATGTTTTATACTAAGAAACATTTATTTTCACATTAACATATTCATCACATTTTTCATTTAATATCTTTTAGATATATTGTATAAATTTTTATAAGATTATTTTGTCTGAAATGATTTCAAATAGTTTTAATATATATTTTTAAGTATGTGGGCATATTATTCATGATCATGTTCCCCATTTGTATCATGTTTGATTGTAATATCATGATTATTAGTTTTAAATGAACAAACCGAGAGTATTTAACCCATCATAATTAAAAATGTGACTTATTAATGAATGCTCACACATTCACCATTTAATTGAAAATTTTATTTGTGAAATATTTAATTCATTACAAGTTTGATGTGAGTACAACATATAACATACGCAAAATGATGGTCCATAAGAATACATAATATGTTACATTTGCATTCATATTAAACGATATTATATGTGAATGTTTGTAATATTTTCAATTTTATATCATGCACAATCATTTTTTCAAAAGTTACAATCTTTTAACAATATTTTGAATTAAATTTTGTTATTTTATGTGATAATTTGATGTATGCCTATTCACACTATATTTCTCACAAGATTTTCAACACATGAATGTCATAGTCATTTCATTTGAGTTTAATGCATAAGAAAAAGATCCTTTGGGTGTAATGTTGTTTGTTGTAACATATTTACGTATTTTTCATCTTATTATGATAACCCAATTTATTTGTGTTTTCCCTTCATTTAATAAATATACACATATTATTGATTTTATTTTCAATGTAATACACATTTTTTTATGATTATAAACGAAATTTATAACATCAAAAAATTTCATGTATTAACAAAATGTGCAACTTGGTCCATACAAGGATTAGAACTATTCATATTAATATTTTTTAATTCTTACACTTTAAAAAAATTATATTTAAAATACACCATTAAATGTTATTTCAATATTGGAAGAGGGAAAAAAAATGTTGTTTCACTAAAATAATTACTAACAACATTATTATAAAAAGAAAGAAAATATTAAAGGTGTTGTTATGACATTACATTATTATAATAGTTACAAATGACATTATCATCGTAAGAAAATGTGTTATCATTATGCCCTCTTTCATTTTCAACATTGTTGCAACATGAAAAAACTTTAACTTTTTAATTTTTTGCATTATATCATTTTTGGGATCTTAAAAAATAATTCTCAATATGCATTCTCATGAATTGAGAATAATGAAAAAATCATTAACACAATTTTCAATGCAAATGATCTTATGTGAAAAGAAAAATTATGACATGGAATGTTATGTTATGTTAACAGGAATCTATTAAGTCCATCTTATATATTAAAGCAACATTGATGTCTGCTTGTCTGGGCAGTGCCTGGAAAATTTTTCCAGGCACTGCCCATTCCTTGTGGTGTGCCTTGTAGAAGGCGGGGGACCCAGGTAAGTTGAGAAATTTCTTGATTTGGGAATTTCGATCTCTGTGACAATTATTACCCAACTGACATGAGGGGGCTAGTAAGGGGGGGGGCCGGGCAGGGGGGGGGGGCACGAGCGGGGGGGATTTTTTTTTCAAAAGATAAAAAACATTTTTTTCTTTGCTTTAATTGATTAATCCCTTGGACTAAATCAATAATCTAAAAAAAAATTCTTTCCTTTCTTGCTACTATAATTGATTATATACGTTTATTTATCCATATAAAAAAATATACGTAAATATTTGTATATTAAAATAAACTCGCCGGATAGAAATCTCGAAAATGGATTTATGATTTATTCATCAACAAAAAGAAAAAAAAAGATTTTTTATTACTTCTATTTATCCATCATTACGAAGAATGCTACCGTGAATTGATCTACGGTAGAACCTGTTTAAGTTAATACTGCCGGGACCGGGGGTACTGTATTAATTTAGACAGGATATTAATAAAGAGAGGGCCATTACATAATTCTCTGTTCGAGCTCTCTTTTTCTTCCTGTGCGAGGTTTTCTTCTGCCTTTTCTCCATCTCCTTCTTCTTCGTCTTGTATGTGAGCAAGAAAGCATGAGGCAATGCAAGAAGACGTTTTTGAAGGGGAAGGACCGGGCGGGGGGAAGCTCGACAGGTGCATTATGCACCACGTTCACACTAGTTTAACTTGAAAAGATGGAAACATTCTTTGATTTTCATGTTTTAAAGACCATTCACAAATCATATTTATTTTTTAAAAATTCATTAAAGTTTAATTATTTGATTATAAAATGTTTGAATTTTTATTTAAATTACATAAAATTATAAAGGACCAATTTATGGTTAACGCAATTCATTTCATTATAAAATGACCAAATGTATAATCACCATCACGCAACATGAGTGCAGGAAGTTGTTAAAGCTTATTACCAAACTCATGATTTTAATGATGGTAGTTATTAAATAGTGATGTAAATTTGCAATTTTATGCCTTTCTTAACATTTTTATAAAAATTGATGTATGATATTACATTTTACATTTTGAATTCCCCATGAATTTTTTTTACATTTAATATAATGTTTCATAAATCATATTAAAATAAATCATAGTTCATTTTCAATCAACTTGGTTTGTAATGCAATATTTTAATGTTTTAACCTTAATATACATACTTAAAATGGATTAAAAATACCAAAAACCCACTAATCCCAAAGATGCAATACCCATTCATTTTATTTGTTTACCATTGGATGAATATAATGTATGTAATATTTACATATCATTGGCAAAATTAATATTGGATTTTTTAAAAAAGAATTATAATATTCACATCAAGGCTTAAAACACACATTGAATTATTTTTCTCCTTTTTGTAATATTACATGTGGGTTTAAAACGCACATTTGTTTTTTCCTCGTCTGTTACAATACTTGCATAATGATCATATTAATTTAAATGTGCTACATGTAATTAAACATTTCAATATGATGAAGCATGTATTGTATTTGAATGGGGATTCATTTTTTAAAAATTTGATCAACAAATAATTTTTTTTCAAAAATTCTATGTGCAAACATATTGCATTTAAAACAATATGTACAGTTTTAGTTTTTAAAGATTTAAAGTTTAAAGCCTAAGGTTTATAATTTGGAATTTAAATAAAAGGTTTTAATTTAAAATTAAGTTTTAAATTTGAAGGTTTGCATTTAAGCTTTACATGAAAAAAAATCTTGTATTATACAACCATCATATTTATGACTATATATAATTAAATGTCATTTGCAACTATGTTTTCTCACTTTTACAACTATTTATCATCCATTTCAATCTATTTCATTTATTGTGATTATAATGTAATTAATTTACAACTATTAAGATTTACATATTTTGATGTTGATTAGTTTTTTTTGAAATTTTCATTCTAAAAAAGGCATGTATGTTTAATTATTTGCAAATATAATTATAACTTGGTTATTTATATGTGACGTACATAAATGTTGGATGTATATTAAAATGTTTTTGAAATATATTAGAAACATATTTATATATTCATGAAATTAATTACCTTATATGTAAGGCATATTAAATATACATTTTGCATATATTATGATTATATAAATTAGTTAAATTCGTAAATAATAATTAAATAGTTAGATAAGTAAAACTACCTATTGCATTTAATATAATATGTACTACTATTCACAAATAATTAGTTAATTCATACTAATAATTAATTAATAATAATGATTAATTAATAATGATTAGATAAATATAAATTATTTACTTAATATATTTTTTGTAATTATCAAATATTAAAATTATTGATATTATTTTTAATGAATAATATTTTAATAATAATTGAGTAACTTACAAATTTATGTAATAATTTAAATAATGTATGTTATTATTAATTATTATTATGTAAATAATAATAGTAGGTAGATTAGTAAATGGATAAATAATTAAATAATGCCTAGTTAATCAATTAAATATAGTTAGTTACTTAATTAGATAATTAATTACCTATTGGATATATTTTCCAAAATTGAAAAAAAACAAAAACAAACAAAAGATATGGGATAAAAATTTTAATTACAATTTAGTCACAAACTAAGTTGCAACTATAAAAGGTATCCCATATATTATTTGTCTTTCATTTCTATCTTGTAAAATTATATAAGAAAGGCAATTTAGCCTACATTTACATATTTAAAAAATTGTATAATTTGGGATGAGCCATTCAAAGAGGTTTAACTTTAAATGTAAAACTTAAAATTTGAAAATAAATTTACATATTTACTTCCCAAATTACAGACCCACCTTTTTACCTAGTCCTACTTACCAACCCACTTAATCCTCCTTATTTAATTTTGAATTTCTTACCTATTTACTTACCTAAAATTACCTACTTATATACATACCTACCTAAATATTGATTTAAATTCAATTTTGACAAAATTCAATTAACATACCACATGAAAGAAATTCATTGTGTCACGTGGCATGATTTAACACTTTCAAAAAAAAGGATGAACATGTATTATGTATTTTAAAAACATAATTTTTAAAATTTATTATGTTGTCATGTGGCACTTTGTGATAGGTTAACATAGTTACAAATAATGTTGATTAGTTGCAAATTTTATATGGATGGTCAATAGATGAAAATGTATATGTTGATCATATACATAATCCATGTGTAATGTGATGATATCATGTTATGTCATCATTCACTATGAGAAATCATGTTCATTGCAACTTGTTCATTTAGTTGTAATATAGTTATATGAAACATTTTTAAATTATAATTTAGTTATTAGACATTTTTTGGTTGGATCAGACAAGTTACAATAGACATAATTTTTTCATAGCGATTAATGATTAAATATTACATGTGACTTCATTATGTAATTTATGGAATTTTTGTTTTACATGTTGGTTATAACCTATTTTTAGTTACAAATTATAGGTTTAAATTATTTTTTTTTAATGTTATATTATAGGTTTCATATTTACATTTAAATTTTAGGGTTAATTTTTTTTGTTTTAAGTTTAACTTTAATGTTAGGCTTTAATGTTAGGTTGAAGATTTTAGGTTTAGGTTTAAATTTTGAAATTAATTTTTTTGTTTTGGGCTTTAGGTTAAACTTTAAGTTTTAAGTTTTAATGTTAAGTTGATTTAAATAACCTAAATTAAAATTTTACATAGCAATGACATATCTACATTAAACAATTTCAATATGGTAACAAAAAAATTGTTCATAATAAAAAGATGATAATCTTTGTCATTTATGTTGATTGGTGATGCAAAAGTTAATGACTTGAATATTTTTGAAGAAAACAAAAGATTCAAATTGTCATATTTGCAACCCATGCATCGTTTAATTAGTTTGCCTAAATTATGTAGTGACATGTGTCAACCATTCATTGGATAAAAAATAGCAAAATAATATTTTTAAAATTTTATTATTATTTATTTTGCTACATATATAACAAGTGTTTTGTTTTATGAATGCAAATATTGCATTTTTGGAGCAAATTTCTTTTAGGGGGCGTTGATGAACACATGGCATTTGGGGGGGTGGGAAAAGGAGAGGGGGGCTATGTGTGGCTATTACATAAGATCTTTTGCAATATTTACGTTTTTTTGTTTGGTGATGAAAATATGGTGATGTAAAAACAAATGTTGAAAAATATTGACGTGATATTTTTTACTTACACCCATACGAATAGGTGATGCATAATGATTTGCAATACCTTTCAATTTTTTTCATGGATATTTCATTTTAATTATTATAATAATTAGTGTGCAAATAAGACCATTTTCACAAAATGAATAATACATGCACAATGTAATTTTGGGAAGTAGTCATCCAATTATTTATGTTCCAACTACTTACATATGCCTTTTCAAATATTATATTACTTATAATCTCCAAACGTAATCACATATTAAGTTATTAATTATTATTAAATTAGTGTTAGTAATAATTTTATTGAATAATATTGAATGATAATAATGTTAATAATGTTATATTTATTAATATTTTATTTAATAAAATAAAATTTTATATTTATCCATCTTAATACCAATTTTTATTAAATAATATTAATATTAATGTTGGTAACTATATTGAACCAATTATAATGGATAATTATTATTGTTATTATTATTAAAATTAAAAAATCAAATTGTTTAATTTAAGCCTACACCTTTTATGAACATAATTACAACATGCATTAAATGCATCAAAACATAGGCACGATTATGTAGTCCTTGGACATTTATGTTGAGTCTGTAATACCTCCATTAGCATGGAAAACATTCTTTGATCATTTAATGAAATACTATAATGCGGGTATTTCACTTGGTTGGTTTTTCAAAAATGTGTGTAACACCTTCACAAAAAGCATAAAACATAATGTTTCAAACTAATGCATATCTACAATACCCTTCTATGGGTGGTGACAAATAATTTAATTGTGCCTTTAAATTTTTGCTTGAATGAACAAATCCAAATTCCATGCAATACTTTCATATTTTTTCCTTGTCATATTTGGCAATTGTAGGTTTTATTGGAATGTTAATTAAGTAGATAGGTTTAACCATGTAGGTGGGATCTAATATGTACCTATTTAAAAGGCTAGTAAGTAAGGAGTTGTAAATGCAAATATGTAGGTAAATAGATAGGTGGGTAGGTAGGTGGTTGGGGATGAGAATATCACATTTTAAATATATAGGTGAATAGGTACAATTTAGCCAAAAATATATATATTAGTTTTGTTAAGAAATAAGAGTTTAATCAATAAATGAAAAAGGGTTTGAAACACGTAGAAGTTTAGCTAAGAAAATATATTGGTTTGGCTAAAAAATAAGAATTTAGCCAGAAAGTAAATAGATTTTGCTAAGAGGTGGAAATTTAATCATATATATATAGTTTAAAGAATAAAGGTTTGGCTAAGGAATAAATGTTTAACCAAAAAGCATAAAGGTTTTGACAAGAGGTGGAAGTTTAATTAAGAAAATATATTAGTTTTGCTAAGAGATACGAATTTACCCAATAAATGAAAAGGTTACAAATGGAAATAATAAAAGATTTTGGTTTGGTCAAAAAGTAAAAGTTTAACTAAAAAGTAGAAAGGTTTTGCCTAGATGTGGAAGATCAACGGAAAAAAGATTTGTTTTTGGTTAAAATTTAAAGGTTTAGCTAGGAAAAGGTTTTGTCAAGCGGTAATGGTTTAGCCAATAAATAAAAAGATTTTTGAAACATGTAGAGATTTAGTCAAGAAAAGATATTTGTTTCATCAAAAAATAGGGGTTTAACCAAGAAAAAATATTGGTTTTGCCAGGAAATAAGGATTTAGTTAGGAAAGGATAAAAGTTTTGTTGAAAAGTAATGGTTTAACCAATAAAAAAAAGATTTTCACAACATGTAGAAGTTTATTCAAGAAATAAAAATTAGCCATAAAGTAAAGAGGTTTTGGCAAAAGGTAGAAGTTTAGGCAAGAAAAGATATTGGTTTGGCCAAGATATAAAAGTTAAATTAAAAAGTAGGCATGTATTGTTAAGAGGTGAAAATTTAGCCAAGAAAAAAATTAGTTTTGTCAAAAGATAAAGGTTTAACTAAGATGTAAGTTTTGTTGAGAGGAAATGATTTAGCCAATAAGTAAAAAGGTCGTTGTAACATGTAGAAATTTAAAGTGATTTAGCCAAGAGAAGATATTAATTTTATCAAGAGGTAGAAATTTAACCCAAAAAAAGTGGTTTTAGCAAAAAGTAGAAGTTTAGCCAAGAAAGAATATTGGTTTGGCCAAGAAATCAAACTTTAGCCAAAAAATAGAGAGGTTTTGTCAAGAGATGAAATTTAACCAAGAAAATATATATTTTTGCCAAGAGATAGAAGTTTAACCATGCAAAATATATGTTTTGTCAGAAAAAATAAAATTAGCCAAGAACAGATAAAGGTTTTTGCCTAAAGGATAAAAGTTGAGCCAATGAAAAGATTGAAGGTAGATAAATAGGAGGGGATCAGATGGTAGTTGGTAGGTAGGGTAGCTAGGTCAATAAGATGGCTTGGTCAATAGAGTAACTTCACTAGAAGGTAGTATGGAGGTCAAGGTTCAAAAAAAACAGCCCCAAAAAAAACTCATTTGTCAAAAACCAAAAATAAGTTGATTGATTGAAATTAGATGAAAAATTGAACCCCATCCCATGGATATAATGGCCAACTGGTGCATTGGTGGGTGTTGGCTCATGCTGGCCCATTCAAAGGACACTTGTTTGATAATTGGAAATATTTTCAATCAGAGTTGGACACAAAAATTAGGTGATGTAATGTAATATGTGTCAAATTTTAATGTTATCTTTAAAATCATCTTGTCTTTGGGCCCTCTTATGACCCTGCAATCCATGTTCTATCCTCAATTTGAGGGTAGCTACAAAATGAACAAATTTGGTTTTTGTTTAATGAAACTAAGTAGCAATTCACAAGTTTTGCAGGGTTTTATTCTGACAAGACTTGATTTAATAATTACATATAGTAAAGGACGTTGTGGTCGTTTTTCATGAAGTTTTTTCCATCCATCCATCTGTCTCGTCATCCATCCATGGATGGCATCATACAGGGAAAAAAACCTTGGTAGAAATAAATAACCCCCCCCCTTTGCGCATGTGTTGTTGTCTAGGAAAGGCATGCCCGGCCCTAGGGGGGTTTGATATTAATATCAGACCAAAAAGGCCAAATACGCCTTGACATGCACCTAGAAAACCTGAAAATTGCAATTCCAATTCTTCCATGTCAGTTTCATTCACCCAGGATAGCACAATGTGCCTCTGTTTTACTGGGTTGAAAAATGAGTCACTTACATAGACCCTCATGTAGTCATAGCAAGATGATTCAAACCCAAAGAAATCAAACTCTGGGTTGTCAGAAATAAATTTATGAGCTGCACTATCATATGAGCCCAATGCATAAACATGTTGTTGCAGTTTCTACTATTGTAACACAAACCTAAAAAACTTTTCATTAGATTATTGGGTGCCAGGAACCATGGTAATGTCTTTGTCTTTGTCTGTATCTTTCAATTCTTCATTTTTTTGTGCCCACATAAATTTGACAATCTGTGTTGGGGTTTAATATAGGTCCCGACTACTATAAGGGCTACTACCATTTGTTTCACCAGCACAACCAATGTATGCCATTGTGGGGTCCAAACATGTTTTGGGCATATGCTATCTCTAAACATTTCATTCACTGGCTTTATTTGGAAATTGTTTTGGAGCCAAACCAGTGGTATGATGCCATGGGAGTGTGGTCAAGCTCAAATACCATCAGCCCCGATGGTGCCCCTTTCATTATCTACATAGGTCTGCCATTTCCAATTCTTGTTCACATCATTGTTCCAATTTCTTTTGTGATTATTTTGTGGAGATTGCACTGTTGAGAAATAGAGGATTTTAGTCTTTTTTGTGTGATGTTCAAACCCTAATCGGTCATCCTTTCTATGAGTTCCCTTTTGGTAAGGTCCTTTGTCATCTTTCAACAATATAGCTCATTAAGTAGGTTGTTTCTATTTGAGTTTCAGTTTGTCTTTGTGAAATTAGGGCTTATTGGTCCAATTGCAAGTCTTTGTGGGTTCAAATCCACTATATACATGTGAATGTTAAGCAGAAAATTAGTGTGCACCAATTTGTTTGAGGGAGTCGAAAGGGGTTTTCCTTTGTGGCATCAAATGGGGTTAGGTAAGATGAACCATACCTTCGAGGAGACACAGAACAAGGTAGTACCAGCAAATTCTTCATACCCACTTCTCAGAAAGTGGGTGAAAGTGCCTGAAGATCCTATTGCAAGACATCCTACAAAAGTTGTTAGTAACATAACATTCAGAGATCCAATAGTTGCTTGGTAGGAAGATGATGGAAGTTAGGTTTTCATGGTGGGTTCAGTGATAGGCGATACTAATATTACCAGAGTTGCCTACAAGAACCAGCCATGAGAAAATAGGTTGTGCACCACCTTGACATACATACAAAGCTTCAACATTGTGCCAAATTGTTTAGAATCCTTGCAGCTCACCATTAGTCCAATTCTCAGCAGGATGGTAATGGAACAAAGCCCTAAGTAAGTGTTATGGCAATTTTTGCATCATGACTATCAAGAATCTCTGCAAACCTAGGTCCATTGAAGAAGATATTCAACCAACTAGGTGCCCCTGTGCCTCTTATGACATCTACTACTAGCTTGATGCGTGTATGGAGGACGTTCACTTCCCCAAACAGTAATGCTGCCAAACAGCAGATCACCAGCGAACATGTACTTGATGTGTATAATCTCTGGTGTTGCAATGTAAGTCCTCCCAACTCCTAATTGTTGTGGCTAAATTTTGCAACTTCCTCATGAACAAGTGATCCCATGTATTCACCTTTTGAATCTACAGCTCTTTTTCCATGACCAACACAACTCTCAATATCGCCGATCAATATCTCATGATCCCCAAGATTTTGATATCAATATCAGCAACAAACCCAACATATATTTTCCACACAATGCCCAAAGACATTCAAAAACATATGCATGCATTCATTGCGTAGCATGGTAATGCTTTGGTAGCTTTGGTGGCCCTTCGGTAACAACCAGAAGTTTAGCAGAATGACGAGCAAATTAACTATTTGGAAAATCATGTTCCACATATTAATGCTCGAATAGAATTTAATCAAGACATGTTAGAATCTGCACGTGAACGTTCTAATCGCGTGCAGAGAGAACGAGTGCCAGGCAACATACAGAATCAGCTGGGCCATTTAAAATGCAACAAGATCGAAGTAATTGTATGCGTCAAGAACGATGAACTGTACAACAAGTAACAACATGTGCACAACCTTCTCTTAGCAATTGTTTGAAGACGAAGACGCGTCAGCTTCGGCACGATGGGATTGTGGAGAAATGGACATAATTTGTGGATTCTGCAACGCGAAAATGTGGATTAAAAACGATTAGCAAAGTCAAGCAACAATAACCCATAGTTTTTTCTATGTTGCAAGAATGACAAAGTTTTGTTGTCGAGTCTTTCTGCAACACCGCAAAAGTTGGAAGTTCTTTTAACCAACAAAGAGAAAAGTGTCATCAAATTTCGAAATTAGGTTCACATGTACAATTCAGTGTTGGCATTCACTTCACTCAGTGCCAAAGTTGATGAGTCGGTAACAAGAGGCACCAGACCGTACTCCTTTCACATTCAGGGTGAGCTTTATCACAAAATCGGATCCCTGTGTCCTACCGAAGGACATCATCCACAATTTGCACAGCTGTACATTTATGATACAAATAGCGAATGTCAAAATTGCCATGCTGTTATGTCACTTGATCCAACGACGTTGGATCGGTTGTTGACCATGATGTACAATATCAATCCCTATGTCGAAGTGTTCAAAATGGTAAGGGATATGATGACAACAGAAGGTGCTCCCATGGATTTAAAATTACGTCTCATTGCCTCTCAAATAAAGGATGCTTACTGATATAATGTGCCGACGGTCGATGAAGTCACTACATCGATGGTAGGAGATGGTTCTAAGGCTATAGACAAGCATGACGTCATCATTGCTTAGCAAGTTGGCCTGTTTCAACGCATTTCTGAACTACATATGGGATACATGGCTTTACATTATCCGTTGTTATTTCCTTACGGTGAAGATGGATGGCATCCGAATATTCCACTCAAATGGTGTTATTGTGTAGGATGTTGATGCAAATTTGGATGAAGACCATGTGGAAAGATATGAACATCAAATAAAGCATTGCAATATGACAATGGTGAATTTTATGGTTATTGACTTCAACATCGAGACATTGATGGCATTGCGTTGCTTTGGGGTGGCCGATTGAAGCAGCAATACACTATGGATGCTTATGCGGTTGTCGAACAAAACCGCTTGAGGTATCTATGCCTAAATTAGAAAAAACTTTGTGCAAATCTCTATCAAGGCCTTCAAGACGCCATCGCTGCAAGTGACAATAGCGTTGCTACCATCGGACAGAGGATCATTCTGCCATCTTTTTTCACAGGAGGTCCACGTCACATGGTTCAAAATTATCAAGATGCCATGGCAATCTACAGATAGGCCCGCTACTCAGATGCATTTGTTACATTCACTTGTAATCCCCAATGGCCTGAGATCAAGAGAGTGTTGCTGCCTGGACAACAACCTCAAGATCAACCGGATTTGGTAACCCGAATGTTCAAAATCAAGCTGAAGGAGTTGATCAATGACATTCACAAGAAGCATATTTTGGGATGCACGATTGCGAGAATCTATGTCATTGAGTTTCAAAAGCGTGGGCTGCCGCATGCACACATTTTCATATTCTTTGTCAAAGATTGCAAGCCACACACAGTCAAAGATGTAGACCACATGATCAGTGCTGAATTTTCGAATCCAGAGACAAACAGGTTGGCCCACGAGACGGTTGCTAAATGCATGGTCCATGTGGAGCTGTGTTTCCAAATGCCCCATGCATGGAAGATGGCAAATGCAAAAAACAATATCCACGTAAGTTCCAATCCGAGACGATGATGGATGTAAATGGATATCCTATTTATCGACATAAAGATACATGGCAAACAATTTTGGTTCATGGCGTTGAATTGGACAATCGTTGGGTGGTATCGCACAATGTCTATGTGTCGACCAAATATGATGCACACATCAACGTTGAGGTCTGCAACAACATTCATGTAGTCAAATATTCGTTCAAGTAAATTTACAAAGGACATGATCATGCAACTGTTGAAATCTCACACTAGAATGACAATGCCACCGAAGGGAATGTGGTTGAAGCCAATGAAATTAAAAAATATCTCGACTGTCGCTATGTATCTACATTGGAAATAGTGTGGCACATCTTCAAGTTTGATATGCATGAGCAATTTCCTACCGTTGAGCGTTTACAATACCATTTGCCCAATCAACAAATGGTGTTATTCGATGATGGTGATGATGTGTAGGAAGTGGCAACATGGTCAGCCATTTCCAGAACAATGCTGACGGAATGGTTCAAAACAAAACAAGAATGGGAAGCTACACGAAGCCTTACGTTTGATCAATTCCTTCAGCAATGGGTGTGGAATCGGAAGTTGAAATGATGGATAATGCGCAAGAGGCTTTGCCATTGGTCACATGTATTATGCACGCCCAACATCGGGTGAATGTTATTATTTGTGGATGCTGTTGAATTGCGTCAAAGGTGCCACATCCTACGAGCATTTGCGGACAATGGATGGCATAGAGCACAACACATTCAAAGATGCATGCATTGCAATGGGTTTGCTTGTAAACGACAATGAATGGCATCAAGCCATGGAAGAAGCTGGTCTTTGGGCCTTAGGGTGACAGCTTCGTGACATGTTTGCTTCCATGTTGATGTTTTGTGAGGTGACAAATCCCAGACAACTATGGGATGCACATTGAGAGTTTTTGAGCGATGACATTGAGGTAATGACATGCTACAAACATGATGATCCAGTCGTTACCCTTTCTGAGGATGCATTGAAGGATCATGCACTGTATGAGATCGATCAGGTTTTCATCCGCAACGAACATTGCCTGGAAGATTTTCTAACGCTTCCCAAATCTAATTATGTCCTCCCTATTCATGGAGGAAACCGATTGGTCCAAGAAGAACTGGTTTATGATCAGCAATCATTGACCACAAATGGAGATAATGCAGAAAATAGGTTCAATGATGATCAGCGTAGCACATACGAAATTATTTTGAATGTCATGACAAACAAAGAAGGCAAATTTATCTTTGTGTATGGCAGTGGTGGAACCGGCGAAACATTTGTTTGGACAACGCTTTTGTCCCATCTACAAAGGCAAAGCAGAATCATGCTTGCAGTTACCTCAGCAAGAATTGCATCTTTGTTACTTCTGGGTAGCAAAATTGCCCATTCAAGATTCAAGATTCTGATTGATCTGCATGATGAGTTGACTTGCAACATCATACAATAAATGAAAGTGGCTGAGTTGGTGCGTAAAGCTGATTTGATCATTTGGGATGAGGCATCGATGATGCATTGCCGAGCTTTCGAAGTTGTTGATTAGACCCTGCATGATTTGATGCAATTGGATGATTCATAGGCAACCGAAAAGATCTTTGGTGGGAAAACCATGGTCCTTGGTGGGGATTTTTAATAGATCCTGCTTGTTGTTCCCAAGGGAGGACGAGAAGACATTGTTAGTGCTTCGTTGCCTCAATCGCATCTTTGGCAGCATGTTACGATTCTTTGTCTTCATATCAACATGTAAATCATGGCAGCCAATTATGAAAAGTAGCAAGAATTTGCCAAATGGGTGTTGAATGTTGGAGACGGTAGTCTTCTTGCCATTGCAGAAGAAGAAGGTGTCGATCCAGATTGGATCAAGATTCTATCCCATATGAGGCTACCAGCAGAAGATTGCAACTTAAGAGGATTAATTTGAACCATCTATCCGGATCACCAATGCCACTCTTAAGATGCCATGTATCTTATGCAACGCACCATTCTGGCCCCCAAAAATACTGACGTTGATGAAGTCAACAATGCAATTCTTGAATTGCTATTTGAAGAATTGCACACATACTTGAGCGTAGATTTTTGGCTCCGACAGAAGAAGGTGCAAGTGCTAATGTAGGAGTTTCAATGGATTCCTTGTATCCGGTGGAATTTAAGAACATTTTGCAATTCAGTGATATCGCAAATCATAAGCTAGAACTCAAAATGGGCGTGCCAATCCTTTTGTTACGCAATTTCAACCAATCAATAGGATTGTGCAATGGTACGAGGTTGATTGTCAAGAGATTGGGTGAGCGTGTCATTGAAGTGGAGATCATCACAGGGAACAATGTTAGCAAACATGTGTTCATACCCCGCATCATCATGTCTCCCTCTGGGACTAATTGGCCATTTGTTTTGCGTCATCGTCAATTTCCTATTAGAGTGGCATTTGCAATGACAATCAACAAGAGTCAAGGTGAGACACTAAACAACGTTGGGGTATATTTGCCATCTCTGGTCTTTTACCATGGTCAGCTGTATGTTGTTATCTCACAGGTCAAAAGGAGTGCAAACATCAAGATTTTCAACGGCCAGGGTCTCGATGAATACATGTGGAATGTGGTATATATAGAGAGGTTTTGGAAATGTAGTTTGTAGTTGTAATTTTGTAATATGTACCGTCAAATACACACACTTGTGCATTAGGCACGGGGTTCAAACTAGTTAAGAATATGAGCCAGTTGTGAAGCCTGTAGGTGATGCAAATCCAAAACTGGGGATGAAACTCATGGGAGAAAACCAATTTCCCCCCGCCCCCCCTTTTTTCTCCCCTGTGTACTAATTTCATCCTGATTGATGGACTTCATTTTGAGTAATTTGTGCAAATGTAAATAGTCACTTAGCAATTAAAAAGTACATCAATACAAAAAATTATAGGGGAAATTTGGGCAAGTTCTTGGTGTTGTTGGAAACCCCTCAGTGAGTAAGATTTAATGAAGTTGATTTGGAAATTTTTAAACCTGAGGTGCAGCAGATATTGAATTTTGATTAGTTTTTGTCATCATTGAAAATTCAATGAAATTACATACAAAAAAATCATTTTGGAAGGAAAAATTAGTTCGGTCCCCAGTTCACACTTAGGCCAATGGCACTGATTAGACTAGGCCTAATGGCACAGGCTAGAGTAGTATGTGTAAAACCACACTCCCACCCACCAGCCAGCAGTTGAAAGGAAGCAAAGCCCAGAGTGAGAACACAAGGGATCCAATGGTGGGGACCAAACAGAACTTAAAGCCCTAGATCATCAATGAGCAAAAGACACCATGCCGGAAAGCACAAATGGAAAGAGAAACCATTCCTGTGTGCACATTTTTCCTCTCATTATAGAGAGGATAAGCATTGCCCTAATTTGAATCCTTTTCTACTTTGTGCCTAAAAATATATACACAATTGCAATGCATACATTGCAAACCTTATTCTCTGTTGGATTCAATATAGATACTCTAAATTATTTGCATATACAAGAATTGAATACCATGGGTCCCATGACTGAAAATGGAAAAAAAAAAGAAGAAGAGAGGATTCTTGCGCATTATTGATGCACTCAAATCACAAACATGAGCCAAGGACACAGGTGCTCTCAGGGATAACAAAATTTGTTCCGAGTTAGAAGAGTTGCACGGCCAACTCTAGTGACCATTATTGACACAAGAAAAGACTTTTTAAAACTCATTTTCCTACACTTAGGTGATCCTAACAGTTTGTGAAAATATAGCAGAAATTGTTTTAACCTCTTTCCAAAATGGAGGTTTGAGAATCGCATAACAATCCTCAGAATGTATCAATTCTGATCATCATCACCTGCTGCTGTTGGGGTTCTCATTGTGCAACAGCTTCTTCATGTCTGCTCCCCACTTCCTGATCCCTTGAAACAAACTCAAAGGCTGGATGAAAACCTTGTTACAGTTCAGAAAGCAGGAACAAGAGCCTTCTCCAACCAGCACGGCCACATTTTATGACCACACAATAACTTGTGAAGTGACTATCTCCAGCCGTGGATTGTACAGGGGCACAATTGGGCTCTGCTGCCTCCAATCTGCCATGGACTATTTCTGTACTTTGTCTGGTAGGTCACAATTGGAATCATTAATCTTCACTGCCTCATCTGCCATGGGTTATTTCTGTACTTTGTTCTGGTAGGTCACAATTGCACTCATTAATCTTCACTACCTCATTTGCCATGGTTGTCATCGACCCCTTTCAATTTCAGGTTAGAGTTGTCACGCATCCATGCATCCAGATAGCCATCTTAGAACTCTCTTAGTAACCCCCGAAAAAAAATCCGCAAAAATGAACTATCCACTCTCGTCGAAGTTGGTTGATATTCTCCAACACTGACAAAACTGGAAACCTGTGTCTGCTGCCCCTGGTAGCTTGACTCCATGAGTTTCAACAGGCACCCAGTTGTGGAAGTCCTTACAGTGCATTCAAAAACCTCACTGCCAATAGTATCTACATACATGCCTACTGAGTTGTTGGCAAGTTGTTGTCAGTTAAAAACAGTTGATCCAATAAGGGTAGGGGTCGCCTACGGCCAGGGCCCATACCCATCCTCTCTGAACTAGTCACTTCCAGAGATCTAGTCAACACTTGAAGCATTTCTTGCATTGCAAGCTGCACACAAAACATGGGTAGGAACTACAAGTTAGAATCTCCAGACAGAGGTTACAATACACCAATGTGAACTGCAGATTGAACCAAGAGGTAGTGCAGACATGCACTCAAAACAAACAGTGGTAGGAAATGTGCAGAAAGAGAAATTAGAATGCACCCCGTTCTGCTAGGAGTCACTTCCCCCTATAGGACTGCTTTGGAAACTTGTGTACGGATACCCAAAGCAACTATTATTCACTTCTCAGCTAACAGCTTTCTTAACTGAGATGTTAAAAACCAAGAGCTCAATCCTAAACTGCATGCCGCAATGGAGTGAAAAAGATAGGGACTACTGTTGGTCTTACTTGGACATGAAACATGTTGAAGGACCCAGCACCAATGTTGGCACCTGGGCGAAGAGGGTCATCAATACACAGTGCCAATGGTCGTGAACCCTTGTCAGGCCAAAACAAACCCCCACTGGACCCATTTCTTCCCTGTCATCATCCAAAAAGTGTGCATCAGAAGCTGACAGAATCAAAAATTCAAGCAGTCAAACCTATCTCAGCAGAGAAAAAAAATAGCATTTAAGTCCTGTGGGCAGTGCAGATAAAGGGCTGATAAATCAAAACTGATGAAGAAACTGATGGTGAGTTATGTGCTCTTCCCAGGAAGGACATTGGAAGTGTGTAGGTGTACCTTCAAGACAAGCCGAACATGTGAAAAGTCAATCTCTCTCCCAAAACTCTGCAGAAAGCCAATCAACAACAACCCCAGATTTGGAGATGGTAATGATTGCATAGAGGCTAGCAGCTCCTCGACAATACCTCCTGCCCTTCGGATGGAAGGCTCGCCACTGCTGGAATGATTGGGTGTCAATGAATTTGTTACTGTCCCTCCTGTACAACAGTGCCAGCCCACAGTGATCATAGTAGGTTCATAGGGACTGATTGAAGACCCAGCTACAGCAATTTGACACAACAAGAGACAGAATCCTAAATGTGAGATGGCAAAGCTTGTAGTTGATGCTGACGTTTAGTCAGTAGATCCTGAGGAGGAGGAGGCACCTTCATCAGAACAGTCCAGGCAATCCATGCTTGATGATGCAGATGCCTGTGAGCAGTCGATAGATTGTTGCCTTGGAGACAATGAGCTGGCAGATGAAGCCAGAGCAGCCTCTGAAGGAGCTTCTTGTGATCTCAACCCTTGGGGTGTGCCGCAAGAAACAGGTGCTCGCTGCCATGGGCATGAAAAGGAAAGATTAATGACACTAACCATGACTACAGTCTATCTGTTCATCTACATCTCCTCCTGCTGATTGTCAGAAGTATAACTTGTGGCCTGATGGACAGTTGATGAACATCTAGTAACTAACTTGCAAAAAAAGGGAAAGATATCACTACACAAACAACACATTTGATGAATCTGGCATCAGCAAGAGTTACCTCCAAATAGAACACCAACATCAGTGTTAGTGAAAATGATCCAAGACCTCCAGTGTAGACATCATTGAGCCCTCTCTGGTGTAGATACGACTTCAGTAGAAGCACCTGTCATTGAGCTCAAAATGATGAATGGACATTCATGCAGGAGGATACTGAACAAAACAGATACAACAGCCAAAACAGGGGACAAAAGTCAGTAGGACAGAATTGGTACCAGGGGTGCCAATGCAGGGAATTGACGAAGTCTTTCAATCACATACTCCCTTGCTGATGTGCCATTGTGAGATTTGGTTGCTGCTTCAAACTTGGCGTTTGATTGCACACTACCTCCAGCAGCAGCAGGCCCATCTGTTGCCTGCACTCCTCCAGAACACCCTGTCTTTCTCCCTCCAATTGTTATGTCAATGGCAACAGAAGGGGGTGGGGAAGGCAGGGCCATCTCCACAGATGCGATGGATGGTCTGCAGCGCAACTTAATTACTGGCATGGATGCTGAATCAATGGTGATGAGGCTTTCGCACCACTCATATTCTTTTAGAGCTGTACCCAATACTCGTATCAAAGGTGCAAGAGCTCGTGCACCGAACAATGCAGTAGTTTCAGGTGTATCAGGCGGGGGTGGTGAATCCAATACTACCACATCCACATCACTGTGGGGTAGGCACAAACCAGTAGCAAAAGAGCCAAATACCTGACAAATGTCAAAAGGACAGGATCAGTAGCATGATCCAGGATTTCTACAAAAAAGGCCATAGGCCATAGACAATTCAAACAATACCATCTTGTTGGTTATGCCAACTTCTTTGCTTGATCACATACACCATCAAAGCAAGTTAGTTAAAATCAGGATGCTATAGGGAGAAACTGCTGCCAGAGAACACATGTACGACCTCAGGTTACTCTCACCTCAACATCAGCACTGGGCCAAAGTTGTTTCACAGCCTCACGAACACAATTAACTGCAGTTTCTGCACGAATCCTGGCATCTGGTGATGGCCTTGCCATGGAAGCAAACTCCACAATCTCTGTGTGGAGTGCTTCCACATTAGCCAACAACTGAGGTGGTGGAAGTGCAAACAGGCCATCATCACCAATAGGAGACATGGGTGTTGACATTGGCAGAGGAGAAGGAATTCCCCAACCACCTTGGACATAACCATTCCGTAATTTGGTGCCTCCATCTGGTAGGGCTCGAGTGACAGGTCGGTATGCTACTAGATGCGGGGCCGTGTCAGCATAGTTCGTACCTTGGCGCATACGTGCATGTGTACGGTCACGGTAGTAACTGTTGGAAGGGGCAGGTGACAAGGGTGAATGGTGATGATGCTGCTGCAAAGAGGGAGGAGGTGTTGGTATTCGAAGGGGCATCAACTTCTGGCCAAGCTGTCTTTGCTGCTGTGATTGCATCAATGCAGGAGCTTGATCAGGAGGTTGGGATTGCATGTTCTGAACATGGACCTTCTCTTCCACCAGCTCCTCTTGCTTCAACTGGTCATTCTGCCGGCCCTTCTGCAGCTCATGAACTGGTAGGCTTGGCTGGAATGGTGGTGTCTGTGGACGTGGTTTTGCCTGGAGTGCTTGTGGGGAGGGTAACACTGCAGACAGTGGAGTGACTTCAGTCAAGGAATCCACAGGCTGTGGACTCTGCTGCTCACCAGACACCTGAGTTTGAGAATTCTGTTTACTTTCTGCTGCATCTGCCAATGGAGACTGTAGCTGCAATGGTGTAGCTTTAGCCACAACCACTGGCATAGTCTTGACTGTGTCTATACAAGGAGATGGTAGTTGGCCAGAAACACCAACATTCACTGAGCTACTACTATCCTCTACCAAAACAGGCTCATGCAATTGGCGAAGGCCAACTGCATCATTGCCTTGCCAGGCAACTGTCTTGGAAACAAAATTTGCTAGACTGCCTCTCTTATCCACAGCACCTACAACAACCTTCCTTGCTTGAGGGTTCCCACCACATCCATGCATGGCTTTCTCACCTTCCAGCAAAGCATTCCTAGGTGGTCCATCCTTCCCTATTTCTTTTGTCATTGTGTGGGAGCCTTTCTCACCTTCCAGCAATCCATTCCTGGGTCGATCCTCCCCTACTTCTTTCACTGTTGTATTGGAGTCAACAGAGCCCACTTTCCCAATGACCTGGCAGGCTCCAAGTAACCTTCCAGATGGAGCCGAACCAGTTCCTGTACCTACTAACCTGGCAGCCAATGTCAACTTGCTATCCCTCCATACTGACCCCTTACCTACTCTCTTCACCTCTCCTTCTCCAAAGAATGCATCCTCTTTCTGTTGTTGCCTCCCTTGCACACCTAGATTCAAAGCTTCAAAATTTGGTTGTGAATGGCTGTCTCCTCCATCATCTTTCAAACACTTCCTTCTTCCCCTCATATCTCCATGATTGGAGGGTGTTGGGCCACCACCTGTACTGGAAGAAGCCCTACTGCTCTGTGCACTACCATCTGTGCTGGCAATTTGCCCACCATCAAAACCCACACTAGGACTAAGTCTCTCTATATTACACATGTCTGTGCCTGACCCACTCATGCCAGCTTTCAATGCTGCACTGTAGGACATAAATCCTCCATGCACAGGCGGCTGTAAATCCAATTGAGGATCCCAACCTTTGCTACTTCTCACAGCATTCAACTCCGAATTCAGTTCTTCAGAGTCAGCTCTGGAGTCCCTTTCACTGCCATTCTCACAGGATCCATTTGTCTGCTCTTCACCTTTCAAAACTATCCCATCATGGGCCTCACAAAACCCACTGGTCACATGTGAAACAATGAGTGATCCTCCATTCTCCCTGATCGCTTTGTTAGGCTTGTCCTCATCCTGTGAAACCCAGCTGGAAGAAGATACACCAGTGCTCGAAGAACCACTCCAAGAGTCCGAATCTGATCTCCACCTTTGGGCAATATCTGCTCTGGACTCCCTGTCATGACCCAAGGCATCACCATTCATAGGTGTGGTGCTGTAACTAGAGAGGGATGCTCCAGCAGTGTTGGTAGAACCATTGCTTACTGGTCCCCACCGCTTTCGCCCTGCTGGTGAATTGGGTGAAGTGGATCTTGGGGGACGATTCATCCGAGTCACTTTACTCTTGGACTTCACCTTCTCCCATTCCCCTCCAAAATCATCCTCGCCTTCCACCATTTTGTGGTGGTCGGATGTTCCAAACAGCTTCAACAAATCCTCTGCCTGCATGGGTCAATTTGCTATGAGACAACAGGAGCAAAACTACAGCACGAACCCAAACACATGCCTATGCTGTCTTGTCCACACTATGATCAATAGAGTCCTGTACTCTGTGTCTTAAATAATAGTTTTCTTGTTACACCAGAACTTCAGGAATTTATGAACTTGTATGACATGCATACTTCAGCCTTGGAAAGCTCAAGTCGGAACTTTGGCCCGTCGTAGTGATAGAGCAAGGGGCGGAACTTCTCTTCTGGCAGAGGAGGTCTCTCTTCCCGCCACCGCACTCTCACCTGCCAACATTAGAAAAGTCACAAGACCAAATCGCTTCCTCAAAAGGTCCACATTGCAACTACACTGACTTTCAACAATCTGTAACAGAAATCTCTGGAGAACTGATGAACTCAGGCAATCAGACAAATGATTCAATAAGTGCTTGAAATTTTCCATGTTCAAAAGCTCATGAGGGCCATGATGGAGAAGGCCACCTGCGCAGGAAAGCGAGATGATTGTCGAGTGTTTTTGCGAGTGTCTTTAATCTCCCAAGCACCTGGCTCCAAATTCAGGCCCCCATCACTTGATGCCTGAACAGGGTTATACAACAAGACACGTTAATGACCTAGCCTGTGCAGACTCAGAACCCAGTTGTCTTCAACTTTGTGAACACAGTCCTACTGTAGTACATACTCACGAAAGTAAGACTTCAAGTCATGTTGTGCCAAGTTGCAGACTGTATCACATCCCAATAGTGTGTATTGGGCTGCTATTCTTCCCCAACTGTAGGCTCATTATGTTTGACAGTTTCAACAAACTATACTCCAAGAAAGCAAGCTGCAAGTGATGAGTAACAGAGGGTAGCAATAGAGTGACACCTCAAAAACACCATGTAAGCACCGCGTCGAATAATTGTAAAGAAAAAGTGGTAGTCCTGGTTGTATTGCCCTCACAGTGTCTTGATACCTTTGAGGCAGCCCTGTATACATGCAACAAATGAAAAAGCAGGCATTACACAAACAAAATGATTCAGAAAACAACCCAGCAGCACAGCTCGTACTTTGACCAGAAATTAGGTAGAGCTCCCATCCAGTATCCTGGTCTGATAACCATGCTCATATCCCCTCATAAGGAAACACTGCAAATAAGCATTTCACAAAGAAACAGTAAAACAAGTTGGCAGTACATATCAGAACCCAGACCCCTCACTTCCATCTCAACAAAAGGTTCCACCATTTCAAATTCTGCAGTGAATCATAATTGGGACCTTCCTCCGGTACTCTTTGATTTAGCAACATCCTAAGAATAGTTTCCTGTCAATGAATTCTCATGAGAACATACATTTTACCAGAATGTAATAACAGAATTGTCTCATACTCATTAACCAAGTACCGTCTACAAAGAGTTCCTTGTATCTCCAATTTGAAGGAGAAGTACTCCCACTAGAAACTGGTTTGAACATCAAAGAATAAATGAAAAGCTCCACCAAGAAGCCTTGGAGAAACAATTGCTGTCACTTTCTCCATACACACCAGGGCAGGGCAATGGGCACACCCACCAACCACCCACAAGAGACAGGAACCTGGGCGAGCTACACCCAGGTGCTCCATGAACATATGGGCATGCAAAGACAGATATGAACATCATCAAAGTCTGTCTCACCAAGGATCTTAACTGCAATCATGGATGACCCATAAAAGACTTCCTAGGCTTGCAGAATCAGCAGACCTGAAGACCAGAAAAAAATACCTCCACCAAAATCTCCATGCAGCCCTCATCTTTGTGTGCCATTTCATGACACAATAATGTAGTTACTCTAAAGATGTAAGGCCTTGGATCCCTAGCAAACCCATACATACAAAAGGGAAGAAGCCCAGAGATCATTGAATTTACCTCCAACCAAGATATGAGAAGCTTCAAATTGCCTGTTTGATTGTGTACCTCACTGCATCATAAAGACTGAAAGGGCTAGGTTGAGTCAAACACCAGCAGTAGAAGTAGAGCATCAGGAGTTTAAGGACCTCAAAAAGAGTAATTCTAGAGCAATCTTCAAATCATATTCAAATCCTTACATAAGATGAGCAAATTGTCACCAAGTCCTTGATGGGAGAAGGAGGAAACAATGACACTGTCAAGTGAATTTGGTGTCAGTTCAAAACACGCATTCTGCATGTGTTAGAATGCAAGCCCTAGGATCAATGAAAGACCTGGCATATAGAACAGGATCAGCAACTAAAAAGAAAACCATCCTTTGAACAAGACAAGTCAAAAAAAGGAGATTCCAACATATCACAAATAGTTAGCTCCTTTCATCGAAGAAAATTCCTGTAAAAAGTCAGGATATCAAGCATGATTTATCAGAAAGTTTATGCATCACTAAAACTTCTCAATACTTAGAATTCAAGTCAAACTGAATGGAATCGATATCATAATAAGGTTTTTCAGATCCCACACAAGATCAGCAGACAAGAAAGAAAGGCAGGAAAAAAAGAAGAAGGAGAAACCAACCTATAATATAAACAGAGTAAAAAAGACTGAGGAGTGGTTTGTAAGGACAGTAGTCATATGCACCACCATGTTCAGTGATGGTAAAAACAGCGACATGTATGGTAGGATCGGCAACCATAACATCCCTACCAACTTCATCAGCTACTGACAAGTGGGTGGAGGTAAATATAGAATACATTATCCAACATACCAAGTTTCTGTCACAAACCACTAGTAACAGGGGGACTTTGTCATGGTGCTGGCTGGCTACCTCAAAAATACATCAGAAAGGAGAAGGTAAAAAAAAAAGAAAAAAAAGAGGAACACAGAAAGACAGAAAACAAAAAAAAAAGAGCCCAAGAAAGTGAAGAGGAAGAGAGGAGCAAAACAACAGAGACTTTTTGAGAGGATGATCTTTTGAGAACAAATACGGAGCTTGAAAAGCTCCCCCATTTCCAGATTAAGAATTTCCTTGAGAAATTAACCATTTGAAGATTCCAAAGGCAGAAACACTGAACATAAAATCTTTCTATGTTCAGCAAAGCTCTGGATCGATTTGACAGACATTCTGAAGAGTAGCCACCCCCCCTTTGCTCTTCAAAAGAGTAATTCAGAATGACCCTAGATGACTTCTTCTTCCAAAGAGAAAGGAAAAAAAGTGTATATGAAGGTAATGTAAACATCTCTCTCTCTTGCTCTCTCTCTCTCTCTCACACACACACACAAACATGTGAAGGGGCATCATCTGTGATCATCAAATCCGCACATCAGTTTTGCTCCAGCCTATGATCTCAAACAGACAATAAGCTTCTGGTGATGGAATAACCCCAGGTTTAGGTGGTGAAAGAATACCCCATGAAAGCATGCATGCATGCATGCATCAATCCATCAGGGGAAGGAAGAAACCCCTGACCCAGGGTACATGCAAAATCAAAAGGAAAAAAGAAAAATAAAAAAGAAAAATAAAAAAGAAAATCCTTGACTGTTTGAGTTAAATAGACATTGAGGTTTTCAGAAACAGAAAGAAAGGAAAGAAACTAAGAAGGAACTGGTGCTCTAAAAACCCCAAAAACAAAAAAAACAAAAAAAAACTCTCCCCAAAAGTAATGCACAGAATCCACATCACACTGTCAAGCAAGCCATCAACAACATTTCGCATCCCCCCTTCCTACGAGAATGACAAAAATCCACACGGGGAGGGAGGAGTAGGAGAAACAAGCAACCAAGAATTGAATCAATCCAATCCAATCCAATCCATCCAACAGCTTGTTGTTTCAGTCACAGTTGGATCCAACAGAGGTACCACACAATACACACAGAACCAGGAAGCAAAACAGAAAGCAGCTGGGAAGAAAGCAAAACCGAACGAAATTGAAGGAAGAGGAAAAGGGAGAGAAGAAGATGAGAGAGAGAGAGAGAGAGAACTTTACCGAATAAATGGCGTTCGAAATCCTCGCTCATGGTATCATTGTTGCACACGAAGATGAAACCCCCAAGAGGTTCAATCAGGGCTACTGCAGCCGCCGACTCCCTTCTTTCACTTGCGATACCGCTTCCTCCTCCTGCTGCTGCTCCTCCCTTTTGTTTCGGATTCAACTGAACGTCGTGGCTACTACTGCGCTTCGTGGCTACCATGTTTTTCTCCACAATCCTCCTTCCTTCCTTCCTTTTGTCCTGCCTTTCTTCCTTCCTTATTTTTTTCCTGCCTATCGTCTCTCCGACGCTACTAAGCCTCCTCCTCTCGGACCTCCCGCCTTACCGCAGTCCCTCCCTGCCCCCGCCAGCGCAAACCCCTTCCTCTTTCCCTCTTCCTCCTCCTCCTCCTCCTTCAAACCATAAGAGTCCACAGCCCGCTCCCGAATTACAACACCATAAAAAAGCACGCATCAGAAGAGTCGGTCCAAAACACACACACACACACACACACACACACATCCACAAAGGAAGGAAGAAACGTAACAACGAAAGTCAGGAGCAATCGCGCGAGGCAAGGAAGGAAGGCAGGCTCGCCGCGAGAGAGAAGAGAGAGCGAGAGTTCTTCGCGAACCAGAACAGGCAGGCAGGGGAGGGAGGTAGGTAGGTCGCAACGCAGCAACAGGGGTGAGCTTGGTGGAGGGCCGAGGCGCTTCGGCATCGCCTAAGCCACCACAACCTACCCGTCTTTTCTTCAGGTAGGTAGCAATACCGGGCAGTCTAGCCGGCGGCGCCCTCCCCCCACTCCTCCCTCTTTCTTCCTTTGGCCCCCAGGGTTTTGGGGGATGCCCAATGCCCACACTCGGCGGGCGACCCCTTTTCTTTTTTTTTACTTTTTTCACTTTTTTTACTAATAAGTACTTTGGTTTGTCAGCCAACTAACCTTCCTTCCCCATACGACCAGTGTTTTTATTATTATTAAGGATTTTGTGATGTAGCCAAGGTGACAATCATCCAAAAAATGAATTTAGCCAAATTTGGCTATAGTCTAGACATGATTTTTTATTTTTTTATAAACAGAATCCTTTTATATTCTTTACTACCTACTGGAACTTATATCATTAAAAAAATTAATGACTTGAAAAAAAAAAAAACTCCAAATCTGTTGAATTTGGACCCCTTTTTTTCCATGAAAAATCCTTTTGTAAAGCTCAAAATCATATATTTTAGGTTGAAATAGCACACCTATCCCATGTTCGACTATGAAACCCAATTTTCAGGACATGCAAATATGATAAGTATGTGAAAAAAATTTGTGACCTACAACTAAGAAATCGATGTAATTTGAGTTCACCGTTTTCCATTTAACCCACAATTGCACATCTCATTGTCGAGAAAACCCTAAACCACTTAAACCCTAAACCCTTATTGCTATACTTGGGCATTGCACATGGAGACCCTACCATTTTGCACACATCGTACACAAGATTGATTGTTGTTATTTCAGTTACAAGAACCCCAAAATTGCTCTTGTGCAAATATAGCATGCATCATCGATGATGATGTATGTTCCGGTTTTTGTGTGCAAGGAATAAAGAAACAATGGTGATGTGTTCCCCAACATGTTCCCAATAGCTCCTCACTTCATCCCATAATATATCCTTGGCCCTGAGTTTTGTAAAAATTTCATTCCCAGTTACACGTTTGATGCCCTATTATGCCGAAACTGGCCATTCTCACCCCCACCCCCCCCCCCCCCCCCCCCCCCCCCCCCCCCCCACCC
>Ga0116227_10000597_pt1 | contig 71929 bp, 54 predicted proteins | sample S1TSphgellanicum_FD_89693 | JGI IMG/M metagenome (GOLD analysis project Ga0116227, IMG submission 89693) | Host-associated microbial communities from peat moss isolated from Minnesota, USA - S1T2_Fb - Sphagnum magellanicum MG | ecosystem: Host-associated > Plants > Peat moss > Unclassified... | reverse complement strand
TACATTTTTTTATTTTTTTTTTTTTTTTACCATTTTTTTTGTTTTCTTTTTAAATTTTTTTTTTTTTTTTTTTTTTTTTTTTTTTTTTTTTTTTGGCTATTGTAGGGCTCCTCACAACATTGTTCTTTACATTTCAAAAAAAATGTTGTATTATTGGCATGAGGAAGGAAGCAACCATCATTAGAAGGGAGCCCCCAAGAAGAAACTATCATGATGTAACCATGAAGCTTGGTAGCTTCTTCAATTGTTGTAGAATGAATGACAACAACATTTTCTTTTTGTGTTTTGATTGTCTATTGCTTGGTATTTTAGAATGTTTTGCATCCATGCCTTAGTAGTTGTCATGGTGATCAAAATGATGATGTAGAAGTGGTTGAGATTATGTTTAATGTGTAGTAGGTTGAACTATGGAAGTGAATTCTAGAATTTTTGAGAGATTAAGGACAAGTAATAATAATGGGGAATAGGAAGTTGTTGAGTGTGTTCTTTGGGATACTGAGTCCATTTTTAGAGCCATGACTCCCTTGCCAAAGCTGAAAATTCCATTTCCTCCTCTCTCTCTTGTTTCTCTATATCACTATGTTTCTTGACTTGTAATTTTGATATTTGAAGCTAGGGTTTTGGCGTTTGGAGTAGCACTATTGAGCTAGTGATGGACATGTCTTGGTGTTGCAAGGAGCTTGACTCCTTATGACAATGTTTTTTTTTCTCTTAAACCCTAAAACTATGAGTTGTTGTGTGCCTTGTGTTTCTTCTAAGCCATTTCTTTGGATGACAATGAGCATGTTGGTTTGTGTGCTTGGATTTTTTTGTATGAACACTTGCAATTGTATAAGAAGTTTTTCAAGGAAGTCTTATGAGGAAAAGTTGTAAGTCCTTCCTTTTTTTTTCTTTTAAAGTTGCTTTAGTTGAGCAACTTACATGAAATCGATGAGTGACATTGTGTCTCAAAAGTTCAGCTCCTTGCGAGCCTTAAATTGAGCATGCTTCAATGACTCTAGCATGATAATTTGCCAAACTATTGTTGAAGATATTTGGACTACCATAAAAAAACATCCACAAATATTAACAACAATGATAGAACTTGTGTGAAGGATAGTTATCCAAAATTTGGCAAAATTGTCAAGTGCAAGTTCGAACAGTTGCTAGTTTTGAGTAACTAGACTATGGGTTCAATTCAATGTTTTTTTCCTCCAAACATTCTCAAAAAATTCTGTTGACAAAAAAATAAGTGTTAATTTTATTTTCTAGTGTCAATTTGTCTAATTTTGCTATCATTTGGAGAAATATTTGCCAAACTTTAGATATTACAAATTGGGGTGGGGGCAGGGAACCAAGGAATAGAAACACTGGTTCAGGTAGCCTGAACCAAACAGTGCTCCAAGGCTCTGGTAAAGAGCTCTGGAATTGGATCTTTGCAACTAGTCTGAAGCTGGAATATTTGTTGCAGTCATTCTCAGTACAGTTTTCTTAGTTTTCTTAGCAAACAATTAGCACCTTTTTCCAAAGGTCACAGACAGACAGGTTATACTTTTCAGTCGTGTGGCCACTTCTAGTTGGTTGGACACCACTGGTATTACAGAATTTTCTGTTTCTGATCTTGTGTTGTGAGTGCTAGAAGTGGAACCCAAAATGGGTTTTTCTATCATCACCAGGTTTGAATTCCTTTGAAAAGCACCAGAAAAATAAATTAAAATACTAATCATAATCATCATAATCATAATCATAATCCACAGGTTTAGGAATTTTGAGATTACCCAAAACAATATCAGAGTTTTAAACAAGGGGTGTGCCAATTACACTGTGGCCTTGCCGTTTACATTAAAAAGTATCTTAAGGCAAAAGAAGAATTATGGAAACTCATATATTCCACCATCCATGCAAAAATAATAATCTCCAAAAAATCCTCTAAAAGAAAGCAAAATCTTTTAAGATATTATAACTCTATAACTAATCTCAAGTTTCAACACCAGCCAAAATATCATCTTTCAAAAATCCTCATATAAAAATAGACCTATTATTATTATTACCCAGGGGCCAAAATCTCTTAAGCTACCGTACTCTATATTGAATCTAAACACAATATCCTTCCCTTGATAGGCAAGGCCAAAAAAAATGAACTGATACAATAAAACTGAAGTCGCCCATCAAATTTGAAATTAACCAAATCAAAAAAACCTTCAAAACCCAAGACATGGACGACATTATTGCTGCAAACTAATATATCAAGTGGTGCAAAGGCTACATGCAAACAAAACTAACAAATCTTTGAAGTAAAAGTTGAGTGAACCAAAAAAGGATAAAATATTTCATACTGAAGAGAAGCAAGGTTTGATTGTGCATTGCTGGAATTGTAAATTTGCATCTACTTGCTAACTGGTGGGGTGTAATGTTGTATATAGCAAGTTTTAGAGTCTTTTGAGTGTCTAATTCTCATTGAAAAAGTGCTATATTGTGGCTCTAGTCTTGATCAATGGCCAGTTTTTACTTTTCTTAGGAGTTTGGATGATATCATTGGCTTACTTCGTGGTGATAATGGATGAGAATGGATGATGTTCTTCACATGAGATGGATAAGGTTTGTATGTGCACAGATGATATTCCTTCAATGCTCAGGGGTGGGGTTTATTTACCTATTCTACTCCTCACTTCAAAGAAATATTTTTCTCAACAACAAAAGAAATAAAACACCATTACTTTAGTGTCCCCCTATTCTCCAAGTTGAAATTCTTGGGTGTTTTGCGAGGAAAGTAGCATAACAGAATACATTATCATGTGTAGTATGGTGTTTTTGGCATTTGTGAATGTGATCAACCCAAAGAATTCCACCATTCCACTTGTTTGGTTGGATGGTTATTCCCAGTCGAAGTATCAATTTATTCTTAATGCTCATAATGCATCCCGCAAACTCTGTTTATACTCATTTCTATCTGCATCTTATTTTTGTTCTTGTTGAATTGAAGATTCAAACTAGATGCCGAGTTGTTTGTAAAACCAAACACTTTAAACCTTACTAGCGCTCTCCTTTTCACTCAACTAAACTAAATTTATTTTCATACCAATCTTATTTAAAATAGTGGTTTTGTGATGATCTTGACATGCATTCAGCTTACAAGCTACAAAGGCTTACCATATGTATAAGAATTGATGCATACAACTTACCCCTTATTGTTTGGCTAGCTGTATATTATTATGTTTACAAAACTAGGTGTTGGCAATGGAAGTAATATGGTAGTTATATATGCATGTTGTTGTCTCAGTGATATCAAGCTATGTTTGTTGCAAGGAACCAAAAATCATGTAGACTCAATCTGTAGGATGGTGTCCGCACAAGAAAGTGGTGCAACAGGCAACTTACCATTTTGGTATGGTGGCCAGTGTTTTTTGTTGGAGCAGCAACATCACCAGCAGACCTCTCCTCATTAAAAGCTGGATTCTGATGCCCAGGTGCCATTCTAATTCTGCCAGTGCAGCAAACTCATGTGCACCAGTGAGCTGTTGATTCTACCTGAACTTGATAACACCCAAACTGAGGTGCAGTGAGATGGGAGAACTTGTACAGATTATGCTCACCACAAGGTGCCTGGAAACATCCACAATAACAACAACACTCTATTTCATTCTGTATGTGCATACACAACAGAAGTCATATTGCAAGGAGTATCCTCCTTGAATGTGTGTGGTATCTCAAGGAGCCAGATCCTGCTTGGTGCTTGGCTGCTTTCACTCTTGATCCTTTTGATATTTGCCTGCTGGGACGAAAAGACTCCCTCATTATGGTGATTTTGCCAGCTATCTCTGCATTCTGCTGATGACCTGCACAGCCAAGAAGATCAACCATGTTAACCTAGTGTTCCACTGTTGCAGAAATATATTGCAAATTGAGCCTGCAAACTCAAAGAAGTGCACATGCCTTCATACCTTAGCTATATGCTCACAGACAAGCAATGAAAGCCATGCTATTCCCGTCTCAACATGTTCTTCATGCATCTGCTCAAAATGTCAAAGAGCTTCTCTACCACACCAATGCATAGCAGAGCCTCTAAACACAGTATTCCAAGACAGTACATGTCTGTCTGGCTCCATCACATTGCATTCAATGGAGTAGCTCCAATGTGTCAGACGCTTGGATTCCCAGCACCAGAAGAGGCACAAAAGGAGACATAGGGAAAGAATTTCAGCTGGAGTATCAAAACACTGCTGTGCATCAGGCATGGTGTGGAACAATGATAGTGAACTCTGATCCTCAACAAACATGAAGGCACGTGCAGCATGATGATGGTGCACATGTGCATCAAACTTTCCAGCAGGATCCATCCACGAGGGAAAGGCTGGTGGATTAGACTCTTTTCTTATGTGCAACAGAACCATCAGCAGAAGAGCAATATGTGAAGGAAAAGGAGAAGATTGCATTTGATTGTTTGCTGTACCTGAACAAGAAGGCCTCTGCAATACACCTCCTGATTTGAAGCTTGCTTTATATTTCTCATTGCTTTTCCTGCCCTCTGAAGTCCCTTGCAAACCACAGATCACAAATAGTTATCTGCTCAATGGCTGCAGCAATGGCCTGCTCAGGCCATTGCTGCAGCCATTGAGCAGATTCTTCACTGGCTCAATCTGAAGAATTTGCAATATGTGCATCAAACTTTTCAGCAGGATCCACAAGGCAGAGGCTTGTGGGGCAAAGATTTGTGGATTCGAATCGTTTCTTATGTGCAACAGATGCATCGACAGGGGAGCATCTGCGAAGGAAGAAGAGAAGATTGCAGCACGTGAAATTCAGTTAGAGAAAGCAACAACAAGGAGGAATTCGATATCAGAGATTGAGGTGCTGCAAATCGAGACTTTAACAGAAGATGTGCATCAGAAGAGAGAGAGAGACACACACACACACACGGCAATGCTCTAGGGTTCTGTCTATTCACCTTGCCATCATCCTTGGCTGCCAGCTCGAAGACGACGGAGAAAGAATCCTTGGGCCTCGTCACAGAACGCCCGAATGCGCGCATCCGTGGTCGTGTTTGCGATGCAAAGCCAAACTTCTCAAGATCCGTCAAGAAATTCCGATACATCTGCTGCATTAGGACGGGGATGGATCTGGCTTCGTGTGCCGCGCGTCGTCAAGGCTAGGGTTGATGTAAATCGTTCGCACGCAAGCACACACGCGTACATAGTACATACGCACGCACGGCCACGTCGAAGAAGAAAAAAGTCACTCACGAGAGATAGAAAGAGAGAAGAGATTCTTGCTCTCCTGCTGCTGCTGCTGCTGCTGATGCAACACAACAATCTAACGCCCCTACTTCCAGCGGATCAAGCAAGCAACGAGGTATCTCCTCATGTTGTTGTTTGGTGTTTCTGTCTGTGTTGTTGTTGAGAGAATGGAGATGATGAAGTTGCAGTTTATTCATTACTGTTTTTAATATGTTTTCTTGTTTGGAAATAGAATCCATGGCAAAGGCTTTCATGAAATCTCTTTTTAGAGGATGACAATGGAATTTGCAGAGTTCTGGATTTACACACAAATGTTTTGGTGAGAGCAATTTATTCAATGACAGAGTTTCAGTGGCAGGAGTGAACCAGGGAAGCATTTGAAGAAGAAGAAGAAGAAGAAGAAGAAAAAAAAAAGATCGCTGCTAGTAGTAGTGTGGAGGAGGAGGGTTTTGTGGAGGAGCTCTGACCAGCAAGCAAGAGCGTTCTTAACGGTGGTGGTGCATTGGTGGAGGAGAAGGAGGAGGGTAGTAGCTATGGTGGTTGCAAGCTTGAGATCTCCAGTTCAGGCAGGTTCAAGAATTCTGTGAAAGAAAAAAGTTGCAAAATTTTGGCTTTTTCCAGAGGCAGAGAGATTCTTGCAACTCTGCTTTTTCTTTTTGAGCTTTTTCTTCTCTGAGCTTGCTTGCTTTCACAACCCACATTGGAAATTTGTTGCTGTGTGTCCATCTATCTGTATCCACATCCAGACAGCTGTGGGTTATGCAGATACAGCAACAACATTTGCTCACAATTGTTCTGCTTTTCCTTTATGTTTGTGGGTTTTGTTTGGATTTCCAATTTTCATTCAGGAATGATGTTGTCGGTACATGTGTGTTGTGAGTTGTGACAGGCACAGAATGTGTTTGCAGAGTTGCTGGATTCGCTCATTGTTGATGTAGCAGCTGAGGCACATAGAGCAGCTCGCTTGGGATTTGACTACAGGCTTGATAATGAAGAGGAAGAGGAGGCACAGATGTCGGCTCATGCACGAGCCACAGTTGGTGATGTTGATATTGGTGGAGGATCTGAGACTGGGGGCAAGTATACCTTTGACGTGTTTGGTCTCTCACATCCCACTATTGCTCAGGAGATATTTGATTGCATGAACTGCGGGCGTCCTATTATGGCTGGCCGATTTGCTCCACATCTTGAAAAGTGCATGGGCAAGGTGAAATCTTCCTGCACCTCCCTGCTCATCATGTCTGTGTCATTCCCACAATAAAAAAGATGTGACCATGTTCTCTTCCCTGACAATATATATATATATATATATGATACTGTCATCACTTAGTACTACTGCAATGCAAAATCCTGCATCATTTAGACTAAAATGCTCTTGATCCAAGGAGGCTGTCATCTTTTGTAGCTTCAGATTGAGGTTCATTTGCAGGATTAAGAAGTCAGATGTTACTGGATATCCGATTTTTCTGAATAGCCAAACTGCTGCCATGACAACATTGTTTCTTTAGTTCTATCCAAGCTGTGCCTCTGTTCTGAAGGGGTTATGTATGTCCTGGTGTTGTTGCACAGGGGCGAAAAGCACGGCTCAAGGCAAACCACACCATAAACTCAGCTCATCATCGGAGAGGACGGACAGCTCCCATGTCTTCAATTGCAAACAGCACAACAACCTATGGCAATCGCACATCCAGACCTGCTCATTCATACACACCTACTCCTGAAGATTCACAGCATAGTCTCATGGAGTTCAATGCCGCCGCCCCCAAAGACAGCCCTGAGGATGACAAGGTGATTGTTTTAGCAGAGTTTATGTTTTGGAAATGTAGATCTAGTTGTACCAAAGATGTTAGCTTCTCTGATTCTTCCTCTAGCTTGTTGCTCATAGATGCAAAGAATTGCTGTAAACAATAAAGAGAGTGCCTGATGACATCTATGCACATAGTACAGAGCTTGGTGGAGGCTCCTATGGATGATGCACTGGGATGTTATGCAGTATATTTTGTGAATAGAGTTGTTTGGGAGCTTTGTTGTAACAATTGAAGAGGTCTTTTGTGCAGGATCTGGCACCAGAGCTGCAGCATCCTGGGAAGACCAGATCTAAGAAGAACTCTACTACCACCAGGGCCACCACATACTGGGAAGGCTAGATCAAAAGAAGGGCACTGCAAAAGGCAAAAGGGCAGCTGAGCAGGAGAAAAAGGGGTGCAACTGCAGCACACAAAAACCAAGTGCTGCATGGAGAGGTTCAACAAAGACATCTCTCTATCATTTCTTCTTGTTTTGTGCTCAAAGAAATACTTTGCAGCTGTATTCCTTTTCTTTATCAAAAAGTTTGTGAAATTGCTTCAGTAGACAAATGATGCCTGTTGTGAGAGAGACGTATACTGATGTACTGATTATATACTGAGAGCTGAGATTCCTGGTGACATGCCCTGGAGTCTTCAATTCTGTTAGATTTTCAACTAGCTGCCAGGGCAACTGTATATCCAACATCAGAGAGAACTGTCACACTTCATATCATCCCTCCAGAAGTGAAATTTTGAGCTTCATTAGAGCTCCTATCATCTACATGTATTATGTTCAATGTCACTCATACCAATCTGGATTTGAGTGATTATCTGGAATCACCACTGAGCACAAAATATGGAACATGCTTTGTGCAGTTTTGAGTTTCTTTTCAACACAGTAGTAGAACACAGGATCTACCATGTTTCCACTGCAACTATAAGAATTGCAAAGAATGCTCTTCAGTAAATTCCTCTTCCTCTAGCTGGAGGAAGGAGAAAATCCATTCTTCAATCTATTTGTGAACCAAGAACTTTGCACTTGTACCCAAGCATAATTTCTGTCAAATTTGAGCACATGTTTCAGGTGAGTATTTTGCCTCTGTCCTTTTGCTTTCTTGATCAGATTTTGGAGTAGCATTATTTCCTCATCATGTCTGCTTCAAGGATTCCACTCCTTAAGCAATTGCACCAGTCATGGATTGCAGTATACTTGGTGGTTTGTCTGGCTATGGTTTTGTGCACAATGTGGGTGGGTACATACATGCTGAAGCTCAACAGAAGACATATCAAGTGGTTGATCAAATTGACTGGCTGAAGGGTTTCCACCAGCTTCATCCTCTTTGTCTTTCTTGTTGCTAGGGTTTGGAGTTTGAGGATTTTGAAGAAGCCAATTCCATGATCTGGAATCTTGATCTATGTTCCAGTTTCTGCGGGAAGTTGATTTCTCAATATGGAATCTTCAGCTTTTTCATGGCAACTACCCGGAGTGCAACTTTTACACAAATTCTCTGGAATTTGGCAGACAACTTTTACACCAGAATTTTGGATTTTTAAAATTAGAATTAATGTTGATTGAAGTATATCAAATCCAATGGCACACAACTTTTCCACCAGAAATTTGGGACTTTTGAAATTATTGCATGTATAGCATATCCCATGGTGCCACGCCTTTAACAAGAATCAGGAACTTTTTTTAAATTTGCATTTATGAATCCCACAACATAAGCTTCAAGATTACCTATGTGAATTTCTTTTTAAATTTCCCAATTTTTGTGTAAGTGTCAACGGTTGCAAGCTTAAAATAGCTTTAAAAAAGAGACAATTTTTTTTTCAAAATATATTTACCCAATAAAGTTATCTGTAAAACCAGGCGATTATGGGGCGAGAACGGCCAGTTTTGGCATAATAGGGCATCAAATGTGAGATCATGGAACTTACCATAAAACTTGGGTCATTTTGAAGCTATATTTATGTATTTTGAAAACAACAAATAATAGTGTGTTGGGTTTTGGTGTTACATATCCAATATTATTTTTCAATTAATTGGCATAAAAACATCCCCAAATTTGGTGTGTCCAGCCTTTGGAAGGAAATCAAACAAGTTTTGGATCAAGTGGTTTCAAAGTTGGAATGTCATTGTGATTATTGTTGGTGTGCATTATCAACTTTTCAATTTTGAAATTGAAAAGCTAAAATAACATGCTATTGTGAAAATTGCATGGATTGTATGTTGAATTTGGACATTCAAGGTCAGAAGCAAATTCTTTCCCATTAAATAAAGCTTAAATTCGTTGAGTTTGCCCCATACATGCTTCATAAGACCTAAATCATACATGCATGTCTACTATTTTAGGGCAATGATAAAATTTTATAACATCAAAGGCAACAACAATATCAAAAAATTCATGAATTAAAAAATAATTTCATTATGATTTTTGTTATTAAATCTTCATAAAAGACTTAATGAAGTTTTTTAAATAACATCAAATTAATTTAAAACGTTTATATTTCAAAAAAGAATTTTACATTAAAATTTTATTTATTTAAAAATTGGTGTGTTTTATTTTAATCAATTCTTGCATAATCTTTCAAATCATTTTTTTAAGAATCTCATTTTAATAAGATTTAAAAGAATTGAAGCTAATTATTTGTATGTGGATCAAACAAATTTCATTTTCAAAATTAGTCATATGAATTGTGTTTTACATTCCATAATGATATGAAACCTCGTGATACAAAAAGGAAAATGACAACCCACAAAACTAAAATGATATAGAGGCATGATTAAATTACTTACCCAACATTCATATTTTGAAAAGAAACCCAACAAGTAGATGGGTAGACTTCAAAACAACCCATCAATGGGATGGGTACACCCAAAACATGGACATCCATTAGCTTGGGGCAATAACAATAATAGTTAAATTTGGGGGCATTTGTGTTGTGTTCTTCTTGAATGTGTTGTTTTTATTATGATCTTAATGTGCACACCTTGATGAGTTTGGACTTTGGACTTCGTTTTTTCTTATCGTTGAATTAAAATTTTAATTGTTAAGTCTTAAATTCTTTCACAATTCCTTTTCTAAGTTGCTATTATAACCCCTTTCATTAGGCGAATGGCAAAGTCATCTTATATTTTCAGTTTGAAATTCATTTTTCTTACCATGGAACATCTTATTATTTGCATGTTCATGAGCATTCCAATAGCTTCATGACCCCCCTCCTTACCCTTTGTCTAATAACATTTTAAAACCATCATCACCTTGTATCTCTTTTTCATTTCAATATTGTTCTTTTTCATTGTTGTTTTTTCCAAATCATGATTTTTTTCTCCTTCAATTTTTTTCACTTTTTGTTTATGCTTGAGAATCATAGAACAAAACAAGGGTTATATCATTAGAGTGAAAGAAGAGGGGAGGGAGGGGTGCTGGGCTGGTTGAATGTAAGTTGTTACCTATTAGGTTTACATGAATTGTTGTGTTTCATCAACATATCGAAAGATGAAATAACAATCCCATTAGTTATATATCAAGCTAGGTTATGGTAGCCTAGCATATAATTATTAATTTATAATAATGTTGTTATTATTGTCGCTAGTAATTGGATAGTTGCACAAAGATTCAATATAGTAGTTGTAAAGTAATTGCAAAGAAGTTGTTAATGAGTGCTACATTTATTCCAATTGTATTGAATCACATGTTCATTCAAAAGAATTAGGAATAATTCTATGAACAATTTTTGTTTTGATATTGTTTCATCTTACTAAGTAATTGGATACAACTAACTATATTATATGCAAACTAACATCAAGATTTACAAAGCCATCAATGCCCAATGTAGAAAAGAAAACTATCCCATTTGCTTTTAACATATTAAATCATTATTAGATGTTTGTGCAATACTTTCATGTGTAATAAATGTAGCACTTAATTAATCTCATTCCAATTTTGTCAACAAATCGAAGGACTTTGAAAGCAAGTCCTTGAATTCATTACCTATCTCCTTAAATCGATCAATTTTCTAATCTTTGAACTTCTTTCTAACCTTCTAAGGATGGTTTACCTCATTCAACTTCCATAAACTTGACAACTACACTATCAACCCTATGTCATCTATTGCTAAGTGTTTTATAACATTTAGGTTTCATTTGGCAAAAGCTCCAAATGGAAATTTGTTTTAGCTAAAAGAAAAGAACAAATGTCATACACTACAAGGTTACCCACACATCTTGAAGGTGCATGCCTATCAAACATTCCCCTCTTCAAAAAAATTGTTTTTAATAGTTTGATACAACATTTTATTGTCATCAATTTTTTTGATATATTAATTGACATTCAATACTTTGCCTTTTAATCACAATGCACTTTTAACCAATACATAATGAGGCTTAACAAATTTTGATGACTAGGTTTGACCCCATTTCCCATAGCAAAACTAATTTTTCAATCTTTCAAACTCAACAAATATTAGAATAATGTTTAGTCTTGAGCATTTATAGTAATTTTTTTTTAAAAAACTATTAATGCATTACATTATACCAAATCCTCCCATCAACCCCACAAAAAATTTCACATTTTTCCACAATCGGCAAAATAATTATTTTCCAAACCACTATTCCACCACAAAAATTTAATTTTTAAAAACTAGTTGGGAACTACTAGATATTTTACGAAAACAACAACCCAAAAATTGAAATGAAATGAAATTTGTAAGATCTTTCACAATTTCAAACTAGAGACAAAATTGTTTTGAATTCAATCCAAGTAAAAACCTCTTCATCATTGGATACCAAATTTGTTGTCATAAACCCACCATTAACAATTAAAATTTAAACCTTTATTCCCATTCATATGCCATACTTGACTCTTAAATGATTGATAATCCATTTTTTTATTAAATTAAAATTTAAGTTGATGATGCAAACTTTTTGAAATTTTCAATAATGTTTTTGGGCCATTCGGATTGTGGTCATAGGCTTCAAATGGCATGCTAAACAACAAAATTCATATCCATACAATGTAGGTCTAATGAAAATAAACATGAAGTAACACCCTCTAAGGTGAGGAGGAAAGGAGTTCTCGCACCATGAAGTTAGTCAAGTGAAAGATCGTATCATTAGGGGTTACAATTATGGGAGAGGATAAGTGGGTAGCACTTGTTAAGGTTAATTTACTTGTGATTGGTTGATTCATGTATTTTAAAACTTAATGAGGACATTTTTAAAATATTCACAATTTAATCAATTTTACAATGAATTGACTCATAAAATTGTTAATCATTGAGGGTTAAGTACTATGCTTATTGAAAAGCTTTAAAGTTCTCACGACTTAGCTTGAAATATAAGTTTATAAGATTTTTTAATAATATTCAAATGGATGTTATCTAGCCACATTTTTGGTTTTTAAACAAAGTGTTCACTTCTAATCCAAGTATTACTTTTAAAATTTTGAGATGAACTATTGATAATTGTAGTTTCATTTATTTTGTTAATTTGACACAAAGTATCATGTTTACATTTGAAGCAGAATTTTTAAGATATTAAACAAATTTTTTCATTCTTTTTTAGAAAAGTTTTAAAGTTGGTCCAATTTGAAACAAATCCAATTCCTACATAGGTTTTCTATGTAAACAACTTAGTATCAAAATTGTAAACCCAATATTGTTCGAGCTTTATGGTGGTTTTTCATACAAATATACTTCAATACACCATCACATACATTAAAAAATAGTTCTTAAAATTATATTTCTTGGGTTATGTTCTACCACAATATGTAAAAAAATTGTGAAACTTTTTAGTGTTGACATGGATTAGGCTCAAAAATATTTACCTAGGAAAATAATACAATGTGATTACATAAAGAGGTCACCAAAGTGTCATTTCTCAAGTTAAAAATTACCACAAAAATAAATTTAGGTACATCCTACCAATTATTTCTCAATTGGAATCTTTATTGATTTTTTAGATAATTAGCATGTATATCTAGTGTAAATATAACTTGAAATAGTAGTCTAATTATCATTCCAATATGAGACATGTGTGGTTTAATTCCAAGTTCAATTCTAACAATATCTTCATAACATTGTTAAATTGAATTAAAAATCACACAATGAACTTGCCTAGAACCCATTTAGTTAATTAACACTACTAGTTCATCCTAACCATCAAGGCCAAAACTCCATATCATAAGTTTTAAGGCAAATAACCAATTATGGATTTATTCATATTACTAATGAGTAAGCTAGGATAGGTACACAATGTATGACACCATTAATGTCAATTTGTTCATGACTATGTTGTGATAATAAAAAGTTGAAATGTGCCATAGTTGGCCTTGTGTATCCATTTTAGACATGGAAAACTTTCATACCATAACAAATTAAGCCTAACTTTCAATCTTGGAGATTAAAATCAAAAGTCACAATCTAAACATTTAGTGCACTTGGACAATCAAAACATAAGGTGTTATCTAATATGAAAGAGGTTACGGCGGTTTCGGTGGTTTCTTGGTTTCAAGGTGATGGGGATTTTTTTTTTTTTTTTAAAAAGATGATAGTAAATCAAATTTTTCCATTCATCATTGATGTTAGGGATAGATGGTTTCAACTTTAGGTTTTGGGAAATGGGTTTTTGTGAGAAAACATGAAATGAGTATGATATTGAAGCTTTTTGGCTCATTTTGTGAAGGGCATTGTCACCAATTTTTGTTGTTATTTGTGAGTTTAAATATGATAGGAATTTGGATGGGATGGTGATGGTGAACCAATTGATTACATTCATAATCATGACATAAAAAAACACACCTATTACATGCCTTCCCCTCCCTCAAAACCTAAATGATGAATTTCACAACTGCATAACATTATGATTAACACAACTTGCAATTGCATAATTTTATTTTATTTTGTAAATCTACAAAATAAAACTTGAGCAAAAAAATTAGAGTTTACAAATTGTAATTTGGGTTTGTGACATCTTTAGTTTTGAGTTTTATTTAAGGGTATAAGCTTAAAGGTTCTAGATGTTGAAAACATGTCATTAAGCTAATTGAAAACAATTGTTGTGTCAAACCACATGAATTGTAGACAATTTCATTCCTAAATTGCCCCTTTCAACTTAATATGTTATTGCACAAGGACATTGACAAAGGTCGCAATTTGTATTATGATTTTTATATTCAAATTTTCACCTTTGCACATAAACAAGGATCATCATGAATCAATTTCAACATGTATTATAACAATATTTCTTTGGGTGCAACGATATTCTTTTACATTAAGAATAATTAAATGAATGAAAAACACAATGAATATTTTCTTTGAAGGCCATGTACATTGCTAGTGGAAGCACAAACATTTGCTAAACAATATTTATAAAAGAGTAATGAAAAATCTTGTTTCTTACAATTAAAATAAAAATTGTTGATAGGTTTTTCATGTATTTGTGATGTTAAATATGACTTGGGTTTTAGTAAGTGAAGAATAATTGATCAACTTGAACAAGGAACAAAAAATTTAAAAAATTGACATCATAAACACACATAAGATATTGTGATGAAGAATAATGAGCCTAACTTTTCTAGTGTGTTTCAAATTGAAATGTGCACCCTAAACAATGTACAACAACAAGAATCACACATGAAATTTCATCAAAAGACAGGATTTTTGGATGTTCCATCACCCCATTCTCAACAACAACATAACAACAATGATGGGCCATTGGAGTATTCTTCAACATCATTGGATTCCCCCACAAACTCTAATCTTTCCCCTCATTTTCCTACATCTTTCACAGAAGAGGTGTGTAATATTAATTCCAACTTCTTTTGTAATTTTCTTTTTTCTTTTTTTGGTAGTTACATGCCCACATAAAGTCAAGCTAGTTCATAGGGAGAAATAGCTTGGCAATGGTTAGCAATTATAAAACTCAGCTCACTCTAAATAGGTGGAGCATTTAGGTTAGAGTTTTACTACCACAACTTTTCATTTCAAATAAAAAAAATTTAATGGCACTTCATTTTTTGTTTCACTTTTTGCCAAATTACATTATGGGTGGAAACAAAACTAGCTATCAATGGGCACAAACCCAACCAAATGATCACTTAATAAAGTTTCAAAGTGTAATTTTGAAATTTATTTGAAGATTTGGTTATGACTTTTTCATTTTTGTGCAATTAGGAAGATGAAATTCTAAAAGAACTTGTGAAGCGACATGGGACACAAAAGTGGGTGTTTTTCATCTTCTAGTTTTATGTGAACAACACAAATGCAATTTTTTAATTTAGATAATTCATATACAATTGGAAGGGTCTTTTAATATACATTCATTCATATTCTCATTTGACAAACGTATTGAAAGGGTTGTCATATGCATTTGGGATGATGACCAATTATGGCCTTTTAAAGTATCATATTAATACTAATGTCGTTCAAGATAGCATTCAAGATATGGGTCCAAGTGATGACCCAAGAAAATGAAACAACCTTATAATATTTCCCAAAATCAATGATATAAACTTGTCCCAAGTTTTTGCCACAATTTTAATGTGTTACAATTGTGGTCCAAATTATCATGTGGGAGTTTTGGGAAGAGGGTGAGCAAAAAGCTTATGTGGATTGATAGAAGTTTGTTGATTGGTAGGTGGCATGTCATTTCAGCAAAGATGCATAACAAAACACCAAAAGAATGTCGAAAAAGGTTCAATTTCAAGATTTTATAATGTTGTTTTGAATGTGATGCACAAAAAGACACATTTTTAAAAACTTGATTTCCTACACCAATTCCAATATCGAAATGGGTAGTGATTTATGAAAAGGACAAAACAACCAAAACTCAAATATTTAAGTAAGTTTCAAATACACTAATATATTGGAAGTACTATAATTCACACAAATAAATGACATCAAGTATATACAATTATGAACATATTGATATATAGGTCAAGTAACAAACTTAATGTTCAATTGCTAATAACTTTGTGGAGATGAAAAATAAAAGTACAAAGCCAAATATCTAGTAATTTGAAAACTCTAAACTTTTTGCTTTAAACAATGAATACATACATTGGTATGTGTAGGTGGAGGACATATCTTCACATGTGTATGAATAAAAGTAGTTGGAGCATTGAAGAAGATCAACTTTTATTAGAGGCAAGCCTTACATATTGTTAAATGTTTCCCATTTAAAAGTACACTTTTGTCACTTTTATTTCAAAAAAACCATATAACCCAACATGGACAAGGATTTAAATTGGTCCTTGAACTCAATACTATTGGAAAGTGGTGTGCATTTAGGGACATGATGCTCATGGAAATCGATGGACTGAGATTGCAAAAATGGTTCCAGGAAGGTTGAATTTTTGAACCATTATCAAATTTTCTTCTTTTAATTTTTTGTGTGTGTTATGGTTAAATTAAATGTACTCATGAAGATTCACTTGGAAAACAAATTGTTTTCAGGACAGACAATGCAGTGAAAAATCGCTTCAATGCACTTTGTAAAAAACGTTCACATTGTCCAACAAAATGGGCACTTATTGGTTGTACCAATGTGGCCCTACAAATGGAGCCTTGGAAAGACACCCAACACATATTTCATGACATGAAGAGAATGAAAAAAATTAATGAAACTTTCAAAAAGAGGTGTGCACACATCTTTTTATCTTTCCAAAGTTCATCAACACTCAAAAATATTGATGTTCCATAAAATTACATCATATGACAACATCATGCATTAAAATCCACCCAACTTTTTTTTTCATGTTTATTCTTGATTTTTCACATGTTCATAAACTTTTAGATTAATAATAACCATCACACTCATTGATCTCCAAACTAATAAATACATAAGGGTTCATATCATTCATATTTGATGAATTAATTGTGGGTATAGAGAGGAAGGATTTGGAAGGTTTATGCATGGTAAAAATGGAACCACTTGTGCAAAACATGATTTATCTATTGAAATTCCTGACGATCACATCTTTATTTGTGAGCATTCTTTTTTTAAACTTGTTTACATAGTGTTAACAATGCATACATTTTGTCTTAGCTAGGTTGCAATTCTTTTTAAAGCAATATATTTAAGTTAAATGGCTAGATCGCGATATGTTGATGTTTGATTGATACAATACTTGACTTATAACATAATATGCAGTTTTCAAAATTTATGTCTAGATTTCCATCATATTCAATTCTATCTAAAGTGTGTTTGGAATAAGTAAAATGAGATATTGCAAATCATCTAAAATTTGACAAACGTTTATTATTGACTTTTGTTCCATATTTTCCAAATTTTGTATGTGATAAAATTGTATACCAATATTGTTCTCAATGTGGTGGTGTTGTAAATCATTAGAAATTATGATCAATTCTTTTCATTGTTGATTTGATGTGACAATTTGCAAATAGGTAATGCAAAATTTCCAACAACTATTGTCAACAAGCTCAATGCATCAAACCCATCTACATCACAAGAGGTTTTTTCACATTTATATTTGTGTACAAAGTTTTAAACACATTTTACTTGTTCACCTTTATTAGTTGTACTTAAAAGGCCTAAGAAACTTCTCATATTTATAGGATTTTGGAAATCATTTTGCCTTTAACTAATTAGAACCAACTTGCATACATTTAAAGACATAGGCATATTATCGAGGTTACTTTAAAAAATTGTCCTTCAAATTGTTAGTTACATCCAAATGGTTTAACCATGTTACAATTGTTCCATTTTTTATCATGGTTTTGTTTGAATTTGTCATAAGGACATGGCAATTAAATAATGAACCTCTTGTTGCATATAGAAACCAAACCATGTTTTGTTAGGAATCACAAATTGAAAAATAATAATGCTAATAGGTGATCATAGATTTTAAAACATATATGTTGTTTGAGTTCAGAAGGATTCAATGGTTGGTGGTTCCATTTCACCAAATGATGGACATGTTGATATGGAGGAGGTAATGGGATGGATTTTGACATAGACACCCATGCTGACTTTCAATTCCAATGGAAGCTCCAATTCAACTATGACATTGTATATTCCAACATGCTTATATGTTGCTCTTGTACATTTGAAAATGAAGGGTCATTATGATTTGATCACGCAAATTTTCCATTTCAAAATCAAAGGATGTCATTCAACAACCATGCAACCATGCAACAACTTGAACCAATTTAGTTGACATGAAGGCCCCTTCAACATGTAGATCAAAAGAATAAAATGTGTTTGATTTATAACTCTTCACACATGTTTGAAAGAATATATGTGCATTATAACATCATCATAATTGGTTTATTACTATTTTAAAACAAAAAAATCCAAATGTAAAACAAACAACCTTTATGGATGAAAATTTGAAAACATGTATTATTTTATTATCCATAAAATCTTTTGAACACAAAAGATGTACAATTTTTTCTTTGAAAACCCCAAGTAGAATTCATGGATTGCAATAGGACAAGAAAGAAAAAGAATATACCTTGTTGAAAGAAAAACACACTCCAATCAATATTTAGTTAAGTGTGTCATGTTTGAAATAACTTTTAAGAAAATGCACACAATTAATAAACTTCAAGACTTGTTAGATGTTGAGGAGTTCAAAGAACCAACCAAATCTCATGGAATTGACCTCATATGAATTTGCTTTCATAAACAACAAGAATAACATAAGTGTAGACCAAGTTCAATTGCTTGCCTTAAAACTTTGCATTTGCGTAAGATTTGGGGATAACATTTTGTTTTGTATTGGGAACCAAATTGCAAGTGAAAGTTGAAGCCTTGACTATATTTTTGAAGTATTATATATTGTACCCATAATTCATGTTCATTTCATGAAAGACTTTTTTATGGTCCCAACCACAAGGATACTATTACAAAAGCAAAATGTAAGGTAGACTTTGTGTACTTATTCCTTTCAAAATGTTGAAATACTAAAATAGGGATTATTGAACCTCCTTTTTTGAAAAAAATAATAAATAATTTGACAAGAGTTACTAATTCTTAGTTGTAGGTACAATATTATTCTTTTAATAATGATTTATTCAATTTCCATTCAAATGACCTAATTAGTTATTTACACAATTTTATCATCTTTCATGATTTTATTTGAACCTAGCCATAAAGGGCATAACCATTACATGATGAGACGCTTATTGTAGAAGGGAATTATGTTTTAACTATTGACAAGTCCCTATTTTGTTTGTAGTTCGATCTTTGAAATATGTCAAAAAATTTAACCCCTAAACAAAAGTTAGGAATTATTGAAGGTATAAAACATATAATTTGGATAATATTGAAAAGGGAACTTGATTTTCATACAAGTCAACACTTACCCATGAGTTTTTCCTTATGTATTGAGAACTTGTAATCCATAACACACATATAAGGGTACAACTTCTTTAAAAATCATATAACATTTTTCAAATGAACATTTGTGTAAACTTGCAACTAGCATATTCATATCTAGTACGTCCAATTCATGAGATGACAAATTGTAAGGTATTTGCAAATTAAAATGTCCCAAAAAGACATAATGGGCAATTGTTTTTTGCATACTTGTGCATTATAATGTGTTTTTAGTCAAATGGTTTTTTAATTTTATGAAAACCGACTCATTATATGATTTTTTGTTTTTTTGTTTTTCAAAACCAATGATTTACACCAAATGGGGGACTTTTGAATATGCATGTTTTCATTGTAACAGTACATAAATACTTTGTAGATGGATTCACCATAATTATCATAATTCATAATGATGCGTCTATTTATCAATTTTCAAAATATCTTTTGGATTTCATGATACATTAAATGTTTAATCACCAACATGTTTACCCTATCCCCAATGACATCACAATTTGTCCCATATCTTTTGCCCAAACATATGATCTTGTGTTGTATATAGACTTGTGAGTGTAAAAGGAATCACTTCTACAACACCTTATTGATAGTAGATGCTTTTACTTGGGGAACATTAAGTGTATTATATTTTTTTCTAAAGGGCCAATAAAAGTGGCACATTGCAAAAAAACATTGAGCTTTGGGATGCACCCACACCTAATTAATATGCATTGCAAATATGTATAATGACTAAAGGTATATAATATATACATTGACATTTAGACACCCCAAGACATTTACACATGGTAACACTTCCCTCCTATTAAGGGTATATGATATTAATATATACATTTACCACCCCAAAACATTTATAGAAGGTCATGTAAGTGTAAATGAAAAAAACTCAAACTTTCCCATGAAAATGTAAAAAAAATTATTTACATGGCAAGCAAGGTAAATGTAAAAGAAATTATTTACAAAGATAATAAGTTTTATATTTACCTATTTGTACATAATAGATAAATGTGTATTTACATTTATCCAAATAACATTAGTGAAGTGTTTAGTGGGTAATATTGTAGACTGTACTATTTGATATGGGGGTTTAATTGCCTACCTCCAATATTCATTATTATCCATCCTTTATTGTTTGAAGGTGATATGAATATATTGGAATTGGAGGTACATTAATATAGTGAGGGTATTGAACTTTATATGTTTTTAATTAATAATGGTTATGTATTTAATAATTGATTCCTAACATGTTATAGTTTAAAAATACTTGCCATTGTTTTTAAATTCATGGTCCCATGAATTTAAAAAAATGTGATTGATCCAAATGACAATAACATATTTATTTTATAATTTATATGGAAGTTAAAATATAAAATACTTAAAGACATATGGATTTTTCGTGTAATACCGATATTCATGTTAAATTTTGGTATTGGTTTCTTCATTATTATGTAAAGTCAAAAAATGTTCAATACTTATACCATTTTAAAATCAATTGGTTTTGAAGATTTCCATATCATTATCATACTTGTATCTGGCAAATCATGTACTTACCCAACATTAGTTTTTTTTTTAAATTGTAAATTGAAAATCAATATTTTTTAAATTTGAAGTTTTCAAATTTTTGATTCTTCACATTTTGAATTATTTTTTATCAATATACATGCATGGAACTTCTATTAGTGTTGTTCAAATCCAAGTTTAAAGAAGAACTTTTAACTTTAATTTTAATTTACTTAAAAATTTGATATAACCTCCAATTAGGTTATGAATTATGAGCTTAGTTTTTTAAATTCTTGAATTTCTAGATTTGTCATTCAAAAGAATTCCAAATTAGGTTTGATTTCAAAGTGAGCTTCAAATTGGATATTCTATATAATATTATTATACAAACAATATAATTTTGTTTACCTAATTAAAAAGTTTTAGGAATTTTAAATCTATAATTTTAGGGAATCCACAAGTTGAAATATTTGATATTATTGCATATTACACAATTTGAATATAAATAAATACATCACACACATAATATACACTCCATCGTTGGCACTTACATTATTTTTCTTCCCTTCTTCAAATTTTTAAAAAAAATGATTTATTTTTCTTGGGTTAGCAAATCTTTTATTCAAATCACAATGATTCATCATAATTGATTTGAGTAACACAACTTTAGATTCAATAAGTCATCCTTTGGACAACTACAAATTGAAATATGTTTAGGCCATTTCAAAGTAAAGAGGCATAGAAATATGTCTTTTCATATTTGTGTTTACTTGAATTTGTTTTTTTTACAACATGCTGATGATAAAAATTTCAATACCTTATGCATTATTTTACATCCAATGTTTTTTCAATTAAATTTAAACGATTGAATTCAAGTTGCAAGCAATGTCAGTCAATATGTTCATTTGACATGGAACTTAATTTCCACAAAATCAACTCATTGTTTTCATTAGTTGATCATCACTAATAGTGTGCAACAACACGAAGCCCAAGTTTTCACATTTCTATTGAAGAAAAATATTGGGTGAAGCTTAAGTTTTCCCATCCTACATTTCACATCCATTTGAAACTACTATTGCCAACAAGGGAGGGGTGTTCTAGTTATACAATCTTTGATAAAAGAAATGCATTTCAACATAGTGACAACATAATTGTCCAAGATTGGCAAAAAGTCCACAACATCTTGAATTAGTAAGCTTTTTATCTTACTAATCCTTACAATACAATATAAGACTTTAGACCTCAAGGGATCACATCACTCATGATCTTCTTTTAGGAGCCAACTGGTCATGAGTGTGGTTACTCAACAACAAAACCCTAACTCCATCTAATTTCATTTTCTCAAATTTCTCCCCTTGGAAGTTGGATAAAGAACAATGAGGTATAGAACAATTCAACATTTTTTTTCTATGAAGCCCAATAATGCGTTTTAAACCCCATTCCTCGAAGCACTTGTAACAATAAAGGTATTTTTTTCCACACATAGATAGGCATTAAACCATCCTTTCCAATTTGCCTAATGCACATAACAAATCAAACATGCCACATTGATTGTTCTTAGGATCTTTAGACGCACTCATCAATTCCCTTAAATTGGTCTTTAAAACCTAATACTACATCTACTACTTCCCTAAAGCACATGGTGCAATGGAATACTTGTTGTGGGGAAGAAGTTTGAAAACCAATAATGGGGCATTTTCCCACAACTATTCACACATTTACTTAAGACCTAAGAAAACGCACATTCAAACAATTAGAAAGAAATAACATTTAACTTCCTTGCATCTATTTTTTTTCCCTTAGTGCCACTCAAGACCTTCAAAGGCCTTCAACTTGTAGAATCTTCAAACACCTCCATCATCCACGCCATCAAGATCTCACCCACCAACCATCTCCTAGCTTCGTGATCAACATTAACCATATTTTAAAGCAATTACCATAGTAGCTTGGAAATCATTCCATCACTCAACCCAACTCGATAGCACTGTTCCATTGAATCGTAAAAATCAAGCACACATAACCTACAACAAAAAAAACCAACTAAACATAGGAAAAAATAACAACAACTGGACTCTTGGCGTCCATAACTCCTCATGATACCCAACTATCCTCAAACTTGTTACCTTTTGCCTATCACCCAACAGATTTAGTGTTTTCATTATCCATCCCTCCTCATCCAAAGTTGAAGTTCTTAACATTGTTTTTGTGTTACATATGTTGTTATTCTTTCCAAAAAAACTATGTCCTCATAAATCCATCAATTAGTAGAGTGGTATAGCTGCAAATCCCTTCTTGCATGCTCACAGTGCTACTCCTTAAAATCTTTGACAATGCAGATCCTATTGCCATGATCCTTCACTTGAAGACCCTTCCCATCTTTGTAATCAACAAACATGTAAGGTCCTTCCTAGTTGCATATTAGATATTTCTTCTTGCCAAGTGTACGCGTCTTGATTCTGTTGTTTACCTCAAAGCCATCAAAGGTTTCTAGTGCTTTACAAACAACATACGTCTTCCTTTATTTCTTTTGAACATGCTTTACACTTTTGAATAGGGATCTATGCACCTCACCAATAAGTTACATCTTTTGAACCATATGTTTAACCATCACTTTTGGACTTACAAATTCATAAAAAACATCATGAAGTCTATTGAGATTGTTATCAATGGTTAATTTGGGTGCACATCTTGTGAACACCATAAAAGGTGAATATTTGGTGTTGGTTTAAATGCCACATTGATACCCAAAAAGTATCATGGGTAACAATAAGTCCCAACTTTGTATGTTTGTAGTAGCCATGACCATCAAACCTTGTTTGATGGTTTTGGTTAGGCGCTCAACCATGCCATTGCACTTAAGCCAAGTAAGTACAGTGAATTGGTTGGTAATGTTGTAATTCCGCCTTGTTTCAACAAATTCTTTCATCCATTCAGTCCCATTATTTGTTAGAATGTATTTAGGCATCCATATTTGTAGATCACTTCATCTTCTGAGAATTTTGCAATGGTCAGTGCATCATGCTCTTTGATAAGTTGAATTCCACATCATTTGGAATAATGGTCAATGGCTACACGAACATATTTATTACCATAAGTAGTTTTAGGTAATGTTCTAATAACGTTAAAAAAAATTCGATAAAAAAAATCACAAATTGGAATTTTTTCATTTCTTCAATACCAAATTTCATGTTTTTGGATTTTCTAGCCATCTAACATTTCTCACAATTCTTGACAAAGGTCTTAACAAACTAAGTTCTGTCATGCCAGGAAAAAAAATTTATTTTTATCTCAGCCAATGTTTTCATTTTACCAAAATGTCCAATATCTCCATGGACTTTCTTGATTAACATCTTTCTTTCTTTTAGTTTAGGCACTACCAGATTCTAAGAGAATATAATGTCCTTAGACCAATGATATTTCATTATTCAATTTTTAACCCTATCAATGTTGGCAACATCATAAGCACCAGCTTCTAGATGTTTGCCAATGAATAAAACCATTGCCACCTTGTCTTCCGATATGTCCATTTGCTTCAATTGTTCATCTTTGCATCATTCAATGGTTTCAATACATTTGCCTTTCTGTCTTAGTCTAATATGATCCACCATATTTTATGCTTCAATGACCATCCTTCGGTAGTCTTCAAGTTCCATTGGATGCAGTTCTTCTTTGACGTAGTCTCCATATTTTGTTCGTCTATTTCACCTTTCATCTATTATCCTTTAGTATCAGTAATTTTCTACACAACGAGCTGAAAAGTAAATAAATTAACAACTTCATTCACACAATTACTGTCCATAGGTAATGATTTACCCCCAAGTTTGTCTTCTGGTTCCATTATGTTGCATCCAAAGTCCTCATCATCTTTTGAAAAATTTACAGAGGTTTTGTTCAATGCGTCCACGTTTAGGTGCCTACTACTAGAGCAGTGAACAAATGTAAATTGGAAATCTTGTAGCATAACAATCCAGCGTCCTCTCTGCCCATAAGCATTTGAAAACAGTGGCCAACCACTCCAATGGTTTATGATCTGTTCGTAGCAGGAATGGTGTTTGTTGGAAATATTGTTTAAAGTGCACTATGCCCCACATTAGGGCATAACACTCCCTTTCCATAGGGTGAAAAAATCTTGTATAGGAGATAAAACTTGTACTAACATAAGCAATTACCTATTCTTGTTTTCCAGGTTTTTGCGATAATATATCTCCCACACCCTTTACTAATTAATCAACATCTAAGATGAAGGTTTTGCTAAAATGAAGTCTGACCACGATTGGTGTTTCCACTAATTTTCTTTTCAGTGTAACAAATGTTGCTTGGCATATTGGTGTCCAAACAAACTTGAATTCCTTTTTGATTAGGGCAAACAGACGTTTTGTAATTTTTGCATATTCGACAATGAACCTCCCATAATATCCAATCAAACCCAAGAATGTATTAATATTAATTGTCTTCAGTTGAGGAAACTTTACAACTGTTGCTATCTTTTTAGGATTAGGTTGTGATTTGTTACAATCCACCACATGTCTCAAAAAGGTAAATTTATTTTTTGAACCAAAACAACACTTGCTAGGATTTAACTTGAAATTGACTTTTGCTAATTTGTGAAGCATTAGCCGAATGTGTTGTAGGTGTTTAAACCAAGTCCTGTTGTGTATGTTAACACCATCAACAAACACCTTTAAGAATTGATTGGTTTAGTCCTTGAAAATATCTGCCATGCTCTTTGAAAATGTACTTGTGGCATTCTTTAGACCAAATGACATCGCATTCCATTCATACAAACTTGATTTAGTGATTACAATGGTTTTTTTTACATCATTAGGTGCCATTGGTATTTGCCAAAAACTTGACTGCAAATTGAATGCAAAAAACCACTAGGAGTTTCTTAATTGATTTAGAACATCTTCAATCAGAGGCATGGGAAAAGAATCTTGTCTTGTTTCGAAATTTAGTCGCAACCCCACTTTGGCCAAGTGTGGGGGTGAAGCCCAACACTTGGAAAAGTTGGAGATTTGGAGTCCTCTGGGACTCTCGAATGTTCAGAGTTCGACAACAAGGCCAAAAACACCTCGTATTGAGGTGTTCTTGGTGTCATTGGAAAGGTCTTGAAACGTAGATATCGAAAATGGCCTCGCATTGGCCATTCGGACATCTGCAACCCAAGTTATCGGCAAAAGAAGGGCCAGGAGTCAAATTGTCAATTTGACTCCCGACCACTAAAAGTCGGGAATCAACCTCTTCCCGACGTCCGAATTGAGAGTGCGACACGGATTTGGAAAGATCTCGACAAGGGCTACAACTTTGGTTTAGACCTTGTCGCGATCGGACTCCATAGTCGAGAGTTATGGCCGTTCAAAGTTCTGGGAGTTCAGCCGGGACAATTTCGGGAGTCCATTTCGGGAGTCCATTTCGGAGTCCCAACAAAATGTGCCATTTGAATGTAGCCTCGGCGGCGAGCTGCAGAGAATATTATAGGGAGTAAGGTGGTGACTTACTCCCGAGTCCGGGCCGTGGTGAGTCTTGTGTGTCCAAGTGCCTGTGGCAAATCCCAACACCCAAGGGTGTCCCGAATGCTAAACTAACCTCTTGTGGTTGGTTTTTGGATGCAGATTCACATGAGCTAAACTAGTCCCTCTTCCTAGTCTAATCCCGGGGCTCCCAACTCGACCCTCTACCCCTTTTTAGAATTGGAAGCCGGGAGCGCACCGTTAAGTCACAATTTCCGCAACTTGACTTTGTGAAACCCTCAAGTGGGTTTCGCCCCGTGACTTAGGAGCGTGTCATGTGGCATTCTTTAGACCAAATGACATCACATTCCATTCATACGAACTTGATTTAGTGATTACAATGGTTTTTTTTACATCATTAGGTGCCATTGGTATTTGCCAAAAACTTGACTGCAAATTGAATGCAAAAAACCACTAGGAATTCCTTAATTGATTTAGAACATCTTCAATCAAAGGCATGGGAAAAGAATCTTGTCTCGTTTCGAAATTTAGTGGATGGTAGTGCCCACAAAACCTTCAACTACCATCCTTTTCGATTGGCAAAATTACTCTACAAGCATACTTAGATGCACTCTTGTGCATCTTTCCTAAGTCCACTAACATTTGTATCTATTGATTTACTTCAATCTTTTCCCAAAAAGACAACCATCTAGGAGTCATTCGACAGGGAGGTAAACCATGAGTGTTAATGGAGTATTCTCGCACATAACAATGCCTTTGTTATCCTTTGTGCCATGTGAAAATTCCCTGGAATTCCTCAAGCAAAGCCCATAATTGTGTTCTATGTCTTTCATCTATTCATTCATCTAACTTGATTTTTTAAAAATTTGATCCCACTTGCACCTTCTATTATCAACTCATCATCAACTTGAACATGATACAAATGTACTTTCACCCATCTTTTGTTTTATTCGAACATACTTGTTTATAGCTGCACATTTGATCCAATCTGGATAATCATCATCCTTAGTGAACCACTCACTCAATACATTCTGATGTTGTTGCTATAAAATCAGATTAAACATTTGCATTAATGCCTTTTTATCAACAATCTGATCCATCCCCTAATATGTTAGTTCTTCAATGTGTCTTTCCAGATGTTGTAGGACTCCTTGTGGGTTATCGCCTACACCTTCAGATTCCATCATATTGTTATCAAAGAAGGATTCATCATGCAAAACCATCAAGATCAAATAATTGGAGTATGTTTGCCCAAGTTTTTAGCTGCATTTGCTCCATTTCCTTTGTTAGCCATTCCTCCTATCTATTTTTTGCCCCATCCTCAAATTTTTCCAACACTTGCAACATGTTGACCATGTTTAAAAGTAAAACTTCTATTTCCATTCCTGGTCCATTATGTATTTGTATGACATTTTTTCCCACATCCATGACCATTCCCATTTTTTATGAAAAAGTCCAAGCCAAGGAGCAAATCATAATTGTCCTTATCCACTACTAAGAACACCATTTAACAAATAATCCCTCCCACTTTCATTGGAAGTTCATCAATTCTTCCAAATGCTTGTGTCACAATCCTAGATGTACTCTTGTATGTTTCTTGACCAACCACCAAATGTGTTATGCTAAGTTCTCTAATGACGTTGGTTGCCATAACTAACATAAAAACCCATGTATCCATTAGACCTTCAATCAACGCCTAATTGATTTCAACTGCCAAATGTAGTGTTTTGTTGCGGTATACTCTGTTGACATTAATTATATGGATTACATGAGTTAGATGAACAACATCCACTTGGTTTCTATGAGAGTTTCATTCAATACATGCAACTATCGATCCATAGTGGATTCTCCAAATGCGACCTCATCTTGCTCTTCCCTCATGGGTTCATATGGAGTCTCCCCAAGTTTTCCCAACATTCATTCAATTTTGACAGTTACAACAACAACTTCCTCAATGTTAACGTACATCTTGACTACACACAACTTTTTAATTTATAGCCTCAACTTGGCCAAGAATCTATGACGTTGTTTTGTATCCTAAATCTATTTTTTTTGAAAGAGTTTATCCAACCTCTCATAATATTTTTGCACTCTTTCTTTTGGTTTTTTTTTTATGGCATCTAGTTTGATTTGGATGTCATCAACATCTATATTGATGTTTTTTGAACTATCCAAGTGTGTAATTTTACTTAGTCAACTAGAGCAAAATTCAAATTCTTGAACCACTCCTTGGTTCTACTTCTTAGATTTAACTTTGCAATTTTAAACAACTATCAACATTAAAATTTCTAACCTTTGCTGCCATGGTCAGTTGTTCCACCCAATCATTCACATTTTCATGTTCACGTCCCCATAACAACTCATCCATGCCTTGTGGACTAGTCATTGTAACTCCATGATTTTATGACTTATAGGTTTATATGCTTTAGGTCCTTAACCGCAAGGACCTCTTCTTCCTTCTTAAAGTCTATTTTTTTTTCATGTTATTGTCAATTTTAATATCATGGCTTGCATCACTCCTTCCTACATACCTCCAACACAATCTACCGTAAAATTCCTTAAAATAAATCCAACACAATAAATGTGTAGCTTGACCTATGTGTGAAATTTTCAAGATGCAGTCCCCAACTTTAACCTTGTCATCTATTTTTGGTTTATAGAATTGAGCACAACATCCAGGAATGGTAAAATCTAGTGGAATCCAAAGGTCATTAATTCCTAGGATATAATTGATCTTTTCCTTTTTTAATTTTTGATTCTCAAGTTGATTCAATGGGCCAAGAGCTAATGAAGTAAAACCTTGTTTCATTGAACTAGATAAGGCTCCATCGCCATCCGTTAGATTGTTTCCTTATTTTTAGTTATATAGTTGCTTGAGTATGAAACCCTAAATGGCACATGTTCAACATTAAATTTCCCACCTTAACAATAGTAAATCAAAACCAATAATTTTGATAATTGCAAAGCGTGTGATTCTCAAAATGATAGCACCAACCCTTAGTTTTCTTGGAAAGTCAACTTCATCAAAACAAAGATCTTGAATAATATTATTTGGTTCATGACACATATTATGTCTATGTTCTTTGTTACCAAGTTCATAAGGTTTCTGTCCCTGAACCTTGTTTAAGATATCTATTATATACAAACACAGTCTAATAGGTAAAGGCACTTGGTTGATCTCCCCCTTGTACGAGATTCAAAATTATAACTTTATATAGATGGTAGCATAGTGAAACATTACTCATTTGTAAAATTCGGCTGCCATCATAACTCTAAGCTATCATCTCAACAAGCTTTCCAATTGATCTAATGGGCTCTTAATCTAGTATTTTCCACCCTCAAAATTCTATCTCCAACCCAAAACAAATCTTCAACACTTGGAATGTAAAATTTGACAAAATGGTTTGGTGAAATGGGAGAAACATGGATCTGGATATCACCTAGCCTTGGTACTTGTCCTTGTCTCTCCAATCCGTAAGTTGAAACCTTATGCAAGGTAGGAAGTGAAGTGATATCACTTCTTGAATTCAACACTTGATGCCCATCTTCTTGCTCCATGCCACATCTTCACCCAAACTTGTGCCCTAATCCAAAACATGTTATACATTAATTCTACAACAATGTCACCAACTTGAGCTTCGTTTAGATTCACACTTACAATGGTAACAATTCCAAAACCTAACTGTTATTAAATTAAGGCCCTTGTTTGTGGTGCTCCCAGTGATCTAGGAAATCAAAACCATCGATGACATGCTTTTCATAAACTTATTGGGTTTTTGCAACTAATTATTTTTCACTAGACTCTAACTTCTTAAAAAACATCATCCTATTATATTATCAATAAACGTCCTAACATCATGGTGATCGAACTACTCTGATACCAAAAAGGGAGGGCTATTCTAGTTATACAATCTTTTATAAAAGTAATACATTTCAACAAAGTGACAACATAACTGTCCGAGATGGGTAAAAAATCCATAACATCCTAATTTACTAAACCTTTTATTTTATTAATCCTAATAATACAATATAAGACTTTAGACCTCAAGGGATCACATCACCCATGATCTTTTCTCAAGAGCCAACTGGTCATGAATGCGGTTGCTCAACAACAAAACCCCAACTCCATTTGATTTCACTTTCTCAAATTTCTCCCCTTGGAAGTTGGACATAGAACAATGAAACATAGAACAATTCAACAATTTCTCTCTATGAAGCCCAATAATGCTCTTAAAACCCCATTCCCTTGTAACAATATAGGTATTCTCTTCCACACATAGACAACTCATGAGTCAATCCTTTCTAATTTCCCTAATGCACACAATAAATTGAACATGCTACATTGATTGCTCTTGAAATCTCTAGATGCATTCATCATTTCCTTTGGACTGGTCCCTAAAACCTAATATACATCTTTTACTACTTCCTTAAAACACATGGCACAATGAAATACTTGATGTGGGGAAGAAATTTGAAGACCAACTATGAGGCATTCATCCCCAACTATTCACATAGTTACTTATGACTTAAAAAAACGCACATTCAAGTAATTAAAAAGAAGTAGCACTTAACTTCCTTGGATTTGTCTTCCCTCCCCTAATACCACTTAAGGCCTCCAACTTATAGAATCTTCAAACACCTCCATCATCCATGCCATCCATTCCACCGAACATCTCCCAACTTCGTGATCAACACTAACCATATCCAAGAGCAATTACCATAGTAGCTCAAAAACCATTCCATCACCCAACCCAACTCAATGGCGCCGTTCCATTGAATTGTAAAAATCAAGCACACATAACTTGCAACAAACAAAAACCAACCAAACACAAAAAGAAACAACAACAATTGAATGTTCAATGTCCACAACTCATGATACCTAACTATCTTCAAACTTGTCACCTTCTATCTATCACCCAAGAGACATTAAAGTTTTCACTTTCCATCCCTCCTCATCCAAAGTTGAAATTCTTGACCCTCTACATTACTACACCTTCCAAAATCCAATACCTATTGGCTTTCCATTTGCTCGGGGCAACGAGATTGTGAATGTGCTATGAGTGGAAAGGGGTTGGGGGATATAAAGCTTCAATACCTAATTATTTAGTAAACTTAATGCAAAAAAACTATAATGTGAGAAATTTACAATAGGCACAATTGAAAAATAATAATTCATGTAGATTGAGGAGAAAAGTTGTTGTTACTTGGAGTTACCTATTTTGGTGATGAGAGCATGAGACCAATTTCATGAAATACTTGTAATATGTGAAAAACCTTCAAACTTGGAAGTAGTATCTATGACAAGAATGTATGTACATTATTGTAAACTCACTTCCCCCTTCAAAAATTGCTGGTTGTTTTCTTTTTTGTCTTGTCCTTAGGTTTCATTTGATTCATTGACTTTGTGTGTAGGTAGAAGAAAGAGAGTTTCCCATGTATGGGTTGGCAGTAGGTAGGTACCAATAATTTCCTAAAAAAGTAAATAATAATAATAATAATAATAATAATAATGATAATGTCAGTTGGGTAGTTGGATTTGTCTGCCCCTGTCCTTTCTTTCTCCCTTTCACCCTTTTCTTTTTCCCCAGCTCTCGTTACATTCCTTGGACACTCGGCCGACGTCGAAAAAGAAGAAAAGAAAGAGGGTGATGCTCTCTTCCTCTCTTCTCTCTCTGGCGCTGCTCTTTCTCTCTCTCTCTCTCTCTTGCGTTCTGTTTTGTTTTCCGGTTTTCGTTTTTGGTTGCGGAGGAGTGGACAATTGGCCCTAGTGATGAAGACTTTTGCAGAAATTGTTGTTGTTGTTGTTGTTGTTGTTTTTGTTTTCTTCAATACCTAATTTATTTTTTGGCACTGTGAATTTCTGAAACCAAGAACGTGCAGCAGAGTAAGAAGAAGGAAACATGGTGGCGCTCTCCTCTTCTACTATGCATGCTGTTGCTTCCATGATTCTGACAATCTTGGTTATTATACTCGCCGTGCTCCCATGGCACATTCAAGCAGCTCCCAAGCCTCTGTATCAAGGTCCTCCTCTTGCTATAAACCTTTTTCGTTTTTCCTATGTCCCCTGCATCATGTATCTATGTGTGTCTCTGTCTGTCTGTCTTTTCTGGTTGCAAAACAGCTCTCTTTGTCAATTGCATGATTGTGATTCCTTTTCTTTTCCCCCTTCTTCTTTCCTTGTAGTACTGGTTTAGAAGGAGTAGTGTCCATTGTATCTGTTATGAAGGAATAATTCTCTCTTTGAACTCTCTCTCGCTCTGGTCACATTTCTTTAGCAATGTGACCAGAATGTATAGAAAAACCTTATTTAGGGTTTTCTTCCTCCCTGGTTGCTTTTCACAATTTTTCTGACTCTGTACTTTGAAGAGGGCTCATGAGAAAGCTCAGAATTCCAAAAGTAAAGAAATCATAAAATTGTGTGGAGGGGCTGATCATGACAGTGCAGAAAGATATAGGCCATTATTACGTGACCAATTTTGTGTATCTGCTGCAGTGCTTGGAGCTGCACAGGACTTTTCTGCCAATGCAATAGAGGTGGCCTATCAACAAGCACGAAAATCCGTGTATGATCTTCATGCAAAGCTCCTTTCTAAGAAAGAAAAAGAAAAGAAAAGTAAAAGGGAGCAGGTTGATAACCAGAGCTGGTCATAACCCTAGAGGGTTTTAGGGACAAAGCAAGAGAACAACCATCATGAAATCATGAATAGTCTTTTGGTCTGTTATGGTTTTTAAATGGTGACTTGACAACGTTGGTTGGTGGATATATCAATTTCTTGGAACTGCATTTTGCTTTCCAAATAGTTGATTTTTAGTTTTGTCATAAGCAGTATCCAGCTTCACCAAAAAATTGTTGAACATTTTGAGGTGTCTGGAGTTGCAGGCTTTCAGTTAAGACTAAGGAGCAGGATGCTGCACTCAAGCTTATTGAGGTGAGAGTATTTTCCTTTGTTCAGTTCTGAAGAATGTGGCCTTCTCCCAAACAATAGCCATGTACTGCTTCTTTCATCTGTTTGTTGTGGACCAATTTTGGGGCAGATTGAACATGCGTACGAGGTGCTGTCGAATGACTTAAGAAGGCGGGACTATGATCTTTTCCAAATTGATGAGTTAGAGGTTTGACATGGTTTTTTTTTTTTCCCTCTCTCCCATGTCACAAAGAGTTGAACCACATTTTGGACCAATGAACTTGGAAGGTAACATGCAATGCCTGGAACTTCTACCAGAACCATTGTCATTTTCTTTTTATGCAGAGCAGAATAGCAGAAGCGAAGAAGCAATATGCAAATAGCCCTGTTGAAAGTATTCCCTTTCCATTGTGGGAACCACCCCCAGCAGGTATGAAGCAGCTAAGCACACTGTTTGAACCTTCCTTCAGAGTAAACATGACCAGGGCTTCATGTGTGTGAAATGTGTGCACCTTATGCAAGCTGTAGTTGTGGATACAGTTGGGAGATACTGACATTTTTGTGATCTCATGTTGGGTGAAATAGCAAGAATTCCTTGTTGTGTGAGCATTTTGATTTGAAACTTGTTTGAATCAGGGTTATATAAATGATAGTGAACTCATTGTTTGTCATGGAGTTCCTTCATAAATGGACTTACTTCTATGTAGGGAAGCCAGTGGAATCAACAACAGTTGAACTAACGAAATACAACTTTGCCAAGCTTGTACTGGACAGTAATGATACTTGGTTGGTACAGGTGAGCTTAATTTGAATAAACTTTGCTACTTGAAACTGTCCTGAGGTCAAATCTCAAATTTTCCATGCTTTGGATCAGTAGGAAGCATGATTCCCTTGCATCACCAAACTCCAGAAAACAGCACATATCTACTGATCTAGTCAAGTCGGCCAGTTGTCCATCTACTGACCTATTTATATAGGATGCTGAAAACTCTGTTTCATAGGATTTAATAGGATCCTCTTCCAATCTCTTACCTAGATCATTGGATGGGACATGGCCATATCTGATCTCTTGTACTGCTCCATGCATAATGAAATGCTTGCATTTTTCATGTAAGAGCTGGAGAAACTCCATGCCTGCCCTGGATTGTTGAGTTAGGGCTCATCTGGGACAACCCTCTCCACATATGAGATGATATCAGTTCCTGGCTGTGGTGCAGGCTTACTCAAATGCTAGTCCCAACTCACACAAATTTGTTCATATTTGGAATAGAGCAGGTAAGACTGTCTTGTTTGATTTCCTGGATTGCCGATCTGTTTTCGAGTTTATGGGGATGAGAAAAAGGTGAATGTGTTGACATGGAAGATGCAATTTCTTGATGCATTTGGGTCTGTAGAGAGGCACAGTTGAGGCCTTGTGTCTGCTGAGAGGGGTTGCATTTGACAGGGGTGCTGCTGGAGGGAGTGGCAAAATTGGGTCGGGTGGAGCTGGGCGAGACTCCACTCTCATTTCTTCTTGCTGAGAGGACTCAGGCAACAACACAACGAGTCTTTCGATATGGTTAGTATCCTTGAAACATATTGTTTGTCTACTCATCCATGTCAGTAATCTCTGTATGCTTCAGAAACATGGACTATACTCTGATTGCAATTTTTTAAATAGTTGGCAATAATCATCTGTGTCTGGAGAAGTATCTAGATTTGAGCGCCTAGTGTGAAAGAAAATGAGAAGGTACTGTGAACTGCTGATGGCATGAAGACTATATCAGGAGGCCTTCATTCAATGTGCAGGTCTTCCAGAGATTGTTGCATTTACTCCTTCTTGCAGGCACTTAGGCTGTCTCACCAGGTACACTGCGACATGTGAAGTTCATCTGCTTCTCATTCCATCAAATCTCAGAAGGCTTGCTCTACTTCCATACTATGCAATTAGTCACTCTGTGGGGATGAAGAGTGTTTCAGTTTCTGGTGACCAAATCACAATTGGCAGTCTGCAGTTTGAAAAAGACTGAAGGAGAGGGTTTGTGAATTACAGGTTTCGTGGGGAGAAGACAGTGGATGCTTTGGTGGAATGGGCAGCAACATCCCTTCTCAAGTTGCCTCTCATCTTGTACTATGGTGCTAAAGGCTTGGTAACCCACAATACCCACTATCTGAGCAATAGTTTTGTGGTTGAAGTTCTGCAAGGCTGCCTCTGTTGCCTCTGTCTTGAATTTGCAGCAACCCACTACTCGTATGAAGTTTTGATTAGTCAGGTTTTCAGATCCTCAGTTCAGAGAATGCACACAACAATTGATTGCAGAGTGCTTCTGGAAGGGGATCATGGCCTTGCCATGGTGAACCCAAATCATGAATCCAAGCTGATTACCTGATCATTTGTTGGGTGAGATACATGCAGATGACAGATGTCATCCAGAAAACAGGTCCTCACAAGGTGCAGTGCTTAATTTCAATCCATTTTGGTTTACCTACTTTTCCACACTGAGCTCAATTTATAGTACCACTGATGCATTAAAAGTAACAAGGGCTGAGGGAACAAGGAGAATTAATAAAGAAGGAAAATGAAGGCAAGAAGAAGCTAGAACTTGCTTACATCAGTAATGGCAATTTCTTTTGTGAGCAGGTGAAGGTGATAGTGTTTTCTAACACAGGTGAAAGGGCAGCACCATACATTCGACAGGCTGCCAAGCAGTACTGGGATTATGCAGTCTTTGCTATGGTGCTTTGGCAGGAGCAGAACAGCACATTTTGGGAGACCAGGTTGTTTGTCTGGACTAGCACATTCTGTTTTCCTTTTCTTTATTGTACACTGCAGAACTTAGCTGATTTCTAGAACTCTCAGGAATCTTCTCCTCTTGTTTCTTCATAAAGTCCTGCATCACCTTCAGCATGTGCAGTTCCACACTTACTTGGTATGCACAGAGAAAGTAATCAACATATGGTGATGACCGGGTTGTTGTGGACAGAGTTGGAGTGAAGTCAGCACCTGCTGTAGTGTTTGTGAAGGACCCTGGTCTGGAACCTGTCATTTATCATGGCATGAATTCCCTACCTTCTCTTCCACTTCTGATACTATGATCTTCCTTCAAGAAAAACAGCATTAGCCTTAGATGCTCTACTCAATCATCTCAAGGTCAACATTCATTATCTCCTTTGTATTGTGTAACTGCTTCTTTTTGTGGTCTTGTGATCCGAAACTATGACAGTTCAAGAAGTCTTGTCACAATTCTTGCATGAGAATTGTGTTCATGGTCTATGGATGTATTCTGGGGGGCTGCACACAGGTCACATGAACAGCTCGGTATTTCAACAAGCAATGGAAAAGCACAAAACTTTTGGTAATGCATTGATGCACAGATGATGCTGAGAATAGTTCTATGAAGAGATTATTTTATTTCTGTTGTCGTGGAATCCAGACGGTGTGTGATGACAGACAAATAGTGAACGGGAGTGAAGTAGTATGTGGCCAACAGAACAAGAAAGATTTGGGTAAGCTCAGTTTCTTAACAGTTTGAGAGGGAGGGTGGAATGAGGTGCAGAGTTGCCACAGCTACGGAGCATAACTGCTGCAGAGCTTGGTTGTGACGCCTCTGGGTATTCAAAGGCAGGCAATGATACCAACACATGGTACTGTGTTGTTGTGGCTGGAAGACCAGGCTCAGAACTCACTCAAATGCGGGGAGTGAGCTTCTTTCTTTTCCACTTCTGTATCATGGGTGCATTTGAGATGGCATAATTTGCAGCAATTGTAATGTTTGTGATGAAAGGTTTGGCTCATCTGTATGTTGTGACTGATGTAATGACAGGTGATGCGGGGTGTGCTCCACAACTTAACAAGTGAAGACGAAACAAATGAAGCGTCAAGACCATTGCTTGGAGCAAAAGCATTGAGAGAAAAACGCCTTAGTCTTGCCTGGCTTGATGGTGAAACCCAAAAAGTATGTCCCTTCACAAAGTAGCTTTCCAGAACTAATCATAGCCACACTACCTAGTGTCTTGTTGACATGAGCATCATCTATGATGTGCAACCAAAGCTGAACTTGACTGTCGAAGGAAGCTAATGATTAGATGAGATGTTGGTCTATAATGTTTCAGTGATCAGTATGCACTCTAGGCAGATTCAATAAAATCTGTTTTTGCCCAAGCACGCTTACTGAGTATTACCATATGTACCATTGAAGAGGCTGAGACAGCTAGCATTGCATGTGGGAAATGAGCAGGACTTTTGCTACTTCTATTTACACTCAGCAAACATGTTTGAGGCATGTGGGGCAAGGAGATATGGAGATATTGATGTGCCAAAGATATTTCTAGTACGTTATCAACACCAAAATATTACAATTGAAGAGGCAATAAAGGAGGCAAATAAGCAGCGCCGAGCCCGCAATTTGTGGGCAGCCCTGCAGGATGACACTGAGAATATTGCCTCACAACTTGTGTCCAAATATAATGGCTCTGCAGAAGTTTCTGAGGTGCCTTCTCTTTTTGCTATCCTAGTGATGTTTGTCCCATATTGAAGGGCTATTTATTTTATTTTATTGAACTTACAAATCATGGCTGCTGTTAGGATTCAACTTATACTCTGATTAAGATTATGGGGGTGATTGCAATTGCAGATTGTGACTTGGATATCGCAGATGGTCTACGAAGGAGACAATGAGAATCTCCCTAATTTTGTAAGTTGGGTTCAGCCCTTTTACTAGGAGGCTAGCTCCCAAACCAGGAATCACAGTAACAGGACATCTAACAGCATTATAGTGTTTGTGAAATCCAACACCTGTGACCCCGTTGCACTTGGAAATGCAGAAAGGAAGTATGCCAAGACTTGTACCAGAGGAGAAAAAGCCACGATGGGCAGAACAAACCCAGGAGTTCTTGGTGGCAGGCCGTGAGAAGTTGGCAAATGGGAAGCAGCTTCTTGCTGCAGTGACTGACTACTTAAAAGACCTCAAGATGTTGCCTCTTCTCTTCTTTCTTATCTTATTTTTTGGTGCTCAGTTCTTTATCCGTTCACGAAATTATACTCCCCTCCGTCAACAGGTAGTTCTTCCTGCTTTCTGCAGCTTTTTCAAGATGCCAGCCTGTGGCATGGAAAAAGGACACATATTCATGCCATTGACAGCAGAAAGATAGAAACAAAATTTCATGAACAATTTTATACTTTTGCATGGTCATCAGTCCTTATCTTGAAGCTTTTCTTTGACTTAAACAAAAAAAATTTCACCTTGTCCTGGTTTCCTTAATTGTGAGAAAGAAAATTTCTTGATACTCATGAGACTTATTTTGCATGGATCACAGGCAAGACATCATGGGGAAGAGGTTTCTCAAGGTGAGGTTCAAAACCTTGACAAGAAGAAGGCACCTGTGCCGGAGAAGCAATTTGACCAAACAGATGATTCTATGAATCTGGAAGGGCTTCGGAGGAGGAAGGAGGGTCCAACCTGAGCGGTATGTCTAACTTAAAATATTTCCTTACTTTCTGCAAATCAATATATGACACAACTCCTTGGGCAGGCACTGCAATCAATATATGACACATGAATATGTGCAAGTGCTGATTAGTCTCTACTTGCAGGAACTGTCATCTGTTTCCAAAGCAGTAGTTGGGTACTTTTTAGTATGCCTCACATCAGTGGCTTACTTCAAGTGGTCTCACAGTTGTATATAGAGAAAGAGAGTATTCACTTTGCAAATGATGTGCTTTCTCTAGTCAAACTTTGCTACTGGAACTATATATGAATACACTTGAGACAAGCTTGACTGCAGATGGATGAGTCTTCAATTTCCAAGCTCAACCAACTGGAATTGGACCCACCAATTTGATGGTACCGAAGCTATTATGAAGTTGATCTAGGACATAGGAAATGCCTCATGAAGCACTGTTCAAAACTGTGTCCAAAGTTACATCTATGTTTTGTTGAAGAGTATGCTTTTCAGGTCCTTTGGTGACAGCTAGCAAGATACTGATTTTCAATGACTCAATTCTGTCACGCTGAATCTAATATAAGTTCCCAATAATTGAGTTTTAGGGCATAGGCTGCCATGATAACCCAACATAGATACCTTCCTCTAATGGGGATCTTTTGACCTTATGGAAGGAAAGGACTCTTTTTAGTGAGAGAAATCTTTGGTTGCCTCTGCAAACAAGCTGATGCATTTTTTGCATACTCCTGTCAACAAAGTTAGAAATACCAACATCTCTCTTTTTCTCAATCATTGTCACTCCTTTTGAGCAAATGGGTACCAATTACATTACAAAAGATGCAGGCTTCATACTTTGTAAACCGAGTTAAGTTGTAATGGTAGAACTTGCTTCCATTTAACTTCTGCTTGATTGCACACCCACGCAATCTCTTGTTGTTTTGAACTGTTGGTGGTTTTGCTAGGACTCATCCCCCCCATCCCCGCCCCTTTTTTTTTCTTTTCCCTGTCAATGACTTCTTTGTTCTTGTTGGGTTTCTCTTGCCATACAGTTTCCCAGGTTTACATCAAATGGGAGGGATGCGAGGAGATTTGGCTGGTAAATTTCCCATCACTTGCATGGCTTGTACCTCAATTAGGAGGAGGAGGTGTGCATTGTATCCCTTTTTAAACAAAGTACAACCAGGTTTCGAGGATTTCATCCAAGATTCAATAAATCATTTTTTCAACATCTTGGAATGATTTGGATTGATCCAGGTCCTTTTCGATGAATGCAAATCATTTGTTGGTTTTCTTGATTGTTTGTTATTTTGTATGGGAGGTGGAAGAGTGTACAATATATAGAGTTCTTTTCTTTTCCAGAAAATAATACTTCATGCTTTGCTTTCTTAGTTACTTACAAGAAGTTATAACCATAAGAACTAGGAGCTTGTAATGAGAATCCATAACATTGAGCAGTAAATATGTGCATGTGAAATCGCAAAGGATTGGAAAACTTTTAAGCATTGCAAAATAATTTTGATGTTCACAATTAATTTCTCCCCAAAGAACAATCCTCTAAGTTATTCAGAAGTGGTTTCACAAATGTGACCTAGAAGTCATAAACTTGGTTCCAAAATCAAGCTAGTTGGACCCAAAATAGTTGGTGAAACCTTTGGATTGGGGTGTTCAAGAAATACGTGTCCCTTGGCTCCACCTTAGGCAGGTGCTTATTTTGGGAAGACCCTGCTTCTTGGGCTTTACCCTATGGGTAAGATTGCAAACTTCTCCCTCACACAGTAGGCACTTCATCTTGGCATGATTTTGATATACAATATATGGCGAGTAAAAATATTAGAGACTTGAAGGTTTTACTCAAAATTTCATAGCCTCTTGTAAGCTATATTTCTATTGCATCTAAAGGAGTTTGTGCAAATTGTTCTCCTAATATCTGGGCATCTGAGCTTGGTTTTGGATCCACAAGTACTGAATCATTGTACCAAAATTGATTGAAAATAGACCAAAGTGTGAGCACCAAAAATGCTTCTGTGGCAGGCAAGCCAAGTGTGGTTGTTGAATAATGAATTTGAGATGGTCAATTTAAATTGCCATTGAGTCAGGCTGGCTTTAGATCGGGGTCGAGGGTCCAAATTCCTAGGAACCAATTTGGACTCATTTGAAGCAAACTGAATCCTTGAGTTGGACCCTGCCTTGGACTCTAGCTTGCATCTTGGTTCTCCAAATCATGAGCTCTCCTTGGAGCTCTTTTTTTGGGGTCCGAGACAATTGATTTCCCCTCCAAAATGGTGCCATGTGGGTTTAGCCTCAATTTGCCACTCTTTGGTCTTGGACCCTCATCTAAAGGCCCTGGGTCCAATTTATGGCTCTCAGCAATTAGGATCGTTCTATTTCATTGGACCCTGGACCTTAGACCCTCATCTAAAGTGGCCCGCATTCCTCAATGTAATTTAATTTTGTGATATAGAAAATTTGACAGATTTTCCCAAACAAAAAAAGAAAACATAGTCAAATTTAAAGTGGGAATTAAAAAAATTCCCTTCTTTTTTGTCAGAAAAGCGGCAAAAGTTTTCCCCAAAAAAAATCACTGTACTGTACCTTGGAGCACCTTTTTTTTTTGTTGACCCCACCCTAACAAGCAGCTTTCTAGTCACTTAACTATCTCTGCCCTGGCACATGACTTTTTGGTCCAAGTGACCACAACTTTAAAAGAGAACTGATGCGCTATTCCTTCCAAAAACTAAGCATCAGTTGAAAACAGAATCTAGTAGGGTAAACTGGCTCATCACTGAACACTAGCCTATCACCTAACACTTTGTCAGATCTTTCTCAATTCTTCTCCATTTTGAGTGATTTAAAATGTTATAGAATTCTCAAGCTTTACAAAGCATCTTTGAAATGCAAATCCAAAGGAGCAGCCAGAAAAGAGGAGTAAAGAAAATTCGTTTTTTCGAATTGCAAAACACATTTGTTTTCATTTGGACCCCTCCTATTTCATCAGTTCATAACTTTCTCAATTTGTTTGGTTCAAATTGAGCGTGAAATCATCATCTTAAGCTCTACAAATCATCTTCTATCCCTAAAGCCAATAGGATAATATTAAATTCTTTTTGAGGAGTTTGAAAATAGGCTATGAGCTGTTCAATTGAGAATTTTTTGTAAATCAACCTCCCTTAGTTGAGGGCGGGCATAACTTTCTCACCTCTATCCATTTTTGCTGATTTTTAGTGCGATAGATGCACAAAGAGGAGGGCTCCATCTACTCTTTGGGCAGCATAAACAATGGGGCCCTCCTGCAAAAGTGGTGAGAAACCTTGTGTTAAATGTCCTTGAAAACTGTGAGACCAAATGAAGCTGCAATCCTTCCGTAGCCTTTTCCAAAGCCAATAACAGAGTTGTCCGTAAAGTAAGAAAAACACAGCACCAGAACCCTCAGTTTGGTCATACACAAGGTGAGATTAAAAAAAAACCTGCAAAATAGTACATTAGAATTCAAGGGGGGATGAAACTCAAAAAAACCATCAGATTGGTGGTAAACTGAGTTTCGTTGTGTCTTTCCTTTTGCCTGAGCGCCTCCACTACTGCTACATATATTTTCACCTTAACTGTATAAACAAACTAATTTGTTGTTTTATACATTAGAAAGTATTGTTTTTTCATGATCTATTACGATGTTGTCGTATGAGGAGTGAAATTGTACAGATTGTTGCATGCTATAATTATTATGATGGTTTTTAACACCTCATGAACCACTTTGTATTTTCATGAAAATTCATTTCACTATTTTAAAGACTAATTAATGACGAAACCGACCTTAGGGTTAAAAGTAACACTGAATTTTTTTCAAAAGTCCGGAATTTTTTTCCTCGTAATTATTTAGTACTGAACTAAAGGTAGTTAGGCAGGTGTTCTCTCTTCTCCCATCATAGATCCACAGAAAATTTTAGTGTTCAAAAACTGGGCTTGAAGTGTAAGAGCAGCTCCTCCTGCTGTTTTGTAGCACACTTAGTCTTGCACTTCATACCCAGTTTAAGAACACTCTGTAGAGAGAGAGAGAGACAGAGATGGCAACAGAAGAAGAGCAGGCTCCTCCCATACCCTTCAAGGCACACGCTGCTATGTTGCTAGTCTCCTGCGGAGCTGTGGGTTACTTTGTGATCTCAAAGTCGGCTCTCAATGGAGGTGTCAACCTTCTTGTCTTCTGCCTTTACAGGGACGCAATTGCTGTCTGCATTCTGGTGCCCTTGGCTTTCTTCACAGAGATGTAAGCAAGTGCCGAGGAGGAGAAGGAAGCATTAAGTAATTCATAATCTTCTACTGGCAAAACTGCAGCATTTAACCAGCTTTCTAGTTTGTTTCTGGACAGTTTAGGAAAAACTGTGTGCTCGCTTTAGACTGAGTCAGCTATATTGAAGAATCTATGAAAATAATTTTAGACACTACCCAATGGAAAAGAACACAGCTTTGTGGTGATCAATGGGTTTGGAAATCTTCTTGTTTCTGATGATGGGTTTCCTTCCTTCCGTGTGCAGGAAATTGCGGCCCAAATGTTCAGTCCTTGTCCTCAACTTAATGCTTCTGAGGAGTTTTTGGGTAAGTGCAGTTGCTGCTTCTGAACATAATAGGAAAGTGCATCATGCGAGATCTTCAAGATCATGCTGAGTCCAGGCCGCGACCTCATGAGCTCTCAATTCTGATGCTTGCTTAATTTTGGGGATTGCCCAGCTTAATCTCAAGATTACTAATTAAACATCAAATCTAGCTCTTAATCATATGTAAATTAATCACATTGTTGGAGCAATTATAATTATTTTTGTTCCTAAGTCAGCATCGCATTGTTTAGCTGGAAAGTTAAGAATTAAACAATTGACCATTTTGAAGTTGAAAATTTGAAGAGAAACTTTGATTTTGGAATCACCAAATGATGTAATAATAAATATTAGTTAATTCTGAACTTTTGAAAAGTCCAAGGTTAACAATTGCTGTTTTGAAAATTGAAAAATTAAATTGAAACTTTGATTTGGAGATCACCAAATGATACAATAAATAAGTTAATTTTGAATTTTTAAAAAGTTCAGAACTAACAATTGCTACTGTTTTGGAAGTCAAAAAATTGAAGAAAAACTTTGATTTGAGGATCATAACGCAATGCAACGATGTATATTAATAATGTTTGGTTTCACTAAATAATATAATAAATAAATGTTAACAATCTTTTACATCAAAATTCAGTAAAAAAAGCTTGATCCTATGCATTAGGTGTTAGAAAAAGTCTAGAATTAACAGTTTAATCCAGCATTAATTGACTAAATACCTAAGTAGACTAATCTTGTGCAATTTCTTGGTTTTACATCATATTAATTGCAGATTTCCAAGCACACCATATGAAGCAACTAATATGATCTAAGTTTTGGGTGGTCAGGTGTTTTTTGGAGCAAACATTGTTTTTGGTGGGTCTAGAGAACACAACTACTTTCTTCGCATCAGCCATGCAAAACTGCACTCCAGTTTTTGTGCTATTAATTGCTGCCACTTTCAGGTAACTTGATCAACAACAAGCCTGAAATTTTGTAAGGCCTGCATACTGTTTACTAATTTCCAGACATAGGTTTCTCATGGAATTATATAGTAAATCTTTCCTTGAAGTTTTGGATTGTGATCTATGACCAATATTGTAGGCATTGTTCTTGAAGTTTTGGATTGTGAGATGACTTTGATATTGTCAGCATTGTTCTTGTTCCAGATCTTGTAGATCTTCTGCACAATTGTATGCAAGTGTTCTTTTCTATACTAACAAATGTTTGTTCATATTTCAAACAGAGTTTTGCTGTGTCCAGTATTTACTATGAGAACCCACCAATTGGCAAAGGATTTACAGGGTCAAATTGTGCATTTTTCAGGACAGAGGAGGTTAGATATAGGAAGCGGGATGGGCAGGCCAAAATTCTGGGCATAGTATTTTGTGTCTCAGGGGCACTCCTCATGTTGATATACAAGGGACCCGCCATATTAACAAGTTTGGTAACGAAAAAAGTTCCACCAAACTCTATTACATTGCAGCCAAGAAATAAATTTCTTATGGAAGAGCTTATTGTGAGGTTTGAAGGGACATGGGGGATCAATAGATGGACTCTTGGAGGTCTTTGCCTCATCCTTGGGACTCTTTCTATGAGCATCTCTAATAATTTACAGGTAAAGATCATGTTTTTCCCTCATTATGCGATGAAGACTTTTCTACACTAGAGGAAGGATGGTGGAGCACTACTATTTTTTAGTGTTTGAATCAAGAAATAGTGATCAATGATGTTTTCCCCCCTTTGTGTTTGCCTGCTCCACAAAACTGATAGGCCCTTTGAAGTTTTCCCCCCTATAGTTATCCATCTCGGAACTTTCCTCTGGCATACATACTATATTGAGGCAACAGAAATGGTTCCACCATATCATCCTCACTCCTCAGGCCTGTAGCGGAGTTGGCCATACATTATGGCCAGATTCAGTCATATCCAGACTTGTTCAACTGTTGTTACCAATGGTGTCTCAAACATGACTCGAGAAATCAAGATTCCAATTCCTATAAACCCATTCATGTACATATGCTAGTCTTGAGAGATGCAACTTGCCTGTTGTCACTCAATTCCTCACCTAAAATTAGTTGAAGTATAACTAAAGCCGCCCAGGAAGGAAATAGTCACAAGTAAAACTTTAACCACTGGTATTGATTTGTCTGCCAAGAGTGAAATATAATCAAACTAGGAAAACGAGTCTAGAGGATCTCCTTCATTAAATGTGTAATCTGATGAAACCCTGCCAAATTTTATAAAAAGAAAGCGACCGAAGAAAGTGACAGAAAAAGAAACAAGGGGCAAGGACCAAAGTCCAGGCAAGCAAGTAGCCCTAATGAGGCGGGCCACAAGGAGGAAAGCGAGGCACTAAGAACCCAAGGAGGAAAGGGAACCACCAAGAACCGAACCCTCCACCAGTCACATGAAGCATATCAACTAAAGAGAGGGGGAGGTAAACCCCATAAAACTCCAAGTCTAGATGGACCCTCCCTTGCAGTAACAGCCCGTCTCAAGATGGAGGCAATGTGTAATCTGTTACGTGTGGTTAGGGTCCATTGTGGGACATTGTCACTGAACCCATCAATCATATTTGATTTTTAGTTTATCAATTTGGGCTCCGCACTTCTCCACACTATCAGCTATGGTTGTTTATATTTGCTATTGAACACATGTGTCAGATCATTTTTTCATTACAACATATGCACATAGCAGTGTTGTGCAGGTGAATTATCTTTAATGTGTTCACAAATATGTAATAATGTACCTTGCAACATCTTAATTTTTTTCTTTACCCTTTTATTACCTTATTTGCATGCTAATTATTTTTTACTTGCCTTGTATTTATTTCACCTGACTAGTATATAGTTCACAGCTACCTGTACTCAAGAGGAGGATAATTGTTTTGAAGAGGGTAAATAAATGAAATTTTGTCGAAATTACGGTGACTAATTATTGAATATAATTGATTTGGCATCTCAATTTGCCTTGAACAAGGTAGATGTTTGTCCCCTACTTTTACCCTTACCTGGTCCAATTTTTAAAAAAGCTTATATACCTTTAGGTGGTTGATATATATTAAAAATAAATATACCTGCCCAAGATTAGTACATTTCTTTATACATATAGATTAGAATTGTTTTGCTCTTAGAACCTATATCTAGGAGGGCCAATATTGGGACTTAGCTATTTTAATGTTTGGAGTGAAAATTTCTAATTTGCAGAGTCTCCAAAGTTTGAGAACTTTATCAAAGAGGCTCATTGTGATTTTATTTTTTTGATCAAAACTAATTAATATGGAAAAAAAATTGATACCCTCATATTACCACAATAGTAGCCATAAATAGGAATTTAGACTTTCAACTCTTATGATGGGTTGTGCTTCCTATGTTAGGAACATCTCAAAATGACCCACCACAACTAAGTATTGGAACACAAGCGTGTTCTAGCTTGAGCAAGGACCTATGCAAGGGCTATGACATCTTCATGTCATGTGAAAATTTATGTCACTTCAATGTAAGAAAATACAAGTTCTTTAATATTATCATCCCGATTATTATTTGGCCCCATAACATCTACCAACAATCCGATGTATACTCAATTTCTTGGAAGGAGGGTAGGGTAGTGTGGATTGGTGTGAAATATCTCCTCAGCCATGACTTTCTTCGATCAAAAGTTGATCATGACAACCACCCATTTTGTCAATATCAATCCCAGAATAGACCATTGGCTTGTTATTCACTCCACTTTAGAGATCATAGACGCAAGCAAATTTTGTTAATCCTCAGTAATAATGTTCATGAGTTTGTGCGAGTCAATTAAATAGATATTAGTTCATTTTGAAATTATCTTTGACAAAAGTCTATTCAAACCCACCTAAAAACCCAAAAAATCAAAGCAAAAAACCCAAGACGGGAAATGGCAAAATTATTACAATTTGCCCTTTATTTTTGCTTAGCTACTTGGACTCTATGCTATTTTGCATTACCAATGATGATCAGTTGATATAAGGTTAAAATATTAAAACATCAAAATTTTAACTAAGTAAAATAAAATTTTAAAAAAACTAGTTATCACATGTTGATAATCCATGATTGTTCATGAAATCATTTCCACTTCCATTGATTCTAGCATATGAAATTTTATGTTCACCTATTGAAACATTAACAAATTCTCTAACACCCATGTGATGCCATTTCTTATGAGATATTAATGAATTTGATGTTTAGAATGATTTTTTTAAGTTTAACGAATTTCATTCACATAACATTGAGGAAAATAAATAATTATTAATTATAATTTAGTAATTAGTTTAGAATTAAAATTAGAATGAAATTCTATATTAGTTTATTTGCAATTTTGATTTTCAATACAAACCAAAATTTACCATTGTGTTGAATTTAGTGTTACTACTTGTTAGAGGTATGATCATTATGAAATTTAATAAATATCAAATCCATTACAAGATGTATGGATATAGAATATGCTTTAGTGGTTTAAAATGCACCAAGCCAAGTTATTTTCATATGAAGGAAAATGTTGAAATTTAGAACATCTAGGACAATTTGCAATCATGATGTGTAGGCCAAGAATGTTTATTATAATTTTACATTTATTTTTCAAGACATAAGTAATGTATTATTTAATAGGCTATTAAGCCTAAAAATGTAATTTTTGAATGAAAAGGTAAAATGCAAATGCACTTGAGTGTGAATCATGCATTATTAAATAATACCATGCACAAAAAAATTTCAAGGTTTTCAAAGTCTTGGTGTGATACATAGTGATAACATGTTGAGAGATTTGCGATCTGCGATTAACATGCAATTGATTTAACCAAATATTAAGTTAAAAATTGAAATAAAAAATGAAATGTTAAAAAATGTTTCAATTAAATTTTAATAGTGCCATGTGTTGCCCCATTATTAGCCTAAACGCTCCACAAACATAGTTGCGATATAGTTGACCTTGCAACTCAATCTCTATTACGCCTCAATTAATCCATTAAACATATCAAATCACCATGTGTTACTTCATTATTGGCCAAATGATTTTTTCATCGTAGTTATAACATAGTCAACTTTTCAACTAATCCTTTACTTTGGGTTGACTATTGGTTTAAGGTTATGAGTGTGCCACATGTCACCTCACTATTGGCCAAACACTCTAACCTACATACATCTAGCATAGTCGAAATTACAACTAAATGTGTGCTGACATCATGCCCAGTCAACGGATGAAGTTCATCCACCATGCAAAGGTTGTTAACAACATCCCTCAATTAAATTGGTGGAACATTTTGCTACTAAAATGGTAAGTAGTGGCTATTGTTATGGTATTGACACGTGGCAAACACTTCCAACTGCAATGACATTTTTGACTTGTATTTATCCACTTTACTGGTTTGTAGTTGAAAAAAAACATTTCCCAATTGCAAAAAATAATTTGCAACTATTTTTGTAGTTTCCAACTATGTTTGTAGTTGAACAATAGTTGAAAATGTAGTTGCAAAACGGGGGGTTTTCTATTAGTGCATTTGGTAACCATCTTGTGGGGAAATTTTTTTTATTCTTTTTATAATAGCAAGAAGGTTTTCTACATTTTTTGTTGTTGTATTGTAAATGAAAGGGTTCAGATGAGTGGTTTTTTTTTCAATTCTAGAATTTAAAAGGGTATGTTAGAAAGTATCAAAAGTCTAACTGGTTGATGTCGTAGGGACTGCAAAATGATCTACAAATTTTGAAGACAAAGGATTGTGAAACAAGATGAATCGGATGGTAATTCAAAATTAGTATTCTTTACGTCACACTTGCATCCCTCCGTTGCACTTGCATCCGAATGGCACTTTTTCCCGAGACTCCCAAAGTGGAGTCCCGAAACTGTCCCGGTTTGGACTCCCAGGACTTTGGGCGTTCATAACTTCTCGTTCTGACCTCCGATCGGGACGAGGTCTAAAGCAAACTTGTAACTCTCCTTGAGAGCTTTCCAACGATGTGTCGCACTCTACCTACACACACACCGGAATCAATTTGATTCCTGACTTTTAGTGGTCGGGAGTCAAACCTTTCCAATGGTATAAAAGACACCTCAATGCGAAGTGTTTTGACCCTTGCAATCGAGTTCTAAGTTTTCGGGAGTCCCAGAGGGCTCCCAAGTCCCATTTTCGGGAGTGTGAATGGCAACCTCACACTTCCTTCAAAGTGGGGTTGCAACACATGGAGTGACACTATTGGGGGACATGGCATGGGAAAGGCCTTCATGATGGGGTTGGAGGTTGTTTGAAACAAGTTATTGGAAAAGAGTAATTGAAGGCAAATGGAGTAATCATTCCTAATGCTTTGACAAATGTGGTTAATTTTTTGAGAGCCAACATGTCATTCCTTCATGCTACCTATGCAACAGCTAGACGACAATTTCAAGGAATGTTTCTAGAAATCAAGGCTGGGATGTAAATAAAAATCATGGTTTTGATTGTAGGATAATCATTGGTTTTTGTAGCATGCATTCAATCCGCTCAATGAGTCATTGCAACAACGTCTTTTCACAAGTCAAGGATTTTTTTTGCTTATGTTGCCATTAAATTAATGGAACACCAAGTGTTTGTGTGTCCATGGATTACGTCAAGCCTTGGAAGTTGGTCACTTTAAAGTCATGTGACACATTTGATGTTTTTTGTGACATGGAGTTGGATGACTTAACTTAAAGTATGGGAAGCAAAAGGATGGTTTAGCTGCAGATTTGGAGGTTGGTGATAATTTTGCAATAAGGGCAAAGGCATGAAATGAAGAGGGGCTAACTTTTACATTTTGAAGTGTTTGAAACCATTGCACGTTGTAGTATTTGATGCATGGCCAAATGATTGGCAACAATATGTTGAAGTGGGAGATGAAATGGTGATTGGCAAGTATTACAAACAAAGTGGATGGGCAAAGACCTCCTTTGTTCTAGTCAAAGATCATGGGTCGACATTCATCTATTTGCATATTATCATGGCCTCCAAGTTTCCTATGATACAAAAATCACATCACCGAAAGGGTGACTTCACTATGTATAGCTTTATGCAAAGTAGCTATGAATAGATTAAAGGAGTATTGGATGACTACAATTCTAGTGAGCAAGAGAGCAATGATGAAGACAATGAAGATGACAACAGAAAATCAGATTTTTGATGGTAATAAATGTTCAATTTTCTTTTTCTTTTAGTAATTTGCATTTTAATCTAGATGGTTTATATGGTCATTTGACTTTGCTTTTTGCAATTTCATATCCTAGAGGTGTTGGAATAGGAGCTAGAATACATAATTGATGGAGCTTAAGGATTTAAATGGAGATGTTGAGATAGATGGCATCCCTTCCAACATGCCTTCTAAATAGGTTGCACTTTCAAGATGGCTTACTTTTAATCATGATCCCATTACAAATAATGTTAAACAACCTTATTAGATTTATGTGTTAATGTAACTTGTGTGGGTTGTTTAGGGTTTGGTGGCCCCAAAGACGATGAAAACCCAACACAACAGATGGAGTTCAGATAACCTAGGCCAAGATCATAGGTGTCAAGAAAAGGTAAGGTTTTCAATTGTGTCTTTTTGTCCCCGTTTTATGATTTCAACTTGTTTCATTTTAACTAGTGTGTTTACACTATAATTTTTGTGGGTTTGTTGACAGATCTTTTACTATGAATGGTAATTTGAAAGCATACCATTGTTTTTTAAATGACAATTCTATTGTATTATACAGAAAAAACAAAGGTTGAAGAGAAGCTTGCAAAGGTTAATGATACTATATTATTAATCTAGAACCCATTTTGTCATTGGTTTCTATGGAAAATTAAATTGGGGAATTACTGTATTGTAATGCAAGCTGCATAATTGAAGGGGAAACTCGGAAAATCAGTCTATTATTACAAAAACAAATATGGCCTTGGGTATTATAGTGATTTTCTCGACCTTAAGTTGGAGTTCCAAACTCTAATTATGATAGGTTTGAAAGCCTGACATAATTATTCATGAAAGTCCATTTTTTTCTTTCATTTTTGTCACACTTTATATATTAAAAAGTTTCTCATTTGTTTCACATGGTTATATGAAAAGTAAAAACTTTTTAGATCTAACATGATCTATCTTCTTGTTTGAATTTGATTTTGAAGAAGTTTAATAATGTTCAATTTTGTATGCACCCCTAGAATATGAACAATAGGTGACTTGACAGAGATTTGGTGCAATACAACATGTGAGTCAATTTTGTGTGTAAGAAAGTTTTCCTCCTTGCCTTGAATGTACACATCAATTTACATGCATGGCATGTCAAATTTTGAACATGCCAATGATAATCCATATCATTATCCATCTTTATGCACATGTAGCTAAAACTTTAGACTAAAGTTGGTATTTTCAATGAAGCTAAATGTTACTATATTGTGCATGAACTTCATTGACCCATTCAAACATTATGCTTGTAGGGTGGGCATGGATCTTCATAAGAAGTTTTTTGCAAGTCCATAGCTTCTAGGTTTTAAAATGTACCTTTTTTTTCCAGTGCTGCCAAGAAATTTGAGCCCATATCTATAGTTGGTCAAACATTTACAATAACAAACATTGTATGATAATTTGATGCTACCAAGAAACTTGAGCTTGAATATATGATTTAAACTTGAAATTTTGTAATAACTTGAACTCTTATGTATGATTAATGAATTGATGTTGCCAAAGAGATTTGAACCCAAACATGTAGTTTAGTGGAAACATTTACATAGCAAATTGTTAAATGATTACTGTGATTATTGTGCTAAAGTTGCAAAGGAATTTGAACTCAAATACAAAAATTAATGGAAGCATTTACATATAACAAACTCTCATATGTTCATTGTGTTGACACTGCTAAAACAATTGAGCCCAAATATATAAATTTACATGAATTTACATACCAAACAATTCTATGATTATTTGAGTTGATGTTGCCAAGATATTTGGGCCCAAACATATAATTTAACAATAATTTAAATATAAAAAATTTATATGATAATTGTGTTGATGCTACCAAGAAATTTGAACCCAAATATATGATTTAATAGAAAAAATTACATAATAAGGGGTGTGTCACATTGTGGCCTTGCTAATTTCATTAAAAAGTATCATAAGGCAAAAGAAGAATTATGGAAACTCAAATATCTCACCATGTGAAAATATAATCTTCCAAAAAATCCTTTAAAAGAAACCAAAATCCTTCAAGATATGATAGCTTTATAACTAATTTCAAGTTTCAACACAAGCCAAATTATCATCTTTGAAAAATCCTCATATAAAAATAGACATGTTACCTAGGGGGCAAAATCCCTTAAGCTACTATACTTTATAATGAATCTAGACACAATATCCTTGCAATAGTAGGAAAGGCTAACATATTTGTTATATGATTATTGTGTTGATTTTTCCAAGAAAATTGAATGAGCAAATATATATTTTGACATGGAAACATTACATAACAAACTATCATATGTTTATAGTATTAGTGCTACCAAGAAATTTGAACCCAAAAATATAATTTAATTTCATAACATTTACATAAACTATATATATATTGTGTTGATGCTACCAAGAAATTTGAATCCAAATATATCATTTTAAATTTGGAAACATTTCACATAGGTAATCCTTATATCAAATTATTGTGTTGATGTTAGGTCAAGAAATTTGAGCCCAAATATATAATTTAATTTGGAAACACTTCACACATGTAATCCTTATATCAATTTATTGTGTTGATGTTAGGTCAAGAAATTTGAGCCCATATATATAATTTAATTTGGAAACACTTCACACATGTAATCCATATATCAATTTATTGTGTTGATGCTACCAAGAAATGTGAGCCCAAATATGTAATTTAATCTAGAAACAAATTTACATACACAATTGTTATATGATTATTGTGTTGATGCCACCAAGAAATGTGAGCCCAAATATGTAATTTAATCTAGAAACAAATTTACATACACAATTGTTATATGATTATTGTGTTGATGCCACCAAGAAATGTGAGCCCAAATATGTAATTTAATTTAGAAGAAAATTTATGTACACAATTGTTATATGATTATTGTGTTGATGTTACCAAGGAATGTGAGCCCAAATATATAATTTAGTTTGGAAACATTTACATGTAGTCTATTGTTATATCAAATCATTGCATCGATGCTACCAAAAAATTTGAGCCCAAATATATAATTTAATCTAGAAGTGTTTACATATATAACAAACTCCCATATGTTTATTATGTTGATGTTGCCCATCAATTTGAACCAAATATATAATTTAATGGAAGTATTTACATTTAACAAACTAGATAATATGATTATTATATTGATGCTCATGCTAAGAAATTTGGGCCCAAATATAAAATTCAATGGAAGTATTTACATTTAACAAACTAAATCATGTGATTATTATATTGATGTTCATGCCAAGAGATTTGAGCCCAAATATATAACTTACTAAAAAAATCACATAGCAAATTGATATACAATTATTGTGTAAATGCACTAAGAAATTTGAACTCAAATATACAATCTAATGGAAGCATTTACATATAACAAATTCTCGTATGTTATTATGTTGATGCTACCAAGAAATTTGAGCCCAAGAAAATTTCAAGCATGCCTATGTCTTTGATAGTGTGTTTTTACTTGGTTATCTATTCCTTGAATACTTATTGTTTATGTAGTTTTTTGTGGTAAGAATATAGTAATAAGACATAGGGTAGTCAGGCCGATCACTGAGCACTTAGTGTTTTAGAGGTCTGCAAATTTATAGAGAGTGCTCCTTTGAATTTCATGCCCAAAGAAAAATTGTAGCCTTACTATTTGCGCACCCACAAAAAGTTGAATTGTTGAAAAAGATGAAAAAATGAGTCAAACATGACCTTCCTAAGTAGGGGGGGTCAAATGTTATGGTGGAAAAACTTATTTCTCTTCTTGTTCTTTTATAGTTATTCCTTTGCCTTTGATGTTCAAAGGCAAATTGGAGAGCTCAAGGTAGCACCCCCATAACATTTTAAATCAATCAAAATGAAGAAGACATGAGGAGGAGGTTAATAGGCAGTGTTTGATCATAGGTTAGACCACCCTAATTGAACTTGTGACAAAGTAATGGAATATTGAAAGATAACATAAAGTTTTCTACATTCTTATCATCTTGTAATGTAATTACTAAAAAAACACATGCTTACATGCTACTCTCCTTCAATGTGTTTCATCAAAACCCTTTTGCAACTTTGCTTGCACATGTATCATTCATAGTCCCCCAAATCAAATGACATTGAAAAGCTTAAGACAAACAATGGGTTGAGGATCATGCACATCATTAAACCTTTGTAAACTTCTTCTTCAACTCTACCTACACACATGTAAGATGAAAAAAGAATGTGAATTCATATATAATTGAAAACATGGACAACATAATACTTTTCTACACATTTTGAATGCTTTCAATTCCAAAATTAGATTCAATTAACATGACCACAACTTGGTGCATAAGTAGTCAACAAATCATAAAAATAATTTAGAAGTGGATGAGATTAAGGGAGAAGAAACAAAACACAATGATAAAATAGATGAGTATTAAGGTCATGGCCAACTATTTTTCAAAATCTCTTGTTGACAAAATGGTGCCATGGTTTCTTGGGTTGGAATACTCCTTGTTTCTTGATATAACCCAAGTCAATGGGACACCAAAAAAAGTTTAATCCCAAGCAACAATACACCAAAGTTCAAAGGCATCTACACTACACATGTATGATTAATTCAAAGAGACATAGTAACACCCAAATATAATTTTCAAATCAAAACTCAAAGACACAAATGGATTGAAAAATCACTGGTACCATAAAAAAACCTATGGTCCTACTAGCAATTTGTTTTACACATGCAAAGAGAATTTGCATAAATTTGATGGTGTTGAATTACATTGCAAATGTAAGGTTCAATTTCATAATACTATTTACTTTTAAATATATTGGATGGGATATAATTAATTGTCTAGTTCAGTATTTCAAGGCAAATGGTGGACGATCATATGAAGCAAATGCTAGAAGCTTTGGTAGGAATTTGATCTAATGCATGTTCAATTTGTGGTAGCTTTTGTTCAAAACATGGGTTAGAGTTTTTGTCACCTGAGATTGGAATGGGCAAAGATAGATCTTGATTGTTGGCAATGAATTCCTCAAAGTCAATAGTTGAAATATAAACATTGTTGGGTTCTGCTACCTCATTGGTGGCTTCCCCCATATAGTATTATCTGTGACTCTCCGCCGCACTTGCATCCGAATGACACTTTTTTCCCAGGACTCCCAAAGTGGAGTCCTGAAACTATCCCGGTTTGGACTCCCAAAACTTTGGGCGTTCATAACTTCTCGCTTCGACCTCCGATTGGGACAAGGTCTCAAGCAAACTTGTAGCTCTCTTTGAGAACTTTCCAATGATGTGTCGCACTTCACCTACACACACCTGGATCGGGTCGATTCCCGACTTTTAGTGATCAAGAATCAAATTGTCAATTTGACTCATGGCCCTTCTTTCGCCTATAACTCGTGCTGCAGTTGTCCAAATGACTCATGTGAGGCCATTTTGGACATCTACACTTCAAGACCTTTCCAACAATATAAAGAACACCTCAATGCAAGGTGTTTTGACCCCTACAATCACATTTTGAATTTTTGGAAGTCCCAGAGGACTCCCAAGTCCCATTTTCGGGAGTGTGAGTGGCGACCTCACACTTCCCTCAAAGTGGGGTTGCAACATTTGGTATTTTACAAGTAATTCACAACTCTTGGGATCATTTTGATTAGAATCTGGATTCACCATGTATGTGATATGCACCAAAATAGCCACTTTGCCATTTGGTCATGCATCACATATTTAATAAATTTAGGTGCAGCATATGTAAGAAACATTTTGGGGCTTGTCACCTTTGTTCCCAACCTTGTGACTTCTTTCTATTCCCCATTTCTAGTCTTTCCAGCCAAGACTTTCTCAAACTTCCACCATTTTACAACATTGTTCATAATAGGTTGTAATTCTTTTTCACAAAGTGGTAAACAATGGAATCCACAAAATTGACATCTTCCTTACACACATTCTAGTTTGAAAAACAAAACATTTGAAAGTTTTGGACATAAGTATAATTCCCATAGACTAGAACTCCTTTTGTACACATGATGGTGAACTTGGCAAGTCAAACTCCCAATTGCAACACCATTAAGAGGGTTAGAACATACATCATCACAACCACACATACAAGGCTCATTGGTTGAATCTAAACATGCATGGGCTACCCTCATATTATTGAAGTCTGACTTGATTTCTACCATTTCTTGGTGATAATAACAACATGAGTTGAAATCTTTCAGTTTTCACACAAAATATGGCTTCAATTTTGTAAGGTTGTGAAGCCTACATGAGCTTGTGGGTGTACAACTTTGAATCTAGTGTTTGAATCCAACTGCAACACTTAACATTTAACATGTTAAATGACATCAAATGATTCCGAAGACTTAGTAGTATTGGATCGAACCTTGTATGTTTACCACTTGAGTCAAGACTATATGCATGTTTCCAAGACTATATGCACAAGTATCAAGATTAGATGTCCTTTTATTGATGCACCCAAGACTAATGTTCTTGATGTTTATTTAGTAATTTCAATCAGAACCTAGTTCAAGGACTCAAGACTTTCAATCTATGCACTTAGGACTATATGTCCTTACATTGTTAGACCAACATTTCATGTTCCTGATATTTAAACAATAGCATTATCAACCTACTTGTTCAAGGACTTAGGACTATAAGTGTGGACACTGTTGGATTTGTGACAACATATTAGGAATCTACAAAAGTAATTTAACAAATGCAAGGATTAATAATAGGACTCTAAGACTATACAATAGTATTTTGACAAATGCAAGGACTAAACCCATGACTATAACAATATGAAGGACTCGCATTAAAAGGTTTACATGTTTAATAGGACTAAGGATGAAATTTCTAGACTTTGAAAGATTCTAAACAAAAATCAAAGACAATCCAAGACTTAGAGATCATAGTCAAGGAAAGGAGGATTGAGGACAAAATGTTTAAACATTGTAGGAATCAGACTAATACAAGACTCAAATCCTTATTTGATATGTATAGACATTCTAATATGAAAATGTATAAATTAGGATACTCCAAGGTAACAAACAACAAGCAATAAGATATGCAAACAAGATTTCCACATAGAATGTTAGTAAGCTTAAGGAATTAGTGGTCACTCATGTGTTCGGGACTTCAAACATTAAGCAAATAATATCTACACATAGATCTCCAAGTAAGCAATTTAGGTAAGTAGTCATTCAAATGTTAAACATATGATAATTCATGAAGACACAAGTTCTAAACACACGACAACATGACAATTTGAAAAAGATGTGATAAGTAATAGAAACATTGGGAAACACAATCACTATTCAAGTTGTAAGATGTTACCTTTCCAAATATAAAATCAATGGTGGACAAACATGTAGTTCTAGTAACTAATTTACCCTAAACTTGCTCCTTAAACATAAATTGTTATAGGATTCAAAGCAAATAAGCTAAAACCCTAAAACAAAAATTGTTTTAAACATATGAGATTATGCAACATAATTATCCTAGAACTAACCCATGACAATTTGAAGAAGATATGATAAGCAATAAAAAGTGTGAAAAACATATTAAATTATAAAATCTTACCTTTTTGAATATAAAACCAAAGGTTAAAACATGAAGTTCTATTAATTGAAATCCTAAACTTGCTCCTCGTTATGGGATGAAGAGCTTGGGTTCAAAACAATAAGTTCAAAAAAGAATTGTAGCAAACTGCAAGAAAAATTGTGTTAGGATTGCATTACCTAGCTTTCTTGATAAAAATGGCTAACATGTGGTTCCCATTCTTTGCAACCAATGTGTTTCTTCACAACATCATGCTTTTGAGGGCTAACACAAGTTTATTCAAACTACCATTTGAAAACCAAGTCCCAAAGAAATTGGGTCAAACCATCCTTCCTTGACTTTCTATCAGCTTTCACCCACTTGTGCCCTATTTCTTGAGAATCTATCAACTTTTTTTTGTTGATGCACCTTATGAATTATTATCTTGTTCATACCCAAGCAACGTTTTCCAACTTGCAAACAATTTAAACCACTAAATGACACCACAATAAGTTCAGCAACATTATGAACCACATATTTGTCTTTTTTGATACCATACTTTAGGCCATTCCAACCACTATATATGCTTTCGCAAACTGTAGCACATTGTTGCAACTATTTTTGGTTTTGAAAAAACCCAGGCAAGAGAGGATGTAGGCATGGTAGGCACAATAACTTTTCCATCACAATCTTTTGAAATTCTATAATTTTTGGGTTTAACATATCCAAAACAATCGAAACTATTTCTTTCGCAAAGATGTGTGCGGCCTTGTCAGAACTTGTATTTGGTGCACAACATTCTAGAAGGGGAGTGTAAGTTTTTATGGATGCCCAAAATCTAGGAAGGGGAACAATGATGTCTAGGTTTGTCATAGCCATCTTTCTTTGCTTTTGCCTAGAATGTGTTTTTTTTAGCAACAATGACTTTTTTTGCCTTTGTAATCCTCCTTGAAGCCTCTTCGGGAATAAACCTATTGCATTTATTGCCCATGATAATGCCAAAAAAAAACCAAACAAAATAAATTATGTTAAACACAATACAACATTAGAGATTTGAAATGTAATTTTAAGCACTTGAGTTACAAAAAATCAGACAAACAACAAATGTGAGTTGCAAAAGGACAATAAGGAAGCTTAAGACATAGCAAACATGGTGTTCTAAAATTGTGGGAGACAATGAAGTTCCATTACATCATCAAAACATTTGCAAAGCGAAGGTCAAAATGTTTTCAAATCACATATGTGCGATTAAAAGTGATTTTTGATGGACAGTAGGATGAACTTTGATTTTCATTTTTTGCCTCTAAACATGGGTGCGTGCAAGATCATGAGGTATTGTGCATAAATCATAATTGGTTAGTCCATGCCACATAATCAAATGCACTTGAAAACAATTAATGCTTATTATTTAAATTTTTACATGTGGTTTTAGCTTACATCTAGATTGTTTCAAGGTGATTTACATAATATTAAACAAATGCCATATGATAATCCTTTTGCTTGTAGCCATAAAATTCTTGAATATTCATTTTCTAATCACCTTAGTTGGGATTTCATAAATAAAAATGTCAACATTTCCATGGCATGTGATTTCTACCAAGTTAACCTATCTTATGTTCAAATTTAGTCCCATTTAACATACTTGGCCTAGTCCATATGCTTCCTTTATCATGTTGCAAGGACTAGTGACTAAGCATGTGGTAACTATAAAGGACTATAAAGGACAATGAGTTGTGCATCAAAATTTTAAATTAAACTATCTATGTGTCCATTCTAACTCATAGGGATCATTGGTTATTCCAAATTTAGCATATTAAAAAATATTTTGTGCATAGTTGAATTTTGTGAGTTGTAATCCTTTGCATTGTGACAATCCTTTTTGGGTACCCTAATCATAACCACAACTAATGGCCATTTCTTGTCAATGTGGCACCATCGCACATACTAAGAACATAACATTTATGACCATGGTTGGGTTAGGTGTTGCCATTCAAAATCTATTACCACCATCGGGTTTTGAAGGGCTTCGAGTTCTACATCCACTACAAAGAATCCTATCCATTCCAACCCATGTGTTTATGACTTTTGTCCAAATCAACTATTTTTGCGACTTTAAATACGATTGTCCTTTTGTGGCACTCGGTAAAAATGATTAATAGTCACATAGAGGACTACAAAGTGGTTTGTAATTGCATATGCAATTTATGCGACTAATGTTGATTTGGATGAAAAAGAAAATGAAAAATACACTTATATCATCCATTTTTAGTGGCATCCCAAAATAGATGAAAATGTAATTGTTTTTACAACTTGGAAGGTAATTCAAAGCCCATTGAATATCACGTGACACTTTTCAACTTGATTTGTGACTATAAATTTTAATCGCAAATGCACATGTAATCAAATGTGAAAAAAAATTGAGCTGGCCAATGAAATTGCTGGATTTTGTGGTCTAATTGTTTTTCGTTAATTTGTTTCAATGAATTATTAAATGTGTAGTAGGGTTTGGTGGGTTTGTGAAATTTTCAAAGGACCCATGGCAATTAATGGTAGAAATAGGGCTAAGTAATAGGTATTTTATCATATTGTTGATATGTGATAATGTTTTTGTATTACTTATTTAATTAATTAACCTATGCAATTTATTTATTAAATAGGTTAGGGTTTAGGTAGTAAGTGTAATTAAATAATTAGAAAGGCTATGCAATTAATTTATTACATAGGAAATAAGTAGGATAGGTATTAATTAAGTAGCAAGTCAATTGTATCTATGTGGGTTAAGTAATGAGTATTTTATCATGTCAATATATGTTATATTTGTTATATTAATTACTATACTAGGTAGGGAATGTAATTTATGACCCATTTCATATCATAAATTTGAATTACATTTTGTTGGTATAATTATGATTTATTATAAGAAAAAGTATATAATATAATTTCTCAAATCAAATAAATGTTTGAGATGTGAAAAATGTTTTTAAAAAATTTGACGTAATTTTTTAAATCATAATTTTAAATAAAACTTAAGGTATTATACGTGTAAACATAATAAAAATTGTAATTCCATAAAATCAATTAATTATACGGCATTAATCAATATTTAAAAATTAAAATTGATTATTTAAATTATTTTTTTATACCAGAAATATAGTTTTAAAAAATTATATTTCTATTATAATTTATTTACGATTTATTTATAAATATTATATGTGAGTAAATTATATATCACACATTTTAATTAAATTATATTGGTAAAATTATGATATATCAAAAGAAATTGTATAATATAATTTTTAGAATTAAATGAAAATTTAAGATACGATATTTTTTAATGTATTTTTTAATTATATTATCCATTTATAAATCATGCGATTGAATTTATTTTTTCCACGTAATGGTTTTTGAACTTGCATTGAATAACAAAATTCAAATATTTTTCTTTTCAAATTTCTGTATATTTTCAAGAAGAAAACAAATGTTTGTGTATATTATTGAAAAAATATTAAGTTTAAACTTTAATCTTGTCATTTGGACAAAATTGTAACAAAATATCAAAGTTCAAAAACAATGTTTTGTGTAATGTTTGAATTCAAATAGGTTAAATAAAATGCATGTTACTTCTTTTCAACAACAAGTGGGGTGGCTTGGTGGTAAAAGAATTGATCTCCATCCTTGGGGTTCAAGGATGAATCTTCACCCATGGCATGGGTTGTGGTCAACATTGGAATGTTGACCAAATATTCCTTACCTACATAGGCTAGGTGGCCATAGGTGGCCTACCTAACAATCTAAACTAATTTAGTCTATGTAATGACACATGTTAACATGGTACACATAGAATTTAATGAAATTAACAATAAATTATATATAATTTAAATAATAAATATTAAAATATATATAAATAATGTGAGTACATTTTTTAGTCATAAAATCAATTGCAAAATGACAATGCCATGTAAGTTGGTTTGGATGGATGAAAAGTTCATGTAAGTCACATCTTTATGCAATTGCTTTTGTAACTTGATGCCTATATTATCTTTTATGACTAGAATTTTATGTGATTTATTCAAAGCGATTAGGCACTATAACAAGTTGCATATGATAATTACAACTAAAAATGAGTCTAAATCTAGTTGTATATTTGCAAATTCCTTATAATGTTCACAACATTTTCCTTTCACCCCGTGGCCCTTGATCACTTTCCTATGCTCCCCACTATATGCCATGGCACCCTATTATTAATCCACCCATAATAATATAATGAATGTTGTACTCTTTTAACCTATGTTAAATTCAATCGGGGTGGGAATATTTCAAATCCACTTGATGTTATATTAAGGTTAGAAAATTATGTAACTTAAAGGTTGGGTCCTCCAAGAGGCTCAATAATGAAAGTCAACACATAATTGTTTTCACAACTAATGTTGTGACTTTTAATTCCCTCCTAAAAGGTTTCGTTTTCTTTGAGGTGTATGGCATTGATTACTCCAAGTAAACAAAGTTGTCACACAAGGGGAATAAAATATTGACAATGGGAAAAGTGTGGGTCTTATAGTGAACCCATTCATTTAGGCATGGTTTAAAGTACTTTCAATCACTTTTGGTCGCGAAAGGGCATGTTTCATCATTGACCAAAAGGATTGGCCCAAATTGTTTAATGATTGAACGATTTCGATCACCATATGATGACTAGAATATTTAGGCTACACATAATGATCAAATAATGACCAAAATAGGTTTGATCACCATTTAAGGCATGTGAAAATCAAGTACGTGACCAAAATATTTTTGAGTGCTATCAATCATTATTATTTAGTTGGTGAATGAAAAATTTCAATCACAATCTAGATAATCAAGATATGGGGCAATTGAAAAAAAATTGGTCGCCATGGTGGACAATGAATTTGAGTGGCAACCAAAAATATTTGATCATGATGGGAGGCAATTAAATTTTTTTGGTCGTCATTTTGGTGATTGGTTCAAATTGTGATTGAAAATATTTAGTTACCATTTGATGATTGTGGATTGTTCATGCATGTTGGTTGTTAGATGTCAACCAAATGTTTCAATCACAAAACAATTTACCCCCTTTTTAACAACATAACATCACAAATTTAGCATTTCACAATTTAATAATGGAAATTGTGCACAATTTGTTCATTCATAGTTCGTATGTTTAACACATTCATATTGTGCATTCAAAACACATTTGACATGTGGATTTATAGGAAGATGAAAAATTCGTGTGACAATCGTTCATTCATAGGTTCATACTTCATCCATCAACACATTTACCCATGTGTTAAACATGGTTTCAATACATGATATTTGTGTGTAAAATGTACAAACCTACGAATGAATGAATTTTACACAATTTTCATTATTAATTCATCGCATGTTAAATTTGTGTTTTTAAATAATTTTTTTGCCCAATTTTTTTTATCTTAACAACCTTTCAACCAATTTTAAATTTGCAGAACCAAATAATAATAATAATTTCACACAAGTTTTTTAAAATTTTAACAAAAATAACCAAAATCGGAGCCAACCCATAAAATCTTGATTTTTCACCCCAAATCCATCCCAATGATGGTTGCTAAATGGTAAATGTTATTTTTTTTCTACCTTTCTAATTTTTATTTCTAAACTCTTAACATATTGTCATTGTAACTAACATATTTTATACAACAATAAAACTATATGAAAAAATAGAAATAAAATCTATCAAAATGATAAACAATCCATATTTGTACCATAATCATTTCTATAGTAAACTAAAAACAAAATTCAAAGAAAAAATTGAAAACATAAATAAAAAATAAGTACCAAGTTTCATCATTTTTTTTCTCCATCAAAGCATATGCTTCTAGCTCTAGCATGAGTTCTTTTGAAAAAAAAACTACAACAACATGTAATGCTTCAAAATCCAAATTCTTTGAAAGTTATTCCCAATTTCTTGCAATAAAACCAATTCAAATTGCATGAACTCTTCTATCCTATAATCAACTTAGCCCCATTTTGCCCTATAATGGCTTTTTGATAGTCATTCAACATCCTTTTGATATTTCCATGAATGTTCGAAATGATTACATTGTTTGGTTTAAGAACATTTACCTTGCCAATGTCCTCTAAAGCTCTTTAATAGTCTTTTGACATTCATTTAGCATGTCCATGTGTGTTCAAAGTGCATGTATTATTTGGTTCAAAAACATGAACTTTATCAAGGTCCTCCAACACTCCTTGATAGTTTTTCAACATCCCTTTGACATCTCCATGCATGCTCAAAGTGCATGCATCATTTGGTTCAAACATGAGTTTTGCTAAGGTCCTTCAAGGTTCCTTGATAATCTTTTAACATCTTTTGGACATTTCCATGCATCTTGAAAATGAAACCATTGTTCAATTGAAGAACATTAAGATTTCAAGGTTCTTCAAGGCTCCTTGATAGTTTTGCAAATCATTTTCACATATGCACACATGTTGAAAGAGATTGCATTGTTTGGTTAAGGAACATGAACCTTGTATAGGTCTTTCAAAGTTCCTTGATATTCAACATCCATTTGACACCTCCTCAAAGTCAATATGTTGTTTAGTTCAAGAACATGAATGTTGCCCAAATTTTCCAAACCTTTTTGATAGTCCTTCAACATCCATAAATAAAATTTCCATGGATCCTCAAAATGAATGCCCTATTTAGTTCGATAACATGAACCTTGTCAAGGTCCTCCAAGGTTCCTTAGTAATGTTTTTATTTGTCACCAACATGAAATACAAAATAATCATATAAAATACAATAGATTAGATATGAAATACAACATCTATGATAGAGAGAAAAGGTTTGGAATTTATCATAAAGCTTATGTAACATGTTGTTTTTGTAAAGTTCTGAAATGTAATTATTAACCTACAAAATCATTGGCATACATAATTATTATCATTAAAAATAGTTCATTTGTTTTACAAAGTGTTGTTTGCTAGCAAACACATCACTGCATTATTCCATTTGTTCAATTCAATAAATGAACTTGAAATATCTTAATTTTGTACCATGGTCTTATTACTGAAATATTTCTTCCCATTTTCCTATCATTTTTTTTGAATGTGTATATAATCAATTTGGTCTAAACATACATAGGCAAACCATAAATTAGAATGAATAAATTGTTAAATCATTCAAAACATGCATTAATCTTGTAAGTTTTTATGTTAATATTGCCCTCCAATGTGAATTGAATGAAAAACTTGATCATTGCTAAACAACAGTACAACAATAATTACATCCACACATACAATCCATGTTCAACATTACTATTGCATTACTCCATCATTTGAATGGACTATTTTCCTTGGCATTTACATTATTGTAATACAAACATAATTTCAATGCATGTTTGTCAAAAATAAATAAAAATTGAAATTTTCATGTCAAAAATAGAATATTTCAATATTTTAAAAAATCATTACCAAAAATATATATCTTGATTTTTCTTAAATTAAAAAACCTACAAATAATTTAATTAATGTCAAAACTACCAAGGTACTTTGGTATTAGTGCAATATTCTATCCATGTTAAATTCGTGACTTTTGATGGTTGCAATGTATCATTTGAAGTAGCAAGATGATATGGGGTCCATTATTATATGAATTATTATTTTTTAATATAACCCCACTTGATACCTAGGAATATTGTGCTTGAGAATAAATAAAATATTAAATTATTTTATGTTAGGGAATTGATGGTTTGGTCTAAACCAATGTTGGCAAGATTACACATATTCAGGTCTAGGTTCCAAATAGGTTCTAGAGTATAAATGAACCAAAGGTTCAAATAGAATGTCATGAACATGAAAATTATCACAACCATGGGTTTTCCATGTTGTGTAAGAAGATGGAACTAAAAAAAAGTTATAATCCAATCACACAACACAATAAGATAAAACAAACTAATGAAACATGCCAAAACAATTTCACATCACCGACCTATTTCCTTGTTGATATTTTTGACATGTTGGAAGATCCATGTGTCCATGTCAAGACACAAAATGCTTCAATAAAAGGTCATAAACATCAATTAATCAAATAGATTAACATACATTCATTTATTTTATTTTATTTCATTTTTTTGGTGTCAAAAGTTTGCCAAAATATAACCAAAATATAGGAAATTTGGTTGAATTCACACTTGAAACGAAGAAAATTGTTGAATTTTCCCAATTTTTTTTATCAAAGAATATGAAATGTCACCCAAAAATACATTGAAGCCATGCCATAGTGTGCCATATTTCACCATAGTTTTGTTGTCAATTGTTGTGTGGCAACCAAAATTACCGATTATTGAAATAATTTTGATCGTCAATAGTAATGGTGACTAAATGTTGTTTTGGTTGGCATAGAATTTGGGGTGACTGAATGGCGCAAGTTTTGGTCACCCTCAATGTTACTTCAGAAAGCTTGATATGGGTTTTGACCTAGGTTGACTCAACATGACGTTGGGCAATGTCAACAACCAAATACACACATGCAACAACCCTATCATGCACATGTTAGATGACAACCTAACATTCATAGGAAAGGGGACAAAAAAGAACCTTTATTCAAAAAATTGTTGATTTGATTTAACAAGTTGAGTAGATGCAACCTACAGTGGCCCACTTTTGTGATGAAACGATGTTTTTTCCTTGGGTACCCTTTATTCAAATGCATACGGTGATTAATATATCCATAGATTTATTAATTGAGATTTAGATTTAGACTAATAACTTCATTATGAAAAGAGTTGTGTGGTTATTTATTGATAAAATATTCATTTGTTAATGGTAATGGACTTTTGATGTTGAAAAATGTGGATTGGTCATCCAATTAGAACATTACAAAATGGAAAAATTTAAATTGATTCACATTCCAAATTTTTTATTAGGATTCAATATATAATGTAATACAAAATGATAAGTTCATATGAAAAATCTTTTCTTTGAAAACCTTAACCATTTAATAATTAGGGTCTTCAATGGTTAAAATTTGACCATATTTTCATAAGTTCATAAGTTCATATGAGTTGCAATTCTTTTGTTTGTTCTTCAATTTCCTTGTCCCAAAAGCATATTTTTTGAAAGTTTTAAATGGGGCATTATTCCTTTGGACTTTGTGGGTTTTCATTTTAGGACTTCCAAATCAAAAAATGACACTAAAGCTACATTAACTTCAAGTTTTCACATAAATTTGAAAAGGTTTGTAGGTGATGGAACATTTATTATTTAAATATTAGAATGATAATTTTAAAATTAATAATAACCATATTCATTTGAATCATTTTAAAGAATCTTGTATGGACTTGTAAGGAGTGTAATTTCTATTAATATTGAACCACCATAACTTGCATCTACATAGTTATGAAGGGTTGTCACATCTTCATGATTGCCATAAAGCCAAATTAAAGATATTAATCGAGTTACAAAAACATTATGTCTCAAAAAAAGATTTGGGTATTATACCCAATTTCCCTTTTACCATAGGCTTTTTTAACGAAACCCAAATTATTTGGCATACAACATAACTTGTGTATGGCCCTTTTGATTGTAAATTAATCCATTCAATATGATATACTTTTAGTTCCAAATCATAATTTGAGATGGTCAAGATATGGTTTTTACAAGGCTCATATGGTACATCATAGAACTAGCAAGTGTCACAAAAACTACCATTCCTAAAATTCAAGACCAATTTGTTTCAATTGTTTTGTTCCACATAATAAAGTGAGGTGAACATCACTCGTGTAACACTTTAAGTGAGTGCAAATTGCAATGAAGGAGGGGGGAAAAAAATGCATGCCTAAATATATAAATTCATGATTAAAAAATGTTACATCCTAAATCACAATTTATTTGATAAAAACATAATTATCATATTTTCCATTCTATTGTCAACAAGTTCATTTGTGCTTCAAACACATTTTCAAATTTGTTCCTTCTTGCTTTTTATGTACATGCAACTTTAATATCATATTTGCAAAATTGCAAAAGATCACACAAATCTGTACAAGTCATGATCTTTGAAACCAAAAAAAAAAGTTGGGAGGAGTAAAGAGGAGAAGGAATACCATGAATAACACAACTCCATCATTATTATTTTCACATGCTAAATCAAAGGAACTTTTCCATTCCCATTTTTTGCATCAACATTTATTCCTTTGTTAATAATCTCTTGTAAAATGTTAACACATCCACATGAACTTAACTAGACAACACATGTTCATATGTCAATGACAAGACATCTATGTTGAAATAAACTTGATATAAATGGATTTTGGCCAAAAGATAATAATGATATGATGCAATGTGTAACATGTAATGAATCTTTTTTATTTGCACAAAGTGAAGGAAAACAAATGTTCCAAATCATTAGTAGAAAACCCCCTTTTTTCAACCATGATATTTTCAATTGCATTTCAACTACAATTTTTTTTATTTAATTAAATAATCTGGTCCTACCAAGCAAGTTGAAATGTTAACTATTTTGGTAGACAACCCAAGTCTTAACTAAAGGGATAGTCACGAAATATCTTGGTATCCATAGGTGCTACAATTGAATTATAGTTGAAGTTTTGATTGCGAGAATGACAACATCCCAAGACAAGTCCCATGTCCAACTACTTTGGTCACGACATGGGCATGGATGATAAATGCCAATTATATGGATGAAATGTAAATTTGGACTAATGTATTGATTGTAACTTTGATGTGATTATTTTTCAACTATATGGACTATTTGTAAATATAGTAGGTCATACCTATATTAGGTGCCTATTAATTACTAGTAAGTAGATACCTACTTAGTTACTTACCCAATTAATAGTTAGGTACTTAATTAGTGTGTACCTAGAGTACTGAGTAGCTAAGTCCTTAATAGATACTTAGTAGGTAACTATTAACTAAGTAGGTTTAACTTTTAATTAGTTAATAAGTACCTACTTACTGCTATATATATATATATATCTGTGTGTTATTGATTACTAACATCAATAATATGATTAACTATAAATAACAAATTAAATTATAATTGAATATATCATGAATATTAGTAATATTATTTGAAAATTTTAACTAATACAATAATAGTTAATATTTAACAAAATAAAATAAGATATCAATATTAGTGGTTATTATTATTATAAATATTTAATTATGATGATAATAGGTTTTTATATTTGTTAGAGTTTTCTATGTTTAATATTTAGTATAGCTAGTAGGTGGATTAGGTTAGTATAACATAACTAATGGATAGGGTAGACATACCTATCACCAAACCTTTACCATATTTTTGAAGTTTCTTGTTGTTTTGGAAAACATTTCATGACCACATGTGAACCAAGTAAAAATTTACAATACTTCTTGAAACTCCAAAAACAAAGAAACAAGAAGAGGATGAAGTTGTTCAAAGAAAAAAAACATTTAGACCCCTTCATTTTCAAATTTCATATCTTCCTCATTTCTTGTTTTTTTTTAACAATTTAAAAAGCTATGGAAACACCATTTGAAGCTTTAAAAAACTTTTTTCAAGTGCAAAGAAAATAAAGTGACTTCCAAAGATCTTAAGCACCATAATGCAAAATGGTGATACGTGCCAACCCACATGCCCATGACCCCCTTCATTTAGAAAAGACATATTTTGTTCATTCCTTCATCGATTTGAATGATTTTTGTTGCACTGGATGTGCCATTTGAAGCTTTACAAAAAAATTTGAAGTGCAAAAGAAATAAAGTGATGTCCAAAGATCTTAAGCTCCAGAATCCAAACCGGGCACATATGTGCCAACCACATCATGCCCATGACCCCTTCATTTGGAAAGGCATATCTTATTCATTCTTTCATTGATTTGAGCGATTGTTTTGCATTAGATGCACAATTTGAAGCTTTACAAAAAAAATTGGAAGTGCAAAGACAATAAAGTGACATTCAAAGATTTTAAGTTCTAGGATTCAAACTGATCATATGTGCCAACCACATCATGCCCATGACCCCTTTCACTTGGAAAAGGTATATCTTGTTTATTCTTTCATCAATTTGAACGATTTTTTTTGCATTGCATGTGCCATCTAAAGCTCTACAAAACCTTTTGAAGTGCAAAGACAATAGAGTGATATCTAAACATCTTAAGCTCTAAAATGAAAAATGGTCATATGTGCCAACCCACATCATGCCATGACCCCTTTCACTTGGAAAAGACATATCTTGTTCATTCCTTCATCAATTTGAAACATTTTTGTTGCATAAAATATGCCAAATGAAGGGCTATAAAATGATTTTGAGCTCCAAAAGAAAAAAATGAAAGTGTAAACATTTATAAATCTTTGTCCTTAAGATATCAACATGTTAATCCTAGTACTTGCAATTAAGATGTAACTCAAATGTTTGTCACATATTCTTTGTCACATGTTTCAAGTTTGAAAATTATATAACTAAATGCACCAACCATTTTTATAAAACAAATGGTACTTGGGATGAGTTAATCAAAATGGTTGGATGAACTTCAAGTAAAACTTGTCATTTGAAAATGGAGGTTAATTGATTGAGAATAAACCAAACCTTTTCTTCAATATGCTAAATAAATTTTGGACAATGGTTGTGGTAGAGCTTGCACCTTCCTTTTTGTTCAATTTTTCCAACATTTGCAAAACTTTTTCCATTGTTGGTCTTTGATTTGGTTCTTCCTATAAGAAAAAAATGTCATAAAAGTTAGATGTTTATTATTTAATTAAACCATGATGTCATTCTATCATAATATGGGATTGTATGTTCATGTTTCAATATTTAATGATACGATTTGAACATATTTCTTAAAAACAAAATTCAGACCAACCTATTCAACATTATAATTTTATCGACTTTGAAAGTACTAGGATATTCTTTGACTATATATATATTAAACATGCAAATGGTCTAAAGGACTTCCAAGTGAAATATAGGTTTTTGAATGTACCTATGCATGCAAATCTTCTTTAGGCTTTGCATTAATTGAACAATCCAATTTAATGCATTTAAAGTTTATTTAAATATTTCATAGAATCCATGGTTTTTAATAATTTAAATATTTTTTACCACAAATTTAATGATTTTGATAAAAGACTTGGCAAAAAGGTCACCTGAATGCATTTAAGGGAAATTTGCAAAATCAATTTGGCTTCATTATGGTTGAACCCCACAATCGAATTATTGATTACAACATAATCAATAATATCTTTAAATCCATCTTTTTGCACATGAACCTTTTGTGCCCATTTGATAAAATGGTGAATGTCAATTTCATATCCATCTAGGATGAATGGTATTTCATTGACAAGTCGGATCAATAATACTCCAAAGCTATATACATCACTCTTTGGTGATGCTTCTTTTGAAGTTAAAATCTCTGGAGCTATATATCCCCTTTTTCCCGGTGTAGAAGTTGAAGCCAATGCAATCTGAATTTGAATTTGCCAAACAATGTAATCAATAATTCATGGATTTTCTATGCATTCAACATGCATGTTGAAGTTTAGAAAACCCACCCTTAATATGGTTCAATACCAATAAAAAACCATGATTTATCTTTTAATAAAAAAATTAGGCCTTTTATCCTTATTTGGACATATATACAATTTTTTTTCTTGAATATTTACATTAATTTTTTTTCAAATATTTATTTTAGGTTTTTAAATATTGTCATATTTATGCAATGACCTATAACAAGAGATACATGAAATTGACAAGCTATGAAACATGACTATTCAAAATTGCAAGGTTCACATTTTCACCGAATATAAACATATTCAATAAAATATTTCCGAAATGGTCATGGGCACATACCATGTTTTCATTCGAACCATCTAGAATTTTGGCCAACCCAAAATCACCCAATTTTGGGGTGTAATTTTTGTCTAAAAGGATATTTTGTGGGTTGATGTCAAGGTGGACAATAGTTGGATTACATTCATGATGCAAGTATGCCAATCCTTGAGCAATTCC